>ERZ1034818.71-NODE-71-length-40205-cov-36.915716_pt1 | contig 40205 bp, 69 predicted proteins | sample MGYA00520595_ERZ1034818 | MGnify/ENA primary metagenome ERZ1034818 (study PRJEB33766, sample SAMN09781689) | gut metagenome | biome: gut microbiome | host: Homo sapiens | place: Madagascar | study: EMG produced TPA metagenomics assembly of the PRJNA485056 data set...
TCTCCAAAACCGCTTGGGTGGGTTCGATTCCCAACCGTCCCTGCCAGATGTATGCTACCGCATTGCGGAACAACGCGATCATGACAGCCTGCGGGGTTATCCTGCGGGCTGTTGCTATATGCGGCGCCCAGATGGGATAGAGAAGGGATGGCTATAGACAACATCCCGAATCTTGCGTGGCTCAAAACCGCGCCGCCGCTCCAAAAGCGGAGAGCCGCTGCCGTGGGCAAATGGCATAGCGCCTGCCCGGAAGTGCGGCTATACTGTTCAAAAGTGGACGGGGAAAAGACATTGCCCCCTGCGGGCAAACTGTGTAACCCATGTTTGAGAGCTTCCAGAAGGCCGCATGGGAGGGGAAAGACTGTTACTGTAGCCAAGGGGTGGGGGCTGGTGACAAACAAGGAGGAAAGCATGGAAATCACAAAACGGCGGCTTGAGGATATTGTGCCGTATGCCGGCAACGCAAAAAAGCATGATAAACGGCAAATCAGCAACGTTGCGGAGAGCATCAAGCAATACGGCTTTGTGCAGCCGATTGTGATTGACCGTGACGGCGTGATTGTAATCGGCCACTGCCGCTCTCTGGCGGCAAAAAAGCTGGGCATGGAAGAAGTGCCCTGTGTCTGCGTGGACGATCTGACACCGGAGCAGGTGAACGCCCTGCGGCTGGTAGATAACAAGAGCAACGAGAGCGATTGGGACTTTGACCTGCTGGCCGATGAACTGCCAGGGCTTGACCTGTCGGCTTTTGACTTTGATTGGGGTCTGCGTGATGAACTCGACACGTCAGTGGTAGAGGACAACTACGATCCTGTTTTACCGGCAGAGCCGAAGAGCAAACTTGGCGATGTGTACCAGCTTGGAGACCATCGCCTTATGTGCGGAGACAGCACGTCTTTGACAGACGTACAGAAGCTCGTGGGGGGGGGCACAAATGGATTTGCTGCTCACAGACCCCCCATACAATGTGGACTATCAGGGCACCGCCGGGAAGATTAAGAACGACAATATGGAGGATACGGCCTTCAGGCGTTTCCTGACGGATGCATTCTCCAATGCGGCGATGGTCATGAAGCCCGGCGCTCCGTTCTACATCTGGCATGCAGACAGCGAGGGGTATAACTTCCGAGGCGCGTGTAAAGACGCAATGCTGCGTGTACGGCAGTGTCTGATCTGGGTGAAGAACTCCCTTGTGATGGGGCGACAGGATTTCCAGTGGAAACATGAGCCTTGCCTGTATGGTGAGAGCGAGATTGAAGAGGAAGCGCACGAGCCTTGCCTGTACGGATGGACGGAAGGGAAGAAGCATTATTTCTTCAAGAACCGCAGGCAGACAACCGTGTTGAATTTTGATAAGCCTGTCAAATCTGCGGAGCATCCGACCATGAAGCCGATTAAGCTGTTTGATTACCAGATGCAGTGCTCCAGTAAGCCGGGGGAGAATGTGCTCGACCTGTTCGCTGGATCTGGAACAACGATTATGGCGGCGGAGCAGAATGGCAGACACGCTTTTTGCATGGAGTACGATCCGAAGTATGCCGATGTCATTGTTGACCGGTGGGAAAAGTTTACCGGAGAAAAGGCGGTGCTTCTGCATGACGATTGAAGAGGCGCGGGCGATCATCGAAAAAACAAGCAGCCCGCACCTAAAGCGGGACATGGAGAAGTTTATTAAACGCCAGCAGAGAAAGGAGGGCGCGTATGGCAAGGCCAAGAAAGGAAATAGATCAGAAGCAGTTCGAGAACCTCTGCGGCCTGCAATGCACGCTTGAGGAAATCTGCGGCTGGTTTGATGTATGCTCGGACACATTGGAAACATGGTGCAAACGAACCTATAAGAGAGGTTTTTCGGAAGTTTTTGCACAAAAGCGCGGAGCAGGGAAAATTTCACTGCGTCGGAGCCAGTGGCAGCTTGCGGCAAAGAACGCAAGCATGGCTATTTGGCTGGGGAAACAGTACCTTGGGCAGCGCGATATTGTTGAGCTGGGTTTGCCGACTGACAACACGCAGGATGACGCATTGAGCGTGAGCCTGCGTGAAATGGCAGAAGGGTTGGAGAGCGATGGGTAAATATAGAAAAAAGCCGGTTGTTATTGAAGCATTTCAGTTAAACGAACGAGGGCTTGTCGGAGAAGATTGGTTTTGGGATGCAGTTTCAGAAAATACAATCATTACTCATGACTTTGGCAAGTATCATCCAAGCCCAGCATGGTGCGAGATAAAGACGCTTGAAGGAACAATGATTGCTAAAGCCGGAGATTATATTATTCGGGGCGTAAATGGAGAAATTTATCCATGTAAGAGCGAGATTTTTCACGTGAGTTATGAGGCCGTCCTATGATTTCAGAAAAGCAGCAGAAAATCATGGCCTTTCCGTATTCCAAATACGACGCGCTTATCTGCGACGGCGCTGTGCGTTCCGGCAAGACCTCCATCATGATGTGGGCGTTCGTCCGCTGGGCGATGGAAAATTTCAGCGGTCAGCGCTTCGGCGTGTGTGGCCGCACGGTGGATAGCTGCACAAAGAACATTATAGTGCCGTTTACGGCGATGAGCCTTGCAAAGGAACGTTATCTCATCCGCTGGCGGCGCGGTGACAAAGTGATGGAAGTGCGGCGCGGAGCCGTAACGAATTACTTTGAGGTGTTCGGCGGCAAGGACGAGGCCAGCTATACGCTGATCCAAGGTCGCACGCTGGCGGGTGTGCTGCTGGACGAAGTGGTGCTGATGCCGCGCTCGTTTGTGGAGCAGGCGCTGACCCGCTGCTCCGTTGACGGTGCAAAGCTGTGGTTTTCTTGCAACCCGGGAAGTCCACAGCATTGGTTTTATACAGAGTGGATCAAGCGAAACCGAGAGCGGAACGCGCTGTATCTGCATTTTGAAATGACGGACAACCCCGGGCTGTCGCAGAAAACGCTGGAGCGGTATCAGTCGATGTTTACGGGCGTGTTTTATGATCGTTACATCCGTGGACTGTGGGTGCTGGCCGAGGGTCTGATCTATCCCATGTTTGACGATAGCTGCATTGTGGACGAGCTGCCGGAAAATGGAGAATACTATGTTTCCTGCGACTACGGCACGCTTAACCCGTTTTCTGCAGGACTTTGGTGCTGGGACGGCAAGGCGGCCACGCGCATCCGTGAGTATTACTATTCCGGGCGCGAGAGCCAGAAGAACAAGACGGACGAGGAATACGCAGACGAAATTAAAAAGCTCATCGGTGAGGCAGATGTCAAAAGCATTATCGTCGACCCGTCTGCCGCCTCGTTTATCGAGGTTTTGCGGCGGCGCGGTTATATGGTCCGCAAGGCCAACAACGATGTGACAAACGGGATTATGACTACGGCTCGGTTTTTGCAAGACGGCATTCTCAAAGTGCATCGTGGCTGCAAAGACTGCATCCGCGAGTTTGGGCTATATCGGTGGGATGAAAAATCCGCCGACGACAGGCCAATCAAGGAAAACGACCACGCAATGGACGAAACGCGCTATTTTGCCTACACAATCTTGAAGAATAAGGCGTATAAACGCGATTATGTCCCCATTTGGAGCAGATAGGAGTGAGCGGAGATTAAGACATATAATGACCTTGTGGCGGTGGGTGAGGATGAATGGGCGCGGATGGAGTTTATCCGAAGCGCGATCAACGAGCACCGCGAATCCCACGCATATAAGACGGCGGCGGATGCTGAGGAATATTACAACGGCCTGAATCCGACCATTAACCGCTATGAAAAGATCATCTACGATATGCAGGGCCGCAGCCACACGGATATGTGGACGGCGAACCACAAGCTGGCCAGCCGGTTTTTTGGCCTGGCGGTGGATCAGGAGGTTTCGTATCTGCTGGGTAACGGCGTAACCTTTGCGGAGAAGGAAACGCCGAACAAGCTATGCCCGGACTTCGATCAGGAAGTCATGGATGCAGCGCGTGAGGCGAAAATTGCGGGCGTGTCCTTCGGTTTCTGGGATTTGACGCATTTGCGTGTGTTCTCCCTGCTTGAGTTCGTCCCCCTCTATGATGAAGAAGACGGCGCGATGAAAGCCGGTATCCGGTTCTGGCAAGTGGCGCCGGATAAGCCCTTGAGAGCAACGCTGTATGAGATCGACGGATTTACCGAGTATTTCCAGCCCAGCGGCGAGGATATGACCGTCATGCAGCCAAAGCGCAGCTATAAGCTGATCGAGCGCAAGGCGGAAGTCGGCGAAACAGAGATTTACGACGGCGGGAATTATCCGAGTTTCCCAATCGTGCCGCTGAAGAACAATAAGCGGTGTCTGTCCGAGATCGTCGGCAAGCGCAACACCATTGACGCGCTCGACCTTGCGTCCTCTAACATGGTAAACAACGTGGACGAGGGCAATTTGATCTACTGGGTGCTGTCCAACTGCAACGGCATGGATGACCTTGACGACGCAAAGTTTGTGGAGCGCTTGAAAACCACCCATGTCGCCCACGCCAACGGCGACGATGGCGCGAAGGTGGAGAGCAAGACCATCGAGGCACCGTATGAGGGCACAAGTAGCACCATTGATATGCTGAAAAAGAAGCTCTATGAAGATTTCCAGTGCTTTGACGCTGCGGCGGTGTCCGCAGGGAACCAGACGGCGACCGCGATCAAGGCCAGCTATGTGCCGCTGGATCTGAAAACAGACAAGTTTGAATCCGAGGTCACGCGGTTTATTGTTGAGATTCTGCGTCTGGCAGGCATTGAGGACCAGCCGAGTTATACGCGCAATCAGATCATCAACAAGAGCGAGGAAACGCAGAACATTCTTCTGGGTGCGGCGTATTACGATGACGAATACATCACGAAGAAGCTGCTGACCATCAACGGCGACATTGACCAGTACGAGGACATGGCAAAGCGGAAGGCTGCAGAAGAGATTGACCGGAGCTTTGCGGAACCGGATGCGCCGGAGGTGAGCGGCGATGGCGAACAGTGACCTCGGCCACAAGTTGACCGACAAGGAGCTTGCAAAGCTGGAGCGGCGTATTGCAAAACTATACCGCGAGGCTGGGAAAGAGCTGCAAGCTACCATCGACGCATATTTTGAGCAATTCAAAAAGCGCGACGAGGAAATGAAGGCTCTGATCGGCACCGTGCAGAACGGCAAGGAATGGACGGAGGCTGACTATAAGCAATGGCGGCTGAACCAGATCGGGCGCGGAGAACGCTATCAAGCTATGCGGGACAAGGTGGCGCACCGCATGACCGATGCAAACGCTGTGGCGGTGTCCTACACCAACGATGCTACGCCCGGTATCTACTCCCTCAACCGCAACTATTCGGCGTACACCATCGAGCAGGTCGTGGGCAACGTCGGCTTTGACCTGTGGGACGAGCAGACGGTTAAACGCCTGATTGCGGAGCAACCGGAGTTGATGCCGTACTATCCAAAGGGCAGAGCGCTGAAACGCGGGATTGATCTCGCATACGGCAAGAAGCAAATTACGGCCAGTGTCACCAGCTCCATCTTGCAGGGAAAGAGCATCAAGCACATGGCGGATGACCTGCAAAAGCGCATTACCACCATGAGCCGCGATTCCGCCATTCGCACGGCCAGAACCGCCGTGACCGGCGCGCAGAACGCCGGACGCATGGACAGCTACGCGGCGGCGGAAAAGATGGGTATCAAGCTCAAGCGGGAATGGGTGGCGACGCTGGACGGCCGCACCCGCCACGCCCACGCAATGCTGGATGGCCAGCGGGCCGAAATAGACAAGCCGTTTAAGATCGATGGATACGAGATAATGTACCCCGGCGACGCTTCCGCGCCCGGTTACCTCGTGTATAACTGCCGCTGCACGCTGGTGGCTGACGTGGAAGGGGTGGACACCTCTGACGCATTGAGACGCACGCGGGATGGGCTGATCCCGGATATGACCTATGCACAGTGGAAAGACTTTAAAACTGCGTCGCATAGTAGTATAATAAAGGCAAACAATAGCTGGAAGGTCATAGCCGACCCGATCACGCGAGCAACAATAGACAGCATACCTAAAATTGTACCGCAGGGCTTTACCAATGAAATGGCAGACCGATTGCAAGAGGCATATCAAAAAATATTGACCGAGGCAATGGCGCAGGAAGACATTCAGACCGAAGTGGGAGCGGTATTCAACATGCGGATGGAAAGAACTGCGGAAGTCACGGTCGGTAAGCGCAATCACATTAGTTTGCTGCCCCCGAATGAGCCGTACATATCGATCCATAGCCACCCGGATAGCCTAATATTTTCCGCGAAAGACTTGCAGACATTCTCTGCAAATTTGGATATGCAGATGATGTCAGTGGTGGGGCATGATGGAACGATTTACATCTTGCAGCGCACGGATGATTATGACGGATTCTTGTTTTTGAAAGATTTTTCGGAAGTGCAGAAGAAATTAAAGCGGCTGGCAGAAGAGAACAAGCCGAATGAATATGTATCTGAAATAACAAGCTTTTTAGAGAGGAGCGAAAAATATGGCACACATTTTGACAGATACAGAACGTGAGGAGCTATTGGAGTATCTAAAGCATCATGAGCCATATGACGAAAATGATCCCATAGTGCATCAGTTTGACGGCGAGCGTGATGACGACCGCATGATGGCGACCATTGCCAAGAAAATATTGGAGACACAGGGGAGACAGTCCTAAACGCGTTAAAAAATGGGTGAGCTATGAACATTGAGATCCACGACAACAGCAAAGAGGTATCCGCCGCGATCCAGGCGGCGCTGGTGCGGGGGCTGGAAAAGTGTGGGCTTGTGGCAGAGGGGTACGCAAAGAAACTTTGTCCCGTTGATACCGGCAATCTGCGCAACAGCATCACGCATGTGGTAGATAAGGAAGAGCCGGCGGTGTATATCGGCACAAACAGCGAATACGGCCCGTATGTAGAGCTGGGCACCGGCATTTACGCCGAGGGCGGCGGCGGACGGCCTACGCCGTGGGTGTATAAGGATGCAAAGGGGAACTGGCATTACACGCGAGGCAACAAAGCGCAGCCGTTTTTAAAACCCGCAGCGGCAGACCATGCCATCCAATACCGGAAGATATTGGAGGACGAACTGAAATAGGAGCTAACTGCTTACAAATTGTAGGCAGTTGGCTCTTTTTGTTAATTACCGCAAGGGACAGCGGTTTTTATAAAACTATCGTTTCCGAAGGAGCGGAACCGAAGAAAAGGAGATAGTGTCATGGCACTTACACGAAAACTTTTGAAGGGTATGGGGCTCACCGATGAGCAGGTGGATACCATCATCGAGGCGCATACCGACACCGTGGACGGCTTGAAAGCTGATGTCAGCAAGTATAAGGCGGACGCGGAGAAGCTGCCCAGCGTCCAGAAGCAGTTGGACGATCTCAAGGCGGCAGGTGACAACGGCTATCAGGAGAAGTACGAGAAAGAGCACAAGGCTTTTGAGGACTTCAAGGCCAATGTCACGGCAAAGGAGAGCAAGGCGGCAAAGGAAAAGGCCGTGCGCGCTTACTTTGAGAGCAAAAACATCACCGGCGCGAATCTCGACCTTGCGATGCGGGGCTGCGGCGAGGAAATGTCCGCATTGGAGATGGACGGCGAGAAGATCAAGGACACCAAGATCCTTGATGCACTCGTAGACGGCACCTACAAGGGGCTTGTCTCCACCACGCAGACGCACGGGGCGAATCCCGCCAACCCCCCGGCAAACACCGGCGGCGCAAAATCCCGAGAGGACATCTACAAGAAGGACGATAAGGGCCGCTATGTGATGTCTACGGCGGAGCGCCAAAAAGCACTTGCCGATCTGATGGCAAGCGAAAACAACTGATTTTTTGAAAGGAGCTATTTATGGCTGCGAAAACTAACGTAACAACTTCTGCCCAGTTTACCACTTCCGCCCGTGAGGTGGATTTCGTGTCCCGCTTCGCTGATAACTGGGACGCACTGCGGAACATCATGGGCATCATGCGTCCCATCCGCAAGGCCCCCGGCACGAAGCTGGTTTCTTACAAGGCCAGCGTGGACGGCGGTCTAAAGGGCGGCACCGTGGCTGAGGGTGACGAGATCCCCTTCACCAAAATGAAGGTGGAGCCTGTCGCCTACGACGACATCGACATTTCCAAGTATGCCAAGAGCGTGACTATCGAGAGCGTGGCGAAGTACGGCGCTGATGTTGCCGTGGAGAAGACCGACGAGGCGTTCCTCGTGGCCCTGCAGAACAAGGTTTTGACTGACTTCTACACCTTCCTCGGCACCGGCACGCTCAAGGTAACGGAAAAGACTTGGCAGCGCGCTCTTGCGATGGCAAAGGGCAAAGTGCTGGACAAGTTTGCCGGTCTCGACAAGGACGTGACCGAGGTGGTGGGCTTTGCCAACATCATCGACGCTTACGATTACCTGGGTGACAAGGAGATCACCGTGCAGACGATGTTCGGAATCAACTACGTGGAGAACTTCATGGGCTACCGCACCCTGTTCCTGCTGCCCGAGAAGTACATCGCCTCCAAGAAGGTGATCGCTTTGCCCGTGGAAAACATCGACCTGTACTATGTGGACCCGAGCGACAGCGACTTTGCCAAGCTGGGGCTGAATTACACCGTGAAGGGCGAGACCAACCTGATCGGCGTCCATGTCGACGGCGATTACAGCCGCGCCACGGGCGATATGTACGCCATCATGGGCATGAAGCTGTGGGCTGAGTATCTGGACGGCATTGCCGTGGCTACCGTTTCGGTGGCCGGCGCGGGCTAAATAGGAGGGCAGCGTAATGCTTGAACAAGTCTTGCGGCATTTGAACAACTGGTTCCTTGTGGAGATTCGCGAGGGCACGTTCACCGTGGAGAACGGCAGCATTGCGCTGCCCTTTCTCCTGACCAATCAATATTTCCGTATCTGCGGATCCGTATTTAACGATGGCCTGCACCAGTACCCGGTGACCGACCTCACGGATGAAACCTTTACCGGGACGGTGTGGGTGTTGGCTGTGCCAAAGGCTGTGCTTGTGCTTGCCGAAGATATCGCCGCATGGGAAGAAAAGAACGGTGAAGCCGTTTTAAGCCCGTACACGAGCGAAAGCTTCGGTGGATACAGTTACACCAAGGCGAGCGGCGGAAATGCCGACACGAGCGCTGGGACGGGCTGGCAGGGCGCTTTTAAAGGCCGATTAAATGACTGGCGCAAGCTCAAGGGGGTGGAACCGTGACTTTACTGGACGATTTTGCCCACAAGTGCATTCTGATGGAGAAAAAGCGCACGCCTGATGGCGCGGGCGGCTACATCACTGCGTGGGAAGAGGGCGCGGAGTTTCTCAATTACCAGTCTCTTGACACATCGATGGAGGCGCGAAAAGCGGAAAAGGACGGCGTTACCTCGGTATATTCCGCACTGGTCAATCAGAGCGTTCCCATCGAGTACAACGATTATTTCCGCGATACGGAAACGGGAATTACCTATCGTGTGACCTCAAATCCCGAGGAAAAGGCTGCGCCGAGGTCTGCGGGCGCAATCATTAAGGCACTGAAATTCTTCACTGCGGAGCGAAAGGAGCTGCCGAAATGACAAAGGACAAGGCGCTCCATGCGTGGTTTTCCCAATTCCTCCCGTCGTATCCGACCTCGAATGTGCCGGAGGACGCGACCTTCCCGTGGCTGACCTATGAGCTTATCACAGGATCATGGGAGAGCGGCGAGACCGCGCTTACGGTCAACCTTTGGTATTACACCGAGAGCGAAGCGATGCCCAACGCAAAGGCACAAGAAATCAGCGACGCAATCGGCATGGGCGGCTGTATGGTCGCCTATGACGGCGGAGCAATGTGGATCAAGCGTGGCTCCCCGTGGTGTCAGAACATCGCGGACGAAAGCGATAAAAACATCAAGCGAAGGTATCTCAACATCACGGTGGAATACCTATCGCAAAACTGATGAAAGGAAGAAAATATGAAATTCACAAAAATTCCCTCTGATGCATTTCAGAAGCTCCAGATAAACGCCGGTATTCTGACTACCGATTTTACCCCGGCAACCGGCACCATCGCGGAATCGGGGCAGATTGGCGCGACGACCGGCGGCATTAGCTTTACCGCAACGCCCACCTATAAGGACTATGGAGAGGACATCGACAACTGCCCCAAGAACATGAAGGAACTGAAACGGGTGGATTCCTGGGAGGCGAAGATTGCGGGTACGTTCATTAACGCAGACACCAAGATTGCAAAGAGCCTTTGCGGTGCTGCCGATGTGGGTACCAGCGATGGGAAGGTCACGCCTCGGAACGATCTGTCGGACGCTGACTTTGCCGACATCTGGCTGGTGGGCGACTACTCCGACAAGAACGGCGATAAAAATGGCGGCTTCATCGCCATCCACCTGATGAACGCACTGTCCACCGGCGGCTTCCAGCTGAAGACCAGCGACAAGGCGAAGGGGCAGTTCGCGTTTGAGTATACGGCCCACTACTCCATGAGCGCACAGGACACTGTGCCATTTGAGATCTACATCAAGGCCGGTACGGCGGAGGCGTAACACCATGAAACTGTCAAAAATTAAAGGGGAGCGAGTGTTTGATGTTATCGCAGACATTATCGATCCTATTGCCAACATAGCCGAGGACAAAGAAGCCGCAGCGTTGTTTCAGCGTCAAAAGCTCCCGGATGGCGTAAATGCAAAGGACTTTGTATTGGCAAGGGTTAAGAAATCTGCTCCGCTGCTTTTGCGTGGACACAAGAAAGATCTGATCGCAATTTTGGCGGCTGTGGAAGGCGTGCCTGCAAAAAAATATGCCGCTGGGCTGACGCTTGCCAAGTTGCTGGTTGATGTTACTGAGCTTATGACAGACGAGGCATTTACGGACCTTTTTACATCTGCGCAGACCGAGACGGCAAAAACGCCGTCCGGCTCTGTGCAGGAGAATATCGTGGAAGCCAAAGAGTAAAGCCATTTCTGTCATACTGTGTAGCGCGGTACAAGCAGGATGCAGAAGAAAAAGCATATCGAATTTATTCTGCTGACCTGCTTAAAGCAATATGCGAGCGATGCGCGGGCGTTTCAATCGATAAGCGATACATTGAAATTATAGATGTGAGCAAAAAAGACAATCGCTCATGTGAAGAAATCACCAGCGATATTGTCAATCGTTGCGGGTTACAAGTTAAAAAAGCCGCCCCGTAAAGGGGCGGCGGGCGAATATGCGTTACTTGAGGACATAATCAGAAATCATTCTTCCGATTTTCCCGATGTCTGTGCCTCCCTTAAACTCAAACTTTGCGACATAACCATTGGAGAATGTCAGAACAAGTTCGCTATCCGGGATGATTTCGGCAAAGCCTGGGGTTTGCACGGAGAAAAACTGCACTTTCGAATAGGGCATAGAGCTGAAGGACTTGCGCTTTCCTGTAATCCCCTGTACATCAACCGATATGACTCGCTTGTTAGTAAAAATCAGCTGGTCGCGTACGGTCTTAAATGCGGCAGCGATTTCTTCCCCGTCAATCAACAAGCCATTCACTTCACCGCGCACATCGGAAACGGGAATCGGCTTTAAGTCCCAAGCAGAATCTTTGTTAAAACTTATCATAAATAATCCCTCCTTGCCGATATCATACCATACTATCAATGGAATGTCACGAATAATTTTCAGAATTTACAAAGAGAGCGAGGTGGACACATGAATCTACTTGATTTGTTTGTAAAAATTTCCGTAGATTCTGGCGATGTAAACAATCAAATCGAGGAAATCGGCGAAAACGCAAATCGGCTTGGCGGAAAGTTTACAAATGCTGCGAAAAAAGTTGCTGAATTTGGAGCCAAAGCAATAGCCGCCGCATCCGTAGCAGCTACAGCGGTCGGGAAATATGCCATTGATGTCGGTAGTAATTTTGATTCGTCTATGGCCAATGTCGCGGCAATTTCTGGGGCAACCGGAGAAAGTTTAGACGCTCTGCGAGATAAAGCAAAGGAAATGGGTGCAAAAACCAAGTTCTCCGCATCCGAATCGGCTGATGCCTTTACCTACATGGCTATGGCAGGATGGAAAACCGAGGAAATGCTAAACGGTATTGATGGAATTATGAATCTTGCTGCCGCGTCTGGCGAAGATCTTGCGTTAACGTCGGACATTGTAACGGATGCACTGACGGCATTCGGACTGCAGGCCTCTGATTCTGCGCATTTTGCTGATGTGCTCGCCGCTGCGTCAAATAGCGCAAATACGAACGTATCCATGCTGGGCGGCTCCTTCAAATACGTTGCTCCTGTTGCCGGCGCTTTGGGGTATAGCATTGAGGACGTATCTGTTGCCCTTGGTTTGATGGCCAACAGCGGAATCAAGGCGGAACAAGCTGGCACATCAATGCGCGCAATGCTTACCAGGCTGGCCAAACCGACCAAGGAAGTCCAAGAGGCGTTTGCTTCCTTGGGCATGGATGCAGCGGATGCTATCCAAAACGCTGATGGAACCATGAAGCCATTTAGCGAGACCATGCAGATCCTGCGCGATAAAATGGCCGGATTGAGCGAAGCAGAGAAAGCTAACGTGGCAGCGGCCATTGCCGGTCAGGAAGCAATGTCCGGCATGCTGGCCATCGTCAATGCGTCCGATTCCGATTTTGAGAAATTAACATCCGCCATCGCCAATGCGGACGGTACTGCGCAAAGCATGGCGGACACGATGAATAACAACCTGAACGGCGCAATTACTATCCTAAAATCTGCCACAGAAGGATTTGGCATCACTCTTTATGAGACTTTTTCCGGCCCAGCGCAAAAGGCCATCGAGACGCTTACGGGGTATGTATCTCAACTGACGGATGCATTTAGCACCGGCGGTCTTTCTGGATTGATGGACGAAATGGGCAACGTTGTGGGCGATGGGCTTAATAAAATCCTTGAGTACTTGCCTAAAATCGTGCAGGTAGGCGCAGATATTGTTATGGCGCTTGTAAATGCAATTATCCAAAATCTTCCGGCGTTGAATGCTGCCTCTATTGAAATCGTGCTGCAACTTGCAAATGGGCTGATTGACAATCTCCCGGCATTGATTGATGCTCTAATCCAAGTAACCCTGACAGTTATACAGCAGATAACAGACCCTGAATTTTTAACACAAATTGTCGAGACGGCAATCCTGCTGATTATGACGCTGGCAAACGGGATGATTGACGCGATCCCGCAGCTTATTGCGGCAGTACCTCTGATTATTGGCAACTTGCTTGCAGCAATCATTGTAGAGTTGCCGAACATTATCCAAATGGGAATCGATCTCCTGTTTGCGCTGATAGACGGAATTATCCAGTGCATACCGGAATTGGTGGCGGCAATCCCTACGCTGATTATTGCGTTCATCAACGGCATTGTAAACAACCTTGACAAAATCATTCTTGCGGCGCCGCAAATCATTGTATCGCTGATTACCGGCATTGTCGGAGCAATCCCGGAACTGATTGCGGCCGTCCCGCGCATTATCGCGGCCATTGTTGACACATTCCGAAATTATGATTGGGGCGGCATCGGCAGAAACATTGTCCAAGGCTTGAAAGACGGTATCGCCGGGATGTGGGACAACATCAAGAACTGGTTTAACGATAAAGTGGACGCGCTTGTTGGCGGCGTTAAGAAGATTCTGGGTATTGCATCCCCTTCCAAGGTCTTTGCCGGCATCGGCGGCTTTATGGCTGAAGGCTTGGGCGAAGGGTTTAGCGATGAATTTTCATCGGTGAAAAAGGACATCGAAGGCAACATGAGCTTTGACGCTGGCACCATTACGGCAGATGCAAACATCAGCAGAAATTATACAAGTGGCTCTTACGGAGCAGAAAGCACAAGCGGTGGCAGCGATTCTGGCAGAATTGTAATGCTGCTGGAACAGTATTTGCCTATGTTGGCAAATATGAAAGTCATCATGGACAGTGGCCAGGTTGTCGGTTTGCTTGCCCCAGGCATGGATGAAGAACTGGCCAAAATCAACGCGAGGAGGGCAAGGGCCGTATGATTGGAAAAGTATTTTTTGACGGGAAAGATACCTACGCAGAATATGGCCTGCTGCTTGCAAGTAAGTCCATTTACCTTCCGGAAGTCCGCACGAACATGATCGATGTTCCGGGCCGGGACGGTCTGCTGGATGCGTCTGAAGTGCTGACCGGAGAAGTCACCTATAAGAACCGCACTATTACACTGAAGCTCGCCGGCGTGGACACGGTGAGCGGCAAGACATGGCCTGCTACGATTTCCGATTTCTGCAACAAAGTCCACGGCAAGCGCGTTAAAATAACATTCCCCGAGGACACCGCCCATTTTTACAGTGGGCGGTGCTCCGTTGGGCAGGTGGAGCTTGTCAAAATGATGCAGACTATCCCGGTCACGGTTGACTGCGACCCGTGGAAATACAAGAACGCAAAAACCACGGTTTCCCGCTCTGACCTTGGCACGGCCTACAAACAGCTATCCCTACCCAACGAGCGCCGGCCTGTCATCCCTACTATCACGGTGGCCCAGGACACCACCTTGCTTTGGGGCAGCAGCACAATCAACATCAGCGCGGGAGATCATATTCTGCCCGCTATCCGTCTTGTGGCTGGAAGCAACACCCTGAAAGCAAAAGTCGCAAGCGGCACAGGTAGCATCACTGTGACATACCAGGAGGCGAGCCTGTAATGTATCAACTCAAATACAAAAACTATATCCTGTATGACCCACGCCTTGCGGATGAAAAACTAATCGTCCGTGACCCCTCTGTTAAGCTGGCGGTCAGCAAGGCCGGGGAAATGTCCTTTACGGTGGACGCAGAACATCCCTATTTAAGCAATCTGCGCCGCATGAGCGGCCTTGTGGAGCTGCTGGACGGCACTTTCCCTATATATAGGGGAAGAATAACCAGCGATATAAAAGACTTCTACGGGGCGCACAAAATCGAAACAGAGGGCATTATGGCGGCGCTGAATGACAGCATCATACCGCCGTTCAACTTCCCGAAGGACTTTGCGGAGGACGCTTCCTATAAGGCCGCCGCCGCAAGCGGGAATGTGGTTGATTTCTTTTTCCGCTGGATTTTGGCGCAGCATAACAGCCAAGTGTCCACGGAGCAGCAGATCAAGCCCGGCGTGGTCACCGTGTCCGACCCGAACAATTACATCACCCGCAGCTCTGATGAGTACGCCACGGCGATGACCACTATTTCAGATAAGCTGTTCAAATCTTCCCTGGGCGGGAATCTGCTGATCCGATACGAGAATGACGGCAATTATTTGGACTATTATGCGGAACTGCCGCTGACAAATACGCAGACGGTGAAATTTGCCGAAAACCTGCTTGACCTATCCAGTGAGGTTGACGGCACGTCTATCTACACTGCTATCCTGCCGGAGGGCAAGGATGGCCTGACTATCGGAAATCTGCCGGACGGTGACTTGACGGATGACCTTGTGAAGTCCGGGAAAATCATCTACAGCAATTCCGGCGTGGCCACATATGGGCGCATTACCCGGCATATTAAGTGGGACGATGTGACCGTGGCCGCAAATCTGCAAACCAAGGCCAAAGCGGCGCTGGCTGACAACGGCCTGTCTATGCCGGAAACCATCACCTGCAAGGCGGTGGATTTGGGCTGGCAAGAGGGCGCCCAGCATTTCCGGGTGGGCAGGATGACGGCACTTTTGAGCACGCCCCACGGCTACAGCGCGTCCTATCCGCTGATGGAGTTGGCCCCGGACATCCTTGACCCAGGCAACACACAAATCACGTTGGGCGGGACCAGCCGCACATATACCGGATCGCAAATTGATGCGGATCGAAAAACAAATGAGCGCATTGAAAACACGCGCGCGGAGTTAATCAAGCGGGTGGACGATTCTGCGGGCCAGGTAACCCAAACCACCACCCAGCAGATCACCGATTTGCAGCAGAATGTCAACTCCATCATCCTGTCGGCGCTGGAAAACTATGTGGAAACCAGGGATTTTGGGAGCTACAAGGAGGAGGTCAGCACAAGGCTTTCCGTGCTGACTGACCAGCTTGGCATCGACATCACCAAAGTCACCGAGCGCATTGATGACGTAGACGGCGATTTGCAAGCCAAGTATGAATCCATCACCAAAGCCTTCCACTTTACGGACGATGGCTTGATTATCGGAGAGAGTGGTAACGAAATCCTTTTGCGGCTGGATAATGATGTATTACAGTTTGTCCGCAATAATACCCCAGAATTGCAGATCACGGCAGATGGCGTGGAGACAAAGCGAATCAAGACCACTGTGTTGATTATCGGCAACGTTGTTATACAGGCGGACGATAATGACGATGTGATCATCAGTTAAGGAGGGAACGCCCCATGAGTGTATATCAAAATCTATCCTTGGAGCAAGTTGGCCAATCCATAGCCAACAATACCTCCAAAGTCCGCATCAAGTGGACATCACAGCAGACCGGCACCAGCTATAATGATGCCCCCGGTGATAAGGCGTATTACTACATCACCATTAATGGCGGCACAGAAACCGAGCACACAGTGGCGTTTACGCTGCCGCAAAATACCACCAAGACCATCTTGGACACCACCCTCACCGTCAGCCACAAGGCTGATGGCACTGGGAGCATTAAGGTGCGGACGTGGATGGACACGGAGATCAGCGCGGGCATAATCACGCAGACCAAGACGCTGGCGCTGGACACCATCCCCCGCGCATCTGTTGTGTCAGCACCCAAAACCGGCACCCTTGGCACCGCCCTTAAAATCACAATTGCCCGCAAAAGCGCAAGCTTTACCGACAAACTATATTACAAAGTCGGCAGCAAAAATGCGGTTAAAATTACAGGTTACGATGGCAAGACGACTTATAACTGGACGCCACCTATCGATTTGGCCACCAACGCGCCCAATAGCGCAAATCTGGCGGCAACGATCATCTGTGAGACTTACAACGGCACCGCCTATGTGGGGCGCTCGGAGTGTACGGTGACGCTGGCAATCCCGCCAAGCGTGGTGCCAACGCTGTCAGTGTCCGTAACTGACCCAACGGGCAACAAAACGAAATATACCGGGTATTTCCTACAGCTGCGCAGTAAAATCAAAGTTGCAATCACTGGCACGGGCGCGCAGGGCAGCACCATTAAATCCTATAGCATTAAGGTGGGCTGGTCGGCTGGCTCCGGCACACTGTATACCGCATCTGCGGCGACCGGCACAACGGGGCTTTTGCCTTACTACGGCACGGTGTATATCACATGCGCTGTAACGGATAGCCGTGGGCGCACGGCTACAAAATCGCTGAGCTATACGGTATCCAAATACAGCGTCCCCACTATCTCGTCCATCTCCGCCACCCGTTGCACGCAAAACGGCACAGCGAACCGCACGGGAGAGTACGGCAAAGTTACCTTTACCGCCGCCATCGCAGCGCTATCCAACAAAAACACGGCGGCTTACAAGGTGCAGTACCGGGAGTACGGCACGGAGGCGTGGACAAGCGTAACGCCGACGATACCGGAGGCCGATAAGTATGCCCCCAAAAACATCACCACCATTTTCCCAGCCGATACAAATAAGCGCTACACAGTGCGCGTGGTGGCAACGGATGCTTTTAGCACCAGCAATTCCAGCATGCGGGACATTTCGGCATCCTTTGTGCTGCAGCACTTAGCAAAATCAAAATCATCCGTTGGGATTGGCCGACTATGCGATGACGATAAAACCAAGGCATTCCAGGTGGGGCTGGATGCCTACTTTGACAAGTCAATCTATGCGGATCGGTTTGTCTACATGGGCGGATACAAACAATCAGACGCGGAAAAAGACATCTACTTTCAAACCACGGACGGAGCCGCAAATCCGCACAACACGACCATTTACGGCGGCAACGGGGAATCCGCTGTGGCCTGGGGCGTGTACGATGCACAGAACAAACGCAGCGTGATCCGCTACGATGACGCAGCGGGGACCCTGCGGCTGCTGGGCTTTACCCCGGCCGGCATTACGATCGGTGTGTCTGGGTCATATCTGAAGAATTTCAGCGGTACGGCCAAGCATATCTCTGCCTTGAGTATGGGCATCCTGCGGGTGTATGGGGAGACGAATGTGGCAATGCCTGCGGGGACAACGTATGACGTGGCCAGCATAGGCGACCATCTCCCGACCTCGACCTATGCCCTAAGCGTGTACAGCCTTAAAAACATGGATGTGCGATTGAGTACGTCCGGCACCATACAGATCCGGCCCAAGGAGGACATACCCGCAGGGTACGGCATCTACATCGCCGGAATATGGATTGCAAGTTGAGGAGGTGCGTTGTATGGACCCTCTGTGGCTGCTATTAATTGTCCCTGCATCATCGTGTATGGGATTTATGTTTGCCGCGCTGCTGGCGGCAGGAAAGGACAACACATGACCGAAGCAATCATCGTGGCGCTGATTACCGGCGGCCTGTCGCTGTTGGGGGTACTTATCACCAGCAGCAAAACCACCCGAGATGTGCAGGCCAAGCTGGATACGCATCAAGCCGTCACCGACACTAAGCTGGAGGAGCTGACCCGGGAAGTTCGGGAGCATAACAATTTTGCGAGGCGCGTCCCGGTGCTGGAGGAGCAGATCAAGGTCGCCAACCACCGCATCGCCGATTTAGAAAACAAGAATTAATATTTGTGGTGCCCGAATCGGGCACAGAAAGGAGCAAACCATGAAAATCCCTGACAAGCTGTATGACATTCTCAAGTGGGTGGTCATCATCGTCCTGCCGGCCATCGCCACGCTGTACGCGGCCCTGTCCGCCGTGTGGGCCTGGCCCTACTCGGAGGAGATCGTCACCACCATCACCGCCGTGGACACCTTCCTGGGCGCTGTTCTGTGCATCTCCACGGCCACCTATAATAAGGAGGGAAACGACAATGGCTAAAGTATATCTGTCTCCCAGCAATCAGACCGACAACCGCTATGCCTACGGTAACACCACCGAGGCCGTCCAGTGCGGTAAAATTGCCGATGCCTGCCGCATCGCCTTGGAGCGCAGCGGCGTGACCGTGAAGGTGGGGCACATGATCCACATGAGCGAAAAGATCGCCCAGTCCAACGCCTTCGGCGCTGACCTCCATGTGCCCATCCACACCAACGCCTTTAACGGCAAGGTCACCGGCACCCGGATGTTCTGCTTTAGCAGCAGCGGCGAGGGCATGAAGGCCTGCAAGGCCATCTTCGCCCGCCTGGCACCCATCACCCCCGGAACAAGCGAAAGCATCCAGGTGAACGACTACGACGAGATCGTGTACACCAACGCTCCCGCAGCATATGTGGAGTGCGAGTTCCACGATAATGCCAAGGCAGCCAAGTGGATCGTGGAGCATACCACGGACATCGGCGAGGCTATCGCCCAGGGCATCTGCGACTACTTCGGCGTGACCTTCAAGGCCCCTGAGCAGCCCGCTCCCGCTAAGTCCGTGGACGAGGTTGCCCGGGAGGTGATCCGCGGCGAGTGGGGCAATGGCTCCGACCGCCGCCAGCGCCTGGATGCAGCAGGGTACGACTATGATGCCGTGCAGGATCGTGTGAATGAGCTGCTGAACAGCAAGGAAGAGCCTGAGCAGCCGGACAAGCCCACCACGCTGGACGTGAATGTCGGCGAGATTGTGGACTTCAAGGGAGGCAAGCACTATACGAGCGCAAATGCCACATCCGGCACTGAAGTCAAGGCATCCAAGGCAAAAGTGACGGCAAAAAGCAGCGGCAAGCATCCGATCCATCTCCGCGCTGTTAATGACAAAGGCGCGTACATTAGCGGCGTGTATGGCTGGGTTGATCTCAGCACCATCACCACTGGTAGCGTTGTGAAAAAGTCAGTTAACGAGATTGCCCTGGAAGTTATTGCCGGCAAATGGGGCAACGGTGCTGAGCGTCGCTGCAAGCTCGAATCCGCTGGATACGACTACGCTGCTGTCCAGAAGAGAGTGAACGAACTGCCCATCTGAGCGGCTGAAGGATGCCGGGTTTGATGGGTATATCCGGTAACGGTAAACACCTGGAGGGCGCAGAGGACATCGCTACGCCGGCCTCACGCCCGTGCATAAGCATCCGCACCTCCACGGCACACCGTGGGAAATGATAGATCAGCACAAAAGGATCCGCAAAAAGCTATCTACTATGGCACCCTGCCGCGCCACAGAAACGATCCGCGCGGTAGGGCTACCGGAAGACGAGGAAACCTGTGTAATTGACGTGGACGTTTTTGGCCGCACCTGCGTACAGACGGCGGCAAAACTGCATATCAGCGTAGATGGATTTTACAAATTGCGCCGCCGAGCATACCAAAAACTGGCGGATGCATTCAACTCCTAAAAGTAGCCGTGCCCTTTTTGGGTGCGGCTATTTTTCTTTTTTGCACAAAAAAATAATAAAGATTTGTGCATTTCCCTCCTTGCGTTGTGCGTACAAATGGTGTACACTGTAACCACAGTAAAGATAACGGACAGGCCAAAAGGCGGAAAGGAAACGAACATGAAAAAGCTTTGGAAGGTTACAGTTAATGAATTCGGATGGAGAAGCCCCAAAACCTTGTATTTTGAGTCTTACGAGAATGCCCGCGAAGCATGGGCGGAGCACACCGCCGCTGATGACGTAGAGTATGCCGGCAGGTTTTCCGACAAGCACGCAGCGTATCTGCTGGCCAATTCCGAAGAAAGACGTGCCATGATCTCCGATGACGAGGAGCTGCGGAGGTGGGCGCTCAGATGACAAAAACAGACCGTCTCGTAATCCGGATCACGCCGGATCTCAAATCTCAGCTGCAGGCCGCCGCCGAAGCGGATGGACGCAGCGTCTCGAACTACATCGAGAAACTAATTAAAGAGGCAATAAAAAAAGAAGATTAATCATTGCAGAATCCAGGCAGAATCCGGGCAGTTTATCTGCCCGGATTTTTTTTATTATAGAGGCAAGGAGGCTGGAATATGTACGAGCGATTAATCAAATGCGGGTTTACCTCGCAAATGGCGCAGGATATTTGCATCCTGTACGCAGACGATCCCCGGGGGCTTTTAGCGTATGTGGAAATTGCTGAAAGCCTATATAGGGATTGCGATCATGTATAAATATTTTAATCCAAATCCCTGCGGGAAAAACGTGTCAGATTGCACTGTCCGTGCGATCTGTAAGGCCACGGGAAAAGATTGGGGCGAGGTGTACCTCCGGCTGTGCATGCAGGGCTACTTGGACGGAGATTTACCAAACGCTAACGCCTGTTGGGGGTCTTACTTGCGCAGTATCGGATACCGGCGGCATATTATCCCGGACACATGCCCCGATTGCTACACGGTGGCGCAATTTGCGGAGGAGCACCCAAAAGGGACTTATATCCTTGCTCTATCCGGGCATGTGGTCTGCGTACAGGATGGCGTAATTTTTGATTCCTGGGATTCGGGCGGCGAAGTGCCCTTATATTACTGGACAACGGAAAGGATGGAATAATTATGGCTTTTACCCCTTACGGCTACCAAAACCCTTATTACCCGCAGCCTATGCCGGACACACTCATGCAGATGCGGCAGCAGCAGATTCCTATGATGCAGACGCCACAGGCCCCGCAAAATACAATCGCACAGGGCGGAGTGCAATGGGTAAGCGGAGAGCAGGAGGCCCGGAATTGGATGATAGCGCCTAACGCGGCGGTTGCGTTATGGGACAGTACCGCGCCTACCGTCTATCTCAAGCAGGCAGATGCAAGTGGCAAGCCGACGCTCAAGATTTACGACCTTGTAGAGCGCGCAGAAATGCCCCGTACAGCGCCGCAGGAAAAGGGCGTGGAATTTGTCACTCGCAAGGAGTTTGACGCGCTGGCGGCGCTTGTGGGCGAAATAAAGGGCAAAAAGAAACGCAAGGTCGAGGAGGACGAAGACGATGAATAATCCCTTTTTCGGTGCGCTCGGCGGAGGGAACGGCTTCATGCAAATGATGCAGCAGTTCCAGCAATTCAAGGCAAATTTTCATGGCGACCCCAAAGCGGAGGTCGAAAAGCTCTTGCAAAGCGGCAAACTCTCGCAGGCGCAGTTAAACCAGCTACAGCAGATGGCGAAGCAGTTTCAATGCCTGATGCAGTAATCATCAACATAAATCAACATCGTGGCCACGATTTGATGAATAAAAATTTTTCAAAGGAGTGATACTATGTCTCTTTCCGATGGCGGCGCCCCCATGCTGACCATGCCGGTGCAGCCTACCAATAGCGGTGGCTTTGGGTTTGGCGGTGACGGCGCGTGGTGGCTTATCGTTCTGTTCCTGTTCGCGTTCTGCGGCTGGGGCGGCAACAGCTGGGGCAACAACGCCGGCAATTCCGGCGGCGTGGTCGATGGCTATGTGCTGACCTCTGACTTTGCCAATGTCGAGCGCAAGATCGACAGTGTAAATCAGGGCCTTTGCGACGGATTTTACCAGCAGGCGCAGCTCGTCAATGGCACAAACATGGCGATGTCAAACGGCTTTGCACAGGCCGAGCTTTCCCGCAGCAACCAGCAGGCGGCGCTGATGCAGCAGCTCAACGCCATGCAGATGCAGGCCGCTAATTGTTGCTGCGAAAACCGTGCAGCTATCGCCCAGGTGCGCTACGACATGGCGGCGCAGGCGTGCGACACGCGCAATACTGTGCAGAACGCGACCCGCGACATCATCGACAACGCCAACAGCAACAGCCGCGCCATCCTGGACTTCCTGACCCAGAGCAAGCTGCAGGATCTCCAGAGCGAGAATCAGGGCTTGAAGCTGGCCGCATCTCAGGCGGCTCAGAATAGCTATCTGGTCTCGCAGCTGCGTCCCTCGCCCATTCCGGCATACACGGTGCAGAATCCCTATTGCTGCAACCAGTATGCGGCTTGCGGCTGCTGACAACTGCATAGCGTAGCTTTTCCCTATGTTGGGAAATGGTCGGCCCCGTGCCGATACTAAACAAAGGCGGCGGGGCAATAGCCCTGCCGCTGTATTTTATGAAAGGACTGAAATTATGGCTGAATATGTAAATCCCGGAATCGTGACCGTCCCTGCTGGCCAAAATGTTCCGATGGTCTCCACGGCGGCTTGCGGCAAGCCCTGCATCGTCCACCGTGAGGGCAGCGGCCTTGTTACCCTGCGTGGGCTGACGCAGCAGTGTAAGGCGCGTTTTAAGGTCAGCTTTGGAGCGAATATCGCCGTTCCCACAGGTGGTACGGTAGGCGCAATCACCACGGCGCTCGCCGTCAACGGCGAAGCACTCAACGGAGCAACGGCGACCGTCACCCCAGCTGCGGTGGAAAACTATTTTAACGTCTACGTCAGCACCATCGTGGAAGTGCCGCGTGGCTGCTGCGTGACCGTGGCGGCGAAGAACACCAGCGCGGAGGCGGTCAACTTTGCCAATAGCAACCTGACCATCGACCGTGTGAGCTGAGAAAGGAGAACACAATGGGTATGAAATCTATGTATGAACTGCGGGATATGCTCTGCAAGGAGCTGGACGAACTGGCCCGAAAAGGCGAGTTGGGTGCGGGTGACCTGGAAATTGCCCACAAACTGACAGCAACCATCAAGAACATAGATAAAATTGACATGATGGAATCAGACGGCTATTCTGGCGGCGGCGATTGGGAAGCGGATATGCGCGGTGCCTATGGCCGGGGCAGTTCCTACGCGCGGCGCGGCTCGCACTATGTGCGCGGACATTACAGCCGCGCGGATGGCGCGGAGCATCTGCGCACCCAGCTAAACGACATGATGCGGGAAACGGATGACGAGCGCGTCAGGGAGGCCCTGCGCCGCGCTGTCAGCCTTATGGAGAATTAAAGGGGGATTCCCCATGATCGATGAAACCGAGCTGAAACTATGGATCGCACGGCTGGAAACAGAAGAATCAAGCTGGCCCAATTATGAGAAACTGGCGGCGCTCTACATTATCCGTAACGAGCACGGCGGGGAGCAACTGCAGGCGAAAGCTCCCCCAATGCTGTATTCTGCAGAGCCTGCGCCGGCCAAGACAATAAAACCCTCCGGCAGCGAATTTTTGCGGGCGGTCGGGAATGTGACGCAGGATAGGGCGTGGGAAGTCATGGACGAGCTTATGGACACCTTAAAAATCGTCAATGAGAAAGCTTATAACAGCGTCCTAAAAAAACTAACCTAAATCGCTACTACAAACACGTTACTAACAAAGCTAATCTTGGCAAAAATAAAAAAGTCCAGGAACCCTTGAGATTCCTGGACTTTTTGGCGCGCAGTACAGGACTTAAACCTGTAACCCCATGCAAGCCAAGCATCTGTTGTGATCCGGCAAGCTTGTAGTGATAGTAATTTGATAGTAACCCAAACGATACGGCGCAGTATAGCGTAACATTTACGCAAGAAAAACGCCAATAAATACCGTGTTATACCGCTTTATTGCAACAATATACTGCGCTTTTTGAACTGGCTTACGCCTTTTAAGCAGGGTGTCCGGGGTTCGAATCCCCGACGGGGCACCAAAAAAAGCCTTGAAACTCAACGGTTTCAAGGCTTTTCTCTTTTATTTATTTTTTATTTGTTAGTAACGTGTTAGTAACAGAACGCGGTTTAACAATCGGAAAGAAACTTGGAATGTTTTGGTAGAAGTTGGGAATGCACGGGGGGATGGAGGATGTCAAGAGGCATCGGAGGGGGCGGAGGAGGCTTCTACGGCAGCTATCAACTCGGAGGCATCTGTGTGGACATAAATGTTGGCGGTGGTGGAATAATTGGAATGGCCGATGATCTTTTGCAAAATCTCCGGGGCCATATGGTTTTTTCTGGCCCAACTGGCGTAGGTATGGCGGGTGGAATGGGGCGTGAGATGGCGGATACCCAACCGCTCCAGCAGCGGGTAATAATCTCGCCTGCGGAAGTTTGCCGGGACTTTTTGCCCATCGTAGCCGGATAACAGCAGATCCCCCGTTGCTTGCTTCGCAAAGTAGGCAAAGTATTGTTTCCCCTCCGGTCGAATGGGGATAATTCGGTTGCGCCCGGCTTCGGTTTTTTCGCCGCCGATTACATAGTCTCCGTGATAGTCTGCCAGAGGTAGGGCAAACAATTCCCCGATACGCATACCCGTCGCCAGCAGCATCAAGACAATTTTCGCCGCATCGCTGTTGTCGGATTCCAATTTACGGATATCTTCCTCCGTGAAGATGTCCTTTTCTTTTTTGACATTCTCCGGCAAGCGCACAAATTTTGCAAAGTTTGTCGTGCATATTTCCTCCCGGATTGCCCAGTTCGACATCTGCGTTATGAGCTGCTTGTACTTGTTCACGGTGGAATGGCTCTTTGTCATGTGTGGGTCAAGTACGGCCTGAAAGTCTGCTGTGCGGAGATCACGAAACTTTTTCCCGTGGAGCGGCGTAAATATGCGGTAGGCGTTGTTATATGATTCTATCCCCTGCTTGCCGATTTCCTTGTAATGCTCCTCTTTCCAAGCATCAAAGACTTCGGCAAAGGTCATATTATACCGCTCCGTTAAGCTCTTGCCGTTCAACCGCTCCAAAGCGTCCAGAGCGTCCGTTTTGCGCTCATAATGCCCGATAATCACTTTGCTTTTCGCGGCCACCCAAGGCGATTTTCTACGCCCCGCCAGTTTGTATACAGTTCCGGTGCCGTTTGCCCGCTTCAATGCCTTGCGCCGCTCTGTTACCTGTTTTTTGCCACAGATATGGCAATATACAGCGCCCGGGACAAGAGTTGTTCCGCATTTAATGCAGTTGCTCATTTTCTGCTTCCTCGCCTTGTTTGGATTTTTTGTCCGCCGCAAGAGTGGACAATAGCACGGATGTAAGTACGCCGATACCCACCGCCAAAAGTGCAATGACAATCCATGCAATCGTTCCGGATGTCCTGGATCGGATCAGGCCTTCGTCCAGCACACGGTAATCAAGCGCCACATACCATGTAACTATACCCAGCAGGATAGCGGACAGCAGCGATGCGATATACAGCATCGTGCGCTGCCGCCTTGCTTTTTTCTTCTGCTCCTCTGCTGATTTGGACAGCTCATCGTATGCGCCCTCTATCCGTGCAAGGCGCACATCCTCGTCATGGACTTGCTGGAGCTGCTTGATTTGGTCTTGCGCCAAAACAACCTCCACAATGCCAAAGTAACGGTCCATAGACACCCCCAGCACCCTGCAGATGGGGCCAGCCGCATACACGCCCGGTGCTTTAGATGTGGATGCGAAAAAGTTGTTGACGCTGGACAAAGGCACACCGGATTGGTCTGCTATCTCCTGCGCCGTGATGTGCTGTTCCAGTTTTGCGTCCCGGCAAGTGTCCTGCAACGATTTCTCCATGATTTATTGCCTTCTTCCCCTTTTTCGGGCATAGCCCGCATTATTTTGCAAACCCCAAATTTGGGGATATTGCCTTTTTCGGGATTGCACCGCCCGATTTGTTTTTGATATGGTAGAGGTGCAAACGATAAACCGTTAGGTGATTCGTGGGCAATACCCTCCCCGTCCGGTGCGGGGATGGGGAGGGTAGAACAAAATTTCTATTTTCTACGATTTTGTTGCCTTGAACTATGCAACAAATGTCGTTTTTTAGGGTAAAGGTGAAAATACTTTACTTGGAGGACGTACAAATGATGATTTTTCCCCAAAAATGTGGTATACTTAATGAAACACCTGTACGGGAACGGCTGAAAGCGGAAATCGAAACGCTGACAGACCGCCAGGTTGAATATGTTTTAGGGAGGTTGCAAAATGAAAGAGATTGTTGGTCTATTGGTAGCAATGCTGGTCAGCTCCAATGTCTGGCTTTGGATCAATCTGTGGAATCTTAAAAATGAACATTTCGAGTTTGCAGAGCGCATGATCGGATGGCTAACAGAACTTTGCCAACAGCCATCCGAGGATGGTTCCGGCAAGTGTTCCGAGCAACCCGCCGACAAAGTATAAATCCGCCTTGCGCTCTGCCCGCTTTCTCAGAAATTCTTCGCGCTGGAGTTTCTCGACATAATGTGGCACCGTTTTCCCAAGCGCAACATCTGGAATTTTGATTTTTTCTCCATTTACTTCAATGTAATCGTTCATAGTACCCTCTTAGCTTCCAGCACAATCCCCAATAGCTTCTCGCATTGCTCATCGGTCAAACCATCAACTGCATCAAGCAACGCTTTCCGTGCTGCGCTCAATCCCTCGGCATTTATGCCGGGGGCTTTTTTTATGCTTGGATCATCCGTTTCGCCCTTTAGCCACTCCACGGATACATTGTAGATATCGGCAATCTGATGGAGTTTCTTTGTATAGGAAACGCTTGTCCCGTTCTCCCACATAGAAACAATAGATCCATCATTATATCCTATGCTTTTTGCAAACTTTACCTTTGCCCCATGAGCGTACTTTCCATTCTTTCCTTTAGGGATAAGGCTTAATACTCTTTCAAGCACAATGTCCATATTCAAAACCTAAAATTTGTCAGATTTGCCGAAAGTTAAATTTCTTCAAGTTTTTTCTTGCAATCTTGAAGATTGTGAGGTATCTTTATATCAGGCCCACCGGAAAAGGGTTCAAAGACACCAGCCCCCACGAAAGCGGCTTTTAACAATTTCTTTTGGCGAAGGTATTGTACCGCAGTTTTTGTGGAGTGTCAAGTGTGAAAACTCATATTCATGAGGTTTCGGTGGGCGTTGACTGCGGCGGGGATAGAAAAACCGTCTCGTGCGGTAACACGAGGCGGCTGTCCGGTCACTTAGACCGGCGGTTGGACAAGGCAGACGCTGCAATCGTTTTGGTGGTCTTGCTGGTCTTTCCGCTGCTCAAAGCTTTTGACGCCTTGGACGCAACGGTCTTGCTTGTCCGCACAGAGTTTTTGGCCATTGGTTCACCTCCTTTCGTCAAGCCAACAAACGAGCGGAGGTAAACCGGCAATCCCTGCAGAAACATTGTAGCATATGCCCCCGCCGCAGTCAATGAAATCTCACATATAAGGAGGGAAGACAATTTGACATTGAGAGAAATGCGGGATAGAGCAAATCTTTCCTGCACACAGGTAGGTAAGAAGCTGTTTGTTGACCAGTCCTGCGTAAGACATTGGGAATACGGAGACTGGGCACCGGCACGGAAGTATTACAAGAAAATGGCAAAGCTGTACGGCGTGTCGGAGGAGGAGATCAAGGCTGCTGCGGAAGCTATCCGGGCGGCGAATAAGGAGGAACGATGATTAAGACGATGACGATGCAAGAGTGCATGGAGCATCTTCGGTCGCATGGACTAAGCATTTCGCAAGACACGCTGGCGAACGGGATTGAACAGGGCGTGTATCCTTTTGGTCTGTGCGTTATCGGAGGGAAACGGCGTGTTTTTCAGATTTTCCACAATCTGCTGGACAAGTGGATTGCGGAGCGGGAGGAGTAAACATGGACGGTTACACATTGACGCTGGTCATCATCGGGGCCGCAACGGTCAGCTATTGGTTTGTGCGGCTGGTGGACAAGCTGGATAGACCAGGCAAGTGAGAATTTGGGAGGAATGAAGATGCAAAGACATTACTACGCCATCGTGGCTGAAAGGTGCGGCGTCCGGGTAACTATGCGGTCGGAGTGCAATGTGGCCGAGGTGGGCGATCTGGTTAGCGGCAGCAATAAGACAACCGTATATTCCGGGTACAAGGTCATCACAGAGCCACGCTTTGTTTTGTACGGAACCGGTGAGGACGATTTCCTGAACGCCCTGTATTGGGGGGATATCCCCCAGGTTTCCAAGGTCACCCGGGATGTGTGGAAGCTGGAGCCGGGAAAGGAGGATGCATCCGATGTGGACATCTGATCCGGTATGGGACGCGGAGTGCTACGCAGAGGAGCAGGATAGGCGGCTTGCGAGGATGCCTGTGTGCGATTGCTGCGGCTGCCGCATTACAGATTCCCCCGCTCTGCACTACAAGGACATTTGGCTTTGTGGAGAGTGCGTCAGCGACAACGAGGAGTATTACGAGGAGGCGTTGGAATGAGCGAGGGCGGCGTATTGCGGTACATCAAGACATCCGTGGATATTTACTTTCCGGAGGGGCATATGGCGTGTAACCTCTGCCCCCTGCTGGAAACATATTCCCGCAACCAGTGCAGGAGAACGGGCGAGTATCTGATAGACACAAGAATCATTGGTGCGCACTGCCCGCTGGAAATCATTGACGAGGAGGAAGAATTTTGAATATCTACGAGAAGATCGCTGCGATTATGCAGGATGTTCAGTATCTTGCAAAGGACGATCATGTGGAGTTCGGCAGCACCAAGTACAAGGCATTGAGTGAGGAGAAAGTCACATCCATCATGCGGGCGGAGCTGCTGAAACACAAACTGGTTGTATACCCCATCGCACAGACGGCCAACCGCACCGGCAACATCACCCATGTGGATGTGATTTACCGCATGGTCAATTTGGAAAAGCCGGAGGAATACATCGAAATTGCGTCATGCGGCGATGGTGCGGACACGCAGGACAAGGGCAGCGGCAAGGCCATGACATACGCTTTCAAGTATATGTGGCTGCGGACGTTTGCGATTCCCACCGGAGAAGACCCGGACAAGATTTCCTCCGCAGAACTGGACGAGAAAGAGCGGAACGCTGCACCTGTGTGTGAGCGGTGCGGATCGGACATTGTGTCTGTAAGGAAGCGCAACGGCGAAATGTGGACGGTAAAGGATATGGTTAAGTATTCCAAGGGCCGCTACGGAGCGCAGATGTGCGCCGACTGCATGAAGGCAGCAAAGAAGGAGCAGGACAATGCTGCAGGCTGATGTGACAGCCGCACGGTGGCAGCAGGATAGCGATGGGGCGTGGCTGTGCCTCCGTGTACAGTCCCCCCGGGCGGCAATGGCCGTGTGCGACGAGCTGCAGCCCGGAAAGGAGTACACGGCGCAGATCAAGCGCAAGGGCAGGAGCCTTGACGCAAATGCGTATGCGTGGGTTTTGCTGGACAAGCTGGCGGCGCACTATGGGATTCCGAGGAATGATGTGTATCGGGAGGAAATAAAGACCATCGGTGGCGTAAGCGATGTTCTGTGCATTGTATCAAAGGCGGCGGATGAGTTCTGCCGAAAATGGGAATCCAAGGGAACGGGCTGGATGGCAGAGCAAGGGCCGAGCAAAATTCCCGGTTGCGTGAATGTGACCGTCTGGTACGGCTCCAGCACCTACGATGTGGAGCAGATGAGCCGCCTTATCGACCAGATTGTTTCCGATTGTAGGGAGGCTAAAATCGAGACTATGACACCGCAGGAGCTGGATGCGCTGAAATCCCGCTGGGGCGAAGCACAGCCGCTGGGGGGTGATAAAGGTGACTGACGAGAGACGGTGTTTCCTGTGCGGCAGAAATGGCGCAAGTGACCCGCTGGAGCGGCACCACATCTTCGGTGGGGCATACCGAAACAAAAGCGAGAAATACGGCCTTGTGGTGTATCTCTGCGGCGATAAGTGCCACAGGAACGGTGGGAACGCTGTACACCGCAACGGAAATCAAATGCGCCTGCTGCGCCGATATGGTCAGTTAAAGGCCATGCGGGAGCAGGGCTGGACGGAAGATGACTTCCGGCGAGAATTCGGAAAAAGCTATTTGTAAGGAGGAAAAAGATGGTAAACAGAATGATTTTGCAGGGGCGGCTTTGCTCTGACCCCGAACGCAGAGCCACACAGAACGGGACAACGGTGTGCAGCTTCCGCTTGGCGTGGAGCGAAAAGGTAAAGGACAGAGAAACAAAGCTGTTCCTCCCCTGTGTGGCATGGCAGGGAACGGCAGAGCTTATCTGCACCTACTTTACCAAAGGCAAGGAGATCATCGTGGAGGGCAGGCTCTCCAGCCGGGACTATGAGGACAAGGCCGGCAACAAGCGCACAGTGGTGGAGCTGACTGCCGACAAGGTGCATTTCTGCGGCAGCAAGGACGCTACGCAGAAGCCTACGCAGACCTTCACGGAGATTTCCGAGGACGACGGCGGTGACCTTCCGTTTTAAGGCGGTGTCACGATGGCAAGAAACTATGCTGCACTCCCCTATGACTATTTAGAGGAGATGGAAGCACTCAACGATGCAGAGTTCGGGCGGCTAACGCGGGCATTGCTGGTATACAGCATGACGGGAGAGCAGTTGGCGCTCTGTGGCAATGAGAGATTTTATGCCAAGCGCGTAATGGCGCAGGAGGATCGGTTTAAGGCGAGCTATGACGACATTTCTACCACCCGGCGCGAGGCGGGCAAGGCCGGAGCCGCCGCAAGATGGCAAAATGGCAAACGCATTTTTGCTAATGGCAAAAATGGCAAAGCCATAGTTGCTAATGGCAAAAATGGCAATACCGAAACCAATACCGAAACCAAAACCAATACCAATACCCAGCTATCTAACGATAGCAAGGGTGATATACGCGCGAAGCGCTTTACCCCGCCCACCTTGGCAGAGGTGCAGTCCTATGTGGCTGAACGCCATTCCCCGGTGGACCCGCAGGAATTTATTGATTTCTACGAGTCTAAGGGCTGGATGGTCGGCAAGACCCCCATGAAAAACTGGAAAGCGGCTTGTCGAAATGCCGAAAAGTGGGAAAGATGGGCAAAGGCTGCCGATCCCAAGGAAAAGACACCGGACAATAGCCTGGCGGAGTTTATGCGATGGTAGGAGGGCGATGGAAGTGAAGCATTTAGGAGATATTTGCAAAATCAACGGCGCAGAAATTGAAATCGTGGATGTTATCACGGGCGGATCGCCGTGCCAAGATCTGAGCATTGCGGGAAAACGCGCCGGATTGGCGGGCGCAAGAAGCGGATTGTTCATGGAACAGGTCCGCATCGTGAAGGAGATGAGACAACGTGACAGAGCGAACGGACGGACAGGTGACATGGTTCGACCTCGGTTTATGGTCTGGGAAAACGTGCCCGGAGCTTTCAGCAGCAACAAAGGGCGAGACTTCGCGGCAGTCCTCGAAGAGATCATCCGCATCGCAGAGCCGGAAGCCCCCGATATTGAAGTGCCTAAAAAAGGCTGGCCAACTTGGGGGGGGCTACCACGATGAAGTGGGAGGACGATGGAGCGTGGCTTGGCGAGTGCATGACGCGCAACACTGGGGAGTCCCCCAACGCCGCCGTCGTATCTCGGTTGTCGCAGATTTTGGAGGTGACACCGCAGGAGAAATACTCTTTGAGCGCAAAAGCGTGTCAAGGCATCCTGCGGAGAGCGGAGCGTCGGGGGAAAGACTTGCCGGAAACGCTGAAAACGGTGCTGGAAGAACAGGCGAAAGTATAGCATATGCTTATGGAGAAACAGGTGTTGGATATTGGCAGAATGGCGTCCAAACATTGCGGGGAGAAGGAGAAAACAGACCATCAAGACCATCTAATGTTGTCATATGCATGGCTACACAGCAGGGCGGCGCGGAAATGCGGACGGATGACCGCGCACCCGCACTGACCGCTGGCGACCGCCACGGGGTAATGTGCATGAATCCTTGGGACGCACAGAGCGCAAGAGTGTACGATCAGGATGGCGTATGGCACAGCCTGAATGCCAACGAAAACGGCGGCATGGCGCGGGACAGCGTACTGTGTGCCGGGTTTAAGGCCGGACAGGGCGCACAGGCGGGCGGCATCGGGTACAGTGAGGAAGTATCGCCCACGCTGACGGCGGCACCCAGCGGGACGAACCAAACCCCGGCGGTGGTGGCGCTGGATATGTCGCACGCTTGCGATGTCATCCGAGACTGCGGCGAGATCGTTCCGAGTTTGCAAGCCCGTATGGGAACAGGCGGCAATCAAGTTCCGCTGACATATCAAATGCAAGGGTTCGGAGATTACCACGCCGGAGAGGTTGCAAGCAGTTGCAAGCAGCGGGACTTTAAGGACAGCACAGACCTTGTGTGCGCTATTGACTGCCGAAACTTCCGCGAGGGCGGCGAAACAAACGGGACTTTGCAGGCCAAATCAAACGGCGGAACCAGCTACAATTTGCAGAACACCGTGAGAACGGGCATGATTGTGCGACGCCTTACACCGATGGAGTGCGAACGGTTGCAAGGTTTCCCGGACGGATGGACAGACATTGGCGAGTGGCGCGACAGCAAGGGCAAGCTCCGCGACAGCGCGGACAGCCCGCGCTACGAGGCACTGGGTAACTCCATCGCCCTGCCCTTCTGGGATTTTTTGGCAAAGCGTATCAGTGCGCAATATCTTCGCCCTGTTACGATGGGTAGCTTGTTTGACGGCATCGGCGGTTTTCCGCTGGTGTTTGAGCGGCACAACGGCAAGGGCACGGCGCGCTGGGCAAGCGAGATTAAAGAGTTCCCCATTGCCGTAACAAAATTGAGATTTGGGGAGGATTGACATGACCACATTACGCATGATTCCCGGCATTACATACACCCGGAAAAACCTTGAAGCATTGACCGGTATGCCGGACAGAGCGAACAGGCACATGATCCGAGCCCAGCGGAGGCAGGGGGTGCCTATTGTGGCTCTGCCGGATGGCGGCTACAAACTAGCGGAGACGGACGAGGAGAAGAAGATGCTCCTTGCTATGTACCGAAAGCGGGCACTGGACGAGCTGGCCACATACAGCATGCTTGCAAAGGCCATGCAGGTGCCGGGTCAGATGACCGTGGAGGAGCTGCTGGAGAGAGCGAGGGGCGTATGACGGTGTACATGCGAGTAAGCCGCGACAAGTACGAGCTTCCGGATGCCGTGTCCGAATCCATCATAGAGCTGGCCAACATGTGCGGCGTAAGCTGGCGGACAATCTACCGGGCCGTGTACGGCGGCAAGCGTACCAAAGGACGGCCCAAGTATGTGGCCGTACCGATAGGGGAGGGAGACGATGATTAAAATTACGGTGCCGCTGGCACCCGTCACAAAGAAAAACTCTATGCGGATCATGCATAGCAGCAAAACGGGGAAGCCGTTTATCATGCCGTCCCAGAAGTATATGGACTACGAGGCGGAAGCTGTATGGCACTGCAAAATTGCCACATTGCAGCGTCTTATTGAGGATCCTGTGGAGGTCAAATGCCTGTTTTATATGCCTACCCGGCGGCGAGTGGATTTAACCAATCTGCTGGAATCCATCGACGATGTGCTGGTGAAGGCCGGTGTACTCAAGGACGACCACAGCGGAATTATCGTTAGCCACGACGGGAGTCGGGTGCTGTACGACAAGGATAACCCACGGACGGAGGTATTTATTCGGGAGATGGAGTGCGCAGATGGGACAACCTGAGATGCGCGTATGTAAGCGCTGCGGCATGGAAAAGCCAATCACAAACTACAACAAAAAAGATACCAACAAGTGGCGGACAACTTGCAAACAGTGTGATGCAATCGTCAGAAAGATGCGCCGGATAAGCGAAAAGAGGCTCACAAACCAAAACAACGAGGAAAGCAGGGGGACGCTCTGTTGGAGATGTAAAAAAGCTGTTGGGCGCTGCTCCTGGACGGGGCTGGATAGCTCCAAAAAGGTACGCTTTGAGCCGGTTCCGGGATGGGTGGCGATAAAATCGCTCGGCATACCAGGCCGCAAGTCAGAGTCTTACTTGGTGCTAAGCTGCCCGGAGTTTGAGGCGGACGAAAGGGGTGGCGTTGGTGAATGATTTTGACTACGACTGCATGCAGAAAAAGCGTGTGGCACGAGGGGCATTTGCTCACATTAACAGAAAACGTGGTGGGTGCTCGCTCCCCAGCGACACCCTCACCGAAAAGCAGAGGAAGGAGAAAAACGGAGAAGTGAAAAGCTATAATATCACGCGGCCTATGCCGTGGCATGAATTTAAGGCTATGCCGGAGGATCTGAAACGCGAGTTTTTCCGCAACATGCAATCTTTCGGTGGTACGGCCAAATGGCTGGCGGAGGAAATGAACGCTTGTGATGCAACGATACGCCGCGAGGCGGAATTAGTAGGCGCACCATTCCGGCGCGGTGGCCGGAACGAAAAAATGTGGCAGAGCAAAGTTATAGAGTGGGCTAACACGGATGCGGTGGCCGTACATACGGCAGATGCGCAGGTTGATGGAAGCCGCATCATCTCCGATGCGCCAAAATCCGAAAATCCGAATACCGGCGTAAAGCTGCTACATGCCCGGCTGGAGATGTGCGGTGACCGGGAATCTCTGCTTGCAAACCTACGGGTATTACTGCCGGATGAAGGGCAGGTGACGGTGGAATGGTGAAAAGAAGCGTGTTAATCGCGGCGCTGCTTGTAGCAATCTTGGGGACCTTTGGCATTGCGTCTGCCACAGAGGACAGCGGGCAAACGCCGGAGACTGTAGTTGTGCCGCCGGTGGTGGTTCTGCCCAGCGATGGGCCGCAGGAGACCCAGGAGACGCGGACGTGCGTATTTACCGTCACGGCGTACTGCCCCTGTGAAAAATGCTGTGGGGCGTACGCAAATGGCTACACAGCCACCGGAGCAAAAGCCACCCAGGGCGTGACGATCGCCGCAGACCCAGATGTGCTGCCGATGGGAACGGAAATCGAGCTGGATGGACATATATACACCGTACAGGATACCGGCGGCGCCATTGCCGGGAACAGGCTGGATTTATATTTTGATAGCCACGAGGACGCCTTGCGGTGGGGCGTACAGGAAAAGATCGTGAGGTGGAGCGCATAGTGGTATATTTGAACGACCCTATATCCGCCGATAGGGCGAAGTCGCTGCTGTCTCTGCCACTGGAAGAAAAGTTGCTTGTGACCTATGAAAAAATAGATCAGTGGTATACGGCGTGGGGCGGAAAATGCTATGTGAGCTTTAGCGGTGGAAAAGATTCTACGGTGCTTGCATATTTGGCTGGGCGATATTTGGCGAGCTACAAGAACCCGCCGTGGCCGCTTAACCTTGTATTTGTAAATACCGGATTAGAATATCCCGAGATACAGAAGTTTGTCAACGAGTACGCCGCGTGGCTGCGGAGAAAGTTTCCCCGCGTGACTGTCAATCTTGTGCGCTTGCGTCCGAAGATGAACATTCGGCGGGTGGTGACGAAGTACGGCTATAGCATCGTCAGTAAAGAGGTTGCGGAATGCATTGCAGACGCAAAGCGCAACCCAGACGGGACGCGGATGCGGCGACTGCGTGGAGAGGATATGCGGCGAGACGGGAAACCGTCCGTTTACAATTGCAAAAAGTGGGAATATCTCCTATATGCTCCGTTTGACATATCCGCCAAGTGCTGCGCGTTCATGAAAAAAACGCCGCTGAAAGCCTACGCCCACAAAACGGAGCAGCAGGCCATAGTTGCGACAATGGCGGCGGAATCCCGACTGCGCATGACCTACTGGCTCAAAACGGGCTGCAATGCGTTTGACAACAAGCGCCCCATGAGCAAGCCCATGAGCTTTTGGACGGAGCAAAATGTGCTGCGGTTCATCGTAGATCAAAATATATCCTATGCAAGTGTGTACGGCGACATTGTGCCCAGCGACGGGGAGAACGATTACACCGCCACGCTTGTGGACTGCCCGCTGCATTGCACAGGGTGCCAACGCACTGGCTGTATGTTTTGCGGATTCGGGGCGCACCTGGAAAAATCCCCCAACCGCTTTGAGCGCATGAAGCTGACCCACCCAAAACACTACCAATTTTGCATCGGCGGTGGGGCGTATGACTCTTTGGACGGACTATGGAAACCAACAGAAAAAGGCCTCGGCTATGGCCGTGTGCTGGACTACATAGGAGTAAGATACTGATGGGTGAAAAATTAAAAAGCCCCTGCGTAAAGGATTGCCCGGACAGGCTCCCATGCGGGGCCTGCCGGAAGAGCTGCGAGGCGTTCCGGGACTACGAAGCCCAGCGGCTGGAGGAAAAGCCCTGGGTGGATCAAGCCAATACCGCCGCACGGGAGCGCTATGTGCGGCAGAGCGCCAGATACGCAAAGGACGGAAAACGACATATGAGATAGGAGGGCCGACAATATGGACGCTGTGAAGTTTTAGGAGATCATCGACCGCCTCAGTAGAAAAGGCAACAACATCGAGAAGATGCGTTACAACGAATACAGAGAAGCCAATGATAACGCCGGTGCGGTTAGGTTTGTAGAGCGGTGGAGCAAGGAGCACCCCCGCAAGACACGGCAGAGCGTGTTTCTGGAGCAGTGGCCGGAAGCAAAAATTGATAACGACGGTTGTTTGAGCGTCTGCCCATATAATGTTTCTGCTACCCACAGGGACAAATATGGCCGCTGTGTAGTACGCGGTAAAAGCTGCCACGACTGTCGCCGCGAGTTCTGGATGCAGGAGGTGGAGTGATGGAACGACTGACAAAACGCGCCACCGATGGACAGGCAATCATGGACTGCGAGAAGTGCAAAGCGGATTGGACGGGCAAGCATGGTAAGTCGATGGTTGACTGCACCCCGCTGTACTGCCGCAATCGCCTCAAGGATCGCCTTGCCGCCTACGAGGAAACGGGGCTGACGCCGGAACAGTGCGAAAGCGCAAAGAACATCATCGACTATGCATTTAGCGCTGACACATCAAAGGCAGAACGGATTCGGGAGCTGTTGAAAGCAGACAAGTCCGGCCGGCTGGTGGTGCTGCCGTGCAAGGTGGGAGATACGGTATATTTCAGGACCTACGACTGCAACGGGACGGTAGACCTTGGAATTCAGCCCCACAAGGTCACGGCCATTGTGGGACGCGCAATTGTCAGTGGGAGGTATACCGATGCCGTGCTGTTGCCGGGCCAGTATGGAGTAAGCTGGTTTCTTACCCGCGAGGAAGCGGAGGAAGTATTGGAGGCGATGAAGGATGGCAATTAGCAAATCAAAGCGCGAAGCAGTCTATCGAAAGTATAACGGCCATTGTGCGTATTGTGGGCGCGAAATCGCTTACAAGGATATGCAGGTAGACCATTTTTACCCATTGAGGGCGTGGGGGATTGAGGACGCTGGGACAGATGACCTTGACAACCTCATGCCAGCCTGCCGGATGTGCAACCACTACAAGCGTGCAAATTCGCTTGAAACTTTTAGACGGTACATCGAGGAGATTCCTCGCAAACTGCACGATAACTATATTTACAAGGTCGGAATTGTGTACGGCGAGATTGCAGAGCAAGCACACCCGGTCAAGTTCTATTTTGAGCAACAGGAGGGGATGAAAAATGAGTAAGGCTGTCATGCTGAGCATCCGCCCGAAGTGGGTGGAGAAGATCGCCAGCGGCAAAAAGACTATTGAGGTGCGAAAGACACGCCCGAAGCTGGAAACGCCGTTTAAGTGCTATATATACTGCACGAAGCCGAAATACGAACACGAGGACTTTATCCGTACTGATTACCCGAAGCCACAGTTTTATGGCGGAGGCAAGGTCATTGGGGAGTTTACCTGTGACCGGATATTTCCCATCAATGTTTTCGACAATGGTGGCATTCAGAACTGGTTTTTCGAGCACATGGAGCGATCTTGTCTTACATACGAGGAGCTTGCTGACTACATCGGCAACGGGAGAACCGGCCACGGCTGGCATATCTCCAACCTGAAAATCTACGATACGCCGAAGGAACTGATAGAATTTCACACTTGGAAAAAATGCAAATCATGCAGCAAAAGCGGGTACGAAAGCACAGCCTGTATCTATGATGAAAATTGCATGATTCCAGCGGCGATTACTAAAGCACCGCAAAGCTGGTGCTATGTGGAGGCAATGTGATGGGACGGCTGTGGGATTACTGCGCGTGCTGCGGAAAGCGCATCGAAGTGGGCGAAAAGTGCTACGGATTGTCAAACGGAGATAGCGTCTGCACAGATTGCGTTGTTGCAGAGAACGAGGGAGCGGCTGTATCCGACGGAGAGGAAGAACAGGAGGAGCTGACAATGGCTGAATACATTCCCCGCCAAAAAGCATTGGAAGAAATGCACAAATGGTGTGATCCCTGCGGGAGCGGCATAGAGGCTATTTTAGCTGTTCCCACCGCCGACGTTGTGCCGGTGGTACGGTGTAAGGAGTGTAAGTGGACAGGCGGCGATTTTGTGTGCTACCGGGGTGTGATGGTACAGCACAAGCCGGAGGACTTCTGCTCCTATGGAGAGCGGCGGGGAGGTGGCGAGAATGATTGATGAATGCAAGTGGATGCAAGACGAGGTTTGCGTCAACGCAGATTGCCCGGCGTGTGCGGATTATTGCCCAGTGGCAAATACACCGGGCGTATGCAAATACGAGGAAAGGGGCAATAGCGATGTTCAAAAGGGCAAACGGCAGACCGGTGCCAAATAATCCGGCCAAGGCATACGAGCTGGGCCGCCTGGATGGAACCAAACAATGCATGGACAATGTTTCCTGCGTCCTGCTGGACAAGCTCGGATTCCATGTGCGGGAGGAGACGTCGGACGAGCACGACACCCGTAGCCTGGAATACTTACAGCAGTGCCTTGTGGATCTGGTGGAGGCAAAAAACAACGGATACATCAAGATGGCCGACATCGAAAAGGCTCTGCATGGGGAATATAAGTTGGTAAACAGCGCGGAGTAAAGGAGGGCAAATGAGCAAAAAGGCGACGCTGCCTTATGATGTGCGGTTGGAGTGCATTGCTTATGTGAGAGGATACCCGCGCCGGGTGCGGGCGTATCGCGAGGCCCGGGCGGAGATCCTGGACGGGACGCATAGTGCCACAGAGGGCATGCCAAATGGATCGGGCGCTGGTAGGCCCGCCGAGAGTAAGGCGGAGCAGCTGGCCGCCATAGAGCGATGGCCGGAGACGCAGAAGATGCTGGCGGTGGAATACGCTATAGACCGCTGCGGCAGAGATATCGGCAGCGATACAATCCGGCGGCAGCTAATATATGGAATTATGCGCAACTGCCAAGGCAAGCACAAGTATGCCCGTAATCGGATCGTGATTCCCGGGATTAGCGAAGCAACATTCAGCCGCCGGAAGGAAAGATTTCTGCATGATATAGCGAAATATGCAGGGTTACTCGTGAAAGGTGATACAGATTCCACCTAATGATGTGCTACAATAGGTACAGTGGATGATAGGACATGGTCATTCACGCGATTTCCCAATCATCACTTTTCCTCCCTTCTATGCGCCGCCGGTATTGGGCGCACCTTCTGGCACCGAAAGGTCATACCGGCACAAACAGCCTGTAGGGAAACCTATGGGCTGTTGTTATATGCCGTGCGCTCGTTGCACCCCACAATCCGGGGCGGGAGGTCGCACCTCCCACACGGAACAGACAGGACCCTCCGCACCTCTCAACGATGTGGCCCAGGAGGGACATTTAGGGGCGAATGTTCCAAGGCTGGCGAGGCGGTCTCCAAAACCGCTTGGGTGGGT
>ERZ1034818.72-NODE-72-length-39543-cov-5.107856_pt1 | contig 39543 bp, 49 predicted proteins | sample MGYA00520595_ERZ1034818 | MGnify/ENA primary metagenome ERZ1034818 (study PRJEB33766, sample SAMN09781689) | gut metagenome | biome: gut microbiome | host: Homo sapiens | place: Madagascar | study: EMG produced TPA metagenomics assembly of the PRJNA485056 data set...
CGCTAAGGATGCGGCGATTGCTGAATTGGCCAATGCCGAAACTGCCGTAGATGATCTGATGGCACAGTTGGCTGATTTGAAAGAGGCAGTAAAAGCAAAAAAGGCAAATATCAAAATCATTGATAAGGCTATTGCAAAGCTGGAGGCCAAGAAAGCTAAAGCAGATGCAGCCGCCGAGGCCGAAGCTAAGAAAGCCGAAGCCCAGGAAATGGTGAGCAAGCTTCTGGCTGAGGGCATGAGCGTTGACGAGATCCTTGAAAAATTGAAGTAACTTATTGGCCGTGCAGTGTGACTTGCGCGGCTTTTTTATTCGTCGATGCAAAGGTAAATGGTGTTGTCGCCGACATATTGAGAATCCACTGCGGCAATGTTGTAGTCGCCGTTGGCGGTCTCGATAACGACACGAGTGTCAAGTTCGCCATTGTCAAGTAGTTCATGAATAAGTTCGCGTACTGTCATGGTTTAGTTGTTCTCCTTTTGACTTTTCCGTCTACGATGGATCGCAGCGAATAATCACCGGCGTCAAGCAAACAGCCAAAGCTGTCCGATGACAGGATGAGGCCAATATCAGGTTTGTTACTGTCACATACTGTTACATGGCGGCCATCCATATCGAAATCAAGATTCACATAGTCAAATCCTTCGCTCAGCATACGCTTGGCAAAGCGGCGTTCCATATCAGACGGGGCATCCGCTTCCAGATGCCAGTTGCCAGGTACGCTATACCCAATCAAGCAACCGCCATCAATCATAGAAAAACGGCAGGAATCGCATCCAAAGTATATGTTGCAGTATTGTTTTAGCTTTATGGCCGCTTCTCTGGCCTCGCGTGCCAGTCTTGCGTTGCGGACTTCTTTGTTTGAAATCATATAAATATTTACCCCATACCCACCCGCGCTGAAGCGCTGCCATTTTCTATTTGTTTACGGTACTACTTCGTCGATGCAGCTCTGGACATCGACATGAATCTCTGTGTCGGCATTGAAATCAATGATGGCAATGCCGTACTGGCTGCAATACTTGTCCAGCCTGTTCTTGTAATAGTCGGCTGATTGCACGGACGCATCTGTTTTGTTACGCCACTCTGCGTATGTAGTTTCCATTTCCTGCCTTTCTAACAGCTCGTTCAGGATCGGTTTAATCGCGTCATTATCAGAGATGGACTGCAGAGCAGAGACCTGGGCGTTCAGTGTGGCAAGTTCTGCATCCTTGCGCCTACACTTTGCGGCGAAGGTTCTGCTGTGCTCATCTTCGAGCCTCCGAATCATAGAAACGACATAGTCAACTGTGGCTGTGTAGCTGGTTGATGCGAAGCAGATGGTAGTATAGTCAGGGGCGTCATACCAGACCTGATAAATTTTGTTATGCATTTGCGCCCTCCACAAAGTCGCTTCCTCGCTTTGGCTCGGTAGGCGTCAGAATAAAGATACTGTTCAGCGTTGTGATGCGAAGTTCAGTATTGCAGCCGTTAGATGCCTCGGTAATCTCTACACCCTGCACCATACTGGTCTGCAGGTAGCCGTTTTTGCGGTCACCCTTATTGTCATACAGGTAAAACAGAGCAGCGCTTTTGCCGATACCGGGCACGATGACCTGCCAGAAGGTTGAGCCGATGCGCTTGGGATAACGGCCATCCGTGCGCTGCTTATTGGTGTTTACATCCAGGACATCCTTGAGATACCAGCACCGGCTGATGTTCTGGATGGCGGTCGTGAAATCGTTGTTCATATTATTTCTCCATTGCGGTGTTAAAAAGTATGGTTTTACAGTCTGTGCCGTATCGTTCCTGCAGTAAGGTCATGAAATCATCCATAGACAGGTTCTTTTTAAAAAAGTCGAAGTTGTTATCTTTTGTAGAGCATTCTTTGTAGGTGGTCCGAATAAGGACCGGAGCTTTGAAGTTCCTCTCGGTAATGTTATAATCAAAACAGATACCGTGAACTATCACGAACGGCTTGCCTAACAGAGATATACCGTAGGCATAGTTGCTGTCAGGAATGCACCATGGGTACTTGTGTGACGAAACAGCGTCGAAGAAATCTTGGAACGTGTTAAAAGTGTCAACCTGTGTAGACGGTTCTTCTTCTGTGAATATACTACTGTCAGCGAATATATCCGGAGCAATGTCGTTGCTGATGATTGTGTAAGTTACGTCATACAGTTTGTGCATTACTTACTCTCTTTCATGATTACCCACATATCTTTCCAAGGTGGGTTCCCGCCGGAGACTATGGCGTATTGTGGCGTTACCGTGTACCTTGGACGAAAATCTAAAGACATACGAGATAAGCTATTTTTGTAGGAATCGTTGGCGTGTTGGCACATGGTATGATATGCCTTTTCGTAGCTATCCACGAAGTATTCACAGGTGACAATGGGCTTGTCTCCGTAACCACTGCTTTGCAGTTCTACAACCTTATATGGCCACGAGTCATCGGTTTTACTTTTGGCCCGAGGAACCAAAGCCGCCAACGCCGCGATCAGTTTCATCAAGTTCTTCTACCTCCATAGGCGTACACAGAGAAATGGGCTGGATGACGAGCTGGGCGATACGGTCACCGACGTCGATGATCTGTCGTTTGTCACCATGATTATGTAGCGGAACTTTGATTTCACCGCGATACGTAGAATCGATAACGCCTACGCCATTGACGGGAGAAAGGCTCTGCTTGGAAGCAAGACCGCTGCGGGCAAAGACATAGCCGACATAACCTGGGTCAATACTGACAGCAATACCGGTGGGGATCATCACGGTTTTATGCGGCTGGATCACAATCTTCGTATCAAAGAATTTTTCCCAGTTGGAATCTTTCATATCTTCTTCGTTAAAAGTGCTGACAGCATCATTGTATTCTTTATTAAAAGAAGAACTACCAAAAACATCTCCGAAAATATTAAGGAACTTTGCGTATGTAACGTTTGCACTGACAGTATCTTTACAGTATTTCTTTTCTTCATCCGTATATTTGACGGGCAGCGCATATAGATCCATACCAGCGTCCGTAGGATGGGCGCGGGTTGGGATGTGAGCGTCAGGGTGGAGCTTTTTGATTTTCAGAATTTCCATTTTATTCTCCTTTGAGGGTGGCTTTCGGTGCGTCGGATGCGGTGCCAGTAATAACTCCGTGACCGTTTGATTCACCAACGGGAATTGTAGGATTTGCGGTGTTAGGCACACTAACACTACCTGAGCTGGTTCCCCATCTATGAACATTTGTCTTAACCATAGGGTTATAAGGGCTGAACGGGTTATACAAACCGTTGGGATTGGGCGTATCTTCTTCAATAACGGTTTTCTTGATAAGTTTTCCGGCGTCATTGTATTCTTCAATGGTGGTTTTCTTCATACAGCACAACCTTTCCTGTTTGTTTGGTTTTCTTTACGTCGATGACCTGTTGGTTACTGGAGCCGCGCCATTTAAGGCTGAGGTCACGTTTTGTGACGTCAAAGGGACCTGCAACGCAGACGTCGATGCCCATAATAAGTGGATAATACTGGATTTTGCTCCATTCATAGCCCGTCCAAAGCCAGACGGTTTTATCGGGAAATCTCTGCTTGAAGGTAATTGTCAGCCACGCGACATCCACCGCGTTTTGATCTGCAAGAGGTTCGCCGCCAAGAATAGAAAGACCTGCGATGTGGTCGTTCATGGAAGCAAAAATTTCTTCCATTGTGTTTTCTGTGAAGTGTTTGCCGCCTGCGAAGTCCCATGTTTCTTGATTAAAACAACCGGGGCAATGGATGGGGCAGCCGCTTACAAAGAGGCTAACTCTTACTCCTGGCCCATTTGCAATGTCGAACTTGTTGATTTGGGCGTAGTTCATCTATGCATCACCCGGTTGTGCTTGATGCGAAGCTCGACCTCTTGCTGTTTGCCGAGATTAAAGGCGGTTTTATAGTTGCCGGTAAGGTAGCCTGTCACACGGCGCAGACGTTGAATGTCATCACTGCCACACTCCGGGCAAGTGTTGCCGATTTCGTCACAGTAACCGCAGTTCATACAAGTGTCATTCGGCACATTGATGGCAAAGTATGGAACATCGTGATCCATTGCGTAATTGACGATGGTTTCAAGAGCCTGAATGTTGTTCTTTGCGGTAGAATCCAGCTCTACGTAAAGAATACAGCCCGCACTGGAATAACCATCCAACTGAGATTCGATGTCGATTTTCTCAAACGGAGTAACTTCTTTCCAAACAGGGATATGGACAGAGTTGGTAAAAAACTCTTTGTCGGACACATTAGGAATGACACCGTATTTCTTCTTAAAGTTCTGCATGGCGGTGTAACAAAGGTTTTCTGCAGGGGTGTAGTACACGCCGAAGTTGAGCTTATACTCCTTTTTAAACTCGTCGCAACGGTCTTTATAGAGTTGGCAGATGCGCTTTGCTAATTCCATGCCTTCGGCGCTGGTATGGTCGTCACCAATCAGAATTTGAAGAGTTTCAGCCATACCGAGCAGACCGACAGCCAACGTGCCATGTTTCAGTGCGGAACGGATGGATTTACCGTCATAACCAGCCATTGTGCCGTTCTCCCACATAAACTTTGCGGAATCAGGAGACTGCGAACAGATCCAATCGAAACGCTCAATCAGCATGTCTTTTGCTTCATGGAGCTTCTGATCGAGAACAAATAGGAACCTATCGACCGTCTGCCCTTCAATGTCCTCGCCAGTAGAAGATTTAAGGATGTATTCTTTTGCTTCCATTGCCAATGTAGGAAGAATAATGGTCACCGGCGCGATATTGCCACGACCATCCTTTAGCTGACCAAAACCATTGATATCCCAGCCGTTAGCAGTACGGCAACCCATAGTGCTGAAATAGGTGCGCACATCGTTTTTGTCATATCCTGCATTACCAGACCAATCGACATTGGCGTAGTTAGGATAAAGGCGCTGTGCTGTAGAGCGCAATGCTAACTGATACAAATCGTAATTCGGATCGCCTGGCGCACGGTTTACACCCTTCATCATCTGAAAAATACCACATGGGAAGATACTGGTCTTGTGGAGTTTGCCGATACCTTTGATAGATGTATCAAGTAGCGCTTTGATAACCATACGGCCTTCCGGCTCTGTACAGGTTCCGTAATTGATAGAGGTAAAAGGAAGCTGATTGCCGCTCCGGCTTTGGAGTGTATTTAAATTGTGGTACATACCCTCGACAGCTTGATACAATTCGCGCTTCGTCATATCCATTGCGTATTTATAGGCATCTTCATGCTTTTTATAAATCGGATCGTCAATCGAGAACTTTTCTGCAATAATGTTGTCATCCATCCAGTAAGGCTCATTCTCAACATACACAACGCCGTCTCTGAAATGTTTGTAAAAACTCATGCGAACATAAGGAACCATTGTCCAGTCCAAATGCGTTGCACTTACGCCGCCGAACTGTTGCAGACTCTGTACCTGAAAAATGACTGCCACGAGCTGGAATGCCGTATTGATGGAACGTGCAGGACGAACATCAGTCTGGCGTGTGTTAAATCCCTTTGCAAGTAAGTTGTCAAATGGGATACTCAGACAGTTGTGCATACCAACGGCGTAGCTATCAAGATCATGGATATAGATTTCGTTATTCTCATGGTTCTTACGAGCCATTTCCGACATGCAATAATCAAGAGCATAGCGTTTTGCAACCAAACGAGACATCTCGCCGATACGACCGCCGAAAGACGCTTCATCAATATTGGCATTCTGATTTGCGATGTTTTTGCCGCCGAGTTTTTCAGCGACAGCATCCATCAATTCTTTGTACTGATCACGAGCTACGCCGTGCATATGTCGATAGCTAATATATGCTTTAGCTACATCCTTACGACGCGATGTCATAAGTTTACTTTCCACCATATCTTGGATTTCCTCAACGGAAGTGTCCTGCTGTTTAGTGGCAATTTCATCAGCAATCTTATTTGACAGACAACTATCAACACCATTATCTGTATCACTCATAGCTTTTTCGATGGCAGTGACGATTTTATTCTTGTCGAACGGGACAGTTGACCCGTCGCGCTTGATTACATTTTCCATAGACCCTCCTTATGTATTTTTAGATTTTTCCTTCCATACGTTCTTTGTCCAGCTCCATGACGGTGAGGATACAGTAGTTACTAAGGTCCAGCAGCGTGTCGCGGATGCTCTCATCGACCTTGGGCTGTGTGCCCTTGGTCAGATTGAGCAGGCGATGGTATTTGTGACTGATCTGGGCTACGGCGGTGACAAGGCCAAGGCTGCCGAACTCCTGCCATGTAGTGGAAAAACTGTTGCCGTAGTCGTGATTCTTTTTGCGGAATGTGTCATACATGGTACAGACGATCTGCTTGAACTGTTCGCTTTCGGTCATGTAAAAACCTCCTTACAGGTACAAAAAATAGCTGAGGAACCAGCCGATGATAAGATAGAGAACGGATGCAATCACGGTTTCGAGGATCGTAAGCAGGATGATCATAGCCTCGTCGGGAATGTCATAACCGTCATACTCGGTGCAGGTGCCGTCTACGATGCTTTTGATTGTCTTTGTTGTCTCTGTTTCGCTTTTGCTGCCAAAGAGTGCCTTGACGGCAAAAAGCAGACAGTACGCTTGCAACCATGTGAGAGTGGGCAAGCCGATAATGGGCATAAACCAGTTCCAGATGGTTGAGATGCAAAAGCCATGAACAGGGATCATTGCGATACCCGCCAGGAGCCAGACGAGACTAAGCTTGAGCTGACGGTTAGGAGAGTTTCGTTTGGTCATGCGGTTACCTCAATATCATTAAAGATTTCCGGGTAAACCTCCTGCAGCTCACGCAACACAGGAATCATCAACTCACGGATAGCCGGGTGGGCATCTTTTGCTGTGCGTAGGCGCAGAACCTCGTGCCATTCACGCAAGTTCCATGTGCAGACAATTTCGGTCTTGAGACAGAGAGGGAGAACATCGCGGGCTTGTTCGGCTGTAGCGCCGGATTCAATCATCAGTTGATAATAAACCTCGGATTCATGGCAGAGATCGAGCCAATGACTACGTGTTACGCCGGTATAGCCATGGTCGATGACCGTAATCTGGTTGTCGAACTTATCCTTGCTGTAATTGCAGTAGCGGGTAGACTCCTGCGCATAAGAGCCGATACGATGGCGAACAATTTCGTTTGCGACGCCACGATCTGTGATGAATTTACAGGTCAGGCTGATATGCTCAATCATGGCGTAGTGGTGGTTCTTGCAGAGCATGGCGACCATCTTTTCAGCGCTGCCGGGCTTGATAGCACCCTCACTCTGGTAACAGGTGCGGGCGATCTGTTCGATACGTTTTAGGGTGACGTCACGGTTGAGCGGGGTGATCCATTCATGGGATTGAGAGACGACTTTCATCAGGTTACCTCCAGATAGTTTTTTGCGGGTTCCCGGCGGTTAAAAGCACGGCGCTGGGCAGTGGAGAGGTCGTTATAGTTAAAGGTGCGGACAGGCGCACACTTGGAATCATAACTAGCGCACATCATATTCAGTTCTTTGACGCCGCGCTCCTTACGGTTCATTTCACGGTGGTTTGTAAAATTCATGTGAAATTAAATCACTCCTTTGTGGTTTGATAGACTGTATAGTCATAGCCATTTAGCTCGATAGGCAGGAAGATGAGGCGACCGGCCAGCAGGACGAAGTACCCGATCTGCAGATGAACACAGACCTCGTAGTCGTGGTTCTTGAGCAGGAAGTGGCTTTGCTCCGGGTAGTCCGACAGCATATGGACCATGTCAACGACCTTTACATTCGGCTTCATAAAGACGGCCACACCTCCTTATCAAAGTCCGGTTCTGATTTCGTCAGCTTCTTTTTCCAGGTCTTACAGTCTGGTAGGAATAGCGAGAAGGAGCCTGGGATAATGGTTTCAGTGACGATGGCGATAGGCTCTTTCTCGCCGTCACGGTTTGTTTGTATGTATTGCAGGCAGACGCGCTGGCCTTTAGGCGGTTTGAAGGGTGTGCTCATAGATTGATCAGAGCTTCTTTCATTTCGCGGTAAAGAATATCGTATATTAACTGCCCTGATGTTTCTGCGTTACACATGACGATGGGGGTATCGTAGCGTGCCATCCATGTAGTCATGCTGGCAACAAGAGCCTGGGGTTTCATCTGACTGCGGTAATAGCCGTTGTAAGCTTTCTCCCATGAGGCTTGCTCGATAAGCAGATAGATCTTAGCGTTCTTGGCACCGGCACGCTCGAACTCGCGCTTGAAGCGGTCACGGCTGGTAGTCCAACAAGAAGCGCATTCATCTATGGACATTTTTCGTTCCACGCTGACCTTATCGGAGAGGCTGAACGGGACACCGCTTGGCAGTGTGACCTGCGCGGAGTAGTCGCCAAAATCAAGTTTGGTGCGCAGAATGGGGCAGCTGAACCGAGCCAGCCGCTGATGATACTTGAGCGTGTCCTGTTCACGGCTGTCCACGAGGATCGTGAAGGTATCCAACGTGGACTTTACAAAATTTGCTTCGATAAAATCACCTCCGTCAGATGATGGGCTGGAAGTTCTCCAGCTGATAGCGTATGATAAACAGCAAGAACAGCAGGTAGCTGAGCATGCCGATCTCTACATATTTGTTGTCAGTCTGAAAACTGACGAGCATGGCGATGGGGATGGAGAAAAGCTCTAAAAAAAATAAAATGGTATTTAGAATTTGAATCACCTCACATGGGAATATTTCGTAAGGAAGTCGTTGAACTCGGTCGTGGACTGCACCCACTGATCGCCGTCCTTACTCCACTTGCCCTCGGTGTGGGTATCGAGCACCTTGATGATCTCGCCGGGTTCGATGGGGTTGTCGTCGAGGGTGCGGGGACGGATCTTATAGGTCAGGGTCTCGCCGTCGCACAGGCGATAGAGGGTGATGTTTTTGTTTTTGTATTTGCCGTCGATGGAGAGGACGTAGTGATAGGTGGTAGCGAGGCGGGGGTTGGCGTACTGGAGGTAACCGAGATTTGAAAACTCGTACTCCAGAATTTTGCGTATACCGGTTTTGATATCGGCTGTGTCGCGATTGACAAGATAGTCGATAATATAGTGGGCATCTACATTCTTGTACATCTTTTCTGTAACAGCCTCACACTTGACTTCTTCTTCCGGAATGGGGAGTTCATCCTTTTTAAGCTGTTTGGCGTTCTTATACTTCTCATAGATTTCGACCTGCGCTTTAAGCTGGTCAGGGTTGCCGAACTCAGAGAAGAAATCCAGTTCGATCAGGATAGTGAGCTGGCGGGAGTTGAGAGAGGTGTGCTCCAAGTCGTACAGCAGATCAATGAATGAATCGTACTGTTTGTCGCGCAGTGCATACAGCTCTTTGCCGACCTTTTTGTTCAGATACTTGATAGATGCCATACCTTTATAGATTGCGCGGTTTTTAGCGTCCGGTGTGTATTGGTCAAGAGAGTGGCGGAACTTGATGGGCATGATGGTGATGCCGCGCTCCTTAGCAAGCTGTGTACCGGCAAGGATTTTATCTTGGTTGCTGGCGATGTTTAAAAGTGCAGCTGTAAATTCAACAGGATAATAATAGCGATAGTACGCACAATAGTATGTAAGAATTGAGTAACCGCACGAATGGTTCAAACCAAACTGATACGCCGATGAATCTTGTATGATTTGTAGGAATGCCTTGGCTTCCTGCTCTGCTTCTGTGCGCTGTCTTGGTGAATTATTACAATAGCCATCCAAGATTTCCGGCATAGCTGCTGCGATGGCCTGCTCATTTTTATGACCGATTGCACGGCGTACAGAGTCAGCATCACTACCACTCATACCACATATCTGCTGTAGAAAGGCGATTGTCTGTTCCTGGAATACAAGGTGTCCGAGGCTGTCTGCAAGCAGATCATCAATTTCTTTTGATGGATTATGGGCCTGTTCATGACGGAAAAGCTGTTCACGATAGGATGCACCACCGGGACGAATTGCTGCTGTGACAAGGCTTAAATCCTGAATACTTTTTGCATCATACTTTTTTAAAGAGTCAAAGGCGAAATCACTACCGAACTGAAATAGGGCGATAGGGCTTGTTTTCATATCAGTCCATACAGCTGAATCATTGAAATTCACTTCCCACGTATGCGGATATTTGATGTTAGCAAGTTTGCATGTTTTGTAAATCAAATCCACCGTAGCAAGTCCAAGGATATCGTACTTGGCAAGGCCGACTGCATGAGAGGCATCCATGTCAAGCATAAGAATCTGCAAACCATCTTTGTCGATAAGCGTGCCAAAGCGTTCACAGATATCAATAGGAGCGATAATAACACCGGCTGCATGATGTGAGAGTGACACGGCGACATCTTTCATGCCGTCAAAGTAGTAAAAAATGTCTTTGTGTGTCTCTCTGCATTGAGCCGGGTCAGCCTCGTATTCCTTTTTGACTTTCGCAATATTTGCAAGTGAGTATGGATTTTCACTGTCGGCGCTATCAGGATTTTCTTTTTTCCAACGCTTGGCAAGAGCACGGCCGATTTCATCAATCGTACCGTTTTCGACCATGGTGCCAACGGCAAGAACATAAGCGCATTTGCGTTGACCGAACGATTCAAAGATATGTTTGTAGACCTGCGGGCGGTATTCATCAGGGATGTCAATATCGACGTCTCCAATTTCGACACGGTTTTCGTTACAGAAGCGTGAGAATACAAGCCCCCAACGAACAGGGTCAACATCAATAATGTCAGTTGCAAAAGCGGCGCGGGAACCGGCAACGGAACCACGACTTGGTCCGATAGGGATGCCTTTGCCTTTTGCCCAACACATCAAATCACTCATACTCAACATAAATCCGAGCATGTCTACCTTTTTAAATACTGCCAGTTCCTCGGCGACATCTTTACGGAACTGGTCGGCCTCTGATGCGGGGATGATACCTTTTGCGATTTTGTCCTCTGTCATTGACCATGTCTTTTTAACGTAGGTTTCAGCATCGGACTCTTTAGACCCAGTCAAGATGGGATACCTGGCTTTTGTGTTCAATTTGAAATCCTTGACACTGTCGGCCACAACATTTGTGTTTTCGATGGCTTGCATCCAGACGTCACGTGGGAGTGCATTCTGTTGTTCAAAAGCGGCAACAAGTTCCTCGTAGGATTTGAACGTTAAGTCATATTCGTCCTCGCCGCTGAATTCGATTCCCTTGGCCTCCATAAGGAGTTTACGACATTCTGCTTTGTACGGAGTAGAACTATGTGTATCTGTTGCGGCAATGAGGGGTTTATCGTACTTTTTGGACAGCGCATAGAGATACTGATTGAACTCTGCTTGCTCTGGGCAGTTATGATACTGAACCTCGAGTAGATCATACCTGCGCACAAGCTGCTCATATCTGTCCGGGTCAAAGTCCTCTACATCTTTGTTGTAGCGATGCAGCGGACTGGCAAGACAGGCGGACGTTGTAATGATATTGTTTGACAGACCGTAGAATTCATCAAAGGTGATACGCGGTTTGTAATACTTATGTTCATCATCAAACGATTGACTGAGCAGGTTATTGATTTCGAGCACGCCGCGAGCATTGCGGGCAATCAATACCGTATGGTAGTTGTCACGCAGCTTGTGCGGCTTTTCATCATCAAGCCCTTGGTGCAAGAGTTTATCGGTCAGATAGCACTCCACACCATAGATGAATTTCAGTCCTGCTTTTTCAGCCGCCAGCTTTTTGCTTGTCCAGTTAAGGACGTAACCGTGGTTGCTGGAGCCGATGGCAGTCATGCCGTTCTTTACGGCAAGGTTTATGTAATCTTGATACTTGGTACAGCTGTCAAGGACAGAGCCTTCATCGTCATGCAGGTGGTAACAGAGATAGTTTTGCTTTATTTTAATTCACCTCCACTCTTGAACGGCCAGCTGTGGCGGAAGTCCTGGATATAGCCGTTGGCGATTTTGCCAATGAACGGATGGCAGATACGTCCGTCAATTATCCTACGTTGGATGGCGTATTCTATGGCTTCCTCAACGCGAAGCCTCAGATACATGGAATCCACGAACTCTTGTAAACTACTGGGGTCATTATGTTCGGCGTAATCCTCGATCATATCCATGAGTTCTTGACGAGAGATAGATTCTTTGACCTTAACCATCAGCTTGCCCTAACAGTTCTTTATTCCGTTCATGCATCTCTGCCTGAGCCTCGGCTTCGGTTCTGAAAAATCTCTCAGGACTGATACTTCCAGTTTTAGTCAAAACGATGGACAAAGGTTCCCAACAGTTTTCGGAAACTTCGTTTTCTGTGAAATGGAGCTTCATATTTACACATTCAATTTTGTCAGGCGAGACATAGTATTTGTTATCATCTACCATTTTTCTGCCCTTGCACTTTGGACAAACGGCTCTGAATTCTGTTCCATCGTCCATCTTGGCAGAGACATACCCGGTGGCACCACAGAATGTGCATGGATGCAAATTAAAATCACGTGTAACAACCCAGACTTTATCGCCGGGGCCATATCCGTCTGTGTGCTTGCTGACAAATTTATTGATGTAAACAGATGGAATATAGTTGTTCTTCACATCCTCTGCCTTAGCTTTGGCTGCTTCAATATCATCCTCGATATGCTGCTTTTCCCAGTTGAGGCGGGCAATGTCGCTTTCCAGATCGTCTTTTTCGCGTAGGGCCTTGTTGTATGCATCTACCACACACTTGACATCATCCTTGATAAGGTCGCGGAGGCGGGATGTAGCTTCATCGATAATGCTGTCGGCCTCGCTGGGGTTAGTGAAATACATTTCGTCCATGTCATTGAACATCGGGGTCATCACTCCAATCTGAATACAAAATATCGATCCAATAGCTACGCATGCCGGAGGAATCGGGGAGAACATGATACTCCAAGATTGTGCATTTGGGATTCTCGTTCATCCATTTGATTACAGAACCACTTGCATAGATCGTGGGGCCACCATCTGAATAGACGCGGAATGTTTTGTGCTTGATATTTTTGTAGCCCTTATATTCCATCAGAACAGATCCTCCTCGTCCTTTTTGGATTGTGTGGCACCGGCCATGGTGCGCTCGTTATAGTCCTTGATGTAGGGGCAGGTGTTGCGGTGACCGCAGAGGGTGTTGCAAAAAAAGCTGTTCTCCTTCGTGATCTCGCACGGGTCCCACGGGTGGTCCTTATCGTGCGGCAGGCTCTCATAGAGGTCGGCTGTCTTATTGATGTAATCCAGCGCTTCGGCCTGAAGCTCTTTGGTGTAGGGATATTCCCGCACATAGGGCTTGATGGAGAACTTGGCTTTGACCTCAGCCGGGAACTGGTCGTCCAGAATGTTCGTTTTGGCGAAATCCATCATGGCGATTTCGATATCGATTTCGTCCATACCGGCTTCGCGGCAGGCGGCTTCAACAGCGTCCTTGATGGTATCGTAAATTTTGGAGCGGTTGACGATGCGGGTGAGCGTGGTCTTGTTTTTGCTGCGCCGTGTAGCATACCAGTCGTACTTGATGACGGCATACTTGAGCATGATCCAGGCGGTGGATTTGACCTTGTACCCAGCCTGCTCCAGTGCCATACCGTAGATCGTAAGCTGACGGCCATGCTCGAGAAGGTCTTTCTGCTGGAATTGCGACGAAGTTTTCCAGTCTAAGACAGTTACCGTGCCGTCGTCATTATGTTTTAACAGATCGATGTACCCCTGCATGGCACGAGTAGGGCTGACACGATAAATCAAAAGCTGTTCTGTCTCAAACTTGCCTTTGGGCGGGTAAAACGTTTTGCAGAACTGAGTCATATCGGCGACCCATTTATCTCGGATACTTGTACCGCCCTTGAAGTCTTTAGGAAAGTCAAGACCGAGCATGACGAGATTATCAAGTTCAGAGTTAAGTGCAGGAAGCAAATCTGCCGTTGTGGCGGTTCCATCGACAATGCCCTGTAAAATATCGTGGATTTTACTTCCCATAACACCGTAACACCCTGAAAGGCCGCGGTCATGTAATATGTAAGTGCGCCAGCTTTGATATAAGCACTGGTTAATGCAATTAAGTTTGGATATGGAATACAGATTGACCCCTTCGTCATACAGAGCTTGCAGACGTGGGTCTTTTGCACGTTCGGCTATGACAGCCACCTCACTTTCGTTTTCATGATTTGTGTATAAGCGTCTTTGCCAAGATCGACGGCGTTGAGTTTGCTGCCTTTGGGGATGATATCGCCCGCGGCATCCCAGACATAGCCGACGTTGGTTTTGACGATGATATTGTCTTGCTGAAGTTTTTTCGCTTCTTCACGGACAGCTTCTTCTTCCAGCCCTTCATCCAGAGCAAGCACCACATTTTTGGGCTGCATGGACGAGATCATAGTGGCCTGTGCTTGTGACACATGACAGCCGCAAAGGCCAAGTGCCAGCCTGCATCCAAACGATCGTGCCTGCATGGGAGCTTTTTCGCTCTCGAACAGGAACACATTGCCGCGATCGATGATGCTGTGATAGTTCTGCTGCAAACCGAATAGTGTCTTGCTGCGGGAGCAGGGGACAAGGGGAAGCCAGCGCTCCTCGTGCTTACAGTCTGGGTCGTTGCTGCGGCCCATAACACCGACGAGATTGCCGCCAAAATCCCGCTCCGGGATAGTGATACGGCTGGATTCTTCGTCGTAGCCGATTTGGAACAGTTCCTGTGTTTTATAGTCGATGCCATCCTGAAAGAACATAGTGTTGAGTTTACCCAAGTAAGGGTCCAGTGTGGTTTCCGGTATGGCGGGAAGGGTGAAATCATCATCACGGTCTGGCAGGAGCTTGCGATAGAAACCATGGAAGGGGTAGGTGATTTGAACATTGAAGCTGGAAGTATCCAGTTCGAGGACATTTGCGACGAATTGCAGACTTTGCGGAAAAGTACAATGGATACGGTCCATGATGAGGGTGAACAGATTGCCTTTGCCGTTGGTGGAATAACAGTAATAGCGCAGAGTATTGACATCCAGCATCATACTGGTGGGGTTGGAATCCTCCAAACGGGAAAAGCGAAACTGTGTGTGCGCGTTATTGAGATTGATGTGCTGGAATTCCAGTGTTTCCAGGATGCTGAAAAGTGCATCGGAATTGCCGGAGAGATGCTGTTGCAGAAGTGCCGCGTTCATAGTGGCGACACCCCCTTTAGCGTGTGGTTTGAACGTGTTCGTTGCGGATATTGCAGAAGCCTACCTCGCGCCAGTTATTCCAAGTGAGATTGGCCTCGTACAAGACCTGCTGCTTATCTTCATCGTTGCGGGTCTTATCGAGAAAGGCGACAATGTATTTCTTGGTCTTATCGAGGGTGATGGGAGTTGTGAACTTTTCCCATGTGCCATCGGCGTTTTTGCCGCGGGTGTAGGCTTTGCAATCATAGCGTTCGCCGGTATACTCGTCCTCCCAGAGGGGGCGGATATAGATCATCTCGGAGAAAACTTCCTTGATTTGTTTGCCGTTGGACAGGCAGTTGGCATCGAGGTAGCGCTGGTTGAGAAGATAGAGAGCCAGCTGGTAGGTGCAGACGACCGCGACATTTTCACGGCTGGCAGCCTGGAACACCTTGCGGGAGGCGACCAGCAGCTGACGATACATTTCCATACTGACATCATCGTCGGATTTCATCGTGTCCCAGAGGAACATCTGGAACCCAAGCTTGGAATACTTTCGGATGGTCTTGACGACGCGGGAGGTATCGTTGTCAAACATCTTAATGAACTTGATATTCTTATACTTCTCCTGGCTGATTTTGGCAGCTTTGCGCAGCATCTCGTTCTGTTCATCGGTGAAATTGCCGGTCTTGAGGTGTTTGCGGGTGATCTTCCAGTAGTCGAGGTCTTTGGTCAGAATATGTACAGCCAGCAGCTGTTTATAGGCGCGGACCTGCATCTCGTTGGAGATGATACAGCACTTGATGCCTGCTTCGGCCATGACAAGAATCATGTTTTCAAACACAAAGCTGGTCTTGCCTGTACCGGAGAAACCGCCGAGCATGGTAAGGTCGCCGAGCGGAACGCCCAATGTCAGGTAATTGAGGCGCGGACAGTTTTTGCCATAGTTGAGGCCGACCGCTTCGCCCTTATTGAGTTCATCGACAAAGGCATCGTCGAACCAGACGTCCTCGACCTTCATATCTTTGGCGGTGTTGATGGAGATGGTGTTAAGCTGGTAGTCAAAGAAATCGTAGACTTCGGCGTTGGACATTTTATCGAAACGGGAAGTGTTGGAGAAATTCTTGAAGAACTGGCGGCAGAGGTCTGACAGCAGATTCAGCTTGACGATCTTGTCAAAATAGCCTTCTACGTTATCCGGGTCTACCAGAGACTTTAAGTGCTCAGCCTCGCGATAACCGCCGCGCTTATCGAACTCTTTGCGGGTGGTATCTTTATCTTTGAGATAGGTGTTGAGGGTAATAGCATCAAAATTGCGGTAGCCCTGTTCATACAAGGCGCGGCCAAGACCAAAGTAGAATTTGGAATCATCGGTCTGGATGGTTTCATCGGTGCCGGTGTTGACGCGGTCATACTCGTCATAAAGGTAAGGGTCTTTCCAGAGGCAGAACACAAAGGGGGCTTCGACCTGTTCACGGTCGGCATTGATTTTATTGAGAACTTCTTGCAGCTCGATAGAAAATCACCTCATTCCTCGTCGTCAAACAGGAAGTCGGAGATATCCCTGTGAGCATGATTTGAATTTGTGGGCATCTGGAAATCTAGGTCTTGCAGGACCGGAACTTCCGTGGCCTTGGCTTCCTGTTTGGCTTTGACGGCGGCGTTGGATCTTGCCGCCTTATAAACATCATTGATATGGTTTTTGATAATAGCCATGACATAAGCGGCACGGCCATACTCGCTTGTGAACTCTTTGGTGCGCATGGCGTACCCGATTGTATCCCGGCATTGCTCAATGGTTGCGAGGATGATTTCATCGTCATAAAACGCAAGCTCTTTAAGCTTTTTGGGGATGACAGTGGGGAACGCCATTGATGGATCGAACATCATAACATCGGCGAGTGTGGCGAGGAGCTGTTTATGCATGGCGGCTTTATGTAGCTTATCCTGATAGGTAGCTTCGTCCTTATACCAGTGGCCGTCCGGGGCTTTATAGTAAGTGAGGGTCGTGCCCCATGCACCGGTGGCCCAGCATTTGACGCGGCGTCCTTTGGGCGCGGTTGTTTTTGCCATGCGCTGCCTGCCTTACGCGAAGAGAGAGGCGATCTTTTTGATGGTGCTGATAGGCACGTTGGGATCAGATAACTTTGCGTAGCCAGATTCATTCAGCATGGACTTTGCTTTGGCTTTCAGTTCGTCGCTGGCGTTGGAGAAACCGGTCTGGATGGCGACAAGGTAGTCGGAGCGGTGAGGCTCGTCCTCCTCATTCTGACGGGTTTCCTTGAACTTATTGATACGCTCTTGGTGAACCTTTTCCTCCGCTTTAGCTTCCGCAACCTGCTTTTTAAGATCATCGGCATAACTGGTATTGCCCTTGTCATGTTCCTTCTTGATGGCGTCAGTAATAGCCTTGATCATGGCATCAACATTCATCGGAATACGGTCAGAAGTGATATCAGCGAAACGGCTCTTGGCATCAACGCTGAAGCCTTCATCACGGAAGCAGATAACGCGGCTCTCATTCTGAACTTTGCCAAGAACTTCCTCCTTACCGTTGACAATATTCTTGCGACCGGTCTTGAGCTGGGCAATTTCACGGTCAACATAGCAAACACCGAGGAAGTGAACCTTGGTTTTCAGAGCCTCGAAATAGCGTTTATCCAAATTGGTGGACAGCATACTATACGTCTGATTGGAAATAGGGTCTGTATAGGTGGTGCGCTTGGTATGACCGATTACGATAAAGGAAACGCCGACACGCTTCAGATCCCACAAACGGTCAAGAACAATCTCGATAGCTTTGTCATAAGGGGCGTTAAAGCCGCCGTAGGCTGAACGGAAATTCTTGGTGCGCTTATCAGGGTTGTCACGATTATGTAGACGGATGACCTCCTGTTCGGCAAGGCTCATCAACTCGTCGTAGGTGTCGATGACAACAACGCGCAAATCCTTATAATCTGTGTAGCGGTTTTCAATGATGTCGCTGGTAACCTCATCGAACTTTTCCCAGTCCCAGACAGGCTCCCAAACAATGCCGTTGATAGCATCAGCACCATCTTCTTTGCCGCACTCCAGGAACAGGTAAGAATCAGGACCGGCGAGCTTATCACAATACTCCTTGATGATGGTGGTCTTGCCGCAGCCGGACTCGCCCATCAAAGCAAGGTTGAAGGCAAGAGGGTCAAGTTTAATTTCGTTTTTTCTTCCGTATTTACCCATGTAATGTATTCTCCTTTGAAATTTTCTGAGAGTTTGTGTAGGAGTATTCTCCATAAAGTTCTTCACGCAGTTCATTATTGCGTTTAATTGCGTCGTCCAGATTCATAAAGAATCCACCATACACACGTTTCATACCGCGACCAACACGGACAATATAGCCACCAGTTTTATGCTCAACAGTGATACCAGGAATACCTGTTTTTGTGATTTTAGAGCAACGCTGATTTGCCATATTATTTAATTGTGACACGATACGTAAATTGGATTTACGGTTGTCTAATGGATCGCCATTGATATGGTCTACTACTTTGTCATATGTAAACTTCTCGAAACCGATGCCCATAACGAGTCTGTGAAGATATACGGTTTCGCGATTATAACCAAGCCCTTTTGGTGCCTCACAAAAAACATGGTCTGTTTTTTCTTTTTTGCGCCAATAGAATTGCTTGATAATGTCGTAATCTTCTTTGTCAAAAATAAATTGCTCACCATTTTTTAATTTTCCGACACCGTAATCAAACGACTCCATGTCATATTTATTTGTCCCATGCTGGTGCTGATAGTTCAATTCATAGCGTTTACAACCGCAGGATTTAACGCCGCCGCGTATAAGATTTCCGTAGCTGACCCATTTTTCAGTGCCGCAATCACAGCGACACAGCCATTCTGTATGCACATTTTTATTAGTGCCAACTGTTTTATGTTGATCGAGCACCGTAAGATAGCCATAACGTTTTCCAGATAAATCAATAAAACGTGAGATTTTACTACATCCGCATGATGTTTTAACTCCTTCAGATAAATACCTGGCTGGGATCCATACATCATTGCCACAGTCGCATTTGCAATGCCAAGTTACGAGTTTTCTTTTGCCAGAAGCAACCGATTTTCTTTCGTATTCCGGCAGGACTGTTAATTTGCCAAATCTTTGTCCTGTAAGATCTTTCATTTTAGGAATGTCAATCACCTGCCATAGATTATGTACTCCTTTAAAAACTTTGATTTATTCTGGAAACCATTTCTTGGTAACTGCAATCGGGAAGTCCTCTATTTCAGAAGCCCAGACGCAGAGAGATTTGTTATCATTATGTAATTTTGCCCATACATACGGGAAACCGCCGATGCCATCGAATAGACTGCCGAGTGTGGCATCATCCGGCAGACGATCAGCAATACCGCCGAGAACGTAGTACCACTGCGGCAGGGCAATGGAGTTGCCCAGCGCCTTATATCGGGGCGTGTCAGCGGGTTTGTGAGCCTTGCCTTTGCCGTCTACCCATTCGCCGAGGTCTGTCCAGCCATCGGGATAGCCCTGCAGGCGCTCGCACTCGGTAGGGGTCAGGCGGCGAACGACCCAGCGGATGATTTTCTCGACGATAATAGTCGTATAATCTGTGACGCGGCTGTTGTGGTCGCCCGTTATGGTGGGTGATGTCTGGCCGTCGCCGTTGCCCCGTGCATCATAGCAGACGATATTCGGGTCTTTGTAATCCCTGCTACGGATAGCCGGAGAGCAATCATCACAGATGACCATATTTGGTTCTGTAGTGGCGGCATAGCAAACCGGATTGATGTAGTTGAGGCTTTGCCCGCCGTTACTTTTCGCCTGCAAGGTTGCGGACAGTTCCTCATTGGCAGTCATATTGCGGCACTCAATGCACACAGCAGCGGGCGGATGCGCCGTAGCGGCCAGCGGATGGCAGGGGTCGCCGAAATGCGGCTTGCTACCGTTCTGCGGGCTGGTAATCTGCGTTGTATCGAACGGCAGAGCATCCAGTATAGCGATGCCACCTTGATTCTTTGCGGGGTCAGACGGTTCGGCCACAAAAAGCGTCTGGTCTTGCAGGGTGGATAGCGTAGCGCTTTTTTCTGTCTGCACCAGCGCACCCTTGCCGCCGCCCTCACACCCGGAGCGGATTTTCAGAGTGAATGCTCGATCTGCTGTTCCAGCGCCATTTTGAGCAGTTCCGGCAGTTGCTTGCCCCGGCGTGACGCCCGGCGCAAAATGCCCTCGCAGGCTTTCCGGCTCAAATAGTATTTCTCCGGCACGCCCACCTGTAAGATCGAGGACAAGCGAGATGCGCAGGCGACGTTGGGGAACGCCCCAATACTGGGCATCCATGGTTCGCCAAGCAATGCTCCAATCGTCTCCTGTGATAAGCCCTGCTTTTGCCCATTTGCTTTTGTCAGGCACAGGGATTGAAATGCCAGCTTCTTTGATTCGTGCCAGTTCCTCCAGGACGGCGCGGAAGTCCTCGCCTTTGTTTGAACTGAATGCTCCGGGAACGTTTTCCCAGACGGCATATTTGGGATATTCTCCATTTGTCGCTTCCCTCATTTCTTTGATAATGCGGACGGCTTCCATAAAAAGACCGCTACGCTCCCCTGAAAGACCGGCGCGTTTACCGGCAATAGAAAGATCCTGACAAGGACTTCCGAATGTAATCACATCAACAGGTGGGGTGCTGAAACCGCTCATTTTTGTAATGTCACCAAGATGTTTCATGTAGAACTCCTTGTATATCAGAACAGCTCCAGCTCGTCCTCGAACGGAGGTTTGGTATCTTCCGTCTTGGCGGCGGACTTTTCCATATCGGCAACGGTTTCGTCCTTGGTGGGAACGGCAATCATGTCCTCAAACTCGGAGAGTTTGTAGCCGGTATCGACCATGCCGTCAGCGAAATCGCCCTGTGCGAGAGGCTTGTTCAGGCGAAGCTCTGAGATGCGGTTGCCGAAGATCTGGCCGCGGGGACGGAAATCATCCAGCGTAGCCTCGCCGAGTTCGATCTGCATCTTCTGCAGCTTGGTCAGCTGGCTCTCGTCAAAGTCGACCTCCTGCGCACCGTTGACAACGCGGATATCCCACAGCATGGTCTGCGGCGTTTTGTCCTTGACATCGACAAACTCCATCTTGTACTCATAGAGGGCCTTGCGCTTGGGAATCTCCATGTTGTACTTGGTCGTATCGAACACGACAGAGAACGGCAGGTACTTATCACCCTCCTCCTTGGTGGCGAACTGAAGGACATAGCCGTTGATGTTGATCTTGCCGGTCTCCTTGAGGTCAGACTTATCAACGCAGTCCTTCCAATAGGTGAGGGGCACGGACATGGCCAGCTGGGGCTTTTCAGTATCGCGGCGATACCAGACAGCCTGAATATCATAGTTGCGGCGCAGGATGCCCTTGCTGTCATAGCGAACCTTGCAGGTACCCGTGACGGTCAGGTCCTTATCGTTGCCGGGGAGAACATCCGCCAGATACTTGATGAAATCATAGCCGGACAGAAAGCTCTTGATCTTGCCGTCCTCACAGCCGACATTGGTGCGATACAGGCGGGAGCGGGCAACCTTGGCGAGAACATCCGGGTCCTCACGGTCAGCCCAGGCAACCTCGATAGGATTAAAGTCTGCATCCACAGTCTTGAGGGTATCGCGAGGATAATCCAGCAGGCCGACAAACTCCGTGCTGGTGTCCACCTTGATGCCGAAGTGCAAGCGGTACATCTTGCCGTCGGTGCGCTTGGAATCAATCTCGTCCAGAATGCCATCTTTGGCGATGACAGGAGCGCCGATAAAAGTAAAACGAATCGTGTTGTTTTTTGCCATAGAAAAACTCCTTACTGTAAATATTTTAACGACGTTGAATTGTGTATTCTATAACGTCAAGAATAAATTTGCGCATCACCGTCGATATCATCATCGGGCTGCGCAAAATCTTCACCATAGAGGGCATCATAATCCACGCTGGCGATGGGACTGATGGCGCAGACATTGGCGATTGCGTCTGCGATAGCATCCGCACATTCGTTACAAACGGTCAGGTCGAACAGATCGCCGTCGCGCTTGGAGCCGTAGCCAAACGTGTATTGGATGCGCATACCATAGCCATCGAGATCGGGAAAGATTTTTTTACATTTGTTGCAGATAAACATATGTACCTCCGAATTTTATTTGAGCTGGAGAGCGGTACGGATAGCGTAGAGTTCTTCAGCGGTTGACGTGATGATACGCACCTTGCGGGAATAGTCAAGACTCATGAGACTGAGCAGACTTTTGGCATCTGCCTTGCTGTCGTTACAGTCGATGACCGCAACCTGGATACATTCCTGCGCGACGGCATTGAGACGCTGGCACTGGATGAAGTTTTTGATCCTGACCAGATAATCGTACTGACCGCTCATGATGCTGCCCCCTGACTTGCAAAGAACTCCTGGCGCAGAGAGATAATATTGTAGCCGCTGTTGGTGCGGTCGCGGAAGGCTTCATCCTTAGTGTACTTATCGCGCAGGAATCCATAGAACAGGTTTGCCTGAGCCGTGGTAAGTGCGCTGGTGTGCTGGATGGAGCCATAGTGGCGGACGGCGGGTGCGATGCCGCGCATATATTTCCAGAAAGAGTAGTAGTCGGTTTTCAGTTTTGTCATGAAACCTGCGGCGTCTTCAAAGACAAAACCCTCGACATAGCTGCCTTCATACTGGTAGTCTGTGGCAGAGGCTTTGCTATAGAAATCGTAGAACTGCTGCCAATCCATAAACTGGTTGACATACTTTTTGAGGTTCAGATTAAACCGCTGGCTTACACCGATAAGATCATCCCCGATCCAGGCGTTGTACGGCATCTTTCGGAACCCGATTTCATTATAGACAATATCCAGCAGAATCAGATGCGGCGTATCATATTCGATAATATGCGGGTCAAACTGCTGGTCGATGACCTCAAAAAGCATCGTACAGTTATTCATCTTCAGAAAATCCTTGAGGTCGTTCCAGTGCTGACTTACATCACTGAAACAGGTCTGCCGGAACAGCTGGTAAAAGCGCTCGGCATAGTTGCCGCTGATACTGCCCTTTGTGCAGAAGCGCAGATCGTCAATCTCCGGGTCATAGCAGAGCAGGCCGAGATAGCCGTTCTCCTTGAGGTAGACATTTATCGGGAACTTGAGCTTGTCCTTGAGGTAGTCAAGGTTACTGTGCGGGTAGTTGTACACGCGGGCAAGCTCATCGACACGGAAGAATTTCTCATAGCCGCGGGCGACGATCTCGTACTTCTCGGTATTGATAAAGAGACCGCGGGCAACGGTAGTCAGATCATTCCAATGACTGTTGCGGAAAGCAGCAGAAGTAAAGTTGAAGGCTGACAGATTCCCAAACTTACTTTCACGGACTTCCGGTTCACGGCGCAGGTCTGATACGAGCAGCTGAACCGTTGTGTTTGGCTTGATGGATGCAGCAGTTTCATCCGGCGCACGGTAAACATCATTCTTGATTTTATGCTGAATAAAGCCTGTGTGATCGAGCGTGACAGCCCGCAGATGGCCACCGAACTCAACGCGCCCTTCCAGCGTGATATAACTGGTATTCTCGGTAAAGATATCATATTCCTGGATATTGCGATGACCGGCCACCTGATAGATACCCGTGTGATTCCACGCGGCCATGACCTGCGGCAGGTCGGGATAACGGCCAACGCCGTGGATCAGCTGGAAGGTGGGAATGCTGATAAGACCAAGCGGGTCCTTGGTATCAAAGTTTGAGACACCGCCGTGGCAGACAAAAACATCCTTACCGTGATAGGTGAACCAGCTGCACTGATTGAGGCGCTGATACAGGCGGCTGACCTGCTTTTTATCAATACCGGCGTTTTCCAGTTCCAGGCGAGTGTGGATCTCGAACTCGGGGCTTTTGGCCTTTCTGTCATGGCTCCAATCATAGAGCCAGCGCTCGTGATTGCCCTCTAGCAAAGTGACGTTTGGCTTGTCCATGATGGAGAGTAGAAATTGGACGACCTGGGCGTTTTCAAGACCGCGGTCAATATAATCACCGCAGAAGATATAGAAAGAATCATCCCGAATGCCGCCGAATTTCTGCATGAGCTGCTGCAAAGCCGTGTTACAGCCATGGATATCGCCGATGATATGGATAGTTTTGTACTGACTAAGGTCTGCCTGGCGGTAACGCATAGTTTCCAGCGCAGTGTCCGGGGTGACGACCTGAATGCCGCCCGGGATCTTTTTGGTAGCGAAGCGGGCATACATTTTGTCAATGACTTCCTCCGGGACACGCTTGATGGGGGCACGCTGTGCATTGCGGCGCTTGCATTCCACGATAGGCAGATCTGTCATATCGATCAGATAGGTGCGGTAGCGGTACTGCTTGGCGAGGGCCTTATAGCGGTTCATTTCCGTTGTTTTAGAATTGGTAGCGTCGATAACGGTAAAGCAGCCAGCCTGCATACGGAGTTCCAACATCTGGAACAGCATATCCCAGACGACCTTATCATTCTTTTGACTGATGGCCCAATCACCATCAACATCCAGAACAGGGGAGGAACACTGCATACGGATGGTATCCGCGCTCAGGGTGTAATCTGCCAGTCCGTATTCTTTTATGTAGGTGGATTTACCGCAGCCGGGAGCGCCGCGGAAGAGGAGAAGAACACGCATGGCTTAATCCCCCATATTCTTGTTGGTGATAAAATCAGGGATAGGCTTGTTCAGTGCTTTGGCGAGGGAGACACATTTGCCGATCCAGACATTATATTCATCCGAATGATGCGGCGCGGCGTAGCCGATAAAATAATCAGCTGCATTGAGAGACTTATAGACTACGGCTTCTAAGCCGCCCTCCGGCTGGATATGCCAATACAGGTCGCTTCCATGATAGATAAGAGCTTCCGCCCAATCTGTAACAATGCGGCGTGCCCTTTCGATCTCCACAGCAGTCCACAGCTCCGGCAAAGGCTTAGTCTTAGGCTTGGCTGCATCTTTATATGCCTTTTCGACCATAGCGTAGACGATGCGGTGGGCTTCCTTTTTATCGTTCAATGGGATATCGGTGTTGATGGTGACGGTGTCATCGTGGCAGGTGCAGGTTGAGCAATCATGCTTGCAGGTATCGGACTTGACGAGTTCGAGTTCATCATCAAAGAAGATATAATCATCGGTTTCTGCGACATCGTAAAAATATGGCCAAAAAGGCCAATCATGCACATTTGTAATGGTGATTATGTCGCCAACGTTGAAGCCACCATTATCGTGCCGATTTACACCATACTTGAATGCTGTGATGCGGACTTTGTCGCCGGGTTTGAATTTCGCCAATAAAATCACTCCTTAACATAAAAATCATTCAAATTTACATCATCTATAAACACATACCCGGAGCCAGCGGCTGGCCTTTGGGTACGGAATACCTTATCGCCCGGTTGAGGCCCCGCCGCACAGCGGTCGCGGTAGGCTTTGAATCGGGGGTCTTTGGAGCTTGTGAGCCCGACAAGGATATAGTTTGGGGCGCTCACCCTGCCGCACAAAGGACAGTAACCGATGGGGCTGACAACAAGGTCATAGGTGCTTGTGAGATACCGATACCGCCATTCCTCGACCCAGGCGTCCTCATAGTAGTGTTTATGGTCAGAACGCTTGCGATGCTGCTTTTTCTTGCGGCGGCGGTTGGGTGTTTGCTCGTTATAGTCGGACTCAATGACAGAATCCGGTGTGACAGGCAAGGGAGTAGTAATTGTTTTCATCGCGGAGCGTTACCTTCAATCTGGTTTGAGTGTATGATGTGGCGCAACAATCAGTTCTCGATCATCTTGAACATGACATCGGTGCGGCGGTTGGCGGTTTTGCCTTCCTCGGTAGTGGGGTCGCCGATCATCTTGGAGTTACCGTTGCCGATGATAACGATGCGGCTGCCGTCAATGCCCTGGCTGACAAGATAGTTGGCAACGGTCTGAGCGCGGGAGTAGGACAGCTGCTTGCCTTCCTCGGTAACATCACCGACCTGATTGATGTTGCCTTCGATCTGGATGATAGCGCCGTCCAGGGTCTTGGCGATCTCAACAAATTCATTGAGGGTGTTAGCGGCTTCGGCCTGATCCAGGAACTTAGCGGTATCGGGAACAAAGTTGACGGTGCAGGACTTGGTCAGCATAGAAGCGTAATCCACCGCGGCGGTCTTCTGCTCCTGGGTGACTTCGACCTTATTGCTGACGGCCGCAGTGGGTTTATACTTGTCAGACAGCATTTCAAGATACTGGGTGTCAAAAATCGTGTTGACGGCATCGCGGTCTACGGTTTCGCCGAGGGATTCCCAGATGGTACACATATCGTTGTAGGTCTGCGGGGCAGTATCGGTCAAAATCTGCATATTATCTGCCCAGTTAGCGAGCTTGGCGTTGGCGCAATCGGCCTTGATAGAGGCATCGTCCGCGGTGGAGTACATGGGCATGACAGCGCGGATCGCGTCAAATTCATTGCCATAGAGAGCTTCGGCCTGCAAAACGCCATCGATAAACTTAGCGACAGTGTCCTTATGCGCGGCAGCCCAGTCGGCGTCAAAGACGATGCCGTCCATAATCAGGGTAGAAGAAGCGGTGGTGTCAAAGACAATGGTGGAGTTGGTAGATTCCTCGGCCTGGGACAGGTACGGCTCCCAGGTGGCGGCGACATCGATCTGACCGGCAAAGAAAGCCTTAGCTGCATCGTCAGGGGTATCGAACAGAATTAGGTTATCGAGGATCTTGGTCTTATCGGCGTCGGGCAGGTCAGACTTTTGGACGAACCAGGCGACGAGGGTTTCCGCCTCGGAGAAAGAGGGGACGCCGATGCGGGCGTTGGGCCAGGTGGAAATGTCGGCAAAATTCATGCTGGCAATGATACCATCGCCGCCGTAGGAATAGTTGGTGTAGAACGGCATAACGATATCGGTTCCGGCTTCCTTGAACTTCTGGCTGAGGAAAGCGACGCGGTTGGTTGTGTAACCTGCGGCCTGCAAATCGCCGGAAATCAGGGCGTTGGAGGACTGTGTGGCATCGTTGATGATATGGATATTGACATTGACGCCGAGCTGATCAAAGATGGAGCCGGGCTGAGTGGTGGTCCCTTGGGCAGCGAGAAGGATGCTGCCCCAGCCCACCCACTCATCCAAAGACAGGTTGATGGTGTCATCGTCCGCGGTAGTCGTGGCGGCGGGCTTGCCATTGGTGTTGGTGCTGTTGGCGGAAGAACTGACGGCATCGGTCTTGACGGCGATATCATTCTGCACAAGACCGGCCTTAGCGGCGGAAAGCACTGCCCAACCGCTGACACAGACAGCCAGCAGCAGGCAGATGATTTTTGCAACAGGGGTCAAACGAAAGCGTTTCATTACAATCTCCTTTAATGATTATTTTTGGCAGAGGTTTTCTGCGGGGTAGTGAGCGTGATGGACGGGCGGGATGCCGCGCTGTTTAAAGGCGGCTTGCGCAGAGAGTCAAGAAAATCATCGACGGCATAGGCATCGCTCTTTTCATCGGCGCGGGTAACGCGGGTGTTGAGCTTGGCTTCATGCACGATGCGGGAACCGGCTGCACGTTCGGAACCGGCCTTGACTTCCTCATCAATAGCACCGAGCAGACGCTTGGAGGCAGAGTCACGGCGGAGTTCATCGAGATCATCAAAGGCTTCCTCCACGTCGCGGTTGGTTTTGAGCTGTTCGATGACGAGGGTCTTTTTGGCGCGGATATCTTTGAGTTCTTTTTCGCGCTGGGTGAAGATATCACGAGCCTGGGCCACGGCGGGCGTGAGCTGGTTGACGGTATCGGTATACTGTTTGGCGACAAGCAGTGCGTCCTGGCGCTTTTCGGCATAGATGCGAGCTGTGTTTTCATCCCCGCGAGACATGGCGGCGCGTGCTTTAGATTCGTACTCCTGCACATCACGGTTGGCTTTATCGCGTTGTTTGGCAGCGGAATCAAGACGACCTGTCATGCGCTTGAGGGCGTCGGAGGCTTTGGTGTATTTATCCTCTGCTTCTTCGATGGCTTTGGAATAGATGGCAGCAGCCCCCTCCGGCGTTTTGGCTGTGTCTTCAACAAACAGATTGAGAAAGCCGCCAAGCAGGACGCCGAGTTTTTTACGGAAATCAGGGAAGAGCAGCAGAACAGCCACCGCACCGGCAGCGCCGCAGAGAAGGAGCAGATTACTGAGCGGCATCGGGAGTCACCTCCGTGGCACCGATAAAGGCAAGGGTATCGATGATGGAATCACCTTCATGCTGGACAGCCGCGGTGATGAGTTCGCCCTGCTGGTTGAGCTGCTGGATCTGCTCCTTGGCGGTCTGGATTTCCTGCTCCATCTGGGCGATCGTGGCAAGATACTCGTTGCGTTGGTTCTCGTAGTCGGCAAGTGTGGCATCGCGGGTGGATTCTAGGGCGTGGATACGGGCCTCGGCATCGGCACGGATCGTCTCAATAGGTAAGCTCAGAACGCCGAGCAGATTCAAAATCATAGGCTTGGATGTCTTTTCCGGCGTTTCGGGCGGGATAGTGGCGATCAGCTCTTTGACCTTGTAGACCGAGGCGGAAGTGTCGGTCAGATTATTCGCCTGATAGATTTCCTGGATAATATCGTCCATGGATACAGTCGGCGCGACATCGACCGGGGCAGCGTTTGTCACGGCGGGTTCACTGGGCGCGTACTCGAGGTTGGGTTCCTGTGCGGGAATCGCTTCGACCAGGCCAAGCTTTTCAAAAAAGTTCATTGTGTCCTCCTTTTAAAAGTTAAGAATTGTATTGCACATCAGCTTGGCTTCTGCCTGGCTGTGTGTTACGAAGAGAATGGTGTTATGCAGCGCCTTGTGCTGGCGCAGGACAAGAGACTGCATGGCAGCGCGGGTCTGTTCATCCAGCGCAGAGAGTGGTTCATCCATCAAGAGGATTTCTGGTTTGAGGTAAAGAATGCGGGCAAGACTCAGCCGCTGCTGTTCGCCGCCGGAGAGAGCGCGTGGGAAATCATCCCGATGCGCCATGAGGCCGACGGCGGCAAGCATTTCCAGTGCTTGGGTAGGAGCCGGTTTGCGGTGGTTGATTTTATCGCAAATCAGCACGTTGTCAAGACAGGTGAGCCAATCAAAATTTGTATTGCGCTGGCACATCATGGCGACAGGCGCGTCTGCTGTGAAGCTGCCGGAGATTGGAGGGATGACGCCGCACAGGGTTTTGAACAGTGTCGTTTTGCCCTTGCCGCTTTGGGCCAGAATGCCCGTGATATTGCCATTGAAGTCTTTGGTGATGGGGCCAATGAGCGGCTTATCATACCCGACGACAAGTTCATTCAGTTGGAGCATTTTGGAACCTCCAGGCAAAGAAGTGATGGATCAGCTTGTTGGATGTCCAGTCAAACAGGATACTGACAAGAATAATCGTGAAGATACCGGCGAAGGCGATGGCGGTGCGGCCGCGGGCGGTGCTGGTATAGATGATGAAGCCGATGCCGTACCCGGCGTTGATCTGTTCACAGACGGCAATGTAGGTCCAGCCGATACCGTACATCATGGTGAAGGTTTGTAGGATATCCGGCAGGGTACTGGGCAGCAAGACCTTAGTCAAAAGCTGGATGTGATTCATGCCGAGGGTGCGGGCTGTCAGAATCAATTCCGGGCTGACGGCTTGAAAGGCAAGGACGACGCTGGGAAGCATATAGACAAAACACGCCAGGAACAGAAACGAAATTTTCATACGCTCGCCGATGCCGAACCAGAGGATCAGCAGCGGATAGAAAGCCGTGATGGGCAGAAACCGCATAAGATTGGTGAGCGGCAAAATCATACCGCGGGCGGTTTTGGAGTAGAATACAAGCATCCCCAGCGGAAGGCTGACGGCGGCTGCAAGAACACTGGCGACAGTAATGCGGCCGAAAGAGTAGACAAGGCCGCGCAGAAGCTGGCCGTTTTGGAGAAGAGAAACAAATTCATGCAGGACGCTGGCGGGACTGGGGACAAAGATAGGGGACACCTTCCTGCTGGCAAGCTGCCAAACGGCCAATACAAGCACCGATAACAGAAGTGGCAGTTTAATTTTCTTCATTGACGACGATACCGCCTTTGATGATGATGCGCTTGCCGTTGATGTCAAAATAGGTTTCCTGGTCGTTGTCACTGACATCGAACTTGCCGGACCAGGACTTGATTTCGTTGCCGTTATAGTCGTACAGGGTCACAGTGCGATCCAACCCACCGCCCCAATCACTGGACATGGTTTTGAGGTCGCGTTTTTGTGCAGCGGTGCAAGCGGTCAGCGCCAACGCAGCTGCAGCAAGGGCAAAAGGTACAAACATAGATTTTTTCATGATAAAATTCCCTCCAATCTTGATAAAATATCTATTCAAAACGGCCTTGTCAACGGTAAACTTGGCCGGGGTGTTGGGAAAAATGGGCGCAAAAAATACACCCTCCCGGAAAGCGGTGTTCCGGCAGTTTACAGGGTGTATTGTGTGAAAGATATAGGTGTAAAATCAAATCGTTTCGTAAAGCGACTCTGTATAAGCACGATAGTCTGTTATATCGCCGACCTCGCGTTTGTAATCCTCTGGATATGTGTGTTGAAACCAAAGACGCTTTTCTTCGATCTGCTGCCAGATGGAGGCGGTGTCATAGCCGCTGAACCGCTCTGCCATGTACAGAAATTTTGGGATGTTGAAGCCCCAGACGTATTCATCGTAAGGTTCCTCTGCATTGAATACCTTTCGGCGTTTTGACGGCAAATTATACGAAATGTATAAAAAGTCATCCTTGAACATGTGGTTGAAGTACAGATTTGGGCTATAGGTCAGCTTTGCCACATCTTTTGTGTTGAGAAAACCATGCGCGTAGCCGTAATAGCGGCCGCACATATACCACGGCGGCATATCATGGCCGGTCAGTTTGGTCTTGTAGCGGCCTTCGCTGTACAAAACGGATTCGTCCGCAGGTGCTGGTGTTGCAAACCGGTACTTGCCGCAAGAGTAATAGTTGGCGTGCAGGCGGCTCATTCGGCATCCAGAGCGGCCAACTGGGCCTGGATCTCAGCCTCCGACATATCATAGAGTGCCTGATTCTGTTTCTTGGCGAGGACTTCGAGCAACTGCTGGCGGCGCTCGGCATTCTCGCGGGCGGTCTGGGCCTTGGCCTTATCTGCCAGCTTGACGGAGACGATGTGCTTGACGATCTCGATCTTATTGGAAAGTTCATTCTGCTCGGTGGTCTTAGTGCCCAGCAGGGATTCCTCGCCGGTGGTCTTGAATTCTTTATTGAGAGTCTTGAAAATACTGTCAAGGTTCTGGACATTCAGATCCCACAGATCCTCGGTGCTGATCCAGCCCTTGAAGGGAAAACGATACTTGTTGCGGGTTGCGATTTCAAACAGTTCCATAGTGATACCTCGTTTCTATATTGTTAAATTACGACCTTGAGCACGCGCTCGGTCTGGCCTTTGACCTTGACGATAAAGGAATCGTGGCGGGTGGCGGAGAAGCCGACGCCGGAGAGCTGGTCATCGACGGGCTGTACGGACATCTGAGCGCCGAGGGCTTCAAAAACGCGCTTATGGGTTAGCAGCTCCTGCTTGATAAATTCGTTGTAGAAACCGTTGAGCTTGTCCGGGTTCTGGCAGCCCTTGAGCATGAAGAAATAGTGGCGATTGCCGATACCGGTCTGTTCGTCCCAATAGTTTGGGGAGTACATGGCAACGCTGACAGGGACAAACTGATTCGTGCTGATGTTCCAAATATTGCAGCTGGAAACAGCAGACTTGATTTTATCTTGGATGGTGAACAGGCCGTCCCGGAGGGTTACGGTGGCAACATCAATAGTGTCACCGGTATGGATCGGGTGGCGGTATTCATACTGATGGACTTCACCGTTAGCTTCGATTTCAGCGATAAAGCCGTTGTTGCCGGAATCGCGGCTGTAGCAATGAACGCTGAACTTATACTGGCCGTCTTTCATTCTGGAAAGATCAGGCCACGTGATATTTTCCACGGCAGGTTCACCATGGTTGGGGTGGATAATATCGACATCCAGATTGCCACCATCTGCAAAGCCACGCTTTTCACCGAACCAGATATGACCGCAAGGACCTTTGCAGTGTGCGTCCTCGTCAGACTTATCCCACTTGCCGGGTTCATCGTTCCACTGGATGGAGAAGCGGAGAACACCATTGACTTTGCCGCCCGCACGCTTGACATTTTCGCGGATATCGGAATCAGCCAGATTGCCCGTGTAGGCCCATGCGAAAGCGTTATCCCATTTGAACATCGTTTTGGCATCGGGATTGACAGGGGCTGTCAGGGATACCATGTTCTTGGAGAAGCGGTTTTCCATGAACAACTCCAGCTCCTTGGCGATGGGCAGGACATCCGAGATGAATTTATCAATACCGATCTCCTCGACATGGGAGAATCGTTTTGGATCAATGGCGACCTGCTGTTCCATAGCGGCGAATGGGTCTGCGGCTGCACCGTTCATACGCATGACGGCGTCGCGGTTGGCAAAGAGGATATTGTTGACGCTGATATCATCGAGGCGGGCAAAGCGGCGGGGCAGGGAATCCAGATAGCCAAGTTCTGTGACAGTTTTCTTGGCATCCTCAAGCATTCGTTTTGTGAAGATGGCCTTGGGACGCTTATAATTGGCAGGGGCGACCACGCGCTCATAGGCAGTGACGGCAGTGTTGACATCCTTGCCGTCTGACAGGTCGATGAGCAATGTGCCGATGCTGGTATTGCGGATGCGGGAGATGGCCGGGTCCATACCGATGATGGTCTGCCAGGAGCGGAGAGACTGCTGTTTCGGATTCATTTTGGCGTAGTCTTTCTGATAGGTCAGCAGCTTTGCCAGTTTATCTTTCCACTCGGCACCACGGTAGAGGCTGTTCTGTGCAATGAGTTCCAGCACGGTCTGCGTAGCGTCGGGCGTCAGTTCGTTCATGGAGCGCAGGAATACAGTGCGGTCATCCCGGATACGAGCGGTCTCCGTGTTGATGTCGCGGGTAGTGTAAGCGCAGCGCGGCGTGTTGACGAAGAAATGATTCCATGTCAGAACTTTGTAGCCGTTTTCATCCCGCTCATAGCTACGGGCGGTGCCGACGGTAGGCTCATGAGTCAGGAAAACATCCTTGATGGGCTTGGACTTGACATAGGTGGAAAGAGCATCGACAACGGGCTGATAACATTCCGGCGATGTAGTGTCAAAGTCCCAGATGGTTTCGATTTCGTTGCCGTTAATGGCGACCACGCCGCCCATCGTTTTGATAAAATTGCGGCAGCAGGAGCAGTCAAATTCGCGCCGGACACGGTAAATTGGGTTTGTACCGGCAGGGAAGGAATCGAGGTAAAGGTTCCAGAGTTCATCTGGGTCGAAATCGACACGGTAAAGTGCGGCGGCATCCTTGGCCATGGAGTTAAAATGAGCCAGGAACTTTTTGTGAAAGTCATGGAATGGCATGATAGTCATAAACGGTCTCCTTTTTAAAAATTATTTTGCGTAGTGGGAATCTTTATATTGGCGGGATTTTAAAATGAAATTGTAGTAGGCTTCATAGCTTTTAAACCTGCGGGTGGTGAAGGTGCTGACATTCAGAGCGGTTTCATTCCGGACAAGCTCATAGGAATTTGTGGAGACGATGATATAGGCGTTGATACCCTTTTTAGCGGTATCATCCCGGACAACGTGGAGAAAATCTTTCATTCCGAGCAAGTTATCGATAGAATAACCGCTGTCACAGGCATCCAGCAGGATAAACAAGGTATCACCGCTGTGCATGGATTTAACTTTATTGCCGAGTTTAATAGCCATCTGGCCCAGGCACTCGTTGATCTGTTCACCCTCGGAATGCCAGGCAAGGCGAAGAAGGCTATCGATATTGCCGTAGAACTCTGCCTGAGACATAGCATGAGCGCCGCCCTCGATTTTATTGTCAAAGCTCAGATAAGGAATTTCGTTCTGTTCGCATTCCTTTTTGATGAGCCGCAGCAGTGTCGTTTTGCCGGAGCCGTTACAGCCTACCAGGATCGTGATGCCGGTGTTGAGGGTCAGCTGGGTATTTTTGAAAAGGGTGATGTGATCTCCGTGGGGGTCGTGGGGGAAGGAAAAAGTCATTTTGTGTCTCCTGTTAAAACTCTTGGGTGGTAGACGCGCTTGGATTGCATGTCTGATACGATGCGCATACGGCCGAGGGCGGCAGACAGTTGATGGATTGCTTTTTTATTCTGGTCATCCTGCATAAAATCCATGAGTGGTTGGATGCGGTCGATTTCATCCTTCATCAGACGGCGCGTCTGGCGACATTCTTTGAGTTGTTTGGCGAGTTGGACAAGCTGGACAGCGTTGTTTGGTTCAAGTTCGAGTTTATGTAACAGGTCCTGGGTGATGAGGTCTTGCTCATGTACGCCGGAAAAGTTTGCCTGATAGCGAGTTTCCAGCGTTTGCATGAGGGAGAGGGTGCCGGAGATGGATTTCATATTGGGATCGTCCAAGGGTTGCGTCAGTCCTTTCTGTGCTTGATTTAAAAATGGGTACAAAAAATGGTGCTGGATGCAGGCTACGATCCCGCCTTGCCGGAGTACAAAACCGGGGTTCTGCCAAATGAACTAATCCAGCATATAAGTAGCCGAGATTTTCACCAGGGCTAATATATAATCACATTATTTATTTTTAAGTTGTTTCATTCTTCCGTAATAAGAAGAACAACTTTTAGAACACGAAATAATTCTGTGTTTACCACGTTTTATGTCGTTGTAGTACATAGACTGTCTTTTACGTGTCCATACAAACGGCTTACCACACACATCACAAATCATGGTTTTATCGGCGTATTCTTGATATTCGTGTTCTTTATGTAACCGCTGATGCTCTCCGTGATTTAAAATCATTAAATTAGTTATATCGTTATTGAATTTATTCCTGTCAATATGATGAACGTCTTCATAAGGCTCCAATGGTCTTCCCAATTCTATTTCCATTAAGGCTCTCGGATAAGACATTAAATGTTTTTTATTATTGTCATCCCTGCAATATGCAACGAGTCTATCATTAGAAGTACGGTAAGTATTAACAATCCTCAATGTTATGGTCTCCATTATTTATATATTTTATTATTGAAATGAGTTTTCTGTACCGCAAAATTTTTGCTCGTTTTGCGGTACACACTATAAAAGCCGCCTTCAGTAAAAGGATGTTTATTGCGACGGTATAGTGTTTCGGAAAACTATTGGCGGCGAAACTGGGATTCGGACCCAGGGACAACATTACGTTGCCTACGGTTTTCAAGACCGCTGCATTCAACCACTCTGCCACTACGCCATAAAAATGGGTTTCCTGTGCCGCAAAAATCGTTTGCTCGTTCGGAAACTCAAATGGAACGAGAGGGGATCGAACCCAAAAATCATAATCTCGGTTATGAGCCGAGCGCACTGACCAGTTGTGCTATCGTTCCATAAAATGGTTCCGTTTCATTATGCTAAAACGGTTTCCGTAAATGCATGGGTCATGACTCCCACTGGTCACCACGGCTGGGTATGAGCCAGCGACCTCCGCACCCACATTATTGCGGCGCTCTGCACTGAGCTACGTGGTGATAAGAATCGTTCCGTCAATTATCCTGTGACGGTTTCGGAAGCAGATAGTGTGAAAATTTTTCTTATATCCGGGATGAGGGGGCATCCCGCTGGTCGAGCAGACGGGGTACGACCCCGTAATCTCAGCGTCCCAAACGCTGCGCGATACCAATTTCGCTACTGCTCGATAAAAAAGATGAAAAGTGTATACTTCTTGGCTCCCACGATTATGGCCAGGATTCAGACAGAGGCTAACTGTCACATGGGTGTTGGTGTATCTGCATTGGCTACGTACTCTAAGCAGACCACATACGAGTGGCGAAACATTTGGTGCAGCCGGTTATCTGCATACACGCTCTTTTCATCTTTGGTTTGGCAACTAGGGCGCACTGCCCGTAATGGGAAACCGTGGTCTTTACGCCGCAGAACCTTGAGACTTCATTGCCAATGTCTTGTTCAGCACATGACTTATCCGGTGCCATGGAACGTGTTCATTTTTTAACGGAGAAGATTCAAAACTCCGGGCGGGCACTATCCCCAGCCTTTTGGTGGGACCAGGGCCTTGCGGCCAGCCCCGAAAACGGAACATGAATTCATTGAACTTCACATCACGATACCTAATAAATAGACACCGAGAATATCCTTCGCTCACCGCGCTGTTGTCCCGTTACCCCACACACTTGGCACACGATTGATCAGGTCGCTGCCGAAACGTGGAGTTGGAGGAGCGTACCGGTTCTGACCCGGCACTATCTGCTTGGAAGGCAGAGGTACTACCATTATACGAACGCTCCATGGAATGAATTGACAAAATGTAACATGATGTGATATCATAGGAACGCACACCTTTTTCTATTTCCTTTTCTGATCCAAAAACCCACATCTGTGGGATATTTTGACAGAGAAAGGTGGTGGTTCCGTGAGGAAACGCCTAAGTGCAATCCTCGCCGAGATGGCAGACGTCATCACGATCCTGGGAGCAATCCTGTGGGTCTACGGGCAGCTTGCTGCTCGATAAGCGGGGCAGGCAGTTCTGTGGTACGCCATAGGGCTGCTTTTTTTATTTTATCAATTCATTTTGGTTGGCCCCACAGGGCTTGCACCTGTCGAGTGGCTTGACAAGGAACCATATTAGGGCGGATTGTATTTACGTGCTACCACCTTCGCACGCTGCCCATACACCAGCCTTGCGGTTTGCGAAACGCCGACACAGCCATGCGTATGACCTTGCATCAAGGATTTAATAGAGGTTTGAACTATCACCGTTGAGCGATAAGGATTGATTCATATAAAATTTTATGTTTCAGTGGTAAGGCTTGAGTGTTGAGCATTGAGCTTTTCGCAGCAAAAGGCCAATCATCTCCAGGCCAAATGATTTATACTTTCAGATCATTGTTATCTGTATAGTAAAAATCTACTTTTACATAATTTTATTATATGATAGCAGCGCAGTTTTTGATTTAAACTCTGTCATGAACTGCTAAATGGACGGAGCGGCAAGTGGTTCATCGCTTTCGATGTATAGGCAGATATATTTTAAAGAGTTCAGAGACTCTGGGTTTTAGTAGTCGAACTCGATGGTGGTGGTTGCGTTACTGACAGAAAGGGCTGCATCAAGTTCATTCTGGAAGTTGTCGATATAGGTCTGCAGCTCCCTGATAATGGACTCGATAGAAGCATCCTTTTTCCAGCCTTTGAGACCGTCGATCAGCTCATAGGTGTTGGCGTTGATATAAGTCTCACGGGCACGCTGAACTTCGTCCGGGTCTGCCGCCTTAGCTGCGGCGGAGTTACCGTAAATCGAGGTGACATGACTGTCGGCGCGGCGTTCCAGCGTACCGTTGTTCTGCTCGATCTCAGCGACAGCGTCCGTATACTGTTCGTTCAGCACATCCAGCAGCTTCTGATACATCGGGATCCCGTTCTGCTTGAAGGAGATAGCCTCGGCCACGGTCATCTCTTTCCCGTCCACGGTGACCTTTGTCAGAGCATTGGAGACGGGAATAGCGGCCTTGATGGCGTTGCGGCGATTGATGAGATCCTGAACGGAATCATAATCGCTTACGGCCTGTTTGAGAAATTCTTCAATCGGCTGGCCGAACAGCTTTTTCGTGTTGACACGAGTACCGGCACAGAACTGTGCATTTGCGAGAGCCTTGCTGATGCGGCTGTCGATGGTTTTCAGCTCCACCAGAGCGCGGTGGATGGTCATGGTTTCGTGTTTCATTGGAATGTCCTCCTTAAAATTTAACTTTTACTGTTGAATAGTGTAGTCTAAACGGATTTTAAAAGAAAGGGGAGTTTCACCCCTTGGCTCCAGGCATCAGAGAAGCCCAGAGTGTGTAACGATTTGTCATAGCTGCATCCATTTTACATTCTTCAACAGCTTTGGCAATCGTATCGTACTGATTATAGATAGAAACAAACATACCGGAAAAGCGGATATCGCCCAGCTTAACGCGCTTGTTTTTAAACGGAGAATCATCCGGCAGTTTATCCTGTTGTTTTTTTAAAAAAGCGAAGATATGGCTCAGGCTCAATCGGTCTGTGGCGTTGCTCTGATCCGACCTTTTTGTAAAACGAATCATATAACCACAGGAGCGATCTTCCAGAGCAGTACACTTAGAGAAGTATTCGCCTGTAACGTAATTCAACCTTAAAATCTCGTCTGTGTCGGCGGTATAGGCAGCTTTTAAATCACGGCAGAAATCTTTATCATTCGTCTCGTAAGATTTTGCGCCAGCGACGACCGTTACATGCCCTGAGCCGGGAGAAAAAGAGACGTCGTCGAGTTTAAGGTTATTGATTTCATCCCGCGTCATGCCGATCCAGGACAGGATCATAGTGGCGCGGCGCATGATCCAATACCCGGGTGGGGTTACCGCGTCAAGATACGCCTTGAATTCCACTGCAGAGAAGAAGTAGGAAGCCAGGATTTTTTCTCGAGAAGCCACACCAAAATCATTCTTGTAGGATTTAACGCGTGACTTATTGGATGTATCTTCCTTATTTACATTTCTGTAAACAGTAAACGGATGGTTAGCGTATTGTTCCGGCGTGATATATTCTTTGCCGACCAGCCATGAAAGATATTCGTCCACGGTCTTGAGCTTGACGCGTGTATAAGTTACGTCTGAGGTTTGAATATCATGGACGAAGTTCATCGTTTCATCATAGGTCCAGCTTTGCAGCGGGGTTTGACTCTCCGCTTTTGCGATCGCGTTGGCAACGGTTTTCTTGCGCTGAATATTTTGACACTCCGTATCTTTCCATTCTTGAATATGGGACACGGGTACGTTTTTAGAATCAGAAGTCATAGGTAGCCTGCCTTTCTAGTGATTTAATTTTACACTATGTAGACAGGCTTTTGCAAGCCCTTATGCCAAAACAGATTCAGTTTGTACCGGATTGTTTTGGATATAAGCCAGGATAGGATTCTGACGCATGATCGCGGGAACCGCCTTTTGCCAATTTTCAGAGGAGAAAGTGCCGACCGGGTCAGAGAAGTGGATGTTGCGTGCCGTGATGCGGCTTTCTACTGCGAGGGTGGAAGGTTCATCCAGACCCTCAACTTCACCCACTTTAAAATCAACGTGTGCGGGATTGTACTTGTCAAATCGTTTGGTCGTGAAGGCGATGGCCTCGCACTGGCCGCTGACCTGGTTGTACCGATCATTGCTGATGATCAGGTACGGATGCAAGCCGACGTATTTGTGAACGTCCTGGGGGAAGACGTTGTCGGCACGGAAGTACCCCCAGCGGATCTCCCCAAACTTAGGGGGCGTTTTACTGGGTGTAAACATGAGTTCGTTTCAGCTCCTTAAAATTTGTATTCAGCATTTGCACCGAGGTATGTGTGTCTGTATCTTTGCTGTACTTGTATTATAGCACACTAGAAT
>ERZ1034818.82-NODE-82-length-36856-cov-34.424065_pt1 | contig 36856 bp, 56 predicted proteins | sample MGYA00520595_ERZ1034818 | MGnify/ENA primary metagenome ERZ1034818 (study PRJEB33766, sample SAMN09781689) | gut metagenome | biome: gut microbiome | host: Homo sapiens | place: Madagascar | study: EMG produced TPA metagenomics assembly of the PRJNA485056 data set...
TTGGCTTAACGCTGTTGGAGTGCTACGAACTAATGTCGCACTGTATGCGTCTACCGTGTCTCGATAAGTATCCGCTTCAAATCTATTGTCATAACCACCGGCAAACAGTCCGTAATTTCCTACGGCTGTAGCTGCTAAGTCCTCTCGTGTTTGACTTAAACCTGTTGGAGTGCTACGAACTAATGTCGCACTGTATGCGTCTACCCGGGTTTGATAACTGTTACGTTTCCCGCCGCCAAACAGCGCATAATCCCCCACAAACGTTGCGGCTAACTTGTACCTCGCCACGCTTAACGGCGTCACTGTCCCATAGTACGATAGTTTCTGCTCCGCGGAGAAAAACGGTCTCGCTACACCCCCCACGCCAACATAGGCTTTTTTGACTTTGCGCGCCTTGTTGGCGACTCCGACGTAGATTTTTTTGACCTTGCGAGCCTTACCGGCCACGCCAACATAGCACGCTTTTGTCATCAGTAATCCTGCCCTGTGATTTCCTTAAATTGTTCTTTCGTGATGACGCCTTTCCTCACAGCGAGGCGAACCATCTGCGCCGTCCAAAGGCCTCTGTCGTAATTTCGTTTCACAAGCTCGTAAGTCATGCCACTGTCTCCATAGATGCAAGATTCTGATATTCAAGCGCCGCCGCAATACGTTCTTCTGCTGACGGCGTCGTGTCCACTTTGGGTTCAGTGTTGATGATTTCTTCAATCTTCGCAAGGGCCTCAGATTCCGAAAGCGCCGCGTCGATCTTATACATTGTGCGCATCGCAGATAAATTCTGAAATGCCCACATCACCTCACCATTCTCGTCCGTTTCAACATAGTGAACGAACGCCAAAGCGGCAGGAAACTGCTCAAGCACCGCGTCCTTCGTCGCTAAGGCGCCGTTGGGGAACATATAGGTTTTTTCCCCTGTGTACTTTTCTACCTTCTTCATTGTTACTCCTTTTATTCGTAAACCAAATAAATCTCGCCAGTTGCAAGGTTAGACGATCCTGCTGTTAGGTCCGTGGTGCCGCTCGTGGCCTTGACATAACCCGAATCATTCGTGAGCTGGGACGTCTTTGTCGGGATCGTCGGCTTGTTTTTGATCGCCGTCACCCCTGATGTCGCATTCCAGTCCGCCTGTTGCTGTGTCGTCAAGAACCCCGAGTCGTTCGTCAGCTGAGACGTCTTTGTCGGGATATCGCCCCTGAGGCTTGTGATGGCCGTTGCGTTGTCAGTCGCCTTCTTTTCGACCGCCGTCAGCCGCGTGCCCTGCGAAGTTACGTCAGCCGCAGACCCAGCGCCAATATTAGCGCGCGCCTGGGTCTGTTGCTCAGCCGTCAGCGTCTGCGCGACGTACTTCACGCTGTTGCTCTGATTCGCCTGCTCGGCGTAATACTTCGCAGAATACTTTGCCGTTTCGCCGGAACCCTCGACAGGGCCGTCCTCTTTCGAGGCCCAATCCTTCGCTTTTTGCGCCGAGGCAGAAGCCTCCGTTGCCTTCGTGCTTGCCGTAGTCGCACTTCCAGCCGCGTCAGTCTGTGAAGCCTTAGCCGCGTTCTCGCTAGCCTTGGCCGCATCCTGCGAAGTCTTGGCGGCCGCCGCACTCGATGCCGCCGCAGTCTGCGAAACCTTGGCCGCATCGGCTGATGCCTTCGCCGCGCTGTTCGAACTACCGGCCTGCTGAGCGTAGTACTTCGCAGAGTAGTCGATCTCAGCGCCGTCCGGAAGGTTGTTTTCCGTCACCTTGCCGTCAGTCTTCACCGCCCACGCCTGCGCAAGCTGAGCATTCCACTTCGAAGAATAGCCGTCGTCGTCGACGGCGCCCGTCATCAATGTCGCCCAGCGCTTCGAAAGGTCACTACTGGCCTTCGATTCGCCAGCAGAAGCCGCGGAGTTCTGCGCCTGCGTCGTGGCCTCTGTGACCTTCTCGGTCATCACGGCCAAGTTCTGGTTGATTTCTTCGCGGATGGCGTCCGTATCGGTCACGGCCTGCAGGGCAATTCGCTTCGCGTCTGCCGCAGTCGCGTTCGCAGCATCGGCCGTTCCTACGGCTTGAGTCGCCGCGGCGCTTGCCTGCTGAGCGGTCGTCGTCGCCTCATTGGCCGTCGTGACGGCCTGCTGAGCCGTCTTAAGCGCAGTGTTGGAGGTAGTGACGGCCTGAGCGGCATTATTAGCCGCCTCTGTCGACGTAGTGACGGCATTGGCGGCATTACTTTCCGCTGTTTTAATGCGCCCGTCAAACGTGTTGACAGTATCGGATAAGGTGTTGACCTTGCTATTTGCAGAGTTCGCAGTAGCAAGCGCCTCAGCCGAATTCTGCTTAGCCGTATTTGCCGTGTCGAGCGCTTCAGTCGCCTTTTTCAGCGCCTCGGTCGCATCGCTCGTAGCATCAACCATGTAATCGCCGAGGTTGTTAATCGCGTCCTCTGTCTGCGTAAGGACGGACTGCCCGCTGATGGCACCGGTCGGCGTCTTGACGTAATGAAAACGAAATTTTTTTGATGCCATGATTTACTCCGGCAACTTCACAAAATAGGCAAGACGATAGAACGGCGGGCGGTCTAGCGTGAGCGTCTGCGTCTCAGAAGAGCTGGTGATCGTGTGCGTGTGCCCTTTGCCTCCGCCAGTGTTGTTGAGGTTCATGCTGTGGCTGTGGTAGCCGTCGTATGACGTGTATCCTGTCCACGTTCTAGAGGCCGCAAAGGACGCGCGAGGGGAAGGATTTTCCGAGTCGCGGTTGTCGCTGTTTGCACAGCTCCCGTTTTCGTAAAAAGCCCCCTCGGCATAGCGAATTTTGTGATCGTCAACCGGGATCGCGCCTGTAATCTCCATCGTGCCGCGTCCGTGCGCATGGCTTCCCGTGGTCGACGTAGAACCGGTATGAGTGTGCGAAGGAATTTGATCAATCGTGAGAACCGTTTCGCCGACCGTGCCGTTGACCGTGACTCCCGGAACCTGAAGGCTCAGGCCGCCTCCGGTTTTGCCTGCATCCACAACATTGCTCGGAAGTAAAAACTTGTCGATGAGATTCGGCACATTCCCGCCGCGGCCATCACTGCCGCCGTCGCAGATGACGTAAGACTCATATGCGTCTGTACTGCCCCACGGGACGAGCCGTCTGCCGTCCGAGCCGCCTAACTTACAGTTGTAAAACGGCGTGATTTGCCCGGCCAAGACGCTGGGCAAATCCTGATTGCTCCAAACCGTTTTGTCAGCAGAAGGGGCGACAACGCCCTTGGCAGTGCCCGGCCCGTTGGCCACAAGACAACGATATTTCACACCTGCGCTAAAAACCTCGTTTCCCGGCTCGTAATCAAGCGTGGCGGTGTATTGCATAATGCCGCCTTGCTGATAAAACACGAGAAGCTGCGAGAGTAGGTAAAAGGCCCCATTAAAGTCCTCGCGCTTCGGCGGAATGCCGCCCTCGCCGATTGGCTTGGAGTTGACGTCAGTCCAGCCCTTTGCCTGCGAAAAACGCCCTGTGCCTGCCGTCTGCGAGTCAGCCGGTGGAATAGTCTTGTCCCCATCGGCCGCAAAGGCCGACGCCAAAAGTATCTGCGGATAATTGCTCATATGTGGCCCATGAAAAAGCCTCGCACGCGCGAGGCGTTAGAAGTCGTTGATTGTCCTGCCCGGATTGAAAACGCCCTGATCGAACGGCAACAGGTCAGACCCTTCAAATCCAAAAATCTCCTCATCCGGATAGATGATAAGGAAATTGGTCATCACGCCTGCGGGTCGATTCAATAGCCCGTACGTCTGCAAAATCTGCGCCTGAAGCTCCGAAATGCTCCCGATGATGACCACAGAATTTAGCGACATGTCGCCGTAGTCCACGACAAAAACGCGCGTGCTCGTGAGCAGGGAAAGCATTCGATTCATCGTTGCGCACGTCGAATCCGACACATTGCAGACCGCGCGATACAACAACAGGAAACGAAAATAGTCGTCATCGAACCGGACATATTCGTCTTTGACCTTAATATAGCGGTCGATGCCGATGCGTTTGCCCCACCAGTCAAGAAAGATGCCTTTTGCCGTCTCTACGTCGGCAACCTGCGCCGAAAGATCGTCGAGCTGATTCGTCGCGTCAATCTCGTCTTGCAAAATCTTACCGACGGCGTTCATGCGCGGGGCGTGAGCGTACTGGCTCTGCATAGCTACAGACGCGTTACTCGTCACATCGGCCATTTCGCGAACGTCTTCGGCGGATTCAAAGTTCTGCCAGGTCTGCGAATCGCTCATAAGCTAGCCTCCGAATGTCAGCGTGATCGTTTCCGGCGAGATTGTCGGCGACTCGTTCGCAGGCACCTCAACCGAGGCACCTAATGCGCCTTCGTTCAGTCCCACCGTAATGGCCTTGATCGGCGTCGACGTGGCGGCCTGCACGCACTTATAAAAGCGAGAGGCGTAAACCGTGCTCGCGAGAGTCACGCGCGAGTTATCCAGCTCGCCTAGGAAGTCTTTAACAATGGCCTCCTTGACGGCGGTCTGTGTCTCGGCATTCATGTCGGCGCTGAAAAATTCGACCTTAACGCTGAAATCGACTGCCGTCGGGCGGACGATGCGATACGTGTATAAGGCGTTAAAGTGCTCTTTGTCGACGTACTTAACCAGCGTCTCGCCGTTGGTCCCACAACCCCCGGACTTACGCTCAAAGATCACGCGAGCAATGTCCGCGTCTTCGCCGCCCACGATGCATACGGCAATTGAATGCGGCTCAAGTTCTAGCGCGTACTGCGTTTTTTTCAGGTTCGTGTAGTTCTCTAAAACGATACAATCGAGAACGCCTTCGAGCTGCGACAAATTGGCCTGAATGTTCGCGACAGTGCCGTTGGCGTTCATCGCGTAGGACTCTTTCATGCGGTTTCGCAATTCGCCATCCGGCTCAATGTCTCGCCCCGTGGCGCCCGCGGCGGCATTGTTGACCGTATCCCAGCCCGCGACAACAGTCACGATCTTCGTTACGGTTTCCGCGCCGATTTCAATCGGCCCGTGCTCAACCGTCGCAAAGGTTGTTTCCAGCGTGCCTGCGTCACCGATGGCGGCGCCCGCTACTGCAATGTGGCGCAGTTTATTTCCGTTCGCGTCCTCAACGATTGCCCCGTACGGAATCACCGTCCCGCGCAGGCCCATACACGTGCAGACGACAACAGTCGGCTCGGATACTTTACGCTCTAGCCCGTAAAGGTTCGCCAGTGCGTCGAGAAAGATGCCATGCGCGACGTCCGGATTGTATTGATTCGCTAAGAATCCGACCTCGGAATTTTTGGCCTCAACCTCTGCCGTCGTCAAGTCAACGATCTGCCCGAGCGGCGAAGTTGAATCGACGTTGACGGGATCGCCGTTGGCGGCGGCAGGCATCGCGTCCTGCACGGCCTTCGCCAAATCCTCGCGCACTTCACGCGTCGACGGAACGACTACACCCGTTTTCTGATTAAATGTAACTTGTGCCATGGCCGTACTCGGTTTCGATTTCAATTGACCCGCGCAGGGTTCTTTCTTTCTTGTTCAACACCTCAAGGTGGATCGCCGTCACCGCCAGCACGCCCGGCACGCTCAGCGCGGCCCGGCGCAGGCGGTCGGTGACAACCGCAACTTGCAACGGGCGGCCTAGCTGATCCGTGAACCAGTCTATTCCCTCGTCGTAGCGAAAGTATGCATCATGAAGGAACAACCGGCATTCGTTGCTGACGTTCTGACAGATCGCCTCTGCTTGGTCAAGCATCTTCAAATTGCCATTAGCGTCAAACTGCAAGTCCCAGCCTGAAGAAAGTCCCAAAGTCTTCTGAGTGTGCATCTCGTCCCCTTAATGCGGTCCTGACGTTTCGCCGTGCACGCCTGTATGCACGTGGCTCTTAAGGCTGATGCCGCTCGCCGTAACGTCATCAGAAACCTTAATCGACCCCTGAAAGGTAGCAGTAGCGCCCCCGGTGCCGCCCGTAATGCTCATGCCGGACGTGCCGGAGATGTGGCCCGTGACCGTCAGATTCTTTTGTATCGCGACGTTGCCTGTGAACGTGCTCTGAGGGCTGTCAACAGTCAGCGAACTCGATGCATTCACTTTTGCGGTCTTCGTGACAACGGTCGCCGAGTCCTTAGCGTTCACCGTGACGGTTTCGCAATCAACGATTACCGTCGGACTTTCTAAGTGATGCTGCTTCGGTGCGACGACGTGAATCGTCCCTTCTTCTTCGATGTGAATGAAGGTCTTCGGCACCTGACCCCAAAAGCCGCCGATGTAAAAGCCGTCGGACATATCAAAGCATCGGAAGGTGCCCGGCGCAACAGGCGTATTTCCGCCCGTCAGTCGGGAGCAGTCCTGCTGAGCAAAAATCGCTAGCCCGATGTCCCCAACAACCGGATCACAAATCACGGCGGCGGTGCCGTGTTGAAGCCTGAAATAAGGCAGGTGCGGAATGCTCACAGGCTCCAGTACATTGCCGTCGGCACCTGTCTGACACACAAGGGGCGTGGCGTCTACGTACAGAGCGCCGCTACCGTCAGCGGCACGCTCGACCACGTCAACGCGGACAGGGATCGCGGTACTCACCATCTGTTTGACGATTGAACGCGTGAAAAATTCCTGCGCATTGAGTTCAGACCCTAAGGACGATACCCGCGCATTAGTTTTAAGCTCAGTCATCTGTCAACCCAAGTTCCTGCGATTTCTGTTCGCCACGCGCCTCCGTTCGGCAAATTGGCGGCTATGTCGTGCGTCACGCTGTAAATCTTCCAAACACCCGTGGCACGAGGCATCGAGCTTTCGATACGACACAATCCGCAGACCATCAGGACGGGATTAAACAAGCACACCGCCCGAATGCCCAGCGAGTCGAAGCTAGGATATCCGATTTCCCCTGTCTGAGGGTTGATGACGTCAATGGCCACAGCCTCCCCGCGAGAACTGTCGGGGCCGACCAGCACCATCTTTTGATCGTCAATAACGAGATCGGCGCCGATTGTGTCGGCTACCCATTTGCTTTTGGTGATCGGGTCGCCGTTAATCGTGCAGTTCGTCAGGCTCGACGTGATGCCTGCCGATTCGTATTGCAGTCCCGCCTCGCCTGCAAAAGCCTGCATCAGGCTGTCCACAGTCTGCTCACCCTTGACCGCCACAGGAGGCGAGGGGATCAGCTTCGGATAGGCCGCTGAAATGGCCTCAAGACGCATCACAGGCGACGGTGCCGCATTCATGTCCGGCGCCGCGTTCATGATCTCGCCTTGAAAGACAACAGCGAGCTCGCGCCCCTCTTCGCCTGCGGCAATCTCAAGCACGTTCCGCCGCAACGATAGTGCGTCAAAAGACAGCATCGTAAGCTGCGTCATTTGATCCTGCGACAGGCCCCAAATCGCAACCTGCGCTTTCGGCAGTTCGGGCGCCCCCTGCTTCTGAATCCGAACGGCTATCGCGTTCTGCGTGAACGTCATCTGCGAGCCGCTTGCGCCGCCGTCGTCCATCGTGATGCTGATGCGGATAACCTTTTGCGTGTAACTACTCATTAGCCGCCTCGTAGACCAAAATCCAACGGTCGCCCAGTCCGCCGTACTGCGGGCGGTCGTTGCCCTGCGTGTCAACCCAGTAAAGCATAGTCCGGGCCACGGTCTGCGCGAAAGGGATCACGCGCCCGCGTGCAATCGCCAGCGCGTTATCAACCACCCGCACGCCGTCAACCATCAACGACGTATAAATAAATGCCCCGTTTTGGCGTACGGTCACACGGTAGTTCTGCCCGTTGACGACCGCGCTCACCGTCTGAAACGGCACGGCAGACAGAGGAATTTGCATCCAGCTCATAAAAGGCCCTCGGCAAGTTTTGCGGCAAGCGTCTTCGGTTGCACCTTCCCGCCGCTCACTTCGTCCGCACTCGTCGGGTTACGCGGCGACCATACGACCTTGCGCGTGCCGGTCTGCACCGCCCGGATCGTAATAAAGCCCAGTTCAACGATCAGAGAGCAGGCATTTTGCGTTACCGATCGCGACTGGCTGATTGTCTCAAGCGCGAGATTTTCGACCACGAAATACGGCGTCACGAGTTTACAAAGCGAGTCGGTACCAATGGCCTGCTTCAGACTTCGAAGCGCATTGAGGGCCTGCGTCTGCGTCGCCGGATCGCCGTCAAGCGCAAGCGATATCGACACGGCATCAGGTGCCTGCACCTTGTTATAGGCCGCAAGATTGCCGCCCTCTAAAGGCTCCGTAAGCACGCGGGCGGCCTCAGCTAGCGAGCAGGACACGATGCCGACATAATCGCAAACAGGTCGATCAGAAGCGTTCAGAATCGCCCATGTTGAGAAGTCTTGAGCCATTCCGTTCCTCACTTCAAATTGACGCCGCGCGTCGACTGACCAATCAACTCAGCCTGACGGTTGAAACCACCGGTGACCGTGGCGCCGATGGCTCGGCTGATGGCCTGCGCGTTGTCTCTTGTCTCGATGTTATTCACGACATTCATGCTCGCGTTAGTGACCACGTTGGGGGCGGCGGCCTTGTATGCCGCCTGCTTCACAACGACAATCTCACGCTCCCTGGTGCTCGTGGGCTGTTTCTTCTCCTCGTCAGCCTTGTCGCCGCTAAAGCCGAGGAATTTGCCGATGCCGCCAAACAGCCCTTTAATGGGTTCGCCAATCTTCTTTTTAATGAGATCGGCGGCGTTGTCGAACCACCCTGTGAGCGTCTGCCAAGCTGTTTTCAGCGCCTCAATGATCGCGTCCGGGATAGCCGTAAAGACTGAGGCTATGCCCTTGCCGACCTTTTTCGCGGTCTGCCAAAGCGTATTAAAGCCGATAACAACGCCGTTAATGGCGGCCACCAGCCCGACGATAACGACCGACACGGCCTTAAAAACAAGCGTCAGGGCGCCGCCTAAAAGCGGCTTGACCTTGTCCCACAGCCATGAAAAGCCCTCGCCAAGCGTCTTCAAGCTCTCGCGCAACTCTTCGATGTCGGCGGCACCGGCGCCCATCTTCTTAAGCATTCGCTCAAAAAGACTGTCGGCGCCTTGCGCGAACCCAATCAGATCGTCAATAGCGAGCGCCAGGGCCGCTATGCCTGCCGCGATTGCCGTCACCGGGAGGGCCGCCATCTTGACGGCCGCGCCAAAGGTTCGCACGGCAAGAATCGCGTTCTTAATTGCATTCAGGTTTTTAAGCCCAAACACAAGCCCGAACCCGACCGCAAGCAGGGCGAAGGCGCGAGAGTTCTCGCGAACAATTCCGACAAGGCCGCTTAAGCCGTCAAGCAACCTTGTCACGCCCGGGAGCACCAGCCGCACGAATACATTGCCGACGTCTTGCGCCGCAATCTTGAAATCCATCCACGCGACTTTGAACGCGCGGGCGTTCCGACTGTCCTGCGCGGTAAACGCCGTCTTGCGGTACTTCGCCATTAAGGCATCGAGCGCCTTTTGTCCTTGCAGGAAAATGGGAATAGCATCGAGCGCCACCCCCTGCGCCTGCAAAAAGCGCTGAGCCGCCCCGCGACTCATGCCCTCGACTTTGCTCGCAAGCTGAAAGACTTCCTCAGCCGGTCGCCCGGTCTGCTGAAAGTAAGTCCTCATCGAGGCAAAGATAGATTCGGCGGAACCCCCGGCGGCCTCTGCGGCCTTACCGAATGCGTCAAGCTCGCGCACCGACACACCGAGTTGCGTCGACAGCTTCGCGAGCGATTCCGACTTATCGACATAGTTGCCGAACGTCTGCGCACCACCGGCCACAAGCCCGAAGGTAGCGGCCAGTAGTCCGAGCTTTGAGCGCACCAGCTCAATGGCGGGGGCAGCGCCCTTGAATGAGTCGGAGATAGCCGAGGCGGCTTCTTTCGACGCTTCGCCGAGCTTTTGCACGCGTTCGCCAGCACGCGAGAAAGAGAGCGCAGAAACGGCGCCCGAGTCTTTCGACTGCGTGCCGACCGATTCAAATTGCTCCTTTGCCTTTGTCGCAAAGTTCTCGACCTTCCCACGAACGGCATCGACGCCCTTGGCAAACTCCTTCGCGTCAAGCCCGATGGAAATCAGTAATTCGTCAATGACAGACATCAATCATCCCTGCGGCTTGCAAGCCATTCATGGTAGTTCTGCAACGTCAAAACCTCATCAAGGTCATAGACGTCTCGCAGGCTGTAATAGGTTTGAACCTCCCGCAGGCTCGCGAGCCGCGAGGAAACGGCACGACCGCAAACCGGCGGGAGATTCGCTAGTGCCGACGTTCCTTTGACTTTTAAGAGGTCAGAACGCCACGCATCGTGGAGAGGAAGTTCGAGAACCCGCCTTTGCCGAAAAAACCGAAATTCGCCTGCACTGCCGCCGCCTTCAAAAGAAAGACGGTCGTCGGGTAGTCAATCTTCCCGTCAAGCGTGTCGGTATCAACCGGAATGGTCGCCGCGCCCTGCACGATCTCACAGCACGAAAGCAACTCGTCCCAAAGCGGCGCAACCTTCTCGTAGTCGACGGTAGAGAGCGCCTTGACGATCTCCGTCGCGTCGGCGTCTTTCGTCAAAGACGACAGGCCGCCGCCCAGCGCGAACGCGGCACGGATAAGCCAACGTTCGGCCTTGAGGGCGGACATAGGCTTAATCGTGAACGTGATTTTGCGCTCGCCGTCTAGGAGTGTGATTGTCTTGGCTTCGCGCATTACTGGCAGTCCTCAAACGTCATTTGCACAGTGACCGGGTCCTGCACGCGGTTGGCGGCAGGCATCGGCATCATCTGAGTAAAGACGCCATTGACGAACTGATAGGTACGGTCAGTTGCCGGGTAATACACCGTCAGTTCCACGCCAAGCGGCGTTTTAAGTGACTTCTGCAATGCCTGAGCCTCGCGCAGATAGGCGATCGCAGGGGCGGTCGGCTGAAGGGTCAGATTGACCACATAGGGATTCGGCGTGTAGCCCTTGACGAGATGGCCGTCAAGCGTCATATCCGCCTGCACTTCCTGCACGGCATCGGCGGCAATACCGGCATCCGTCGAGAACTGCGTCAGCTGAATGCCCGACGGGCAGACGTTTTCAATCTTGAGCCATGCGACTACGTTCGCTGAGGTCTTATTTTTTAACGGCATTTATATGCTCCAAAAAAGGCCGCTCCGAAAAGCGGCCATGTGACGTTTACAGGACGGCGGTTACCGGCAGGCTAACGCGTTGGATTCCGGATCCGTACGCATAATAAAGCTGGGAGATCGGAGCGCCGCGCTGAGCGCGAACGGACGCGCCCGGGTCAAGCACCTGCAAAAAATATCCCTTGCTTTGCAGTTCACGCGGAGCCTCTTCGTTGCCGGTTTCCTGCATGATCTGAGCCTTCTGACTATCGCTCAGGCTAATGCCCGCGTCGATGACGCCCGCATTCAATGCCTGCGTGATCGGGTCTTGGCACCACGATTTGAGCATTGTGTAGCCAGTCGCATTGTAGGGCGCACGGTTGACCGTAGCGAAGCCCTTCATGATCGAGGTCTGCAATTTGGAGCGAAGCCAAATCGAGCCAATCAGCGTGTCATAAAACCCGTACATAGCCGGGTTACAAAGGGCGCCGCGATTCGTGAACTGGAACTGATCATTACGCGTGGCGAACTGCCCGATGTAGGAAACAGCGAGAGCGTCAAGCGCCTGAGCTTCCTGCTCGGTCGTCACCGTCGGCGTCAGGCCGCTAGCCGTCTTGCCAAAAATGACCTTCATGCCCTGCGTCGCATCCCATTTGATCGTAGCCGGGTAGGCCACGGCAAAAGCCGCCGTCACGTAGCTCTGCGCGTAGATCGGGAAGGTGCAGTTATAGCGATCCTTCATCGCGTAAGCGATCGTCGATTCCTGCGTGAGGGTGCTCGTCATCTTCGTGTCGCTCGACCAAAAGACATACACAAAATCGTCTTCGATATCGGCCCACGCGGCATAGGCTTCGGCCTCGGCCTTTTCAGTGACTTCCCACAAGGTCGTAAACTGCGCCCAGTTGGACGTAACGGAGCGTACCGCGTCGAGCGTAGCCGCTTCGGTCTGCGCCGTTGCGCCCTGCGAAAGGACGGCACCCGCCGCCTGCGTCAAGTTGAGTTTCGCAGACAGGTCCGTGCCACCCTCCCCTGCCGAGGCATAACCCACGGTAGACGTGGCGCCCTTCGTCGAAGAAGTGAAAGTAAAGGTCTGCGTGTTCGAATCGTAAGAGCCGGTGCATCCGGTCAGGGCCGTCGCAATCTTCGTAGCGACATCCGAGAGAGATGTGGCCTCCGAGAGGTCGACCGTTGCAGCGGTCTTTTCTGCGCCGTCAATCGTGAGCTTCATGGCGCCGTCCTTAATGGCCTTGAATGCGGCCAAGTCGGCGGAAACACGGGCACCACGAATCCACGCGGCGCAATCTTCACTGATGCGGCGACCGATAACAAGCGCAGTCGGTGCCTTCTGCTGATTCGTCAGGCCCGTGAAATACTGCTGAGAAAAGCGAGCTTCGTCGGAGTCCGGACCGAAGAAATCGGACACGGCTAAGGCCGAGGCGAAGGCAATGGCCGGGGCACCGGTCGGGAGCAGTGCGCTCTTTGTGAGCACCATGCCGTTCGTTTCAAGATCGGAAGCGCCCGCGCTGATGGTGCGCGGCGTGATCGCGACAAGATAACCAGCTGGAATTGACATTTTTTACCTCATGGTTTGTATTTCGTGTCGACGTTTATCACATCGACAATTGCGGTTTTGAAAAAATCCTGCGCGAGTTTCACGCGCTTCCAATAGCCCAAGTGCAGAACGAGAGTCCACCGGCTCACGTACTGTTTGGAATCCATTACGGCGGTCAGGTTCTGAACGCCCTCGGCAAATAAACAGTCAATGCCGAACGCTAAGAAGTGCTGCACGCCGAAATCAGAACGCGCTACCGTTTCATAGGTCTGCGCACGCTCCAATGCGTCGAATATGTTCGTTGAGTAGACGTCTATCTGAATGTCTAGATTGACGTACTCGGCAAGCTCCATGACCTCCTCGCCGTCGGGCTTCCAGCTCTCAATGTTTGAGCCGCTTCGGGACTGGCGAATCGGGGTGACAATGCAGAAGTCATTACCGTCCTTCGGGAGCGTTCTATTGTTGCCGAAGCCGTCTAGGACGTGCATCTCGTCGGGCAGTTCCGGGGCCGCGAAGTTGTAGCAGAACTTAATGCACGCGTTCAGTATGTCGGCCTGCGATATGTCTTTAACTGCCGCCATCGGTTGGCTCCTTTACTTTGAAGCGCGGCGGCACCGTCTGCAAAACGGCCTGCACGCATACCCAGCCTTCATGCGTGAAATCTTCAATCACGGCATCGACCAGCCAAAAGGCTCCGCGATCGTCCTTGAGCAAATCCCCCGACCTGCCGAGCGGGCGCCACGACGCCCACGGGCGCGAAGAAGCGTCATCCGTCGCGCGGAGGTATACCCTGCGGACTGTTGTCGCTTCGTTGATGCGCTCGGTCTTTATGATCTCGTCGGCCTTGATGCTCTGCCATTGGCCAAGCACCTGCGCCGGCCCAGCGAACACGGGTAGTAAGTCGCCGCGCTCACCGCGCTCCTGCTCACCCGTCATCGTGTAAAGCTCGGCGGGAAGATCGCGGGCAACGGCGGTTATCGCGCCCCGAACAACGGTATGCAGATTCATTTCTTCCGGACCTCGCTACTGATCGACCTGATGAGGGATGTCGTGTCAATCAAGGGCGCCGCCGGGTTCTCCCTGCGCTTGCGCTCCTTGGCTTCAATCGTCTCGGGTGAAAGCGGTGCAAAGTCGCCGCGCTTGATCGTCGCGACGATGTCCGCACGCATCACGCGACCGACGACGCCTAACACTTCTTCGGCTCTTTTTAGGCCCTGGCGCTTCACGCCCATGGCAAGCTGTTCGCGCCATTCATTTTTGTGGCCATCGACCGTTTGTCGAAGGAAGGGACGCGCAGGCATCTTTGATGTTCCGTATTCAAGCGCCAGCCCATAGGCGGCCACGCTCTCGCCTGTGTCGGAATTCGTGGCGCCCCGCAGCACCCCCGCAACGGCCTCTAGCTTGGCTTGATGAGCGGCCTTCGCCAGCTCTTTTAATCCGCCTTTTGAGTAGACGACCTTGACGCGCATTTAACCACCCATATAGATGTGATGGATGCCAAAATACAGCGGCCCTTGTGCGTAGCGCTTGAGAATCACCCACGCTTGCGCGCCGCACTTCGTCGAGTTCCACCACGCCGGATTGGAGGCATCAACCATGCCGCCAAAACCGGCGCTAACGGAGCCTTCGCCCGCGTTCTGCAACGGACCCGCCTGCTGATCGCCCCAAATGTATGACTGCGTGGCTATGTGGCAGGTCAAGAGGGTGAGAACGACCGCCCGCGTTTTGATGGGCGGCACTGCGTCTGGATCGTAAGGAATCGCGCTGTCGTCGTCGTTGCCGATCAGTTCCACCGCCTGATCAAAGCACGCTTCTAACATTTCATCAGTAAAGCGCGTGATGTCGCTAAATGCGGGGTATACCTTGCGGAAGGTCTCGGGATCGAACACGACGGCAGTCATTGCGTTATTCCTTGGTTAAATTCTTTTGAGGCATCGGGTCATCACCCGTTTTCTCATCGGCGTGGTCAATCGCGAAATTTAAGCCCTGCGCCTCGCTCTTCTTTTCCTTAATGCGCCCGGATGCGAACCACGGACCATAGGCCTGACCGAGTTCAGCCTTCACCTGCTCCCACAAAGCGCGGTCGACAACCGTCACGCCGTAACCACCGGCAGGCAGTGCGCCGCCCGAGGCGTTCGCGAGATATACGCCGTTGCCGTTGATGGTGACGCTCTTACCGTTACTCAGCGTGAATTTCTGAGAGATACGGGAGCGGAAAAGAATCGTGACTGTATCGGACGTCTTCGCGGTGTTGCCGACGCTTACCGTGGCGCCGTCTTCGCTGATTACCTTGACTTTCGGAGCACTCGGAGCACGCTTCACTTTAGTTTCCTGATTGGCCATTTTTTGTGTTTCCTTAAAAATTGAACGGGGAGAGCGTCAGCCCTCCCCGGGGCATTATCAATTTGACAACGCTGTCAAATTGATTCTGTCATTACGCCTTCTGAATACCCGTCATGATCGCAACTGCGAACGGACGGAACAGCAGACAGCCGGTAGTAGACGAAGCCCACTTCTGAGACATGGAGGAGTGTTCGACGAGAACCGGATAGGTCTTCAGCTTTTCAAGGAAGCCGAATTTAGCCGTCGGGCGTCCTGCGATTTCCGTCGCGATCAGCATGGCTTTGCAAACGCCCGAGTCATCCTGCAACTGCGGCAGAGAAATAATCTCAAGGCCCGGGAAGAAGCCTTTAAGGGTCTGCAAAACCGGCGCGACGCCGAGGGTCGTCGTCTTGGCGAGCTGACCCATAATAGACGGCGGCACAACCAGCTTGAGTTTACTGTTAAAGCTCACGTAGCCATTGGACGCGGCGGCGATCTGATTGAACATTGCGAGAATGTCGTTATAAATCGCGTTCGCGTCCTTGTCGGCCCATGCCGTCTTTGTGTCGACGGTAGCAGGGGACAGGGCGGCAGGCAGTGCCGGGTCGTTCAGAAGGCCATAGATAGACATACCGGCCACGCCAAACAGGTTGTAATTGTTGGCGTCGATTTCGATCGCGGTTGCCGCGGCGCGCTGTTTTTCAGACAGCAGATTGATCTTCTGAGCCGTCGCGATATCTTCTTCCAAGTCGCCGATCTGAATGAAGGTCTGGAACTTGTAAGTTTCGCGGGTCACCTGCTCGATGTTGGCTTCAGACAGCAGGCCGCGACCGTAGTCGCTGTAAGCGGTCGTCTGACCAACGTATTCAACAGCCGGGAACATGGTCTGAACGTCCTTCCAGTCGCCGCGCTTTTCCTCGGAGAAAATTTCCGTAGAGTTGCGGGGAGCCTGAAGGATTTCGACAATCTCAGGGCTATAGTAGGTTGCAAACAGAGCCGGGGTCTGCACGTTGGCGACGGTCTGCAAAGCAGCGTCCATCGCGATATCGGCAGTGCCGTCCTGAGTCGGAAGAAAACGCCCGTTGCCCTTGCACAGGTCAAAGCCGAGGCGTTCCATGGTTTCACTTCGTGCCATTTCTAATCCACCTTTCAAAAAAGATTAAGCCGTAGCCATCGGAGGCACGACATTAGGCTGCTGGTTGCTGATCAGCACAAGGGACTTCGCTTCCGTGCCCAGCACATTTTCAACGACGAAATTCGTCATTGTGTAGCCTTCCTTCTTGTCGGCGCCCGTCTGCGTCGTGACAGAGCCGTCCGTCTGAGAGGCGAGAACGTAATCGCCCACCTTGGCGCCAGCATTCTGCGCAACAACCCAAAACTTGCCATTCGTGGCGATCTGCGCGAAAGCACCGGAAGGAATGACCATCGCGTTAGCGGCAGTCACTTCGCCCGTGATGTACTGGCGGGTGTAAACGACGATGCCGCGCAGGATGCCGGTACCGGCCTTGTTGACCTTCGTTCCGGCGGCGGTGCCGTCTGCGAAGCAGAAATTACCAACCGTCAGATCAGAGGCGGCCTGATAGGTCTGCGCCGTGTAGTGCGTCTCGACAACGCTCGCGGGCATACCCGCAATCGCGGGGGCAAGCCCCACATTTACTTTGGACTGGAGAGCCATTTGCCCATCTCCTTATCGAATGAACTGCTTCAAAAAATCTTCGTCGCTCTTGGGCGCCGAATCCATCGCACCGCTCGGGGCGGCGGTCTTGACCGACTGCAAAGCGGCGAAAACGTGCTTGGCCGCGCTGGCCGGGACGTTCTTGACGCCCATCGCCTTGACGGCATCAAGATAGATCGCGTCGGCGCTGTCGTAAGCCATCGGGTCGACGTTGCCCAGCACGGACTTAACATCGGTCGCCGCGCGGTACTGAGCAGACAACTGCCCGCGTACCGTCTTGGCAATCATGGCCGCGTCCATGGCGCCACCTTCGGGCTTGGCTTCGCCCGCGTCTTCGTCTTCGGCTTTGCCCTCGTCCTTCGGCTCGTCGGCGTCTTCGGCGCCTTCGGGCTTGGCAGGCTCTTCGTCTCGCGTGCCTTCGGTTTCCTGCTTGGCCTCTTCGGCCTCGCTTTCTTCGAACTTCGCGTGAGATTCGGCAAAAGCTCGCACAAGCGCGTCCTTCTGCTCGGGCGTCAGGTCAACGCCTGACTCGTCAATCGTCTTGCGTGCAAACTCCGTGAAGTCATCGCACGCCCCGTCAACCTTTGTTTCTTCACTCATGGTGATCCCTCTAGGTTTTTCGTCAGAGACATAGCAGTAGGGAGCTCTACCCTCGTGAACAAGTGCCACGTGATTGCAAGCGAGCTCGCGCATCACGAAGTCATAAGCAAGCCCGTCCGGAGTCTCCCCGGGCGTGAAATCGGGCTTATATCGGTATCCGCAACTGAGGTCGCGCAGTGTGCCGTCCTCAATCGCGGAAATTGCTTTTTCATCCCATACGCTAAGCGCGTTGGTAATGTATGGCGGCTCCCACTTCGCGCTGGTGCCAACGGTGCCGACGCGTAACTCCTTGTTAGGGTGCTCCGCGCTATCGAACTTGTGCTCAATCAAAAGCGGCACGCCGTTGAATGTCGATAGTGCCGCCTTGAGTTCGTCAGGGTTACGCCAGCCGTAATAAATCCGGTCAGGGTCTAATTGCCGTTCTTCCCAGCCGGGAATCTCGCGCCCGTAGTACGGCGCCACGTGGTCGCGTGTTAAATTCGATGTCTTGACCTGCAAAAAGCCGTTTTTGTCGCGCGTCCGCGCAGACTCCATAACGACTTTCTCGTCAAGCGCTAAGAGTTCTTTTTCCATAGCTTTCTACTCAGTAGTGGACGATACGTACACTGGCAACCAGGTTCTACCCCGGGGAGGACGTAGCGCCCAACATCGCGGTCGTAAAGTCCTTTTTTTAGGTCGAACTTCTTGCCGTCCATCTCTTTGTGAGTTTCGCGGCTCGTGTGCTTTCCGGGAACGTGAATCCATTCGCCTTGCTCAACACCAACCTCTAAATCGTTCGCGCGGCACAGGGCCTCAGTCGCCTTGTTGCACTGATCGCGAGCAATGAAGTCAGCGCGGCGCTGAGTGATGCCGTAGCGCTTAGATAGCTCGGACTTAAGCCCCGCCACGTCGCGCCCGTCGGTCACGGCCCGCATTACAAGCCCCTCGACCTCCTGAAGGTATCGAGAGCTGATGGACTTAATAAGCGACGTGTTGGCGTTCACAAGTGCGTCAAAAGCGTCTTGCGAAATCTGCCCCTTGTCAAAACGCAGGTCGAACGCCTCAAACCCCGAAGCCCGTAGCGCTGAGTTCTGCGCCCGGTCGACGTGGTCGCGCGTCTTCCGGACAAACCAATCCGCCGTGTCTTCGGCAAAGTCCCGCGTCTGCTCTTCCCACTTCTTGCGCATCCGATCAATGATCTTTTGCAAGCGCTCGGCTGGGGACTCGCCCCGTGCGTCTTTCGCAATCTGCGGCTCGACCTTGCGATATAGCCCCTCAAGTTCTTTGGCGACGTCTTGCGCCATCTGACGCACAAGCGAGCGCAGTTTGCCCGCGTACGCCTTCCGAAGCCCTGCATTAGGCCGCACGGCTCGTATGCGTACGTCAGTAGACGGCGCCCGCCTTGTCGATGTCATCGCGCTCCTCCGTGCTCGTGCTGCTCATCTGGCCAAACGGGTCTTCAGGCGCCCCCGGGGCTTCGCCCTCAAGATCGCCATACGGATGATCCTTGGCATTACTCAACGCCATGCGAACCTCGTCTTCTGAGAGCACGCCACGGTCAAGGTAGACGGCGGCTGTGTCGGCCATCATCTTCTTGACCTCTGCCGTCGTGCGCTCGTCGTCTTCGTCCAGTGAGCAGAATTCGAAGCTAAGACTAGGATCAATGTCGCCGAAGAGATTGATCTGCAAAATGCGCAGAATCTCTTCAAGCGGGCGCCGCAAAATCTTTTCCTGCCGCGTGCCGATTAAGTCGGCCTGCAACTTGATATCGCTCTCCCCCGTGGCGTTAAATCCCGACGGCGACAGGCCGAGCGTCTTAACTACACCGCTTTGGTTGACGGAAACAACGAACTCAAGCGACTGGCGCACGATATCGGTCAGGCCGGTAATCGGCGTGTTGACCTGAACAAAGTCTTCTTTGTCCTTGTCGAGAAGTCCGACGCCGCTATTGTCGCGGAACTTCGCAAAGAACTTCACGCGGTCGCTAACTGGTTGCCACGACTTGCGAGCAAAGAGCTGAGCGCCCAAATCTGTTTTAATGAAGCTCGTCGAGAACTTTGTTAGAAGCGTATTCACTTCCTCGCGGTTCTTGCGGAAGTGCGTCACGTAGTCCGAAAGTAACTGAGCCTGAGCGATTCCGAAGAAGTTATACGACGGCTTGAGTAAGTCCGGCACCTCGTTTTCAACAAGGCGGATCAGGCGCGACGTATGCACCGCCGTGCCCATGATGTAGAACACAGCGGGCTTGTAAAAGTCTTCTTTGAGCGGGTCGGACGCGTTAAAGCTCTGCGGCGTCGTAAAGATCGGATCGATCACGCGGAACGCGACGCGGTCTTTAAGCTCTGTCGAGCGTGCTGTCTTGTTAAGCACTTCGTCCGGCTTGGCGTGCCCTGTGTCGATAAACAGGAAGGCGCCGCCCATCATGCCCATGGTGGTGAGTGCTTTATAAAGCGTATCGCGTAACCCAATGCGGGCAATCTCTTCCTCGAGTGCCTTCTTGCGCTTGTTGTCGTCACACTTAAGCTCAATCCACGCCCGCAGCATCTCATCGGTGCGTGTTTGAATGCACAGGCGAATGAGCGCGTCTTGCGAAAGCTGTTGCAGAACGCCGTAGCCAACAAAGCTGACAAGGCTTGAGATCGCAGACCATTCGAACTTAGGCACAATGCCGCCCGCAAAAGCCGCGTCCATAGCGCCATCAAGTTTTTTATAGTGCGCTTTCGACCCTGCGAGTGACCGTGCGGGCTTGAGTAGTTCGCGGATGTCCTTTTCCTGCGGGATAGCGTCGACAACCGTCGCGGTGCCGTCGTAGTTTCCCGCGACCTCAAAGCCAGAGGTCGGGCGTTTCGTCTTCCGAGATTTTGAAGCCATAGCCTCGTGCCTTTATGTAATCTGCCAGAGAATACCTGATTCCATCGATGCAGTTGTGAACCAAAATACCGTTTGCGAAAAACTCCGGCTGCCCTTCAATTGTTAGGTCATACACCCGTTTTTCTTTTTTGCATAGCTTCGTAACGCCTAGCACAGCTTTTACAACAAAACCGCTGTTTTCTGTACTTGTTGCTGGTAAAAACCTTTCCGCATTGAATGCAAGTCCTTTCGACATCATCAAGTCCTTGATCTCTCCTCCACGCTGATTTACAGGCGTTTGAGCAGAACCTTTCGCGATATGTCTTAGGCTTAAAGGTTTTTCCACATTGGACGCACTTTTTCTCCGGTAAGTCAAAAACTCCCCAGTGGTGTGCTTTTGCGTGCGCCTTGTGCCATTCGCGTCCTTCCTTAGAAGCGTGCCATGCTTTCGCTTTCTCTCTGATGTCGTCGAGCCGCTTAAGCTGTATTTCACGCGACTCCCCGACCAAAGGATGATTTTTTGCGTGAGCTTTCGGCGTAAGGCACTCAAGGTTTGACAGATCGTTATTAAGCGTGTTCCCATCTTTGTGGTGGATGTGCGCGCCTTTCGGGATTGCTCCGTTGGCTTTCTCCCAAACGTATCTGTGCAACCATATTGACCCGCCTGTAACAGATCGCTTGAAATAAACTCTGTCGCTTCGCCTTTTAGACTCCGGATATCTGTTCCAGCGCTTCCCGTCGTAAATAATGGTTTCTGCTTTAGACATAACAACACGTCCTTAGTGGTTAAATTTTGTGCCTCTACAAAGCCTCGATTTTTCGTAAAAATCCGATGCTCTGCGGTACATTTTAACACCTCTGAACCTGTTGAAATCTCTAGGACTTCTCGATTCTCGCCAGTAACCGCACTGGCCAAAACCCGCTTAAATCCCTGCCTCGTCAAAACCAAGTCGCCGACCTTGATTCTTTCAATAGGAATATCGCCGTTGATAGTCCTAATTAAAGCCCCTTCCGCTATGCAATGGTTGTTTTTGTCTAAGACGACCGGCAGTACCTCGCCAGTCAGTCTATCCGTTTTGTACGAGTACAGACGGAACTCGTCCGCAGTATGCACACACCGCGGGTCGATAACGACCTTGTCGAAGCTCCGAATAAAGTTAATGCCCTCCTCGATGCTATCAGGCCATTTCTCAGCTCCCTCGATGTTGAACCCGTGGCGCTTCAGATAGCTGATTGTCTCAGGCCGGGCGCAGTCCGCCTTAATTGGCCATTTCGTCGACTCCGGCACCGAACGATACAGCTGAGGCAATTCGTCGATTTCAACGCCGACGCCATACGCCTCATAGTCAATATAGAGGCGATTATCCAAAATGAAGCACCGAACGAGGGTCGACGGGTCACGCGCAAAACCGAAGTCGGCACCGAAGAAAAGCCGGTCTGCCTGTTGCCAAAGGTTCTCCGGAATCGCCTCGACGACGTACTTGCCTCTGAAAATCTGCGCCCCGCTGATCGTGAGCGGGAAGCCCTCCCAAATATGCAGATACTTCTCGTAGTCGTTCGCCTTGTCCCATTCCATCTGCTCGCGCAAGACTTCAGGAAAATACGGGTTGTCCGTGTAGTTTACTTTGCGAACGTAGGCGCCCGGCGGGGGTGCCTCTAGAAAATCGTTCGTCGGGTCGTCGACCGTGAGCGGGTTGAACGTTAGCCACAACTCTGATCCCGGCTTGCGGATTGTCGGAATCAGCACGTCCCACGACTTTCGCGAGACGGATGACGCCTCCTCAATCCAGCAGATATCAATGCCTTCCTTTGACCTGATCGAGTTCTCATTACGCAACAGGCCGGAGAAGATAAAGCGGCTTCCGGTGCGCCTATGCTCAATCTCCGACTCTTTGAAGTCGAATCGGTCAAATAGGCCCATGCGCTCTGCTGTATCTTTCAGCGTCTGATACGACGAGTCGCGGATTGAGTTCTGCACCTCGCGGCAGCACAAAATGCGCACCCGCCCGAAGTCGGCCATAGCGATAAGCGCGCGTGCGACTGCCCAGCTCTTGCCACTGCCTCGGCCTCCGTAAAACACCTTGTATCGGTGCGGCCTATACAGTTCGGCGAATGGGTCGGCGCTGTTGGTTGTCATTGCTTAGTGCCGCGGGCCAGCGCGTTATAAATATCCTGCAAGCCCTCGGGCGGCTTCGCTGTTGTTGTCAAGTCACCCTCTAGGCGCTGTGTTTCCTTCCAGCCGCATCGGGACTTAAGATAGAAAATCGTCGCGGCAATGTTTCCGTTCTTGATTTGGTCCATCAGCTTGCCGCCGACGAACACATTTGCCTTGGCCTTGCCTCTTTTGATGGCGGCCGCAAATTCCGCATAGTTCTGCTTGCGGCGCGTCAACGTGTCCTGTGAAATACCCAACGCGAGGGCAATTTCCTCCTCGTTGTCGCAGACTTGCGCGTACTCCTCAACCTTTTTCAGGTCGATTTCAATCGGTCTGCGGCCTAACGGCTTCGGCATTCTTTCGCCATTTTTGTGGTGAGGATTTTCGGCCATAAAAAAATGCCCCGGGGATGCCTCCCTAGGGCCTAAACGGAGAACAATTCTAAATCCTACGGAGTTTCAGAATTTCAGAAAACCACCGGGAAGCAAGACGCTGTGTTTCTTTCGGGTGCGAGAACGCAGGCCACAGCCTGCATTCTCGCACCCGCTGACACACAGCTTCCAATTTTCCATGACGAATTATACAGGCCTCAGCCCTCAAAAGGCTAATTTGAAACGTACGAATTAACCGTACGGATTACGGCCCTCGGCTCGACATATGGCCGCCTGAATTTGTTCCAGCGCCTGCCTTAAACGCTCCTGAATCGTGCGCAGGTTGACGCTGAGAAGGCGCCCTAAAAGCGCCCTGTCTCGCACGCTGTAGACGTACCAAGCGAGTAGCAAATCTTTCGAGCGCGCATCTTTTAGGCGCCGCCACGCGGCATCAATCAACCAGCCTTCTGCGTAGTCCCACTGCGTAAGCGCCCGGGCCTCGGCCTCCTCATCGTCCGGCCAGCGCCGCTGATCGCCCTTCCCGAAGAGTTTCATGTGACGGTATAGCATCGTTTCAGCGTAATGCGGGCGGTCTTTGACGACGCGGCCCCAAATCTCAAGACGTTGATTCAAGGCGGCGAAGTCGGTCGGGATTTGCAGGACGATATAGCGCGGCATTAGCGGGTGACCTCGTAAAGCGTTATGTCTGCCAAGGAAGAGCCGGAATATTGCTTTGTCGCGGTTTCTGAGCATATGCGCTTATCGTCATCGTACGCGGCGCCGTTTAGCGCGTCCTTGACGATCTTCAGCAGGTTGTCGCCGTCGGGCTTTTGGTCGTACGGCGCCAAGTCTGCGGCCTCGGTCCGGCGCTTTTTACTCCACGACTTGGGCGGCTCAAAGAAGAATGCGCACTTAATCGCAAGCGGCACCCCAACGCGCTTATGAACGCCCTGCGCCCTCATGGCCTCCATGCACGCGGCTCGCACTGCCGCCTCGTATCGAACGGTCTTTTCCGGCGTGTAGGCGAACCCTTTGCGGGTAAAGCGCGGGCGGGCCTTCCCGACCGGCTTCCCCTCGACGGTAAACCGCAGAATTTCAGTAAGCTGCATTGACGTCCTCCGGGCGCTGAGCATATCGCGCGACTTTGCGGGCACTCACAAAGCGCCCGTAAAGCTCTAAAAGGAACGCCGGGCCGTCGTCGATATTCATGCGCACGAGCTTCCCGAAGGCACGAAACGGCACCGGCTGAGCGGGCGTCGTCCGGAATTCGAGCAATACGCGCTCGCCATATTCCGGCAGGTTTTGCAGGCGCTCTTTGTGGCCCTTGGTGATCTCCTGCCACACCGTGAAATTTTGATTTGCGACCCTGATCATAGTCATGCCTTCACCTCGTCAAAACCATTTCCGTGACGTCGCGGAAATGGTATCCGTTACGCCGCGCCCAGCGTGCGCGATTCCCTGAACTCGTCAACGATGGCCCGAGCCGCTTCCGGCGTAATGTCCGCCTCATCGCACCAGCGCCCGGCGTCCTCAAGCTCTCCGGTCTTACCCGTCATCCCGGCGCGGTATAGGTGCCAGTCCTTCGACGGAAAGAATTTGATGACGTACTTGCGCCCGGCCTCGTCCGTGACCTCAAACACCGCTTCAATGCTGTATCTCACCTTAGCCCCTTTGGCGGTCTCGACCGCCTTCGTGGGTAATGCTACGTTCATTTGCGCGTAAAGCGGACTTCACGCGGTCGGCTACGCGTGCCATCCCGCCCGTTATCGTATCGTCGTTGGCCTGTTTGATCTCGGAGCACGTGCAAAGCCTAATCAACGCAAGAAAGGTTTCGCGAGTGCCTTCACCGGCGACGATCTGCGTCAGCATCCGCCGCGCGTCGTAGGCGTCCATAATAAGCGCCGTTTCGCGCGTCTCATCAGCCGCCCGGCGTACCGCTTCGAGTAATAAGAGTTCTTCATCAAAGTAGCCCGATGGCACGTCATACGGCTCATCAAACCGCGGACTGGCGTTCATGCTCGACCCCCGAAAACAGACTTAAAAAATTCGTCGATCCTTTGACCCTCTGCGGTCTTGCAAGCTTTCGGCGCCCCCTGCACGTACGCCGGAGTGCTGATAACGACGTCCCAAAAGCCGCACACCACGTCCTCCGGGCCGCGTACTTTTTCTCTTACAAAGACGTCGCACGAAATCAGCCCCGCGTCAGGAGTAAGAAAAGTTTCAGTGCTCATTCGTTTTCTCCTACATCAAAAAGACGACCCGAGCCGCCGCCGCGAAGAAACATACTGCCACGATGAATGTCGTCATACGAGCGAATAGCCCCTGCCTCGCTAACTCCTCAACGTAAAAAATGACAATCATCACATTGCCTAGCAATAAATAGAGCAGGGCGAGTACGTGGTCATTCATGCTTCAGTCTCCTCCGTAAGGCTTCGGGATGCTCCGCCATGCCTGCACGCTGTAACGGCTCCAGTCGCCCGCGAACCCTTTGCCCGACTCGAACGGCCTGACCTCCACGCTTAAATTCCCGGTTGGCCCCTTAAGCGTCACAAGGTACCCGCCGTCCTTTGGCGGGTACGTGGCCGCGTCGTTTTTGTCGTAGCCATGCCAGCCCTCACCGCCTCGGCTCTCTAACACCGATTCCAACGCCTGCGCGACTTCTTGCAACGTTCTTAACGCCGCAGTCAGTTTGTATTCAAGCACGCGCGGCGCCATTCTTTTCCTGTCTGTCATTTGTTATTCTCCTAGAGTTCGCGCCCGTCTAAACAATCAGTGGGCAGTGGGTATTCAGGCAAAAGGCGCTAGAGTTCGCGCCCGTCTAAACAATCGGCGGGCAGTGCGTATTCAGGCAAAAGGCGCGGCAGTGCCCTTTCCGCACTGGTGCAGAACACGGCGCCTCTCTTGTCAAACCACAGGGGCACCAGCCCCATAAAATCGCCATTTCTTTGTTTAGAAATACGCAGGAGTGCGTCGGCGGAGTCCTGATCCTCTGTCGGCGTGAGTTCGCGCTCTTCTGCTAGTCGCTCCTTATCGAGGTTCCGACGGATCAAAACGAGGTTATCAATTTGGTCAACGATCGCGGACGATCCGCGCACCGCGAATTTATCAATCTCGTCCCTTTCGCTTCCGGCCTTTCTGACGTGGTGGACGATATGAATATGCACAGAACACTCGCGGGCAATCTGACAGCACCCCTGAACAAATTCCTTCTGACCTGTGTAATCGTCCTCGGCGTGCACGACCTTCATGAGGTTGTCAATGAAGATGTGTTTACACCCAAAATCCTTTGCCATCACCACCGACACGCCTAAAACGCCTTCAATCGTAATGGCCTGCTTCTCGTTTGAAAGGAGCAGACCCGCGTCCCGGCAGTACGCCAAGAAGGCTTGTATTTTCTTCTCGTTCGCCTGCGCGTCATATTTCGTAGGCAGACGCCCCCAACCTTGGCGCAGCATTCGATAAAGCGTCCGTGCGGGCGTCATTTCAAAAGACTGAATGCCGACCTTCTGCCCGGCGGCTAAAAGCTGTAAAGCGACCTGACCGGTCAGCAGGCTCTTACCGTTGCCGTTCTGTCCGGCCCACATCGTCACTTCGCCTTCTCTGAAGGCTAGCCGCTGGTCGAATGCGCACGGCGTGCCTGCTAGGCGCCCTTCGATGATGCCAAATAAAGGGTCTTCAAAGTGGTCAGGTCGATAGATCACGTTGCGTGCGGACTGTTGCCACGCCGCGAATGCGGGCGAGTAGTCGCGCGGTTGCATCGTCATTTCACTTATTGTTTTGTCTTGCATAGGGTAGTTCTCCGAATTTATGCCAGTGTTTGTTTTTAAGGTAAACAAGAATGCCGTCAGGCGTCCAATAAAACGACTTGTCTCGCGCCTTGTCTCGGATCATCATCGCCAACTGGCGCGCTCTTCTCTCTGATCCGCGCACGTATTCGATCTCACAAGTCCGGTCAGTCCACACCTCTGGCGGAATGTCTGCAATGTTGTCGCTCTCCCGGATGTAGTAGTTAATGGCGCCAAAAAAAGGGGCCTTACCGTCACCGCACTCAAACCCGTCGGGGATTAGGCAATAGGCAGGTGCGAGTACGAAAATTATCTCCTGTTGTTCTTTCGGTCTGTACGAGCTTTGTGAATTAAAAAAGACATCGATTTCTTCGGGCGTCAGCATGATCATCCAAAAAGCAGCTCAGCCGCTTCTGCCTCCTCTTGTTGTTCCGGCTTACGGCTTGAGATAGCCGACTTCTTAAACTCATCGGCTGCCTGAGTCTGCGTGACTGGTCGGCGTCCTCCGTTCGCTCCAAATTGGTTGCTCCTTCTGATCCAGTTTCGCCACGTTGCAGGCCAATCGCGTTTTACTGCTCCTGCTCCTGCTTTCGCTCTCCAGTAGTCAAGAAAGCAATCGAACTCAAAAGCGATCTGATCAGGGGATAAGTCGGGACGGACTTTAATCGCCTGCTCTCTGAGTTCAGGGGTCAGCTCTGTGAATGTGATCCGACTTCCTTTTTTTTCTTTTTCGGGTTTAGGGGTAACGTCGTTACCTGTAACGACGTTTGGGGTAGCCTCGTTGTGCGAGACCGAGTCGAGCACAAGAGGAGCGTCAGCGTCCTCTTCCCTTTCTTTCCTTTTCTTATTCCTTATCCCACGTACGTTTTGTACGCTACCCGTCACGTACGTTTTGTACGCTACCCCATGTACGTTTTGTACGTTACCCCCGTTTTGTACGTTACCCCCGTTTTGTACGTTACCCCCGTTTTGTACGTTACCCCTGTTTTGTACGTTACCCCCGTTTTGGGGGTTACCCCCGTTTTGTACGTTACCCTCATCATCTAACCCTACGATTTCATACCAGTTCAGCAGTCCAGATTTGCAGGCGCGTTTAACCGAGCGGATATAGCCGCCTTCTCTGAGTTCCTTCAGGGCGCGTTCAACCCTTCTCAGCGAGCAGGGCGCATTCTCCGAGTGGAAAAACTCACGGATGGTTTCGCGGCTGGGGTTACATTGCCCGGTTTCCGCGTTGTGGCAGCAGGCGAGAAAGAGCAACACGGCTTGGGCAAACCCTCCGGCTCGCGCATGGTCTTTCACGTAGTTAATGGCTTTGATACTCATCATGCGCCTCGGTCAACAAAGTTCGCTCGGAGATGTGCCGAGCGTACATGTATTCTACTCTCCCCTGCGGTTTTTTGCAGGGGTGCCGTTCGATTGAGAAGCCACGAATGATTGAACCTTTTCACAATCAATCAGGAAATAACGGCGCATCCCGGGGGCCTGAGTTGCCGAAATCCACGCACCTTGCTTCAGTTCCTTCAATGCCCTCATCACGGTGCGCGGGTGTAGGTGTGTTTCCTTCGCTATGAGTGCGGTCGCCGGGGAGCACTCGCCGGCGTCGTTCGCGTGTCGGCAGAGCACCACAAGCACGGAATGAGCAGACGCGTTCATTTCAACGTCCATGTCGATGCAGTCTTGCATCAGCTGTAAAGACATAATCACACCCCCTTTTAAGACTTTTCTGCCTCGACTTGTTTCACTGCCGCGACAAGCTCCCGCCGCTTCGGCAGATACCCGGGGCGCAGTTCGTCCTGAGGGATGCCTGTCAGGTCTGATACAGCTTGCAGGTATTTTTGATCTACCTTGCCTTTTCGGCCCCAAACGTAGATAGCGCAGGGCTTCACGTTTGTGTTGTAGCGCGTGTTCAACGCTTTAGCGAAGGCAGTCCAGCCTCCGAAATAGGCCGCGGCACGCTTCACCGCATTCTGTTCATCGCCGGGCTTTAATCTGAAAGTCCCCATTTTTTTCTCCTCATTGTTGATTTAGCCGGATGGCTATCTGACATTATACGCTAAACGCGAGCTTGTTTATCCTTGCGGCTAATGCGTGGTCGCGATTCTTACGTAGGTTAAGAGTCATGCCGCCTCTTATATATTCCCCGCCCCTGTAAATTCCTGCAAAAGACACTGCGACTTCTTTAACCTAGGTTAGCCGTGTCGTTACGCGTTGATGATGTTCCCCCTTGCTTTTTTCTGACCGTGCGGCTAAAATGCTGTCAATGGTTGAGGTTAATCCTCTGCCGACTTTAAGACTTGCCCACACGGGCCGTAAGGAGTAAAAAAATGTCACAGACTCTTATCAACGTATCCGCCGCAAAAGCCGAAGCCCTCGGCGATTTCCTCGGCGCCATCAATGACGCCGCCGCCAAAGAATCCTCGCAGTTCTACGAACAATTCGGGGGGTTCACACTCCCCGCGCTCGGGGTTGAGCAGAAGATTGAGATCACGGCGGCTTGCTTCCGCCTGCTCCGTTCTGTCCTTACGAACGAAAAGGCGCGGGAAGACTTCCCGGCACTCGCAGCATGGGTCAATGAAGCGCTTTCAGAGCGTATCGACGATATTGTATTGGCGCAATTGCACGCCGCGCCCGAATACCCGGAGGCCGAATAATGAGATTCACGACCTATAACCGGGCGGCTAGTAATGCCGCCTACGAAGCGGCTCAGGCCGCATGGGATGGCATGAGTCCCGAAGAGTTCGACCAGTGCCCGCGTGACCCGGAGCAGTGGGCCGAGTGGTGTGCCAAGCTCTCCCAGTCGTTGGAGGTGATCTGTGACTGGCCGGATTACGGCATCCAGTTGGAGAGCGTCACGCTCGACCAAATGGCCGCCGATCTTCTCGGCATGGCCTACGAGGAATTAAGCCACGACGCGCCCGCCGCCATTGCCGCCTATTGCCCGCGCAATTCGCCGCTGTGGGCCGCCATTCAGCGCGTGTATGCCCTCGAATATGTCGGCGTTCCTGCCGACGCCGTGGACGGCTATATAGCCACGCACTGATAAAAAAACGCTCGGGGAAGCGGCCTGCTAAACCCCGAGCGCGTCACTTAAGGACATAAAGAGGATAACATGACAACAGACAAAACCACAACCCCGGCCCCGGCTGAGAACATCTATGCCGCCCTTGCGGCGGCTCAGGCTGAATTCAAGCCGATCGCGAAAAACTGCGTCAACCCAGCTTTCGGGTCGAAGTATGCAGACCTTCAAAGCATACTTGATGGCACCCGCCCGGCGCTCAATCGTCACGGCATTTTTCTCTTCCAGCGCGTTATGACGTCGAAAGACGGCGTAAGCGTTGAGACGTGCGTAACTCACGCCTCGGGTGAGACGCTTTCGAGCGGCGTACTGTTTATCCCTGTTATCAGCCCTAAGAATCCGGCGCAGGCGTTCGGCAGTGCTGAGACATACGCCCGGCGTTACAGCCTGTCCGCCTTCCTCGGCGTGAGCGCAGATGAAGACGATGACGGCAACGGCGCAAAGGTAGATGAACAGACGCTGACGAATGAGCGTTTAGCGTCCGCACTGGTTGACGTCGCCACAGAGGCTGCGCACCGCGGCACAACGGCATACAAGGACTTTTATGAACACTTAACGCCTACGGCCCGAAAAGCGCTTAAGGGTGCTGGCATTCATGACGAGTTGAAGGTTCTCGCGGGAAGTGTAGACGAGAAAGCGCAGGCGCAGGCGCCGCAGGCCATCGAGCAGGCCGCCCCTGCCGAAATTGAAACTTCAGAGGAGTAAAAAATGGCCATTTATATGAATAAAGTCATGCTCATCGGCAACGTGGGCAAAAAACCTGAGCTGAAAGAATCGAAGGCCGGGCCTGTGTGCCGCGTGAGCCTCGCGACCACGCGCCACTGGACCGATGCAAACGGACAGAAGCAGAGCGAGACTGAATGGCACAACTGCACCGCTTTCGGTCGTGTGGCTGAAATCTTCGCTGAGTACCTTGACAAGGGTTCTCAGCTGATGGTCGAAGGCCGTTTGCGCACGCGCGAATACACAGACGCGCAGGGCGTAAAACGATACTCGACAGAAGTATTAGTAGAGCGTCAACAGTTCGGAAGTCGCAGCACCTCGGACGGTCAGCCCCAGCGCCCGGCCACGAAGACTGTCAGCGCCCCGGCGGCAAAGAAGTCCGCGCCTGTGAACGCCGCTGACATTGATGAGGACTGCCCGTTTTAAGGAGCACTAGCCATGTTTGTAGACATGAAAAAAGACCCTGACGCGCCGAAGGCTACGGCGCTTGACTTGCGCGAAGCCGTTCGCCAAGCGGCTGAGGCCGTCGAGGTCGACCCCGAGACGGGGGAAATTACGGCCCTCGACAAGCTGCGGGAGGCCGAAGGCAAGGAGGCTGACAAGGTCGCGGCGCTTGCCCGCGTGGTGCGCTCCGTGCGCCGTGAGGCCGCCGCCGTCGCCGAGCACATTGAGGCCGAAAAGGCGATTTTGAAGCGACTGGAGACGAAGGCCGACAAGCTCTCTGTCTTCCTTGCGCAATTTATGCTGAGCGGCAAAATCAATCGGATTACAGACGTTGATATTGAGGTCAAGGCACTCGCCGGGCGTGAGGCTGTGGCCGTGCTGGATATTGAGGCCGTCCCCGATGACTTCATCAAAGCTACTGCGATTAAGTGCCCGCCGACTCTTTCCTATAGTGATGCGCGGCGTCTCGCTAGGACGATGGGCGCGGGTGCCGAGATCGTGCGATCAGTGGACAAGATTTCAGTTATGAACGAGTGGAAATTCGGCAAGAACACAATCCCCGGCACCGTTATTTTCCGCACGCCGGGCCTCAAGATTTCAGCGTGAGGGACGTCATGATTCTAGATCGCATTTTGGACTTACTGGCCGCGCTGGCGCTCGTGGCTCTTCTGCTCGCGCCGGGGATACTCGTCGGCTTTTTCATTTGGGGCTTGTAAGCCCGCCGGAGGATCAGATATGGATACTTCTTTCTATCCTCTTCTCTACGCCATTCCGAAGAGGATCATGGCCACGGTGCCGGAGTGGAAGGTGTTACTCAAGCTCCTGCCGCCCGGTGAGGAAGTAATGCCGCTTTTCAAAAAAATCGCGGATAGTGCGCGGTTCTTCACTTCTGACAGGCTTCTGAACGACTATAGGGGCGCCCGTTTGCCGATCATGTGTAGCGCCTTGAATCGCAATGTCGGCGGCACTTGCGTTTTCAATGTCGGACAGCGTGCCGCCCTGACGTTCGTTCTCTCTGCTCATCCGAAGGAATTCACAACGCCACAAAAAAAGATTGTGTCTCGCGTTCTCCTGAAAGCAGAAGAAATCTGCGGCCCGGTGAATGACCTGCTTTATGACCTCGCTGTCAAAAGCGACCCGGAGCGATCCGCTGATATTGGGCTAGAGGCGTTTGTGTCAGCGCGACAGCTCTTGGACGATATAAACGAATTTTGGGAATGGCCAAATGATTGACCTGAAGAAAACGAAAAAGATCATCCGCGACATGAAGGCCGATCACATCTTCTCAAAGAGTGAGGCCACACAGCTCTCTATCCTTGTAGATCGCGTCAAGGACGGCAAGGACGACGAAGCGATTCAGCTCGCGCATGGCCTCGCGGCCGAAATCGCTTTGAAGGTGCTTGCCGTGAAGAAGCTAGAGGGCTTTTTGAGGGGCGCGGAGGAGCAGGCATGAGTAGAGCACTGAGGCGGCTGGCGAAGCGTGCAGAGCGTAAGCCAGCCCGAAAAAAGCAGTATCACTATGCAGGAGATGACTTGATTGGGCGCAGGGGCTACGGCGCACTGGCCCGCGTCATCCCGGTAACTGAATCTGAACAGCATAAATACTGCCTCGGGTTTTACGCGTTATACGCGCGGTGCCGCTCCGGCGAGTCGGAAAAGGATGACGGGTGTTGGTCTGACTTGATGGGCGTTCTTATCACGGGCTTTATCTGCGCACGCGCGACGACTCAGCCAGTGAACCTCTCGCGGCAGTTTCAGGCCGCTGGGGCGCTGCTTGATTCGGCCTATGTGCACTGGCAGAAAACGCATCAGATACTAGAGGCCAATTTTGACGTGGTGCATCAGGCGATTGATGACCTGTGCGATATCGTCATGCAGCTGCGCAGGGATGAGCTTATGCGCGTCAACGAAACGATGCGTAACGACACGATCGGCATCTATCGCGATTTCTTCAATGACCCGCGCGCGTTTACTGAAGAGGATAAGGCGTTTCAGGCGTGGATAGCGCGAAAGTAGCAGGCAAAAGAAAAGCCGCAATCAGCGATTTTGCCTCAGCTATAGTATAGCTGGTCAATATAGCCGATCAAAGTAAAAAGAAAAGCCGCATTCAGCGGCTTTTCCCCCTGCGCCCGGCTATCTCAAAAGATCGCTTAAACGTTAATTCGAGTCCGCAGAGTATACGGCGTGGCCATGTCCACCCGCGTTTAGATCGTAACCGCAGGCACCAAGCCTGTCAAGCATCCCCCGGCTTCCTTACTTATTAGGGTATGTACTAATTTACGTACGTTACTAACTAGCCTAATATTCCGTTTATCAGAAAACAACAAGCCCGCAGGGCTTCGGAGATACAAAATGAGAACCACCGTTAACTTAATCGTTTCCACGTTCACGAAGTTCGACCGCCGCGGCGAATACGCTCGCGGGGAGCACTACATTGGGTGCCTCGTTGATGAGTGCTTGTCGGTCGAAAGCGGCAAACTCGTCGCGCACGGGCGGGCACACCTTTGCACCGGCGAACTGCCCGATGATGTCTCATACGACTTTTACAAGTCGCTGACCGTCACGGTCACTTACTCGAAAGAGCAGGCGAAGTGGGTCGCCACAACCGTGTGGGCAGAAGAGTGGCTTGACGAATTAGGCCATCCGATGCCGAAAGATGTTGAAGCAATCGTATGCGATTGCTTCGGACTGGCCTTCTGTGAGGCCAAGGCCATTGCCGACTTCCAGCGCGAAGCGCAGGACATGGCGGATAATATGGAATTCGTCTTGTATGTGAACGCCTTGACTGGCGCCGAAAAGCTCGCATTCGTTAATGGCTGGGCTGAGGCTGGCGGCCCTGTTGACACCCTCGGGACCGAGTGGGCGGACTGCACCCCTTGGGCTTTACAGGGCGCAATCTACGTATCGGCTTTTGAGGTCGACTTTCTGCCGAGGACGGCAGAGGAATGGGGGCGGGCGTACTGGCTTGAGAAGACGTCTGCGATAGTGTACGACCGCGCGATTTGGTACAAAGGGGCGAGCGGGCGCGAACGCACCATGTGGCGCAAAGAACATCCCATGATTGCTGACGCTGTCGAGAGGCTTGCAAATGACCTCTGAAAAAAAGAACCTCGGCGGCAGGCCGAGGCTGTATGAAAACGGGTCGCGCAACGTCACTATCAGCCTCCCGGTCGAACTGGCGGCCCTTCTGAAGGAGCTGGGAGGCTCGCACTGGATACGCGACCGACTGAGGGAAGTTCAGAAGGCGGGCGACAAGCCGAAAGATCGTGTAAAATGAAAACCGCGAAAACAGTCGATGCGGTGGTTTTCTGAAAAGCCTCGTGGTGATCTCCAGACGCCACGAGGTTTTTCTTTGCCTCACGGTTTCAGGGCTTCGCGGACGGCGTTTCGGTCTGCGCTGAGGCCGCCGACCAATTCGCCGCCTTCGCTAAGAAGCTCCGCACCCTCAGCAAGTAAGCGTTTACAGTCTGAGACTTGTCGCTCACAAGAGACGCAGGCACTACCGGCGCCGGTGGGCACTCCACCACGCCCGGAGCTTGCGGCACGGCGCAGGCGCTCAACATCGTCGCGCATACCAGCAAGCTGAGAGTCAAGCGCGTCGATCTCAGCCTGTTTCTTGTCGACCGCGTCGGCGAGCTTCTTCGCATTGTCTGCCTCCCTTTTCGTTAGCTTCGCTTGATACTCCTGAGCGGCCTGAGCGTAATCGGCTTTTAGGCGCTGGATATCAGCAGTGCGCAGGGCGTCAGCAAAGGCGTATCCGGCGCCGAAGATCAAAGCCGCGAGGACTGTGTACAAAAATTTGATTGCAGACATTTGCACCTATGGCAGGTTTTCCGCCGCCTCACCTCAGCACCATCAATACCGACGGGGGGCGCCACCCTCAAATTTGCTTGCGCACATTTGCAGAAGTACGCCCGCAGCTCATCAGAAGAACAGATGGCCCAGCCCGAGGCCGATGAGAAATGTCACGACCGACACCGTCGCCCAAAAGAGTCGGCACTTGCGGCGCGTCTCTGTGTCCATTTTTGCCTTCTCGGCCTTGAGTTTTTCGTAGGCGTCACGCTTGAGGTCTTCGGCCTTTACGCCGATTTTCTTAAGCCATTCCTGAAAGTCTTCGCTGTTCATGGCGTACTCCTTGAAAAAAATAAAAGCGTATTTGAGGATTCCCGCCTTGGTCATTTTTTGCGGTTGTCCCAGCGAGCTTTGAAGCCTCTCGCGTCAACATGGACAAAGCTGTCATACAGCCCGACGCCGCCATCGGCGTTAAGGTCTAAACAGAGGTCCTGAAGTTCCGGGAGGTCTTCTTGATGCTCCGGCCGGATGTCGGCCGCCAGCCCCTGAACGTGGTAAGAGTTCTCCACGCCGCCAACGGCGCGATTGTGCTCCGGCGAGCGATAAGCGCTATTGACGATGATCGGGCGGCCCCATGCCGTTCGGATTCGGTTCAATAAAAAAAGCAGCTCTGATCTTACCTGCTGTTCTCCGAACGGAGAGCGCTGGCCGTCTTTGCTCGCGAGTTCCTTTGTGTCAAAGTATCCGATTTTCATGTTTCCCATCCTTCGGCTTGTCGCCGATCTCCTCTACTGTTTCGTCAAGCCGGGTATTGATCTGTTTGAGGGCTTTGCGAATGATTGCAGGAATGCACCCGCCGAGGTTCATCCGGTCAAGGTTCTCAATGATGCTCATGAACTCTGTGAAGCCGTAGGCCGCTATGACAATGCCCTGAAACACTGCGAGATAGTTCAGCGTGTAGGAAAACTGCACGTCAAGGCCGTGCGCGAAGCCTACGACAATAAACATCAGCCCCTTTTTCAAAAGCCCACGCGAGACTATCCGGCTCTCAAAGTCGCGATTGACGAACGCCGCCGCCATGCCGGTCAAGATGTCTGCGGCGATAAAGATCGCGAGCCAAATTATGAGCGGCTTTGTGTCGAGGCCGAAGAAAAACGAAAGGGCGCTGGTGAGGGCGCCCACTGCCGCGGCTACTATTTTTTCGGTGCCTCCCGGCAAAAAGTCAGACGTCATGCGCACCCTCTCCGGCATAGATTACTTGTTTCGGCCTGAGCCTTTTAGCGGGTGAAAATACACCCAGTGCTGCCCGTAAACATACCCGGGGACAGGCTGGCCCCAAATCTTCCAGCCAGCGCCGATCCGCACGCACTTCCAAACGCCAAAAATCCGGTAGTGCTTTACGTAGTAAAACTGCCAGCAAACAGGCTTACCATTGCGAAACACTTTCCACCGGCAGACGCCCGAAACACCTGACGTGTCGCCAATAGTCGGGTCGCCATAGACCTGCTTCACGTCCCCGGCCTGATGCTTAAAGCCGATGACGTCAATATTGAAGCCGTAGCCGCAGTTTCGCCACAGCCACGCTACTCGCCGGACATATGTCGCCAGCGGGGCGGTTGATATGCCCCAACGCGCAAGGTGCCCGGCGTCGCCGTCAATAGGGTTGTCCGGCGTCTGCCACCACCAAAGCCACGAAGGCAGCCAGCCGTCTTTGTCGGCAAAGAGAACAACGAGCGGCGTTAGAAGACGCCCGAAAACGTCGAAGGCTAAGGACGCAGGTAAAAAGCAAAGCCAGCGCAAGTACATGGCAACACCTATAAAAAAGCCCCTCACAGAGGGGCGAAGCAGTCAGGGTACAAAACGTACCCCAGCTGAGGAGCTAACCAACGCCGACGACGTTGGAGTCTATTTCGGGGGTGGGGCCTTAGGGCTTGGGCTTTAAATCCTCAGGCCCATCAGGATCAGGATTCGAAGGATCGGGCTTCGATAGCTGGCTACCCCCCCCATCTACAGTGTAGGCGTCGACTGTTGAAGAAAAATCAGTTTGGGCTTCTCCACCACCAAACAGCCCGTAACCCCCCACGGTCGTAGCTGCAAAATTCATTCTCCCTTGACTCAGAGGCGTTGGAGTAGTACGCGCGAGAGACGCACTGTAGGCGTCTACTTTTGAAGTATAAGAACTCCCACCACCAAACAACGCATACTCCCCTACGGTCGTAGCTGCTAAATTGCATCTCATTTGACTCAGAGGCGCTGGGGTAGTACGCACGAGAGACGCACTGTAGGCGTCTACTTTTGAAGTAATAGAAGAAGCAGTAGCCCCTCCGCCAAACAGCGCATAACCTGCAATGGCAGTAGCTGCAAACGCGCACCTCGCTTCGCTCAGCGGTGTAGGGGTGCTTCGTGCGAGAAAGATGGTGTATGCGTCTACCGTGGAAAGAACCCTTTGTCCATAAGCCCCACCCCCGAACAGCCCATAATTGCCTACAGTCGTAGCCGCTAAACTTCCCTTTT
>ERZ1034818.84-NODE-84-length-36302-cov-141.878280_pt1 | contig 36302 bp, 57 predicted proteins | sample MGYA00520595_ERZ1034818 | MGnify/ENA primary metagenome ERZ1034818 (study PRJEB33766, sample SAMN09781689) | gut metagenome | biome: gut microbiome | host: Homo sapiens | place: Madagascar | study: EMG produced TPA metagenomics assembly of the PRJNA485056 data set...
TGGGTGGGTTGGGAGATTAAAGTGAGAGAGAAACATAGTGGGACCTTCGCATCCGACGAACCTGAAAAAGTTTTGCCCTTTGATGAGGGTTTATTGAAAGGAAGGCGTTTCTCCTTTCGATTACCGATTTTTAATTTTCTGGGGTGGTGGTGGGGAAAACTAAAAAATCTCCCCCTTGGAAATTAGAAAAAATCTCCCCTTGACTAAGGAAAAAATTCCCTATTAAAAGGGAAGACAGATTCTCACTGAGTAAGAATCTTAACTTATAGCCACTGAGTAACTATAAGTGCTAAGAAATCTAACCCACCCTCCCTACCAAGACTTCACTTAACGAACACAAATTGAACCAATGTCTTCATAACGAACGACTTTGTATTCTTCTCGATTATTGTCACGAAGATGAATTTCCTGAAGTCGTTCATTCCATGTTACATAATCACACCACATATCAGTGCCATCTTTAAGATAAACCTGAGTCACTGGATGTTCCCTCCTTATTTTCTTCCAAAAATATTTTTGTTGTTCACAGAAATGCTCGTATTCATATTTTTCATCCCTTCGACGGTATTCCTCGTAATACTTTTTAGCCATAGCTAAAGAGTCGATAGACTTACCATCTTTAAACTTTCTTGTTGCTAAGATTGAAGTTTCATCCATTTTAGCAATTCCAATGAATGTGAGAATTGTAATAGGAATTACAATAAACCAAAACAAAGGAACTCCTGCAAACAGACGAATCAGAATTGCAATGGGAAGACCAATTGCGAAGTAAGCCAAAGTATCACAACCTTTCTTTAATTTTGATTATACTTAGGCTTCAGCAGTAATTTTTCCTCCTCTCTTTTCTTTAACTACCTGAGCATAATCCATTTCATAACACCAAATAGAGCCATTATCATACAAAGGCTTGACAACGACACTATCAGGATTCTTCAAATTATCTCTGACATAATTTACTTCTTTCATAGAGAAGAAATAGCGACTGGTTTCATCCTTACGCTTACGCATACAAAGCTTGTTAAAATGACAGATGCACTCTGTAAAGTAAGAGTCAAGCATTTCAGACATAACTTCAGCAAAAATAGCAGCAGAAGAGATAGGGGCAGGGTTGTTGTTAAGATTCTTTTTCATGACAATAAATCCTTTCTAAAATAAATAGTTTAATTGTTAAGGTTGATTCGTAAGAGAGGGGAGATTTCTCTCCCCAATCTTATTTAGCTCTACCAATGAGCCATAGAATTGCAATTGCAATTTCGAAGCAAAGCAACACACCTTCAATGGTTATACGCCTCACCTCCTTTCATTAGATTTTAAGGAATCTACATATACATCACCTCCTTTCAGTCATCATCTTCATAATCTAATGCCTCTAGTTCTTCATCAGACAACTTCCAATTATCAGGGAAATTATCCCAAAAAGTATAATTCCTGTATTTGTCAAGAAGTCCAATTTTCTGAAGCTCTTTAGCTTCTGCATCCATATTACGTTCATAATACGTATACATGAGATATTTAGTTTGAGATTGGGTTTTACAATACTCTGCGAAATATTTTTCTTTAAGTTCTTTGTTATACCTCCAATTCCACATTTTCTGGTCATGTTCTCTTTTAGTTTCGTTAATAATGTGCGTTGTTAAGACATCACTATAACGATACTTATGAAGAGAATTCCAAAGAATTCTTTGCTGAGGAATTAAATCATCTTCAAGATGACCACGTTTAACTCTTTGCTTTCTCTCGAATTCTGTCTGACATTTTTGCTCTTCTTCCTTGCTTTCATGGATTGCTCCACCAATTGCAAAGATAACAGGGATTGCCAGCAGAAAAACGACAGTAGTTGACAAAGCATTTCCGAACAAACCTTGATTAAAGATTGCTGTTCCAAGTAAACCCATGAAGAATGCGAATAAAGCATACAGCATTACATCACCTCCTTTCTTATTATAAGTTTATTCTTTTTCTTGATAAGCATACTCTCCAAAATATTTTTCTTCTCCTTTCTTTCGAGCCTCGATTGCTTCTTCTTTTGTATCATAAGTACCAAGCCAGTGATATTTTTTGTAAGCTGTGATTTCAGCGAACCATCGTCCACTTTTAGCTTGACGCACTCCGACTGTTGGAAGCTGTTTTTTATTAATAACATTATCATTTTGAGTACAAATTCTTAAATTGTTTTTTCTGTTATCTCTAACTTTATGATTAATATGGTCAACAACTTCCCCTTCTTTTGCATTCATTACATAACGATGGAAAGAAATATCCTTACCATCTAAAACACCATAGATATATCCTGCACTTTGAATATGCCAACAAATATCTTTTATTTTATCATAGTCTTCTTTGTCAAACAAAAAAGTGATGTCGGAATTGTCAATTTTGCCAACGCCATACTCTCCCGACAAATCGTACTCGTTATATTTTCTTAAATTTTCTTTCCTCCTTTTATCTCCATAACAACCGCAAGAAACAGTTGCTCCCGAACGTAAATGTCTTCCAGCTATCGACTTACGATTACCGCATATACATTGACAAATCCAGTATCCTTTTCTATCAGGGTCTTTTTCTTCAACTTGAAGAAAGCCATAAGTTTGTCCAGTTAAATCTATTTTTCTCATTTAATATACTCTCCTTCTTTAATGTTGGTTGAAAACAACAGATTCTCCTTTCTTAAGATTCCAACATTTACCACAAGTGGCACAATTTCCTAAACATTCAAAAGAATCTTCAGGAATCTTTTGATTCTGTCTCTCCATTGCCTTTACTTTAAAACGAACAAAAGTCATAGGTAAATGAAATGGATTTTCGGGAATCCAATTTCCCCAAGTGCTGAAAACAATTTTAAGATTATCAGGAATTGTTTCGTCTGTTGCTAAATAGTTGTTCACAATTTGAAACTGTTTTGTAAACGCTAAATATTTTACATCAGGATTGTCTCTTGCGACTTTACACATTCCTTCTAAATAAGCTCTATCTACAATGTCTCCAGAATCATGCCATCTTACCATCTTAAAAAAAGATGTATTACAAGAAAGTTGATTAAAGAAAGACTTAGGATTAGTTTTATAAATATTCAGGTTGCGTTCTCTTACACTCTTTGCTGAAGCAAACATATAATGCCCCTTTAAAGCATAGCAATATTTGCGACAAGGCGCATCAGGATTGCAGGTTTTACCAGCAGGAAGGTTGATAGCTCCGATAAATTTACCAAGTTTGGAGTTACCAGTAGAGATAAAGACAACAGGAGAAGAGACAGATTCCAGATATTTAGCATCATTCAGTTTCATAATAACATACTTCCTTTCAAATGTCAATATTTATTGATGTTTTTTGTATATATTAGCAGTACTCATGGGTGGTTTTCTCTTCATCCATAGCACTGATTGCCTTAGTAGAAAGGCATAAAAGGTCTTCATTTGTAAAAGTATGAAGCTGATTTTGGGCTTTATGTTTAGCATCATCAAAGCTTTTTGCTTCAACGACAACTTCAAGAGTACCTTTAACCTCAAGATTAACTTCGTATCTTTGAAGCTTAGAAGATAGTTTAAGCTCTGTTGCATAATATTCTTTAAGAGTTCTTATAGCATGAACAAAGCTAGACTTAAAAGCAAGACCAGTCCAAAGAGTAATGTTTCTCTTAAGGTCAACAATCCAATAGACAGTAGGATGTTCAAGCTCCTCCTTCATTTCAGACTGCTCCTTGAGATACTTCATAAAGTCCCGAAGATACTCATACATATAGGCTTCTTTGATATGTTTGCCATCATAATGAGAAGTAGGCAAAGAAATGTTGTCATAATACTCAGGGTCTCCAAAAGCAATCATGACAACGGGTTTGTTAATATGGTCTCCACAGAAATAAGTTAACATTTAAGCACACTCCTTTTCAATTTCTTTAATGTGAGACAGCATGGAATTTACGATAGGAACAAAACTATACGTATAAGAAAGCGCATAGTGATTTTTCCAATCACGACTATCCCAAATCCACTTGATAGAAAGTTTTTCAGTTTCAGGATTGTAGATAGTCATGATTCCCAAACATCTTTCGGGACTTTCATCAAGGATATCAACTTTAGGAGGATAGAACTTGATATAATATCTATGTTCTACGTTTGCCCAAGGAATAAAGATTTTAAACTTGCCATATTCATTTTTGATATTGGTACGAACAGAATGAAGATTTAAGGTTGACATAATTATACTCCTTTCAATTTTAAACGGTATCATTTAAATGATATAAGACTTATATCTTTCGTTTGTGAGCACTTTCTTTTTAATCACATCCTTGTAATTCATGATATAAGATTCGATAGGTTTGTTCCACTGCCAGCAATCCTTACGAGTTTCCTGACCAATATAAGATTTTGTTCCCTCGTAAACAGTGATAAAGAAAGGTCTACACTGATTACGAAGAATCTGAGAGATACGTTTCACTTCCGTCCAATCACAGATTACGTTAAGAACGTTGGAGCAGATAAAGACATCTGCACTAGGAAAGCCGTAACCCTCATCAGGATAGTTTCTATATCCATTAGGATACCAATATGGGTCATATCCAATATATTTGATGTTTTTACACTTAAGAAAGTCTCCGATAACTTCAGGATAACGACCACACCCCCAATCATAAACAATTAGAGGAGTCCCGAAAGTCTCACAATAGCTAAAGGCGTTTTTACACCAAATCTTGTCATATTTCAACTGACTCCAATCAATATGATTGTAGATACGAGGAAGCTTAGAACTGTTGACGGAGGTGAACTTAGAAGTGATAGGCTGGTCTTTCATGGTTTGTACTCCTTTCAAATTCAAAAAGTTTTGTTATTGTTTAAGTGTAAGAGGAAGAACTTCATAACAATCCACTTGATTGGCCTCATAAATTTCGTCAAAGTAAATTCCTGCGTCCATGATAGCTTTGCAAGCCTTTAATTCTCCCTTCGATAAACAATCCTTATTAAAAAGAGTGTTTTTAGTGGGCATAGAGGCAATATAACATAGAGCCAGTTTTGAAAAGAATTCATATTTGTGAACCTTAAAGCCAACCTTACCTTCTTTTACTAAAGAATTAAAGGTGTCAGCGTCCATACAAACTGCTGCTCTCATATTTTCACAACTATTATCTTCAATGCAAATATCTTCCCATGAATTAATAGAATCTCCATTCTCATCGTAGTAGAAGGTTACTTCTAAAACGCAAGTAATGTCAAAGGGTTGAGGAAGACAAGCATTTTGAATTTGCGCTTGTCCATTGCAGCGTTCGATACAATATTCAATAGCGCTATCATCGTCTTCTTCATCAATTCCTTCATCTTCTTTAATTAATTCTTTATCGTAGAAGAAAATTTCTTTTCCTTCTGCACAAAGCCAAGGATGAACAATAGGGGTAGATTTCTCTACCCCATATTCTCCATTGATAATAGGCTCAATAGCAGATTTGACGCAACCATGATACAAAGTGTAAGACATAATTCATAACTCCTTTCAAATGTATGTTGATTTAATTAGCAATCGACAATTACAGTTTCTTCAACGACAAGAAAATCACCAATGAGTTTACAAGCATAGAAAGTAAGCTCCCTACCAGCGACACATTCAATAGGAGCTTTATCGCTGTGATAGCCAAGACTCTCAAGGATTTCGTTTCCTTTGCGTTCATCAATCATAGCGCTGAGTTCCAGATATTCTTCTTCGCTTTCAACTGCATAGATGTGAAGATGAGTTTTGGAACAGGAATCATCACTGAGCCAATTGTAGAGAGTAGAAGAATTGTATTTCATGTTAAACTCCTTTCAATTTAAAACGAATTATTTTGTTACCAGTTGTAGTTATCGGAATGAAGAGTATTAGCTACATAGTTTTTTGCGGCTTTAAGTGAAGAGAATGTTTTGATAAAAGTGTAAACAACTACACCATCAATAACACTTCTTCGACTCAATTCCCAACCTTTACGAGAGAAAACAGGACGAGAAATATAATATTTCTCATCCTTAGACATATAGAAGTTTTCTCCTTTTGTGCCAGTTACAGGCTTCCAATGAACGATGTTGTGAGAATCAGTAAGAATAATATCAGACATACAAGCACTTCCTTTCTTTTTTGTTGATTTTTATTTAATTTAAGAGCTTAAGAGTTCCTGTTTTGCCACAACCACCACATCTCCAACCAGAAGGATTAGACCTAATACCTTGAACTGTGCTACAATTACGCTGATAAGTTTTCACCACTTTCTTACAGCAATTACAATAGATTTTGTAATTATTGCTTGAATTAATTTGCTGTTTGAGATAGTCATGATAAATCGGGTCATAACTACATCTCTGAATATGGGTGCCATAAACAGCATTGTATTTTGTAATAGCTCTATACCATCCACTCGAATGTTCATGGCTTAATCCATTGGTAACACAGTGAGCTACCTCGTGAATGATTGTACCCTGTACATTGGCATCATCTCCAATCTCAAAATATTTCTTGTTGAAGTTGAGAACAAAATAACGCTTGCCATCAAGAGTACGTTTAGGACAGCACTGACCTAACCGATTTTTAGCTCTTGTATTCCATTCTGATACGATTTTTGTATCAAATAATTCTGTGAATCCGAGTTGAACCAGATTCATTCTTGCAAGTTCGACGTAGTTCTTGACAGCTTCAATGTTGGTGTACTTAGACATAATTCTTAAATCCTTTCTTTTCAGTCAGTTTTGTTTTTAGCGTTCCAGAGCTTCTTGGTCTTTGATATCCTGCATTGTGGTTTCGACTGTGTTGCCACATTCCCAAGAATAAAGAAGTTGACCACATTCAGGACAAATGTAGTCAAAATCTTCATCGAAGGTAATATTTACCTCAACTCCACAATCAGGACAGCACTTACCAGTTCCATTAATGATTCGTAACATTTTATTCATCTCCTTTCAATTAATCCATGTGTCCATAGTCCCAATAGATTTCAGTACAACCAGCCATAATTAAATATTTCTTGATGGTTTCAACCCATTTTTCCCAACTCCATTCTCCCTGCTTATCAGAACGAGGAATCATCTTGTATTTCTGACCTTCATACTTGAAAATCATACCGTAACCCATAGCACAGCACCCTTTATCCTCAGACATTTTGCAAAGGTCTTCCCAGACCTGAGCAATAATTTTAAGAACGGGAACTTTTTCATTATCGTAATCTTCAGGACAGAAGAGAGGAATAGGATAATTCTTATGTTCTTCGGTATCGTCGGTTTCATAATCACTCCAAACATTACAAGGAGCGAAATAGAAGAACCAGCTTGTTGCATGTTCGATATACATGCCATACTTAAGAGCAAACTTCTCAAGCCATTTAGGAGTACCTGAATACATATAATCGCACAAAGTTCCCTCGGAAGAAAAACTGATGATATTAGTAGAAGGAGCGTACTCGCAATACTTCTGAGGATGAACACCTTCAACATCATCAACCCAAGTATTCAGGGGGACAAACTTCTTTTCTTCCTTATCCCACAAATTACGAATATAACGAGTACGCTTGTTGTTGTAATAAATACAAACATCATCAATACACTCATGTTCTTCGAGCAAAGATTTGAATTCCAAAACAATCTTAGCGATATCAGACTTGCTGTAATCATATTTCTTAGACATAGCAATTTTCCTTTCTTAAATCAAATGTTGTTTGTTGTTTATGTAAATGGGTGATTAATTACCACCCATAAACATTACGGACATGTTTACCAATGGAACGTGTGTATTTTGTAATATCTTTAGAAGTTACTTTCTGTTGAAGAATTTTGTTGCAGAAATTATCTTGCTGCTTCACAGAAAGATTAGGCTTAAACTCACGATAGAGCAACTGATGAGTACCATCATGATGAGACTGACGAGAACGAAGATTGTTGTGAGAATCAACCCACCATTCAGCGTAATCACAATCTTTTTCAAAACATAAACAAGAAGAAATATTATGAGAATTATCTGGAACGAGTTTATATGCGTCAGGGGAGCAGTTCCAAAGACCAAGTTTGGCAATGATAATGATTTTACCTTCAGTGGGGATATTAAGATTGCATTTTTCATCATCAAGGTATGAATCATTTACTTCAACCATTTCCTGATAGAACATATCTTCAGTCCAGTTGGAATCGTCAACTTCACAGTCTTTGTGGTTCTCTTTAATATCCTCAATCCAATCTTCAAGGTTAAGATTGTAGTTGCTCCAAATGATGTGATTATTAGTTTTAGTAGACACAGCAAAATTCCTTTCTAAATAAAAAGTTTTAAAAATACTTGACAAAATTGAAATGGTATGTTACAATACACATAGAGTTAAGGAACCCGTAATTCCTTGACCCTATGTGTATTGTTTGTTATTTTAGATTAATATTTAAACTTCCATGAAGCCTGTGAGGACAATCACGAAGTAATAAACATTAAATCTGTAGTTTACCTACTTGATTTTCTACACGGTCTTTCATCTCCTTTCTTCCTTAAGACAAGGGTTTCATTTATATGAACAGCTTACGGGGCTGGAGTTTTAGATGGGAACAGGGTCACTCCTGTTCCTTTTCTTTTTCTTCATAAGGCTTAAGGGGAATACGATTACGAGTGGAATATTCGCCAGTATCGTTGTCCATGAGGAACTCGTTTTCACACTCATCGCAGAAGAATTTGGTTTCAGTTTTGAAATCGTCAACTCCTGTTACTCCCCAGTTGCCACAATAAGGACAACGAGGCTCACGATACTGACCAAAATGAATATCTTCCTGATACTCTTCAGACTGAGGTTCACTCCAAACCTTAACAGAGAAAGTATTCCCAGATTTATCATCGGGGTCAATCTCTGCCATACAGATATCCTGTTCAACATCCTGACCATCACGAACGAAGACGATGTTTACGCCATGATAACCATTTTCCTGTTCGCAATAAATTCTAAACTGGCCATTAGGAGTATCGACAGAGACATAGGGGTAGCTGTTGTTCTTTGCAGTGTGGATAATCATTTCGTTAAGATTCTTGTTGTTGTTCATAGTAATTTCCTTTCTTTGTTGTGTTATAGTTTGTTGTGTTAGTTTACTGTCCTACTTTTGCAAATTCTGCGTAACGGTCAAGGATTTCGTTTGTTTTTGCATTTTCAACTTCGGTACGACGCTGAATTTCTTTCATCAGCTTAGAGCGGAACATATTATAAATGTTGTACTCATCCCATTTAGCAAGCCAACCATCTTTGTCTTCAAGCTCACTTTTAGGACAATATTCCTCTACAGGAGACAGGGTAGTATTTGAGGAAATGCAGTCTGTATAGCCATAAGTCAGAGTATAATATTTAAGAGGTGAATACCATCCGAGGCGAAGCGTATAAAGCTCGCCAGTATCATCTCTGTTAAAGGAAACACGCATGAAGTTACTAAGCTGGTTTTTAATACCAATTTTTTCAGCAACTTTGCAAAGCTCAAGAAGCTGATTTACAATGATAGTCCATTTAGCACGACCAATAGCTTCAATTTTAGGAATAGTCACTTTTTCAACAGATTCACGAGTCTCTTGAACTTTTTTAAGCTTTTCGATGAGTTCCATCATCTCGATGTCCTGTTTTCCATTGCAAGTAACAGTAATGGTCGTTTTGTCATAAAGTTTGATATTATTAGTCATAATATAACCTTTCTCCCCGTATAGCCGTTAGGTCAGCTTAAATGTGTTGTTTGTTGATATTTTTGTTTGTTAAATGTTAATCACGAGGAGTAACACGAACTTTGAACTTGTTTTCCTTGGCATATTCACAAATCGCTTTGTATTCATCCTCAGTGATGCTACGGTTGGAAGCTCCTCTTGCCTGAACAATTGCATTGTTTTCAATTTCAATAGTAACCAAGGGTTTGTCGGTAGCTTTTGTCTTACGAAGGAAAACAATCAGACAATTTCTCTTGAGGATTCTAGAAATGTAACTAGCAACACAATGATTCAACGCAGAACCTTCATGCTTGACATCATCTGCATTCTTAGGACGAATAATACTGTATGTTTTATCGTCCGTGACAAAAGACTTGAAATCTTTATAAGCTTTTTCAAACATCTCAGCTTGTTCTTCAGTAAGCTTGACTTCATAGTTGCGAGAAGTGATATCATGAGTCTGCTTCAGATAAGAACTGTAAAGAGTAGGCTTGATATCCATAGAAATACACATGTCAAGATAATCACGAAGTTCAACCATGAAAGAGTTCAAAGTCTTAAAGCCCTGATTGACAGTTTCCTCGCAAATGTAATCCATGAACTTGCCAAAGGTGTAGAACTGATAGAATTTAGCGTTTCTATAAGATGTGCTATTTCTAAGATAACAAGACAAAGCATTGAAAAAGACATTTCCACCAATTCCACCAGTTTGAACATGATTGAATTCAAATTCCTCATCCCAATACTTAGCTTTTTCGATGATGTCAAACCATTCCTGATTGGTGTAATGACAGAAATCTTCCAGAGTCATATTGTCATTATTACCATAGTAATAATTTTTGCTATCATCTCTAAAAGCGGAAGTGACAACGTTTTGCAAAGTCATCCAATCATCAAGAATATTTCTATCATTGGCTTCTTTATACTCTGCTTTGGTAAGATGAACAAGCTTATAAACAGGTTCAGCAGTTTTAACTCTACGATAAAGAAGAGCATCCTGAATGGATTTGGGAGCAGTGCGGAAAATGATTTCAGTGGACTTATTTCTTCTTAATGCATCCCTCAGTTCTTTGAAATTATATTTAGCACCAATATTTTCAACAGGAATATCCCAAATCTGAGAGATGAAATAAACTGCACTCTCACCCATTCCAACTTCATAAACAGGAGCATCACCATCACTGACAGGTTTTGCATCAGGTTCAAGGATGGGAATTAACTGTTCACCATCCATGATAAAATTACAAGAGGAATTATTGGTGGCAATTCTATATCTGTAATGGCGAGATATAATAGCACCAAGAGGGAAGCAGTAACCAACATTAACCCAGAAGTCACCACCTTTCAAATTAACTTCTTTAATGATAAAGGTATTAGGTGTAAGACAATCACGATTAACAGGAGCCCCAGTGAATAAATCGAAATAAAATTCAAAATTGGAACGATTAGAGCTATAGTGAACAATGATTTGCTTTCCGTGAGAAGTAAAATCACTATTGTAACGAGTATTCTGAACTTTAGTCATTTCGACCCTTGCTTCTTCGAGCTTATCAGTAAGCTCTTTGATACGAGTGTTGATTTCCTTTTCTTTAATAGAAACTTCGTAGTTATTGAAAAAGCTTGCGTAATCATGAGTGGTAGACTTGTAGAAGTTAGCGATAGCATTGTTAGACATAATCAATTTTCCTTTCTTAATTCAAATATTTGTTGTGGTTTATAGTGACTATATATTAAAGGGAGGAGGGATTAACCCTCCATCACCTTTTTACAGAAAGCTTTGTACTTCTGACTGTTGAGAACACCAAGGATAATCTTAGCACGTTCAGGCTGACGCTTATAGTAATCAGCATTGTAATTATAATGTCTCTGATAAATGATATCAGGGTCTTTCTTAAGCAATGCTTCAAGAGGGCAATAGAGACTTACAGTAACCTCTTCACCCTTGTATTTGTAAGGCATATTGATGTAAATATCACAAGAGCCAGAACCACAAGTAGGAGCATAAGCATTGAACTTATACTTTTTCAGATAAGGGTAAGCCATAAGAATTGCCTCTTTGAAAATTTTGCTAAGATAGACATTCTGATAATTAAGAGGGACAATATACTGGTAAGCATCTTCATAATGGTCTCTTGTCCATCCATTTCTTTCTTCAGTGAAACAAAAATTCTTTTTAACTTTGGGAAGACATTCATAATTAGACGAATAATAGCTGTTCTTATTGGATACGGGGATATACTTGATACCACAGATATCTTTCATCTTGATTTTCTCATTTACAAGCCAAAGAAGGACATGAGTGGGGAAGCATTTTTCCCACACATCCCATTCCTTAATGTGCTTCTTAGCTCTTTCGTAGCCAACAAATTCCTCGTTGAGATAAGTACCCTGATACGGAGCATAAATGCAAGTTGCGTTCTTCATAGTCATAATTCCTTTCTTTTCAATAGATGTGTTGTTGTTTATGATTGAGTAGAGTTATTTCTCTACATCAAAAACGATATGAGCGCCAGCGATTCTTGTGCGATTTGGAAGATTGTAAAGCTCTGCAATCAAATCTGTATCTCTGGGCTTAAAATGAGGCATAAATGCAAAGTAAAACACTTTGCTATCAAGAGCTTTGGCATTATCATCGAAACGAGTAACAATAAATATATAATATTCTTTGTTACTTTCTAAATCTGTAGAAGTTCCTTCAAAGGTAATAGTAAAATTGCCAATGTTCATAATTTAGACTTCCTTTCAAATTTTAATTTAAGGGAGAGAGATATTTCACTCTCTCCCATGTTGATGCATTGAACAGTTGAAATTAGACAGAGGGTCTACCAAGCCATTCAATGTTATCTGCCTTGATAGTCATACAACCAGTCTCATTGGAAGACGTGAAATAACTATCAGGAACAAAACCAGTCTTACGAAGGTCTTCCTTAGAAATAGGTTTTCCATTGAGATAGTGCTGAACCTTGGGCTTATTGGGAGTGTCATACACACGAAGGTACTCATTGTATTCGCCCTTCTTATTAGTGTGGCAGATGATACGATTGCTGTTATCCTTCCACTGACCCCAAGGAAGCTTAGAAGCGGTATCAATAGGGATATTCTTCTCAGCAGCCTTTGCGATTGCCTTTTTGGTGTGCTTGTAGTTGACACCGATACGATAAGTACCGATAACACGCTTAAGAACAGAGACACCAGCTTTACGTCCGAGAGCAGAGAGAGTCACATCGGAAACGTAAGCCATCTTGAAGAACTGACCAGCGGGGATGGAGTTGACCTTGAGGTTGAAATAAGTGTTATTCATGATATTTCCTTTCTGCCCGTAAGCCCGATAGCACAGGATAATAAATTGGTTTATTGTGGATTGTTATGTGAAAAAACGATTAGATGTCAATTTCGATGATTTTACCATCCCAATTATCGTGATTGTAAGTCTCAGCCCATGCAGATGTATCATTGAAGTTATTTTCATCATCAAGAATATCATCATCTACAAGAGACTCAATAGCTTCTTCCAGCTCGTCCATCGTAGAGATATTGCAAAAGTTATAATTGTCTACATCAATATGCCGACAAGCTTCGATAAACAGCTCAAATAAATGAATCTGAGCTTTCTCCATAGTGCCGAAGAACTCAGGTTCACCAATTTCACGCTCACAGCAATCAATAACCATAAACTTCTTCATAATTTTTATTTCCTTTCTTCAATCGAATGTTGTTTGTTGTTACTCGCCTTTAATTACATTTACAAGCAGATGATAAATCATTTCATCCGCAGCTTCAGCATCCTGCATCATAACGGTTACTTCGTCAAAAGCAACATCGTTAATTACTCTGAATGTGGCTCTATCTTTATTTTGGATAATTGTAATCATTAGTTTTCACCTCCTTCAAAGTAGTATTCAGAACAATGAAAAGCTTTTTCAAGGTTGTTCTTGATACTCATGAGCTTGTAACCGCATTTTCTTTGCTGTTCTGCCAGTCCTTCATAATACATAGATTCTGCATGTGTGTTAGAACCTAATGCCCAGATATGTTTATTACGAGCATCAGCAAAGTGCTCGTCAATTGCACCACCAAGCGCATGATAGAGAGTTAGAACTTCATCAAGAGAATCAAACTCGATAATAGCTTTCCAACTGTCTGGGTTTACTTTCTTAATCATGTGTTCATCAGTGATATTGGTAGTGGGCTTGTAAGCGATAGAGTCCATAATTAAATTCCTTTCTTAATTAAATGTGTTGTTTGTAGGTGTTATGTTAGTGTGGATTACGGAGTCGCAATCCACACAACAGCAATGTAGTCATCAGATGTTTCCTTAGTTCCATTATTGTCCATGGTGAGAATATAAGGAGCATCTTCGTATACAGCCATATCAGTTTCAAGAGTATAAATCCCATCGAAGCCATCATCTTGGGTTACATTGAGAACTCTGAAACGATATTCTCCATGTTCTTCATCAGAATCTACAAGTTCTGCATAAACAGGATAAGTGTTTTCTTCGAACTTTGCTTCAGGAAGGTTGCTGGAAGGAATAGGAGCATTAGTCTTAGCTAACTGTTCCTGTAATTCCTCTACTTGTGTGAGGTAATCCTTTACAGAATCACCCAAAGCTGCAACTCTTTCTCTGCTATTGAGATACATAAAAGTCATGAGGATTGCAATGATGAGGATAAACAAATTAATCTTTTTCATTTTTATTCTCCTTTCGATTAAGCGGCAATACGATTCCAAACAGAGTTCAGAATAGGCATAGTGTTAACAGCAACAGCCGTGAATGCTCCTGTGGTAGTAGACTTAGAAGACTTACGCATCTGAGTTGGATGGCTTTCAAAGTCAGAAATCGCATTCAAAGCCTTCCAAGCCGTACCATTGAAGTTCTGAAGGTCATCCTGATTATAAGCCATCATAAGCTTTTCAATCATAGCCAAATTGCGAATCTGAAGAATCTCAGAATCCTCAGTCTTGACAGGGAAGAGTTCACGAGCAAGAGCTTCAAAGGCTTCCTTGGAATAAGGAGTGACTGCCAACTTTTCAGCCTCAACCTTAAGACGCTCAAGATAATTGGTATTCTGAAGCAGAATAGTCTTAGCCTGTTCCAACTTGGTCTGCATGGAATTGCTGTGACGAATACTTACACGATTCTCAGCACCCCTTGTTGCACGAGCGATACAGTTGGAACAGAAGATACGAATACTGATGAACATTGCCTGAATCGCCTTAGAACCATCATGGCTGTTAAGGAACATCATGGTAGGCAAGAACTCATCATCCAGAATCTTCATAGGCTCGGTAGACATAGTAATGAAGCTCTTAGCTCCATTAGGTCCATAGCTACCAGCAGTTTCAAACTTAGCACCTCCCAAAGCAAGAGAGTCAAGGAAGTCAAAAGCTTCACGATTCTGAAGGATATTGTAGTTCTTGCCAACGATACCCAAAGGAGCATTGGTATCAGTACGAATGGTTGCAAACTGGTCAGGGATGATAAAAGGAGTATCAACCAGAACCTTCTGACCATTCCAATCCTGTTCAACCTTATTCACGAACTGGATAGGACGCTTTTCAACAGAGTAATCCAGACCACTGAGCTTGAGAGCGGACTCAAGAGAAGTTACGTTCTCAAGAGTGATACCCATGTCTTCGTAGTACTTCTTACGAGGAGTATTCTCAACAGCTTCCATAACAGCGTTGACTTTCTTAGTATCATAAGCAGCGATTCCCATAGTGTTTCCTTTCCGAGCTTTAAGCTCTAAACAAAAAAGTTTTTGATATAATGTGTTGTTTGATTTAAGATGAGATTATTATAAATCCCAAATCCGTAAATGTCAAGTATTTAAACCAAATAAAGTAAATTATTTAGTAAGAATACTTCCAAAGTAAGTCAAAGAGTTCTTTGACAAGCTTGTCGGCTTCTTCATGGTCTGCGGTAGGCATACCGTCATCAGAATCAAGGTCTTTCTTTAACTGGATTAGAAGGTCAAGATAGCTGAGATTAGAAGTTTTAATTTTCATTTTGTTTCCTTTCTGTACTAAAAAGTACTTGACAAGATTGATGTTGTGTGTTAATATATGTATAGATGATAAGAAAAATCCTATACTTCTTACTTATCATCTATACATCTTCGTAATTAACGGCTATTAATTACGGTTGTAGATTATTCTAATCTACGAGAGATTATAATAGTAACTTACAAAGAAGATTCTCTACATGGCTTTCAACTCCTTTCCTCCTTAGACAAGGGGCAATTATATAAACAGTTTATAGGAACTGGTTATATCAAGAAAGAGCAGGATTTTGTTCCTGCTCTTTTTCTATTGTGTACAAATATTGCTTCCGCTTTTCTTTGTACTGTTTATTAATTTTGTACCGATAACTGCCATGAGTCTTACGCTGGATTCCTTCACAGCGGTCATAGTACATACCATCGTACTGGGGATACTCTGTGATAGCATTGTTAGGTGTACGTTTAGACATAACTTTTACCCTCCAAACCATATTCTTTAGCATCAAGCTTACTGCTACTTGCGCTGTAACCTTGACCTTTGTTGAGCACAATGTTTACAGGACATTTAATTCCCTTTTCATGAATCCAGTTAATTACAAACTTGACTGCATCAGGTTCATTTCCAAGCCAACGATTATAAAGTCCATGAATTTGAATGACTTCATTGCGGTTATTAACCTCAATCGTGAAGAAAGGAATATCAATGTCTTCATTTCTTCTTAGAAACAGAATGTTTGTTCTTCCTTCTGCAACACGACTGATATAACCTCCAACACAATGATGAAGATATACGCCTTCTTTTGTAATTTTGTTCATCTCTTCAGGAACAACGATGGAGAAATTATCATCAGCATACTCAAACTTTTCCTTGCGCTGGTCGTAAAGTTTAGCTGCTAACTTATTCAATCTCTCCTGTTCTTCTTTATCTCTTGTTTCTTTGTCTGCAATGTTGATTTCAATTAACATGTTGTGATAACGATGAAGTTCATTAACATCTTTACAGGCATAAAGGTCAATATCTGGTCTGTTAGTGTTTGAGATTTGCTTAAACAGGTTGAGAGCATCGGAAAAGATTCTGAACACATCCTCGTTAATACCTTTCTTGTCTGTTTTTTCCTGAAGACGCATAAGCTTGAGGAGATTCTTTCTATCCTTTTCATTTTGTTCGGGAGTTGATGACTGGATATCTTTTTCTTTGTTTATATACAATCTTTCTTTCCAATAATTTCTTCTATTAAAATAAAAAGTGTACACGCTATTATTTACTCCAACAAAATACAAAAACTCACGATAGTCAGAATGAACATTATTCATTCTTTTTGCCATGGTAAAGTAAAAGTCGGAATCTTTGTCAGTAATAGAAGAAAGGTTTTTAACACCAGCAACAAATCGAACGGTTTCAATTACACATCGAGGAGTATAAGAAAGACCTTGGTTAACAAATTTATTGGCACTCTTTTTCTTTTCCTCAAACATCTTATCTACCAATTCAAGCTGATGTTTGTTCATGCCACTAAGCTCATAAATGTTTGCAGATTTAGAATACTTTTTGTATCCAAAAAAATGTTCAATATCAGATTTTGCAGACGCACTCATGAAATAATTGGCAATATATTTATATCCAGCTTTATAAAATTGTTCGATAGCAGGACATCTAAGAGTGTAAATAATCCTGAGAATTAAGGAATTTGTTTTAGTCATAATGTCGCTATCATTGATGATAGAAGAGATATAAAACAATCTCTTAAACTTAAACATATCCTCAAAACCTTTGAAGAAACAGACATTATCAGCGGGAACTCCAACATCGGAAGAACTGGACACTCTAAATACAACGACTCCATCAATAATTGAAATGGGTTTAAAAATTGTTACTTTTCCTTTGTTGTCAATAAGAATGCGTGATTGTTCTTCAAACCCAAAATAGCCACCAAACTGACGAATAACACAGTAATTATCATTTAAGATGTTAAATGTCCAAATTGTATCTTTGTATTCAGTGTGATACTCATCATTCCAAGAGTTTTTAACATCAATGGCTTTTTTAGGATATAACTGACGGAGTTCGTTCAAATTAATAGTCGGTAAGCTATTAACAATTTCAGAGATATCTACTGAAGATTTAGAAATAGTACGAGGATACATTGCTTTATAGTAATCAGCAAATGTATAAGGAGTCCATTGCGTCCACTTGATTCTTGGATTGCATCCTTTCCTAGTAAACTCCTCGATTGCTTGAGAAAAATAGAAATGAGAAACAGTCTTATACAAATCATGCTGAAGAAAATTAGTAAATCCTAAACTATAGAATTTACCTCCTTTAGATTTAAAGGCAATGTCTCCATTGACATCGAATGGAGCAGGGCAATTCTTGAAAAGAAAATAACGCTCTACAAAGTAATAATTTCTTTTCTCTTCAGGAATTTTTCTGGTGTTGATTGTCATTACACCAAGCATGAGCATTTCGAATTCAGGATAATATTTGGCATAAGCCACTTTTGCATTTTTACCAGAACCAATAACAATTGTGTGGGATTGAATATTACTCACATTGAAATAGTCAGTTACCTTTTTACGATACTGCGCAATAGTATCGTTAGGCTGAATAATTTCATATTCACCTCTTAGCAAGTGGAAAGCTTTACCATTTGCTTTCTGTTGCCAATATACAATGATATCAGGACAGCTATCAAGATTGGGATTAATACTTTCTTTAGTTGAGAGAAACTTCTTTACAATAGCTTTATCCTTTTCAATGATTTCGCTGGGGATGTTGTCAATATAAGTGGTGTTCATTTTCTGAATTTCCTTTCATTTTTAAATTAACTGATTGTGTTATCTGAGTTAGTCTTCATCTTTCCATTTGTCGTATTCGGGCATAAGTTCAACTCCTTCTATTTCTTTTGTTTCTGGATTCCAATAAATTCTATGAGCGTTTTCATAGCGAGAGTGAATATCATGATATCTTTTACTTCCTTCATGGATATCCATAACAGTAATAACTACCAATGCAAGGATAGCGGTAACAAGGCGAATACCAAATATAATTGCTATAACAATTAAAGGTGTAAAAACAATAATTGTAGGAATATCATATCCTGCCTTGTACTTCAGAATAGCCATAATAATAGTAGCTGCGATAAGGATGGTATCAATGTCACTGTAAATAGAAATATAACTACTATTATTCTTATTATTCATTTTTCTCTTTTCCTTTCTTTAAAGTGGAGAGGGTATATTTCAACCCTCTCCTATTTTGTTGTTAATTTGATGAGAATTTATAGATAAGTGATTAAGAATTACTCATAATCTTCTTCACAATCCTCATCTTCCTCCTCGCAGTCATCATACTTGCTTGCTAAATCCTTACGAAGAGCGTTGATTGCACGAGCTTCAAGGAGAGCCTTAAGAGCCCGCTCATCAAGTTCGCAATCAATGTCACGAGTGTTGCAAATTTCTTCACCAGCTTCATCAAACAAAGCCTTCTTTTCATAACTGAGAACACAGGGATAAGTAATACCATCAATCTTGACTTCGAGGACTTCATCAGGATTGATTTCCTTCTCATTCATAGAGGACTCAAACTGAACCTGAGCCATAACCTCCATGACGAGAGCCATGCCAGTCTTATCACTGTTATCAACGATACGCTGGATAACAGCAAGACCAGCTTCACGGTCGCGGTCATTGACAGAACCCATGCAACCGCATTTAATTCCGTCGATGTAAAGGAATTCCATATTGGTGTTGTTTTCCTTCATAAGCTGAACGCGATTGAGGGACTTCTTGGTGTTGATGTTGATGTTAGCCATAATAGACCTTTCTCTCGTGGGTTTTAATGTCTTTTTCCTTGACAAATTTATTGAGCTTAAAGGCTCATTGAAGTGCAGGATATATTTCAATCCTGCACTCTATCAACCTTTAAAAGTTAACAGCGGGGAAAGTGAGCAGAAACATATCCCAACAATTCCAATTTTTATCAAGTTCTTTCAAGAGATGCGAAGGAGAAATTCTCCAATCAGGATATGCAGGGATACCTTTATCTTCCAGTTGGTCAACAAGTTTAATATTGTTAAGAGTAAGAAATTCTTTTAACTTTTTCTTGTCAATTTTGTTGAAACCATCTTTCTGACCACATACACCACATATAGCCCACATAATATTTTCCACAACTGTTTTGTCATTGGAAGAATAAACAGGATAGAAATTACTCCCATCATGGACAATGAGGACATAATTGTAAGTCCGATTAATCATATTATACTTTCCTTTCTTAATAGTGTCAAGTATTTAAAAAGAAATTTTACAAACTACTTGACAAGTGTTGTTGTTTATGTTATATTACACTCATCAAGCAAGGTAGCCTGTAACTTTTACTTGATGAGTGTGAATTGTGTTTATTCACACGTAACTGTAGTGGTTAGTTACGATGATAAACGATACGGATGACCGAAATCTATCTATCCATATCAACATGTAAAATTTTCTACATGTGAATTTCTCCTTTCGTGAGTAATTATGTAAACAGACTTTACAGGAGTCTGGTGTCTTAAGTGAGACTGGTAGTTGGTAGCTGCCAGTCTTTTCTCTTTTACTTTTTAAGACGTTCAACATCAGCCTTGAGATTGTCAATGGCAGGAACAAGAGAATCAAGTTTGGTGTTTTTAAGGCAGTCGATAGATGAAATAATAGAATCAATCTGCCAATTTCTATGGCATTTTTCTCTATATTCTCTATCTTTTTTATCTAACTCCTTCATTTTTTCTACTTCTTTCTGTAGAGTATAACTTTCAAAAGCGAGCTTTAAAGTCGCTTCAGAAACTTCTGAAACAGGGACAAAATAATGATATCTAATTTTGTCAAATTCTTCTGTGTAAGAGCTGTTGTATGTGTTATTTACATAAACAAGTTCTTTTTCACGAATGGCTTTACGCACAACCATGAAAACATAATTGCCACCTTCATCAGACCGTAAATCAAGAGAATACGCAGGATAAACAATTTGTGCTGTAACGTCAAACACAGGGGTAGAACTAGCAATAGGCCAGCATCCAAATTCATTGAACCATTTTCTAAGGATTTCAACTTTTTCAGGTTGAGTGCGGATAATTTCTCTCCAAGTTAAAGCCTCATCAACATAGATAGGACCATAAACTTTCTTATCGGTAATCATATTGGCAACGGATTTTTCATTAATAGTAGACATAATTCTAAATTCCTTTCAAATCAAAAAAAGTTTGTAGTTATCACTTGACAGATATTATCAAGTGTGCTAAGATAAACACAAGTAGAAAGCCTACCCTCTCTACTTGCGACGTAATTAATTAGGATTAATTACGATTGTAAATGATAAAGACTATTATTATGGACCAATAATAGTCAACTGCTAAGATTTTCTACATAGCAAAACTCCTTTCTAATTTAATAATACATTAATTCATTGTAGGCTAAATTAATGTGTGAGTGAATAAGTTGGGCTTAAGCACTCTATTGAGGGATGGAAGTTATTTTCCATCCCTCTAACAATGTTTAAACTCTTTCTACTTTGTATGGCCTGCAAGTAACAATATCGAAATTGTTTACAAGCCAGTCAGGTTTGGTTTCTTTAGTATTGAGGAATTTACAAACAATGTTTGCAAGCACTTCACTGTTAAATATAGTCTTTTCCTTCATACTCATTGTAACTGTTACGGATTTTCCGTATTTGTTTGTAATCTTAAACATGCCACACCTCCGTTTTGACACCTTTGCCATTGTAATAACGGCGAGCGCCATAATTGGCTCTGTCACTGAAACACTCAGCACAAGGAATCAACTCCTTACGCTTTCCTTCCTTGATTTCCTTGAGTGAAAGATTGAAACACTGTTCAATCTCACATTTTTCACACATTTTGCAAGATTTACCTTTGCAGATGTTTTCACAGAAGTTGTTCTTAACTTTGCAGAGATGCTTAACACCCCAAGAGGAATTCATCTCAGCTAAAGTCTGGTCGAGAGTGTAATTGCGACCCATAACACTAATCTTTTTCATTTTACTTTGACTCCTTTCAAGTCTGTATTAAATTTGATTTTGAATTTGTCTTAAGCTATATGGTTAGAAACAAACACGTTTCTTTTTGATTTTGGTAAGCATCCAACACCAAGGATTTCCAAAATCATCTTCAAGAGGAGTAACCTTAATGGTTACAAGCACCTCAGTACTGAGATGCTCAAGCACATAATCGAGATTTTTAAGAGAGAAAACATATCTTTCTTTTGTATCATCTTTAGTGCTTTTTGCACACCATTTAATGATTTCTTTCAAACTTGAATCAATCAGACAGTTCAGATTTCCATAGGTATCAAGCGCCCTACTAAGAGAAGGCGCTTCTAAATGGGTAGGATTGTTGGTGAGAGAGCGAACAGTGTTTTTCATTTTCTTAGACATAACTTTAATTCCTTTCTTTTGTCAAATTGATTGTTGATACTTACACTTGCTTGAGATATTTGGAACTAAGTTCAAGCTTAGAATCCATGGTTAAGCCTTTTTCACGCTTGATTCTACCACGCAAGTTATTCAGGGCTTGTTTGTCACTACTTGCCATTGTGTAACCAGAATAATGACAATAGTAATCGTTCCATCTGGTTACAGGACCATCGTAGTAATATTTGAGTTTCATATATACCCCTCCTTTCAACTCAAATAAACTCGGAGACTTTACCCTCTTTATGGACATAGCCTCCGAGAACTTCAGGACATGACTGGAAATAACCAGACGCATCCTGAATGTGGATGAGAATGATATCATCCATATTTAAGGAACCATTTCGTACTCTCATTCTGAGAGAATTGCGAATTCGTTTCCAAATTTCACTTCTTTCTTCGAACCCATCATAGATGATTTTGCCATCCTTTTTGATGTATCCTTTGTACCATAAAGTTTTTTCATTAAACACTTGACATTCTCCTTTCTATGTGCTATATTGTAATAAGAAAAGTGGTTGACCAATCCACCCTTCTTATTAAATTGATTAGTCTAAGTCCAACTTAGATATATCTATCTGGAAGAATTCAATCAGCTATTCAACACTTAGGTGTTGCATGTACTAATTAAACTCAAATTCAGAAGTGATATACTACTTCAGAATAGAACCAATCTTTGCTTTATTACTAAGACTATTCTACATGAATTCCTCCTTTCTTTTAACTTGTTAGCTGGTGACTAACTTGTTATTCATTATCTTATTGGTCAGATAAGATAGAGTCTTAGCTGCAACTAAGCACTCTATGAAGGGTAGGAGCATATGTTCCTACCCTTTAACAATGTTTAGATGTTAATCCACTGATTAGTGGTGAAATTAAACCATCGAACAGTTCCGCCAATCTTTTTCTCCCAGCGGTGCTCATTTTTGTTCAATGTATAAGTAGCGAGTCTACTTTCAGCAGCCGTGATAATAATATCATATTGACTCAGTTCCTGAAGAGACTTGATATACTTCATAAGTCTAACATCGTTTTCAAATTTGATTTCTACTACCCTAGAAACACTTACAATATCGGTATGATGGTCATCCACACCTTCAGGCTTCCACCCTTGTTCAAAGTTGTTGATAATAGACTCAGCATCATAAATGCAGATGCTTTTAACAAATTTAATAGAGTAATTCATTTCTTTTTTCCTTTCTGCTAACAATGCTTAATCGATGTAATGTTCCTTGAGAGAGCGCACTTCCATAATGAAAGATTCAAAATCTTCCTTGGAAGTAATTTGTATTCTTTTTTCTTTGATTGGCCTAGCTATCATATTAAGTTTAGATAGTGTGTATTCACAATACAACTTTATATAATAAGTTGTGTTGTTTTCATTTAGTACTCTATCAGGAGAGACATATACGTGAAGCCAATAATCTGTCCCAAAGTGGGACTGAGCAAATGCTCCTCTATCTTCCCACTGAGCGAACACTTCAGTATCTTCCCAAGGTTTTGCAATACCAACTAACATATTGCAGATATCATGGACGGCTAATTTCATCTTCTTTGATTCCTTTCTATAAAACTCTTGACAAGTACAACTTTATATGTTATACTTGTTGTTAGAATAAAAGAAGTGCCTACACACCTCTCTTATTAAGGATATTTAATTACATCTTATTAGAAGTTGTAGTTCTTTAGAATTACAACTACAACAACATTAAAGAAATAATTAATGCTAATGATTTTCTTCATTATTTTACCTCCTGAAGAAAGATAAAAGCAAACAAGGATGTAGGTCCTTATTCACTACAGAGGAGAGATGTGGGGATATCTCTCCTTCTGTTATATTGAGTAGTTTAACGACTTGCTCAGGTCGAGAAGTTAGTTCTGATAATCGTCACTTACCAGAATCCATTCTTCTCCATTGCTATCAATGAGATGGATTGTTGTTCCATCTTCACTGATAGTTACATTCTGAAGATTAGAGAACCAATCCTCAGTTGTTGTGTAGGCTTCTTCAACACCTTTGTCGTAACCAGTGTTATATGCACCAGTAAGGTCTTCTTTGGTGTAGGCCTCTGCTGGGGAGGACTTATTATAATCAATGCGGTCTGCAAAAATTGCACAGCAAATAGCAATGATGACCATTAACAAGAACATCGCTCTGGGATTCATACTCTTATTTTGAGCCATTGCTTCAAGATTGATAACAAGACCATAGACAACCATGATAATCAGAATAGCAATGGTAATGATGGTAATAGAGGTCATATTAATAAACATGCTTCATTTCCTTTCTGGTTTTATTGTCTTTTCCTTGACAAACAATTTGTTTTGTGTTATTATAATGGTGAGAAGGTTGCCTACACAACCTCCTTGATGTACAATTATCTTAGAAGTTGTGGTTCTTCAAGATAATCATACTAACTATGCCGAGAACGTAGTCAATAAATGTTATTTTCTACATTTTATCACCCTTTCATAATTTAGTACTTAATTATAAATTATGTAGGTAATCTATAATTAAGCAGATTGCTTATTGCGACTAAGCACTCTATAAAGCCCACCATCAATTACGATGATGGGCTTTAACAATGTTTAGACAGGGATACAAATAATGTATCCATTATTTAAAAATCGGGGATAAATCTTATTCTTGTTGAGAAGCTTTTCCCCAATTTCTTTTGCTTCCTTCTCATTAGAGGCAGATACAAATACCGTATCACACCCACTAATGATAGAAGTAATGTATTTGACTTTATACGTCATTTCTTTGATTCCTTTCAGCAAGTACTTGACAAGTACAACTTTATATGTTATACTGTCATTGTAGTAAGAAAGATGCCTATACACCTTTCTTACTGGTGATGTGTATAAATTATTAACTTATACGTTATGGTGCTTTATTACTAAAACAACAATCACGCAAAGAAAATAATTTGCTTCGATAATGGTCTTCATTATTTTACCTCCTGAAGATTGATAGAAGTACTTATCAATATAGGTTAATAAGCACTACAAAATAAAGAGACACTTGTTCGGAAGTGTCTCTTTATTTTTGTTTGGAGAAAGGCTATTTGTTTATACTCGTTAACCTTCCAGAACGAGTCGGATTGAAAAGTTTTTAATCAAAGGAATAATTATATTCCTGACCATAGAAATTTAATACATAACCATTTTCATTTGATTCAACAAGAACTGCGTTTTCAATAGTCTCGTTAATTGTTTTTTCAACCAGATGGTTACAAAATCTTACGCAACCAAGACCGATGATGACAATGATGATGAGAGAGATGATAAACTTTTCTTCCTTGTTGATGTGTTTCATTTTTATTTTCTCCTTTTAATTTGTTTTTGTGTAAGGTCGAATTTACATTTTTTACTTACACTTTTTTTATTTTTTATATATATTGTCGTGTATTTCGGGGTACGAAAATTAAAAAATGAAAAAATTTTTTCAAAAAAAATAAAAAATGAAAAATTTCCAAAAAATCAAAAAAACAAAAACCTCACTTCCAACTCCCAATAAAAAAAGGATAGAAGCCATCACAGCTTCTATCCTTCTTCATTTTCTCTTTATTCTTCCACTTTAATCTTAAACGCATCCATTTTCTAAAAACAACAACAAATCACTCCAAAATGCCCATTCCCATTTTTTACTTCCAACATCCTTTTCACTCAATCCAACACCATTTCTCTCGTTCACAACATAATCTTTCATTACTCTCATTATTTTTTCGTTAATAACAAGACTTACTTTATCATTCCATAAAAATCCTTTGTATCTCTTACCCTTGTTTCTATAATCCATTTTTCCATATCTTTCAATTTTAAAGCCATGCATCTTTTTCCAGTTATTACTACAGAACAATAAAGCATCATCATCAGTAATCTTATTATTTTGATAAGTAATACTCAAAAAACGAACAAAAAGTCTATTATCATCTCTGGCTTTAATTTCAAAATACCTCTTAATAATATTATTCATAATTTTTTATACCTTGTTTTCCTTTTATAAACAATTTATCTATAATTTCTTTCTGAGTTCAATTCTTTATCTTACCTATCAAATTACCTATCTTAATCATTCAAATTAAAAACAGGTAAACAAATATAAACAAATTATTTATAAATTAACCCAAATTATTCTTCAGGCATCCTATATACATCATTATCTCCATCAGTAATAATAACAGGACAATTAACCCAATCCATAGTACCATCACCATTATCTCTATAGTATTTAACATTTACATTCTTAGCATCATTATTATTTCCAACATTTTTAGTACTACTAGTACTACTATCAATCTTATTAGCGATATTATTCATACCAAGATTATTCTTTTCTTTTTCGCTCAAAATTCGACTATTCTTGCTCCACTGATTTTTAATCCAATGACCTTCACTAATAACATTCTGAGCAAACTTAAAACTACGAATCATACACAAATGTTCAGTAATTCTTGTAGAAAGACATTTACAATTAAAACGAAAATCATATTCTAAAATTAAATCTTCAACACAATGTAAATTGGCAAAATCATATTCTCTATTTTCAAAAGAAGCGATAATTTTGTTAGCTTTAATCTTATAATCTTCGTAATCTTTCCAGAAAAATTGAAAATTTTCATCAATATCATCCCAAGTTATATAACTATCATTTTTGACACCAAGAATTTTCTTGCCATCAAAAACAACTACATCATTTTCATGGTCTTTTTTATAACAATCCCATCCAATTCGAATTTCACGAACAGCTTCCAGTTTATCACCTGTATATTTTTCATTCAAATAACCAGCATCTTGAAGATGTTTGTCATTTTTAAGATAAACTTTTGCCTGATGAATGATACAATCAAAATCAACACAGAGTTTATATCCAGTTTCCAAAGCTTTACAAATATCTTCCTGAATAGAAATTAATTCATCAAGCTTTTTACATTGCTCAATAGCGTAATGTTTTTTAATAATATTCATTGTTACATACCTTCCTCATCACAGTCATAACTATTATCATCATCGTATTCACTATTTTGATACAACTTAAAACTATCAAAGATGTGGTAAATTTTAGCATAATCTCCACCATAGGTATTATCCAAGTTAAGATTCTCCAGCATTTTTTCAAGCGTATCACAAGTAGCATCAATTAATCTGAGCATGGGTAAAGTACAGTTACCATGAATTTCTTCCACAAAGATGTCAGTATAATAAACCTTCCTACCTACTTCTCTGTCATAGTTTCCCCAAATATTAGCTGAAATAGTCACACTTTCATTACTATTTACAAGATTACTTTTAAAATTAATAACAATTGTTGCTTCACGATTAGTTTCACTTTTAGAAGTAAATTTGATATCACAGTAATCCAAAATCAAATGTAATTCTTTTACCCAACAATGTTCATATAACATATTAAGATTGGGATACTGCTTTTTCATTTGTTCACAAGTCATTTCATGAAAAGGAATAAGTTTTTCTTTATTTTCTTCAATCATATTTTCAGTCTCACTTTCGATTTTTTTAGATTTCCAATCAAGCTCTCCACAAGAAACCCAATTTTCATATTGCCAATCAATATCACTTACCCAAATGAATTTATAATATTTTCCATTATCATCATTTTTAACAACAGCAATATCGCCATTCTCTAATTCATTAGTAGGAATATTATCTAATTGTTTTACATCATGCAATCCATAATAATATTTAATTTTCTTGCCAAAGTTGCTTTTTTCAGACATAACTAAATAAGGTTTACCATTAGCTTCGTATTTAGTTTTATTTTCATTTTTCATTGAAATAAATCCTCTTTATAGATAAAATTATTATAGACTTCTTTTGTCAAATCAACTTTTGTTCCATTATTGTCAATAACGTAATCATAAGCAATTCCTGACTTACTTACACCATCATCAGCATGATTACCATATTTACTATTTTCATTTAAAACTTTTCTATTGACTTTAATTGTTTTACAATAAATTCCTTTTTTACAACAATATTCTTTAATCCATGTAATATCTTTATCTTCTCTTGCATGTAAAAATAAAATTTTTCTATCAAAGGTGGTATAATTGTATAATACTCCTTCAATTTTTTCTTTGAGATATTTATAAGTTACATTATCCCAATAATCAAGCATATCTTTTAATTCACAAAGGAATCGTCTATCCATAGGTCGCTTAGTTTCTTCATCCCAACCCATTAAAGAAGCCCACTTTTTAGCAGGAGCAGAAGTATGGTATGTATGGACAAGACAATGGGGGTCAAAATTGTCCATAGCCGTCCAAACCAAATCACAAAAAGTATCTTTACCAGACCCACCGGAACCATTTATAATATAAACTTTAAAATAAGACATAATTTTTCTCCTTGTAAAATCCACAGATAAAATTTTTAAGTTATTATTCATAATGGAAATACCCAATCTTTCGTTAAATGTTTAAGAAAATCTTGTTTTATTGTGTTAGAAATAAAATAAAAAATTGTTTTCCAAGCTGGTTGACTAAGACTATAAACACAAGGAACAAATAACTTTTCATAAATGAACGATTCATCTAAATGTTCGTGGAAAATCAAACCATTAAGAGTAGGAATCTTAAAAGCAAAAGTAAATCCATCTCCTCTCGTCCAATTACAATCAATTAAATTGTTAAAACCAAAAAAGGAAGAATCAGAATAATCTTGACTAATATCCTGAGTTAATTTATCAAAAAGTTCTTCACAAAAATCTAAATAATTCATCATAACTTTAATCTTTCTTAATAATTTCTCTTTTACCATCAAGTCCAACAATAATAATATCTTCATTCTTAGTATTAAGAATAACAAAAGGTCTTTGGACACCGCAACAATTCTTTTCAGCAGCTTCAAGAGCAGTAAGAATATGTTGTTCAGGAGTAAAATTTTTCATGTATTTAGTAGTAGCATAAAGACTTCCTTTAGCAGTTACCTCACCACAACCGACAGCAGAATAACCAGCTAAAGGTTCAAGAACAGAATAATCATTCTGAATTTCATAAAGTTTTCCATCAATGCCAACTAAGAAATTACCACCCTTATCTCCACTATCTTTAATACCATTTTCAAAAAGAGTGATAATATTAGGAACAAAAGTAGTAACCATATATTCATGGTTCACTTTAGTTTCACCAGAAGGAATTTTGTACTTGTCAATCTCAGGAAATAATGTCTTACTATATTTAAGCAAATCAATATGTCTAAAGGTAGAAGTACTACCCATAACAACATTTTTCAAAGTAGTATTTCTAAATACTTTAGGATTAGATTCGACATCCTGAGTATAACCATTACTACCAAGACTGTCTGCACCAATCCAAGTGACATTATTTTTCTTATCCGTAAAACCAACGATGCAAGTCATAATTAATTTTTACCTCTATTTAAGTATTTTTTAATTTATACAGAGTTTCTTTTTTTACAGTGTTTTTTTCAATTAATCCAAGTTCAATAAGAGCTTCTAAATATTTTCTTAAAGTAGTAGAAGATAAAGATGTTTTCTGTAATAGAAATTTTAAAGTAATAGCTTCTTTATATTTCCAACCATTAGGAAAAGTTTTGTTTAATGCTTGTCTTCTATCAATAAGCATTTTAATTAAAAGATAAGTATTAAGTAAACTATCTACTTTAAGTTTAGATTTTGTTGTTTTATCTTTCAAACAATATTTCATAATTATTAAATAATCTTTAATACTCAAAGTAGTAAAATTATTAATAATGATTTCATCATAAAGTTCAATAGATAACATATATTGAGGAAATCTTTGATATTGTGCTAAAAGTCTTTCTTTTTGCAATTCAATATCTTTTTCACAAGTATTTATATCAAATTCACAACAATTAAAGTAATCTCCATATTTAGGAATATCAATAACTGACTCAGAGATAATTTCTTTATTTCTATTAACAATAGTATTTGATAAAAGATATAAAGATGATAGAATTTTACTAATTTTAGAAGCTTTAGTTTTTTGATTTTCCATGCTATCATCTACATAACATTCTTCTAAAAATAAAATACTACTATTTATTTTTCCAAGCATGTTTCTATTAATAGCTAAAAATAAATATGTTAAAGAAGTATATGAATTTACTCTGTTAGAAAGTTCTATTACTCCATTAGGAATCTTTACAAACAAAGAATCATATTTGCTCAAAAATATACTCCCACTTTCTTATTTTATTTCAAAAGAAGAATACCATAATTCTTTTTTCTTGTCAAGTCTTTTAATAAGTATTTCTTTAAATTTTTTCAAAAAGTCTTTTAAATATAAAAAATAAAGACTAAAGTGCATTGAATGCCAAGCCTTGATAAAGGCGCAGGCATATTGTCTTTCTTTGTTATATATAGAGTCTATATTAGAGTACCCCATAAAGGACGGTAATTTTTCCCTTAAATTTTCTATATTCTGAAGCATTTTACAATCGTTAAGAAATGTATGAGTAGTTTTAACATTTCCGTAAGATGCATAAAATTTTGTATGAGTAGAATTGACATTTTTAATTTTGAACATCTTTCCTGATGGAAGTATAGCATACAAAACATAGAAAAGTCAAGAGGTTTATGAACATCATTAAAAAATTTTCGGAAATAGTTGACAGAAATAGAAACATGTGTTACAATTCAGACATGAAAGAAAAGTGGATGAATACCAATGAGAATTGTGAATTCGTCCAATAAAAAATATAGAAAGAGAGGTACAACAATGTATAATTCTTAAGCAAAAAAAGCAATGCAAAAGCATAGATGAATACATTAAAGCAACCGATGGAGATTGTAAAAAATATAGATATAGACCTTAATAAGAGGACAATTTTTTTAGATGTAGATGATGTTTTGTTAGATAGTTCAGTGGCAGTAATAGCTATTTTAAATTAGCGTTATGGCTTAAATAAAACTTTAGATGATTTGTTTGACTGGGGATACAAAAGTATTTATAGAAATTTAACTAAAGAGCAAGTTAGTGAAATTTATGAATCAGAAGAATTTTGGTCATTAGTAAAGCCTAATGAAATATTAATGAAAGCTTTAGAAGATTCTGAAGAAGATGAACAAGGAATTTGGCAACAATATAATTGGATATTACTTACCAAAGGCTCAAAAGAATCACTACAGAAGAAACTTGATTATTTAAATAATATTCCGTTTTTTAAACGTAATGAATCGAAATGGCGGTATTTTGGATTAGGTCATGGAGAGAAGAAAGAAGATGTTCATATGTTAGGACGGATTCAAATTGATGATAATTATAGTTTTCTTAATAGAACTGATGCAGATTTAAAGATTCTTGTAAGGAATGGTAAAGAGACAAGATTTAATCGACCTAAAGTTGAGACAGAAAATCTTGAAAATTTATATATTGTAGATAATATTTCACAAGTTTTTGAAATTTTAGAATTTATAACAAAATTAGATACTGAAGATATTGACCTTGATGGTTTTGATATTATGGATATGATTACCGAGGTTAGTCAAATTATTTAAAATTCCAGTGAAGGAAGGTAACTAAGTGCGTTTATTTTACACCGTTAAGCTTAACAGTGCATTAATTAAAGAAAACGGCTATAATTTAGACATTAGTTTTCAAGATTGTTTAAAGAGCAATCTAATTGTTTCTTTAGCAGATAGTCAAATGCTAAAGAGTATTCGTGATATAACTGGTTAGAAGATTGATAGAGTCCAGCTTGAGGAATGGTACTCTGAAAGAGATAGATTAAAGAGAAAGAAAAATAGTAAAATAAATCGTGAAAAAGTAAAAGAATTACAAAGCAAAATTTATAATATGATGTATATTCCTGAGTATATTACTGTTACAATGAATAGTGTAAAGGAATATGAAAAGATTTATAAAAAAGGTTTTGTATTCAATGGGAAAACTTACAAAAGGCTTTCTTGCTCTGCTTCTCAAGCAAGAGTTAGCACGGTTGTTTTTTGTGAAGAAACCATAAAAACAGAATTAAAGAGAAGACTTGATAATGGAAGGGATTTAAATCATCCATTAGCTCCTAGTAAATATAATGCATATTTTGGTTTATATTCAAGTGCGACTAAAGAAGTAACAAAACCCCGTTTTTGTGTTGTTCCTGATTATTTAGAAAACAAGATGGTTGATGTTGACTTTATTATTGAACAATCAGTAGACCAAGATGACATTATAGAACCAAGGACAATTGACATTGAATTTAATAGATTTGATGGTTCTGGTTTAATCAGTCCTCAAATGGCTGAACAATGGGGAAAAGACCTTGGCGAAGATTACACTCCTTGTCAATTCTGTATTAGATATGCGTTTACTAAAGGAATGGTAAACGAATTTGATTTTATAGAATGGTGTAAAGAAGAAAATAATGGTAATTATTTAATCAAAGATGTTTACGGTAAAATTCGAGACCTGAGAGAAATAGATGTTATTCTTACAGAAGGTCAAGTTAAGCTATGGGATAGTTGGAATTCTCAGGAAAGTTTGGAAGAAAACGGAGATAAAAACGGAATTTATTTTGGAGTAACCAAATACACTCCAAGAGAAGATAAAAAAGTTCTTACCATGAACTATCAATTCTTGCAGACCTTAAATTTATCTGACGAAGATATTAAAACTTTATGTCAAGATACAGTAGATTATATTTCTGGCGTAAGCGGAGATAATGTTTACTATACACTTTTATATTTAATGGGAGATAGCTATGATAAAGAGCGAATCTCTAAATTTATGAACAATAGTGAAGATTATTGGCTGAAAAGTTTAATTCTCAATCAAACTTTAATTAACGATAAATACTCTAAAGAAAAAATCAGAGATTTAATTGCAAAAAGAATTCAGCTTGCTTGTTTAGGTAAGATAAATTGTGAAGGAAACTTTAGTGTTATTGTGCCAGATTCTTACGGTTTAATGCAATGGATTACTGGTCAAAAAGTAACAGGTTTGCTTAAAGAACGGGAATTTTATATGAATTATTGGGCTAAAAAGGATGAGGAAAGAATTGCCTGTGCAAGAAGTCCAATGACTCATTTTAGCGAATGGTATATAGCAAAAAATAAATATAAACTTGATAAAGATTATCGTTACAATTTTTCTTCTGAGGAAGTAATTGATAGAGATATGGGAATGTCTGATGAAGAAGTTGTTAGAAAAATAGAAAAATATTTTAAGTTTTCTTATACTGGTATGATAACTAATATTCATGGTATTTATACAATGAATTTCTCTGGGAGCGATTTTGACATGGATATTGCAGCAAATTTGGTGAGGCCAGAAGTTATCAATGGTAAATTTCCTAATCAAAGAGTAGTTACCTATCAGCCTAAAAAGCCTCATAAGAAAATATTTACAGAAGATGATTTATTTTTTACTGACACTTTTAGTTTTGGTACAAGAATTGGTCAAATTACCAATGTTTCAACAACATTTTGCGCTTTAATTGCAAATTTTGAAAAGGGAACACCTGAAAGAAATTTGCTCGAAGACAGAGTTAAAATGTGCTGTGGTAGCTAGAGCCGCTAGATTGATAAGACAAAGATTGGCGAAAATGTTAAGGCTGAAGCAACTATTTGGAAACAATATCAGCATCACACTAAAGACGAAAATTTAGAAGAAAAAGAAAAGAAAGATTTTTACAATAGAATCTTAGCCGAGAAAAAGCCTTATTTCTTTAAATATAAATATAATAAAACCAATAAAGAGTTAAGAGATTTTATTAATAAGAGCAATGAGGATTGTCAAATTAGATTTGCAATGACATTGGATGAACTTTTAATTAAAAAAGAAGACGAATTAACTCAAGAACAAAAAGACTTTATAAATTATTATTATTATTATTACCCAGTTATAGATTCTCCTTGTGTAATGAATAAAATTTGTAAATATATAGAAAGTATAGATTTTCAAATTAAGAAAAAGATAAAGTCAAATGGAGATTTTGATTATAAATCTTTACAGAGCAAGGACTTTATTTTAAACAGAGCTTTATATTAGCAAATTTTAGAAAAAGTTGTCAGCACAGTTAAGAGCTGGGAAGAAAAAAGAAAGCAAATTTACTCAAATATGGTTACAAGAGTAGGCTTTCAAGAAAATCTTGATAGAGAAATTTTATATCAAAATCTAAAAAATGAATTAGAAGATATTTGTTCAAATTCTGAGCAATTGGCTAATCATTTAGTATATTTATTTTATGTAGACAAACAGTCTTATAATAAGAATATTTTATGGGCTGTTGCTGGTAAACAAATTTACGAAAATTTAAAAGAAAAAACAACTAGCTTTTATTATCCTTTAAAGAATGATAATGGTTCTTTAAAATTTTTATATGATAATTTTTCTATAGAGAGATATTTAGTTAGCGATTTAGAAGGAGAAGAAATAACAGATGATTGATATATATGATGAAGTTGGTTATATTAAAAATGTATTGTAGTCAGGTCTCTCTTAGAAAGAATGGAAAAGAGATTTAATTCTTCTTATTAGATATTATAAGCTTGAAGGGGATAAAAAAGCAGAAGCCAAATTAAAAGCCAAAGAAAAATGTGAACGCTATGTTGTAGGGTGGAACAAAAATGTTCATTATGCGACTTTTAACAACATTTTTGAAAAAGCTTGGAAAAAAGAAGACCCCTTAAGACAAATTAAGCAAATAGAATTTTCCAAAGAAGTGTTAGACTGGTTTTTAAATTTAAGTGAAACCAGTCTAACTCAAGAAGAGTTGGAATCTTTAAAAAACAGAAGGTCAAATGTAAAGATTTCTAAGAAACCCCTGAATATAAGAAGAATACAATTTCTTTTTACTATTTTTGTATGGGTAAAAGTTCAAGAAAACTATTTAGAAAAGCCAGATAGAATTTATTGGACGGATAGAGACCGAAAAAGATTTAAGCAAGATGCTGGTTTAACAGCTAGTTTTTCCTTAAAAAATGAGAGAAATTTGCTGTATGATATGGGATATATTGATATAAATCATGGTTTAGGGATTATATCTAAATTTATGGACAATGATGTATTTAAAATTCCTGTTACGGATAAAAACAGAATTTTATTAAGCGGTGACGATTTATATAATTGCGGAAATTGGATAAAAAGTCAAAAATATCCGAGCTACAAGTGCAATAATTGCGGAAAAACAGTATTTTTTACAAAAAAGAACGCCCCTGAAAAAAGAGGGAGACCTCCTAAATATTGTAAAGATTGTGCAAAATTACTCGGTAAGAAGAAAATCTTTAAAGAGGGAGAAAATTTAAGAAAAGTTAAATGTTCAAAATGCGGAAAAGAAATAGAAATCAACAAGTATACTAAATTAACAGACATTATATGTCGAGATTGCTTCAATCAAATTAAAGAAGATGAAAAATAATTATTTATTATTTTTATGTATCGGCAAATTAAAAGAATATGATGACATTAAAAGAAAAGAATGTATAATACAGTATAAATGGATAGGGTCGCTAAAAATAACAAAATCTTTTATGTTAAAAATGAATGATAATTCTTTATCTGAAAAGCAGTTGTACTTAATAAAAGAAAAATGTTATTCTGCTTTTTGTGAAGCACTATATAAAAGAGGTTTTGTTAATAATGTTAAACTGTATAATTCTTTTATTTATAAAGAAGCAACATTTTTAAAGAGCAAACCATTTTCAGAAGAAGAATTAAAAGAAGAAAAAGATTTTTTCATTAGAGAATATCATACTATTACTTCCACTTTTACAAAAGTGGGCGTAAATTTAACAAAAGAACTTTTGAAGTTTAAAAACAGTATAGATTGGAACAATGAAAAAGGTAATTGGATAGTTTATCAACATATTTCTCCCAATGGTAAAAGTTATATTGGTATAACTCAACAAGACCCTTTTAAACGTTGGAAAAATGGAAGCGGTTATTACAAACAAAAGAAATTTTACAATGCTATTAAGAAATATGGATGGGAAAATTTTCAACATAATATATTAAAAGAAAACATATGTGAAGAAGCTGCTTCTTATTGGGAAAAGTATTATATTAAAGAATTTAACAGTTATTATAACGGTTACAATGCAACCGAAGGCGGTTTATTATTAAATGATTAAAAAGGGCATCCTCCGAAAAAATATAAAAAATAAGCCTATATTTTATATGGCAAAAACGGCAATTTTTCAAAAAACAGTAAAAAAATAAAAGGAGAGAAGAAATAAAATC
>ERZ1034818.90-NODE-90-length-34720-cov-8.095803_pt1 | contig 34720 bp, 52 predicted proteins | sample MGYA00520595_ERZ1034818 | MGnify/ENA primary metagenome ERZ1034818 (study PRJEB33766, sample SAMN09781689) | gut metagenome | biome: gut microbiome | host: Homo sapiens | place: Madagascar | study: EMG produced TPA metagenomics assembly of the PRJNA485056 data set...
GTTCTTGGTCTTTTAGTTATTTTAGTAAAAATAATTCCTAGATTGTCTAAAGGTTTCTCTCGAAAACTAGACTTATAATTATCTTTTAAATGAATGATGACCTCTTGTAAAAGATTAACTCCTAATAATGAATATGCATCTGGTGTTACTGGTACTAAATATAAATCTGTAGCCAATAAAGCTGTTATAGTATAGAATGAATATGTTGGTGGACAATCTATCAAAATATAATCATAGCTCTCTTGCAGCTGATTATCCTCTATGAAATTACGTAATTTTTGCTCGGCGACTCCGCTTGCAGTTTCTCTTTCCATAAAGATTGTTTCTAATTCACCCGGAACAATATGTAAATTATCGGAAAGCTGTAGAATTATTTCATCAAGTGATGGTTTCTCCAATCTTCCTATGCTCGGAGAAAAAATTTTTTGAATCGACTGAATATTTGATGTATCAGTAATTAGCTCTCCACTAAAAATTTTATATCGCTCGAAAAATGACTGAGTGCAATTAGATTGTGGATCTATATCTATCACGAGTATTTTCTTCTGATATACTTCTGATAAGTATAAGGCTATTTCCTTACACAACGATGTTTTACATACTCCACCTTTCATATTCAAAAAAGCCACTGTATTCCTTTTCATTGTTTCTCCTCCGTAAAACATTTTTCTTTATTTTACAATATATATCGATAAATTTCCATACTACTACGAATTTTTTATATAACAAAAAACACCCCACATTTCTGTGGAGTGCCTTCTGAAAAATGTTTTACAAAGGATAACTACTTATCCTGTCTTCTCAATTTTAAATTTTAACACACTTCATCGTAACATGTGTAACATTTGTAACAAACTTTCATTTTTCTTCAAAAAATCTTTTAAGTTCCATCTTTAACCCTCCGGAGGTACTGCCTTTCATCCGATCGGCTACTTCTTCCCATGTAAGTTTTTTCTCATATCGGAAGCGGATAATTCTCTGGATACGGATTGGTGCCTGATTAATGACTTCTAATGCCTGCAGTCTGACGCTGTTTGCTTTTTCTCTCCGCTTAGAAAGAATATCCCTTTCTTTCGTCAAGCGTTCATTGCGTTTCTCATCATATGCGAGTCCTTCGATATTAAACGACTGCTGTGCGTACGGGTGTTCATTCATGCTGCCTTTTACCTTATCGGATGCAACAATAGCCTGCTTCTTTTCCAGTTCTGCGATGTCGTCCTCCGTCTCTCTCACTAGCTCGCAGGCATCTGCATAATCATTAAGTATCTGTCTTGTGTTCAAAGGAATCACCTGCTTTCTTATTGTTATCTGTAAATCTTTCCTGTTTCTAAATCTCTTAGCTTAATCCTGCCGAACACTTCGAATCCTCTTTTGTTCGCAACCGCTCTCATCTCGCCAATTGTGTCCGGTAATCTATCCGCTGCCTTAATTGCATCGTGAGCCGTTTTGTCTTTGTAATGTTCATGATTTCGTGTATCCATCTGATTACCTCACTTGTTAAGTATGTAAAATACAAATCCTGTATAAATCAGCATCGTTATAAATGCTACTGTTTCCGTTATGCTCATTTATATTCCTCCTCATTCTCGATGATTTCCAGAACGTCCACACCAAGAACTTTAGCAAGTCTTCCGGCTGTTTCTGGCTTAATATTTTTACCTGTCATAGCATTAGTGAGCGTTCCAGCCGGAAATCCTGCCGCTACAATTTCTTTCTGTCCCATACAGGCTCTAGCTTTCGCAAGTTCTAATTTTTTTCTGTTGATTTTCATTTCATTTTTTCTCCTTTTATATGTGTTCATGTGGTCCCGGCGGACCAAACGGTTGGGACTCCTCCTCAATCAATCGATTATACCGCTCCACATATTCCATCTCGCTTATTTTGCCTTTCATGAACTTCTCTGCCAATCCCATATAGGTATCTGGTTTAATCGCATCTATACATTCTTTAAATTCGTGTACATCCATTTTCCCGGCAATGAGCATATCTTGTAGTATTCTGGATTCATGGTTCATAGGCCACTCGCTACCTTTCCTCCTCTTGTTTTATATATTCTGCGTTTGTCCATTCAGCAATTTCCAGTGGGTCAAAGTATTCTTTGCACTTCGGACATCTTGGAAGCATATTTTTTCTATACGATTCTTCCATCTCGCGAAACACTCTGCTCTTACGCATTCTTTTCAGCTCTTTATTTGCTTCTTTCGAATAAACTTTTGCTTTTTCTTCTAATCGATTGGTTTCTTGCCTTAGTTGTTCATGATATCCGGCTATCGCTAGCATTGCCTCAAATGGATCCACTACCGCTCCGCAATCTCTACACATAACAATTCGATTTTCAATGCTAAGCTCATAATGCGGAGGATTGCATGTGCATATTTTCTTCATCCCTTTATTGATTCTTAATAAATCAAAGCTGACAGTTTTTTCCTTATCCATCTTATACCTCCAACTACTTCTTCCTCTTATTCACCTGTTTCGTATGCTCCGCCACTCTCTTACAGCCAGCTTTTCATCTCTGGTAAGCCTTACCCTGCCGACATGGCTGCTGCATTCCCTCGCACCTGTCTCGTTCGATGCATTTTGTACACGGATTTATCATAATCTCTCGCCTTTCGAATTCTTCATAAAATCGCCTAATATCCAATCTCCCCATGCTGGTTTTTCTTTATTATCTTTCGGTCTGTATGGCTCCGGCAGTGGCATCCATGCAAGAACACTATCTCCATCGTCATCCCATTGACTATTTTCAAAATAATTGGTACTTGCGAACGGTTCTTTCTGTCCGGCTAATTCCCCGTCAAATGTCACTATGTATAATCCATCCCTTTCTGGTAATCTCTCTGTTATTGGTATCCATTTATTCATGCTGCACCCCTCCTTTGATCATCCCGGTTACTTCATTCCATCTGTGTATAAATTCTCTCCCTTCCTTTTCACTTCGAAAAGGGTACCACCATATCGCTTTTTCTTTACACTTCTGGAAGTTTTCCCGACTTTTGATTTCTTTTTTTATTTTCTCTATTTTTCTCTTTGTTCTAGGCTCATTCTTCTCTTCTAAGATTCTCAGAGCGTTTTTTAGATCTTCTACTGATGTCGCGGGATCTTTAATGGCCTCCCACGCCCCGCCGCCATAGCATTCTCTTAACGGTTCTGTTGTGATTATCTGGACGTTGTCTGTATGATCCCCTAATAGAATATCTGTATCATTCTTCATTCGTCTCCTCCAAATAGTTTTTTCCGAACATTTTCATAAACTCTTCTCTTGTATGATTCTGTTCAAAGGCTCTTTGTCCATCCTGGCGAAGCTCCCTCATTAATTCCGCATTGTTGTGTACCGCTTCCTTACCACTGATATGGTGCTCTAAGCAGAGATAGACTTTTAATCCTGCTGCTTCCGACTTATTTCTGTTCGAACCGCCAAATATATGGTGTTCATGCACCGCTCGTCTCCACTCTTGCATTGGTTTTAATTTCATGCAGAGGTAACAAGGTTCTCCCTTTTGTTGTAATATACTCGATTTATGTTTCTTTCGTTTTTTCAATCAGGATTCCTCCTCAAATCTACCATTCCTAATTGTTTTAATACTCCCTCTTTATCTTCATCCATTCGGTGAAGCATTACTCTGAATTTGCCAACATTATTTTCCCATACAACAGACCATTCGTTATAAGTAGGACTTGCTGGTGCTGTTTCTCCTTTTTCTATTTCGCAATAACTACTGTCTACCGCTTTTACGCAGGTATCATCTACTAATTTGGTTTCACCAGACGCATCCTGCAATACTCGTAATATTCTGCTTGCACTTGAAATATTTAACCAATTTGTCACTTCTGTTGGGCGCATATCCATATATCTTTTTATTTCAAGTGGCAATCCAGTCTCTAACTGATTACCTGATTCTAAAACTTGATACCGCTGTCCATCTTCTGGAAGTATTCCCGAAAGTGCTACAATATCCCCTAATGTTTCTTTTGGAATGTATTCTTTTAAAAATTCCATCTCCCAGTATCCTGCTGCTATATATAAGCTTTCTGCTTTGCAAGCAAGATAAAGGGTTCTATGCTTATACGCTTCTTTTAATAACTTTTTTAAAATTTTATGGTTCAAAAACATTTCGACTCCTTTCTCCTCCGGATTCCCGGAGGAATCAATGGCATATAGTTCTCACGGAACCGTTAACAAGTTGCTGTAATATGTAAAACCTCTGGAGGTTGTCCAGCTATTTCTCCAAATTTATCAAATATCCCTTTTCATCCTCTCTATTAATTATCCACATTATCCACAAACCTGTGGATAACTTCTTTCTTACTACTTTTCAAAATCGCTCCCCTATTTGGGATTTATGCGGGTTTTAGCAATTTGTAGTTACTCTTTTTAACTGTTCTTGTATCCACATACTATATTCGTGCTTCCCTGGTTCCGATAAGAGTAGATTCTCCCCAGCTTTTTCTTTCAGTTGTTTCCACAAGTCTCCATTTGCTACCGGTTCTCCTTTTGTGGTTACATATCCATTTTGTTCCCACCTATCTAAATTCTCTTCAAGCATTGTGAGAATGAACACATTTTCAGTATGAATATGTATTTCACTTGGTTTTACTACCCTGGCTACTGCTTCCGTTATGGCTTCCAAAGTAGCCCTATTGTATGTTCCTGTTGTTTCCTTGAACTCCTGTTTTGTTGCTAGTTTTCCTTTTAGTGTGCAGGCAAGCACATATCCGTATTTGCGGGGTTGTACTCTTGGGGCTTTACTGTCTGTCCCTATATAGATATGTACTTCCATCTCATTCCCTCCTTTTTAGTTTCAATAGTGTATATTCCCGGTATGGGTAACCGGTAACTGGGTTATTTCCTTCGTGGACAGAATCCTTATCAATGTAATATCCTTTTGGGATACGGATTTTGTTCCATGTTCTCCATCTGACATATGTCTTTTTCTTTGCTTCCGGAAGAGGGAGATTGCGGGATGTGGAATAGCTTGTCTCTCTTAGACGTTTGTCCGTTTCCGGAGTTTTAGTGATGTATGCGGCCAGGTCTTTAAACTCACCTTTTTCGTACATTAGTTGGCAAATTACTTTTCCTTTCTTCCAGGCTTTCCGCAAAATCAAATCTGTATCTGGTATTCTGTTTATTACCAGATGGACATGCCATCCGTTCTTGGTTCCTACCTCAATGTTGCGTATCCATTTCACTTTGTATCCTGCTTTCCCGTATTCCCTCCGGATCACCTTCATTGCATCCGAAAAATCTCTCTTTGCTTCTGTCATGTCGGACGGACGTTTTTCTTTTTCGTATGTAAGACATACAAAGTAATCGTTCTCTTCGAAGTGTTTTCTCAGCTTTCTTCTACAGGTCTTCTCCTTATTCTTCTGATTGACAGCTTTCATCTGAGCAGGAGTGAGTTTCTTTTTCTTCTCCCTTTTCATTCCTGGAGAACGGTATCTATAAGTGTGTCTTTCCTCAACCTCTATTGCATTATCAAATTCATATATATTTTTCGTATAACTCATATCTTCTGGTCCTATCTTTAATACGTTTATCAAGGTTAATACGGGACTTTCACCCGATTATTTCTTGACATTTTAAATTTCAGATAGTACACTTTAGATACGGTTTTATAGCGTACCATCTTTGGTATTTGCTACTAAGAGGAGACAGTTATTTGCCTCCTCTTTTTCATGTAATAATGATATAGGTTTGTTTGATCACTTTTGATTTGTTCTTTGCATAATCTTCCGCCTCTGCTAATATTCCGCAGAAACATTCTAATTGTCCATCCTTCCAGCGAATAATTTTCGCTGGGTTTTCTTTATTTCTGGAATGCTCCATTTCGTTTCATATCCATTACAATCAATTCGGTTAGTGCTGCCTTGCGTCTCTGATACAGCAGAGACGCAGGCTGTAACTGCAGAGCCGATTCATTTTGACTATATTTTTTCAGTAAAAAATTAATTATCATCTTCCTCACCTGCCAATTTTTCAAGATAAGCGATGCAGGCATTGTATTTCTGCATGATGTCACTAGCATAAGTTTCTATTTCAAACTGTTTATCCCATTCTTTTTCCTCAGAGATTTCACCCTCCATAGCAATTACTTCTGTCGAGTAGTTACTATGTCTAAAAATGACATGATTTCCCGCCTGCTGTGCTGCGTGTACTTTTTCAAGCAAAAACTTAACATCATCTAAGTTCAAAGTCTTTTCTTCCTCGTTCATAATTTTCTCCTTTTCTTTTCCTCTATCATGAGGTATACTTTAAGTGATTTATTTGCTATGTGCCTAACCGGGAGTTGCCGCTCCCTCAGGCACATTTTTTTATTTAAGCATTCTTACACGTTTTCCATATCCGCAAGCTTCTGCCACCTGCATCGGGTCATAATCTGGAACATGTTTCCTCATTACTGGGTCTTCCAAATCCTTATGGTACTTATCGTAGTCGATGTACGCATAAAGATTCGTCCCACAACTAATGAGGGCGTATCTCCCATAGCGTTTCTGTTCTTTCTCAATGCCGACCTTCCTGCGGTGGACAGTTCCCAGAGAGACCCCGAAGGTCTCTGCGAGCTGTTTGTTTGTGTAATATGGATGCCCGTGTATGGTTTCAATGATTTTTGTTGTGTCTTCCATGGTGTTCACCTCCTCTCCAACTATTCTTGACTTTTCATTAATTCTCCAATATTCTTGTTACATAGGATATCAATACACTTCAATACAAAAGAAAGGAATTTTTCTAATGATTCTGCAAATATCAACTTTATTAAATAGCCAATTACCGAACATCAATTTTTCAAAATTAATTGACACTTTTCTCAATCCTTCTGTTACGTTTATCATTGGTATTTTGACAGTTTTACTTACTCGTAATGCCAACCAATCTTCAACTGCTAGAGAAAGACTGGATAAAGTCTATCATCCTCTCTTTATATCCATCGAACCCCTTTTGTACAAATCTGTAAATTATGATGATGTCTCTTCTTTTTTAGATAAATATTATGAGTTAGAAGAAAAATACTCTCTTTTACTCACTCCAAGATTGCGTCAATTAATTCGAAATCTCCCTAAACAAAAAACTCCTTATAGTAAAGTGGAAGATTATAATCCCTGGTTCGAAATTTGCAAATACATTTCAAAAGATTATGATAAACTTTGTAGACAAGCTCATCTTCCTGTTAGAAGCATTTCCTATAGACTATTTTATGGGCAATATTCCTCTAAACTTTCTATGGTTTTCATGGCAATTTATCTATCAATGCCCGCTATTATCTTTGCCACTTTACTGTTAGTATTTGTTTTTCCTAGATTATTAGTTATTTTTTATATTTTTTTGTTTATGTTTCTATTTGATACAGCCCTTAAAAGTTTGTAAAAATACAATCACATCAAGAATTAGAATTTTGCTTTTTATCTCAGGATACTTAATACACAGGTATCCTGAGATAGAGCTAATCATAAGAATGTATAAAATAACTGCTATCATCATTTTGTACCTTTCCCCCTCCTATCCTGCTTTCTTCACTCTACATTATGTTAACTGCTCTTGCGTTCTGATTCTTCTGTTCTTTCTTCAAAATACTTCCAGAAGATTTCTAAACACAGGGCATTAATTGTCTTGCCCTGATACTTTGCTTTATCCTGTAACTTCCTATGCAACACAATTGGTATTGCTAATCCCAACCTTTTCTTGTTCGTCACTTTTGCGTCACTCCTTTCTGATTTTCATTATATCATTGCGTCACTTTTGCGTCAATATATTTTTTGACATATTTTTTATGTTATAATTGCGTCACAATGACGTTATAATGAAAGGAGAATCAACATGGCATCAGATTTACCACGTTATACTTTGCGTATGCCAAAAGAATATCTGCAAAAAATACGCTATATTGCAGAAGAAAATGGACGTTCCGCAAATAAAGAAATTGAGCTTATGGTTAAACAACGTATTAAAGAATACGAACAAAAAAATGGTCCTATCAATCTTGATAATCTTTAAGATATCTTGTAACCATCTGGATCATCATTTGGTTTAAACTCAATCCCCGTCTTTCCGCTTCATCCCTTACCTGCTTTTCCAATTCATCCGGGATTCGAACGGTTAGACGGATTGTTGTCTGTTCTTTTGGATTATTTTCTTTCTTCATATGTAATTTCTCACCTCCTAACTGCTCTTGCGTTCTGGTTCTTGTCTACTTTTTATAGAGTAGCATGGTAAAAAAATATAATCTTGAGGCATATTATAAATTCTCGATAACATTTCCATTTCTGGGATTCGTGGAATAATTCTTCCCTTTTCCCAATTAATTATAGTTTGCTTAGAAACACGCATTTGACGAGCTGCTTCTAATTGTGTCATTCCAGCATTTACTCTTGCTGCTGCTAAAGAGATTTGAATTCCAGCCATTTTTTCCTCCTTTCACACTGATTTATCTCTTTGTTACAGTTACATTTTAACTCTACTTTTTATAGATGTCAATACTTTCTGTAAACTATTTTTACTTTTTGTATTGAAATATTCTACTTTTTGTAATATACTTATTGTAACAAAAGGAGGGATATGATGAGCGATGACTTTTACAAAAAGATTTTTTCGAAAAATCTCAGATATTACATGGAACTAAATCAAAAAGAACAAATAGATATAATTAACGATTTAGGATTTAATAAATCTTCTGTTTCTACTTGGTGCAACGGTACCAGACTTCCACGAATGGATAAAGTTGATGCACTTGCAAAATATTTCGGAATCAACCGTTCTGACTTAATAGAAGAAAGAAAAAATAATACCTCAATATCTTCCTTTATCCAATGTCAGACCAAAGACGAGGAATCTCTAGTCCTCTCCTACAGAGAACTAAACGATATAAATAAGAAAAAGAGCGTTACTTATACAAAAAACCTTTTATCTACACAGCGTATGGAAAACGAGCTCCTTGCCGCCCATGAACGTACTGATATAGAAGTGACTCCAGAAGAGATACAGAATGATTTAGATATTATGAATGATGATAGTTTGTGGAAGTAAAAAACACCACCTACGACACATTTGTGTTTTCAATGATTCGCTATTAATATAGCAGTCATCTAAGAAGAATTAAGGTGCTGCTTGAATTCTTTCTTATTCTGCGATATACTTGCATCGAGAAAACCATATTGATTATGGTTAAAAGGCACTCGTGCAAATATTATTGCATGGGTGTCTTTTACTTTATATAGTTACATTGTTAGAGAAAGGTGGTGTCTCACTTGACATATGAACAACTTTTAGATTCTGCCAATCAGGAGGGTCTGGCAGTAAAAGAACAACCGCTCTCTACTCATGATGGTCTGATTATTGGAAGCCGCATAGCAATTCGAAAGGATATTCCCACCCAGGCAAAGAAAGCCTGTGTCCTTGCCGAAGAACTTGGGCATCATTATACTAATGTAGGAAACGTGTTAGATCAAACAGAGATAGCGAATATAAAACAAGAACGAAAAGCCCGGATGTGGGCTTATAACAAACAGATTGGATTATCTGGCATATTATCCGCTTACAAATATGGCTGTAGGAATCTACACGAAATGGCAGAGCATCTGGATGTTACAGAAACATTTTTAAAAGATGCACTGGATGCCTATCTTTTAAAATATGGAAAATGTACTGTAGTAGATAATTACATGATATTTTTCGAGCCGCTGGGAGTTGTGGATATGAATTATGGAATTGAATAAAGGAGGTATTTATTATGATGTATCCATTTATGACACTAAATGATGATACAGAAATCGTTCATTCTGAAATGAAACCAGATGGTAAGGTAAAAGTCTATATCGAAACACCAGATGAAAAATGCTGTTTTAAACATGCAACTTGCTGGTTGCCTGATTATAAATGGGAGGATATTTTTGAATATTCGGACGAGGACATTAAACATTTTGATGAAATTATCCATTCTATGGCACAACAAATATAAGAAAAGCCCAGTGCTACCAACACCGAGCTTCCTCATAGATTACTTGTCAACAGGGATGCTGACTGTATAACCTAACTTGAACAACTAGATTATACCACAGCATCCGTAATTTTAACAGGGTGTATTTTTTATACCCATTTTTACGAAAGGATGATTATATGTGGACCGAGAAAACCAAAAACGGGAAATATAAACACGTAGAACGCTACACAGACCCAGTGACGGGGAAGGAGAAGAAAGTTTCTATTACTACCGAAAAGAATACCGCTCAGGCCAGAAAAACGGCACAGAGGGCACTTCTCGTTAAAATAGATAATCTTCTTGATGCGCGAACCATTTCCAATATCACACTTTCCGAACTCAGAGAAAAATGGCTAAACGACAAAAGAAGAACCTGGAAAGAAAGTTCTTACGGTTCAGAAAAACGTAATAGTCGAAAAGTTGTAGAAATGCTTGGAGAAAATTGTATAGCAAATAATCTTACTGCTCGTTATGTCCGGGAACACATCACCTCTTTAGACGAAGACCTTTCTCTTGCTAACGGGAGAATCTCCGTGTTTAAAAGAATGATTACTTGGGGATTTAAAAACGACTATATAAGCGATAAGTCCTATCTGGATAAATTAGAAAAGGTAGCCACCTCTACTGAAACTGAGGAAGATATTGAAGAAAAGTATTTAGAATCTGATGAAGTCACAAAACTTATCAAAGGGATGAAAAAGGAACCTTGGATAACACTTACCCGCTTTCTTGTCCTTACTGGTCTTCGTATTGGGGAAGCATTTTCTCTTACAGCTGCAGATATCGACTTGAAGAATCGGCATATCCACATAATCAGTAACTATGATTACATAAATAAACTTACTGATACTCCAAAAACGCCTTCCTCAAAAAGACGTGTGTATATTCAGGATGAGCTACTAGAATTTGCAAGAGAACTAAAGAAAGAAGCTCTCGCGAATAAACTGATTTACGGAAACGATTTGATTTTTCAGCGAAAAGGCAAGCCCCTTGTCTATGAAAGTTACCACTACCAGTTAAGTACAGTAAGTCAAAAAACATTAGGGCGGAAAATCACGCCTCACACTCTCAGGCACACTCATACTTCTCTTTTGGCAGAGCAGGGAGTAGATATTGAAACAATCTCCCGCCGCCTTGGACATGAAGATTCTCAGATTACAAGAAAGATATATCTTCATGTTACGAAAAAAATGCGGAAAAGAGATGAGATGCAGGTGCAAAGCATAAGAATCCTTTAAAACTATGTTTGCCCCTTTTTGCCCCTTTTTCATATATTGCAGGTTTTATAAATCCACTAATAACTACTGTTTATGCGGATTTCAGCCTGCAATATATGACATTTACAAAAAACACATAAATTTTATTGAGGTTTTTTAAAAAAGTTACATACGGCTTAAAAATGGCTTAAATACAGGCTTATTGTACTGTAATTTTATTCACACAAAATCAAGGGGCTTCATATTATGCCCCTTTTTTGCCCCTCAAAACAAACTATGATGTTGTGGTATAGTCTATAAGCAGGTATTCTTTTTCAATGTCTGCTTTTTCTAAAAATATTAAAAAAGAGCAGGAAACCCCGAGTTCTTTTTCTGCTCTTTTTTAATTTACTTTTTGCACATCTTGTTTACGATTTTTTGTACGGCATTGTAATCGTAACCAGCCGCCTTTAATTTCTTCTTCCGACTTTCACCATTTCCCCATTTTCCAGCCTTTACTTCCTTGGCAATCTGGGTATTAGACTTCTTGCCGGATTTCTTCCTTACTTCCTTCATGGGAGTGAGAAATAATTCCCTCTCTGCTTTTCTTCTCCTGGTAAGACCACGATAAACTTTACCACCAGCTTTATTGTACTGGAGCATCTTAGATGCCACTACAGCTTTTGAGCGTGTGCCGTCTGCAGTAAGCTGCTTGATCGAGCCGATATTATAGCAAAACGATACAAGAGCATCTAGCTCGTTCTGATTCCAATTGTACTGCTTGTCATATTCTAAAACAAGCGGAAGATATTTTTTATTAAGAGATTCTTCTAGCCATTTTTCTGCTGTAGCTTTAGAGATTTTCATACCTTTACGAATAATCTTCTTCGTGATCTTAAAGTCACTGTTTGTAATTCCATAGCCAATAGTCCACACACCTACCTCATCACGGTATGCAGTAAGTCTGCAACCTTCAAATTCTTTTACGAGATTTAGACATTTATCACTAATTTTCTTCATTTGTTACTCCCCCTCTGGCAATTCATCTGTCATGTCGTTCAAAAATTTCTGAATATACTTCTTAACCCTTTCCGGAACTGGCAGTCCGCATAATGTCATATTTTTTAAAATAGAAATGGCCTCATAAAGAACAAATAACAGGCAGAAAAATTCGCATACACCTAATTTTTGAATACCCAATAATTTTATGTACTGCTCCGGAATCATAAAGAGCATATTAATGTGCATGATAATGTCTACAAGCATCAGTAACCCAACGCTGAGCAGCATAGCCGCCTTTCTGATTGCTCCGTCAATTCCTACGCAAGAATTAAACTTATGTTCTTTAATCGCCCGGAGCACTCCCAAGATAGTGTCTAATACGACAGCGATTAATAAAATTTCAAAAAATGAATTTCCTGTAAGTAATTTCAACGTTTCCTGAATCATAATCTTCCCCTCCTATTTCTCAGCAAAAACTAATACATTACTCCATCTTCCATAGTATTTTCCGTACAGTGCCCGAACTCTTACATAGTATTTTCCATGCACCATTTCACAATCATCTTTCTTGCAATCACACTCAAAAGCTGCCCAATGGGCTTTTGGGCTTCCGGAAAATTTATATATGTAAGTCTTTGTCTTGTTTTTAAATTTCGGGTCTCTCGAAAATTGATTCTCGAATCCGGTTGCCTTTTTCACAGGGGTCCACTTGTACTCTATGACTCTCCTATCTTTTTCACTGTCGTATTTGTTCTGCACTGCTGTTGCCTTAGGCCGTGGAGATACCACTGCATAAATCATGTTTCTATAATTATTTCTACTAACAGTCCTTGCTGAAACATTTGACGGAATAATCATTCCGGCTACAAGCAGCATTGCTAACATTAAACATAATTTCTTCTTCATAACTTTTCCTCCTACTTTACAACAATTACGCCTTTATACTTTTCGTTCGTACACCTTCGTGCGTTTTCTTTCTTAACAGTTACTACACTTTTCTTTCCGTCTGAGAAACGATAAATCTTACCCGATTTGCTATCTCTCAACAAGGCAACTGTGTGAATCGGGTTTCCTTCTTCAAACAGGATCATATAGCCTTTCTTTAATTTTGCCTTTAATTGTTCAGTCGTCAAAGACTTGTGATAGGCTGCCGGCTTCCTTGGGCAGATCATATTGATTCCCCTCGCAATTTCTGTGAGCGGATACTTTGCGCCGCATTTCAATTTCCTTCGGGCATACTGCAGCACCTGCTGCATATTTTTCTTGATGCCCTTGTAGCGTAGAGCCATGTAAAACGCCACCAGACTGCATCCATGATGCTGGATAAAATCGCTCTTGAAATTGTATTGCGATGGCACCGGAATATATCTTTTGTTATCCAGTATGATTCTCCACGGATATTTCTTCTTGCTGTTCTTGTTTTTGTTTGCTACTATTCTCATTTTTTCTCACCTCCTTGAGAATAAAAAAATACACAATAGTATCAATAAATACCATTGTGTATCATGTAAAATATGTTATTATAATTTTATAACCTAATTTCATAGGTTAGTATTTTTTTCATTTTTTAAAAGCAGCTCCGAAAGGGGCTGCTTCCTTTTTATTCGTCCATCGTTTCATGCAACCTTTTTAAGCATACTTTTTATCATGATCTAGTACGTGTACATATATATCCTGAATTTGTAACTCACACACTACCTTTTCCGTTGCCGCCGCTCTAAAATCAACCGTATCATTTGCATCTAATGAAATAGTAAAGCTTTCTAATCTTGTATAAAAAGCAACTGCGGGACTATACGGAGTTATTGTATATGCCGCAACCCGGTTTCCGTTTATGAATGGAGCGAAATAACATCTTTTATTTGCTGTGCTCGATTTTGTGCCAAGACGAACCTGGAATAAATACAGTCCTTTTCTTAATATTTTTATTTGATTATTAGAAGACTTTTCATAAAAATTCGCCCCACTTAGATCATTTGTTGTTGTAAAGGCAGGGACATTAATATATGAATTATTTGTTGTTGTACATTGAACAGATGAATTTCCCCAATAATGTGCAACAACACCAGCCACCATCCGAGATAGTGAATTAAAATAAATGGTAGAATCACTATTTTGCATCCTATCCGGAAGAAAAGTAATACTTTCTCCATCTCTTGATAATCGAATTTTTCCATCCTGCAAAGATAAGTCATTTTTTAATGTATTCTTTTCTCCATCACTGATATACTTGTTTATTTCTATGTATGCGGGTGTAGCATACATGCGGAAATATCCTTTTTCTGTATCGCACTTATACCAACTTATAGAATCTATAATCGCTCCATTTTTTATTGATACATTTAAATCCTCATTTAAAAAACTTCCAAATCGAACAGAAAAATCCCCACTGCTTGATTCCTCTTTTTTTCCTGTAACATAGCAAGAAATAAGTTTTTTACTACCTGATTGCAAAGCAATAGATACTTCGTCAATTTGACTGCTAAGTGAGTTCTGTTCAATCTTCCATCCGCCAATAGTTCCCTTTGCTCCTTGCAACTCTACGCCAGTAATTTTTCCTGTTGCATTTATATTCTTTGAAAAAATATCATCAACATCTATCATTTCTGCCGTTATTGCTTTTGTTTTAAGTTCTCCACCTTCTATAATGGTTTCTCCGCTTGGAGAGCTTACAACAAATTTTTCTGTCAATGCTTTAACCAGCCCATCTGTAACTTCAAGGCTCGTTTCTCCTGTTCCAGATTTAATCAGCCAGCTGAATTTATCTGCTGTTTGATTTGCAATACTTCCAATTTCTTTTACATTCTCTTCGGTATCATCTGGATCCGGAGTCCATTCAGTACAAACCTTCCCTTTTTCTAACTGTGAGTTATAGAGATAGTATATGCCTGTTTTTCCGAAGACAATTTCAAGATTGTCTTCTGCGGCAGTAAATTGAACATACGAATGTTTCCATTCCATCGGGCTTTCAATATCTTTTTCTGCGACAATGATACTAGAACTTGAATCTGATTTTATATATAACGAAAAGGTATACTCTTCACCGGTCGTCATAATTTTTTTTAAGACAAACGGAATAGTTGTATCTTCTATTGTAAACTTTGCACATGTTACTTCTTTTCCGTTAAAATCAACCTGTACTCTTTCTAATTTGTTTGCCATTTATTACCCTCACATTCCGTTATCCCAGTTAATACAAGCAACAAGTCCGTAGACTAATGCAGCCGCAGAGCTCCACGAACTTCCACTTCCTTTTGCATATACTTTAATCACATCACCAGATTTGCAATCTACATCAAAACTAGGAAGTGAAAGAGCAGAAGAAGTATTAATAGACGCATTTCCAACAGAAGAACCATTTTTGTAAAGATACACAGTAGGATAAGAACTACCACTATAACTACTACCTGATGATGAAGCTAGTATCTTAAAGCGATAAGTTCCTGTTTTTTTGATTGTAAGAGAAACGCCCGTATCTGTTTCGTTTGAAGAATTTGTTACTTTTGACGTTGTCCATGAAGCCATAACAGGTGTATCCCCTGCTGTTATAGTAGATGGAAGTCCAGAACCAGTAGTAGAACCACCAGAACTAGACCCTGTATATGTTCCCATTACTCCAAAAATAGAAATACCAGACTTAATATTTCCTGCAACTAAATTTGCATCACCTTTTATTTTTTGCGTTCCAGTTAAATATTGACTACCTGCAATATACTGATCTGTTGTACTAGGTGTGATATCCTGTCCGGATAATTCAGGCATATTACCGATTATTTTTCCTTCTTTGCCGTATGCAATTTTCCCTTTTTTTACATCTCGATGCTCTATTGTTGCATCGCTTGTATCATATCCAGATGTACTGCTAGATTCACATGTACCGCTTACTCCAAGAATCGTTACTCCTTTTTTAATATTCCCCGCAATAATTTTATTTTGCTCGGTCGTTGAAATTTGAACCGTTCCTGAACCACTATGTTTACCAGAAGGTATTGTATAAACTTCACTTTTACTACTAATGGTTTTATTTACCGTTCCTACATTTGTCATTGTTCCAGAAACTAATATTCCATTTGAATTGACTATTTTCTTTCCACTAAGAACATCTTCTGCTGTTGCGGTAACGGAACTAACATCTTTATACCCACTTATTACTTTTTCAACAGCACTATCAATTTCTTGACCTGTATGTGTTAATGTATAACTTGCCATTTAATTCATCACCTCCGCCACCATATCGTCAATCTGTTTTCCAGTATATATAGATGTATAAGCAGCTTTTATCTTTATTGTATTGCCATCAGAATCAACTAGGCTTTGACCATTAGCATCTACTAAATCTGAAATAGTTACTTGTCCTTCAAATACATAATCTTCAAAATCGAGTGTATTACTATTACGGATAAGGTTTCTAGCTCCGATTTGCGAGCTTATGTCATCCTTTGTCGCTACGACTTTAGATGCTACTGTGAAATGTGTTGCATCAATGCTTAGTTCGCCAGTTACAGTATTAAAATCAAACAAAGCATTTTTTCCAGTAAGTTTAAAACTACCATCTGGAAGGAGTTGCATTGGCGTTACATTTTTACCTGTAAGAGAGCCATCTCCAGCTCCTATCCCAGTTGTAGAAATATAAATTCCGCTGACTGGGTCTTCCATAGTTTTTTTCCCGCTGTATATAGCGTTTCCACTGATATCGAAATTGGCAATTTTTGCTTTAAATGCCGACAGATCAACAACATCAATAGAGGCCGCTTGAATCTTCTGACTATTTACTTCAGCCTCAGATACTCCATTGGCTACATTTATAGCTTTTACGATAGAATCCTGTCCATCCGGCCCGGTGATAATTAGTCTGTCTGTTCTGATTGTGCCAGCTGTAATTGTGTCTGCATCAATCGATTTAATCTTAGCAGACTCAATCGTTGCATCCGCTATCTTAGCGTTTGTAATGGACCCGTTTTGAATTGTTCCTTCCCCAATGGAACCGTTTTTAATGACTCCATTCTCAATCCATGCATTATTAACATTTGCCAAGTCTATATCAGCTTTATTCGCCTTTAGATTCTTGATATCTGCATTGTTTGCCTCTAAATCTTTTGTTTTTATCCAGTCAGTTTCTACACCTTTAATGCCAGTAACAACACCATTTGTAATCTCAAAGGATGAGTTTACTATCTTTACTGTGCTATCTGATGCTTCCAATTTATTGTTGATGAGAGTAATATCGTTTCCTTGGCTATTAACTTTGTTATTTATTTCGGTGATAGTATTGCCTTGTTGTTTTATTGTGTTGTCCAGCTGAACAATTGTATTATTTTGCTGAATTATATTATTATTTAACTGAACAATTACATTTCCTTGCTCATCAACTACAGATATGATTGCTTTGATATCGCCTCTTGCCAGATCAGCCAATTCCCTCGCTTTAATTGCAACAGAATCATCCGTAGGTGGTGCTGTAATGTTTCCTGTTAACCATGCTCTTCCGCCGCTGACTCGTATTTTTACAGAGTCACCTTCCTTACAATTAATAGCCATCTGGGCTGGTGTTTCTTCTGCTCCTCCTTCTATGTGAACATATGCTGTCTTTTCATCAACACGCAAGACTTTTGCAACTGTATCATATGGTTTGGTTCTATTCTGCTTTGTTATTGAGGCAATTTCTTTCACGAATTCATTCAATACTTTCCACCTCCTCTTCTGTTTTACATCCATGCGAAAGTGACAAAGTTTGTGACGTGATTCTAAATTTTCCAGTGAGATTATGCTGAGGATAATTTAGATCTACAACATCACCTAAAAAAATATTTTCGAAAAATCGGCGGCTGTAGTGTATTGTTCTTGCAGGCTTTTGTAATTCTTTCAACTTCCGAATAGCATACGAAGCTATACTTTCTCCGCCAGCTAATTCAACGCTTGTTTCTGATTTCCACACTTCTCTTCCACGATTTACTGTCGATAAGAAACTGTTAGGACTATCATCCCTTGCAATCGCTGCACCATAATCATCATTTATTGCCATGAAACAGTTTGGGGTATCATACCAATCAAATGTATCAGTGATATCACATTCTATTATGTCATTATCATTAATACCGGCTGTGAGATTGCTATTTTCATCATTTGCGCAGATAACAATGCTACCATCTCCGCTGATTCTAATTCTCCACCCTATGGCATCAAGTACATGCAGTGCCATGCTTAGCCTTGTTTCTCCATCTTCTGCGACTATACTTTCCGTTGTGATTGGTGATGTTCCCTCTATGTATACCGGAGCAGGTATGCAATCAAACAGATTTTTGATTTGCTTTGCTCCGCTCCCAGCAGGGACATAATAGCCACGAGGTAAAATCATATCGTTTGCCGGTTTGAGAACCGAATAACATTCTATGTTATAAGTAGCCCGTATCCCATTAAGCTTTCTTTCAGGAAATGCAGTTAATCCAGTAAACAGAGGGGCTCTTACACTTGTCCCGCCTTGCTGAGCTTGTAAATAAATACGAACCCAGCACTCTTTATCTGTTATTTGTTCGGTCATTGTTATGGAGGCAGACTCTCTTAAATCTGAAGAGCTATCACGGTCTATATTTCCTTCTGTAAATTCAAATTCCTGCTGGTCTGTCCACGTCTTGGGATCAACTGTCGTCAAAATATATCTTGCTGAAAATCCTCTACTCCAATCCATTATGTCACCTCATTAGGATGTTCTGCATTCCATTGTTCTTGCGTAATCGCATCCTGTTCTTGTGTTTCAATTCTTGATACCGTCAATGAAAAATTGATAATTTGCGGAGTGTTTCCATCCACTGCCTCTGCCACTTGGATATCGCAGGCGAAAGAAGATCCTTCCGGTGTTCTTATGTGACAGACCCCTGGATAATCAGCCAGACGGCGCATTTTTTCTATCAGTTCTGTTTCGTCCAGGGATACACTATTGGCACTCAGTTTTAAGTCTCTTTCAACTGCTTGATTCCAGTCACCTTGCACAGAACCGCCGAGATAAGTCGTCCTCTCAAAATCTTTTTTCCATGAATTGTCCAAGGTCATATCATATTGAAGTTCTATCATCTCTTCATCAAAATTAATGATTGTCTTTCCCTCTGAAAAATCAAAAAAATAATAACTCCAAGCAAAAGAATTTTCTGCTGTAATATAATCTCCATTCGCCGTCTTGCCTACTACTAGGATTCCTCCATTATCATTCAGAGCAGGGTATGGATCTATATAGTCTTGGGCATAAATGCCATCTGATAAGATTAACTCCGGTCTGTCCACACTTAGTCGATACAGATCAAAACTATCACCTTCTGCGTAATCGATTGGTTTCGCAACATTAATAATTGCAATTTTATTTTTTTTATCGGCTGACACTATAGCTTGCGGAACTTCCGGTTGATGTTTCCATCGTACGACAAACGGTATCTTCTTTGTTGCCACATGATCGTAAATATCTGTGAACACAATCTGTATGCTATATCTGGCACCATCATCCATCTGTCCGATTAGGTCATTTAGTCCAACAGTATAGTCATCCGTTTCGTCACCGGTAAAGCTGGCAATGATTTCATTACAAAAATGTTGTTCTTTTAATCCATTTGGGCGGAGAATATAATAATCCTCATCTCTGACAATCGTCACTTTTGCTGTGCCGGCAGAATCCCCGAAGGAAGGGGCTATTGTTAATGGTAGCTGCTCTAAATAATTTGTTGTGCCTTCCGATAATTCCGGTATTGTCTGGTCAGTTGTTTCTGTGGCAATATCATTGGAATTATATGTCGTTTTCTCTGAAATAAGATTTGTTGTAACGCTGTCTATCGCAGGTTTTGCAACAATTTCAACAGCCACAGAATCTGACCACGCTCCCTCTTTTCCTCCTTGCGCCGTAACCATCGCTTTTAAATAATGAATCTCTCCCACGTTCCACAGTTTGTCTAAAAGACCATTTGCAGCATAGATTTTATTAATATTTTCAATCGTTTCTGATAATGTTTCCATACCGGAAGACATCATCAGAACAACAACATTTCCCTCTTTTCCTTTAACCGGCTCGTCATTAATTGCTTCTGCTATCTTTATGCTCGCTTTGCTGTTTCCCGTGTAGCCAACACTGCAGATAACTGTATCGTCAACACTAAGATAATTTTCCGTAGTTGCAAGTGTTGGTGTTGTTGGTGTCTCGCTTAATGACACTGCAACCGTATCAGACCATGGTGACATCACCTCTTCTTCTCCAGATGTATCTCTCAATCTCACACGGAAATAATATGTTTTTGCCGATTTCAAAGACCCAATGTGCCATGTGGTCTCTCTATCGTCCACGTCATAAGTAGTTGGGGCATCCGTACTGATCCATGCATCCTCATGATCTGCCCATGATATGGTAGCCGCATCCGCATTTTTCCATGACCAATCCCACGTTAGTTCTACGGTATCGGATGCTACTGCCATTGCATTTATATTTTTCGGAGGAACTGCAATTTTTCTTGTCTCTGAATAGATCCATCCGGATTGCATGAGCGGATTCAATTTGTAAACAGTACCATACACTCCATTTTGAGGTGTAGAAGTTCCAGTAAAGTTTTTGAGGGCAATCTGGTATTCATTCCCTCCAGAAACATCTGGGCATGTAACTGTGATTGTCCCTTCTTTATCCGTGATTGCAATAATGCCTTTTTCTTCGTTGCCTATTTTCATCCAGATTGCTGTTTTAGCGTCAGAAACTTCCGTCTTTCGCTCAATACTATTGATGGTCAGTGTTGTTCCTGTTGCTGATACCGTATCAAATGACGGGGATTTTAAGGCCCCTCGTGCCGCTACTCGTGGTTCAGAATATGCATATTTTTTATCGTGTGTGCTTTGCACCCTTGTCCACATGATCTGGTCTTCCGCTATACCATCGTCCGTATTAAAATCTGCCGACACCGTATAGTCATGATACGCAACAGTTACCCCTGTACTCCACGAGGTGCCGGTATACCTCTCTCCGCTTTCCGGCTTATCTATAGCATACTGCAATTCCATAGAATCTACAGGCCTGTCCTTTGGTCTATTCTGTGTCCAATCCGCCCATACATAGCGACTAGATGAACCAATCGCTTTGCTTCCTGTCTTCTGAATAACTGGACGTTCAGGTATGCTGTAATAATGATATGCATATTTCCAATCTGAATCACCGGCAACACCTTTTGCTTTCACTCTCACAATTCGACAATATGTGTTGCTTTGTGTCGGTGAACCATCTTCTGCGATTGACCATGAACCGGATGCCGCAGTATACGAAGCATCGCTAAATGTAGCTTTTGATATTTCGCCCTTATAATTCTTCATAATAGCTGTCTGTACCTGAGTCTTGGCGAAATGCCTTGCGTCATTTGCCTCGTATGAAGTACTCCAGGAAAATGTACCTTTATTTGCGCCGGTATCATCAAGGGAGTAAGAAACAGAAGGGGCATTTGGTGCATAAATGGCAAACGTCTTCGCGGAAGATGTAGCCGTGTAGGTGTATTTTTTATCATCTGAAGATTTTCCTTTGACCTTGAATTCAATACCACTTAATCTCTTAGATGTGGCAGGATAATATTTAGTCTTATCAAGAGATACCGTTTTTTTCGTTGTCTTATGTCCTACGCTTATCTCTTTCCACTTTTCCCATGTCCACTTAGTGGCTCCCTTCTTCTTTGTACGCAAGCGATACCGGAGCCACTGACCTGCTCCGTATCCTTTTGATGGTATTTTCCATTCAATCGTAAACTTTAAACCGTCTCTTGATATAGTCAGACCACTGGGAGCAGCAGACTTTTTCTTTTTCTTTGCCATTATGCCATTTTCACCTGCCTTCTAAGCTCACTCGCCATTCTTCTTCCCCATTCTTCCGGATTATCTGCACCGTTTACGGTTACGTTAATAGTTACATCGTTTTTCGTTCCCTGTGTCGCCTCTTTGATGTCACTCATTAATCTGCTACGACCGTACAACATCTCGTCTCCTGCTTCTCCTGCTCCAAACAGGGTAGCATCAGAAAATACATATGGACTTTCCATAGCCTTTTTATACCAGCTCACATTAAAATGCGGCAAACTTCCTTTGCCTCCGATACCGAACGGAGCCTTGCCGCCTGACACACTGACATGCGGCACTTTCAAATGCGGCAGTGACCATGAAAACTTAAACGCTCCTTTGAATTTAGATACAATGCCTTTGATAATATTCCAAGCCTTCGACAAGATGCTTTTTACTGTGGATGGAATCTTTGAAATCCCATTTTTAAGTGCTGTGGCTGCAGCCTTGCCACCACCTGATAAAGTGCTCTTAAATCTGCTCATGGCAGTTCTCGCCCCACTTACTACCGTATTTTTAAAAAACACGATGGCGTTCTTTGCGGTACTGACCATCTTAGAGAAAATGGTCTTGACGCTTGTTACGATACCATTCATACCTCCTTTGAAAGCATTTGCTGTTCCCTTGGCACCACTCACCAGCAAATTCTTGAATTTTTCCATTGCTGTTTTTGCGCCATTAGATAGGATATCTTTGAGTTTCCCTACCGCAGATTTTGTAAATCCAGAAATCTTTTCTGGAAGTGCTTTCACACCATTTGCAATACCTGTTACAATCGACTTTCCAAGATTTATCCAGTTAAAAGCCGTAAGCACAGAAACAATGGCTGTGATAATCTTTGGCAGGTTCGCCACGATTGTTGGGATTGCCTTGATAATTCCTTCTGCTAATTTTCCAAGGAGCACAGCACCTGTGATAAGTAGTTTAGGTGCATTATCATTGATAATTCCAGCCATGTTCTCAACGATGGTCGGCACATTTTCCACCAGCGTTGGAATAGAATCAATCAGACCGTCCGCGATATTGGTAATCAAGTCAAGACCACAGTCAATCAAATTTCCTGCATTTTCCCGTATAGTTTCGGATAGATCCGAGAGCATAGGCAATGCCTTGTCCAACAATTCCGGGATTGCTGTTTCCATGCCTTGCCCGATGTTTTCTACAAGATTCACTCCTGTATCTACTAGTCCGGTAAGTCCCTCACTGCCAAGACTGACTATATTACTAAGTTTTTCGCCGATTGTTGACGCAATCGTTCCCCAGTCCGCATTTCCAAGGGAACCACTTATCATATTTACTAAGTCAAGACCCATGGAGCCGAAATCGGCTAAAGACCCTCCAATGTCGCCAAAGGTAGAGAATGCCGAGGATAAGGCGCTACTAAAATTGAAAGATGCTATCCGCTTCTTTACCGTAGTATCCAGACTATCCATCGCACCATCAACAACGCTCCCCCAATCAGTACTTGTAATCAAATTCCCGATACCTGTCACAATATTGGCGAGCAGAGGGGCAAGGTTTGCTCCAAACGTAACAACACTGTTTATGAGATTTTTCAACGGCTGTGTCATATCTCCGCCAAGGGACAACTGCCCTAAAAAGTCAGTCCATGACGACTTCATCATGCTTACTGAACCAGTCAGGGTGGTGGCCGCCTCTTTAGAGGTCGTACCCATGACGCCCATTTTGGATTGCACAACATGAATCGCTTTTACGATATTGTCATAAGACAGACTCGTGCCATCAACACTGATTCCTAACTTATTCTGCACATCTGTCATTTTAGATGCATCTGCAATAAGACGCTGCATTTCTGTTTTTGTGCCACCATAACCAAGTTTCAAATTATCAAGCATCGTATAGTTCTGCTTTGCAAATCCTTGATAGGCATTCGTTATGTTGGTCATATCCGTCCCCATCTTATTTGCATTATCTGACATGTCCCTCATCGCTACATTGGCAAGCTTTGCCGCCTGCGCTGTATCTCCGCCAACTGAAGACACCAATGAGGCTGCAAAGCTCGTTGTCTGCTCCATATACTCATTTGCTGACATGCCGACTGTCTTCCAGGCATTTGCCGCATTCTTCTTTACTGTTTTTGCCGCATTGCCAAAAAGTGTCTCTACACCGCCAAGGGATTGTTGGAGCTTGCCGCCCTCGTTAATAGATGAAGCTAAAGCTGTACCGATACCTGCAGCTGCTAAAATTTTTGTCGCTGTTGCCGCCATCCCTGACCCGAGTTTACCACCAAGACTCTTTCCACTAGAACTTACGACAGGTCCTCCGCTGCGATTAATAGCCGCTGCCATCCCATTCATAGATGGAAGAATCTGTACGTAAGCTTGTCCGATTGTTGTTCCACTCACTCCCTCATCCCCTTTCGTTGTTTTTATTCCAGTTGTCCACAAATTCCTGTGGTGTAGAAAATCCTACAGGTTCATTATCTCTTTCCCTCATGTGTTCCAGAAATAAATACGGCTTATCCGCTTCTTTTTCATCAAGAAAACCGTACCGGAACAATTTCAGTTCATCCGCGATATGTGCCACAACTAAAGAGATCGGCGGGTATGTGATTCCTATAATTTTCTGCATGATGCGTGATTCCTCTCCAAGACCGGCGGCAAGAGTAGCAATCACCTCTACCGGATAGGAGTCAAGTCCGATAACATGGTACACTTCTGCGAGATCACAGAAAAGCTCCTCTTCTCCCGCCGCAATCATCAAGGAGAGGTTAATCAGTTTTTTGTTCCTGGATCTTTGCCTGCTTCTTCAAGCATTTCAGCGATACCTTCCCCGAAAAGCTCGTCTGCATACTTTTCCTCTGTGGCATTTTCGTCACAATGATCCGCAAAGGCTTCTGCCTGTTCCGAACCAAGTATGATATCGGCAAGATTGAGCACGGTGCGGTTAGACTCATTTTTCTCCAGTTCTGTTAACAGCCGCACAGACTTCATGCTATGCAGTTTTTTGGGGTCTACCTCGTAAGCAAATCCACTCTTTGTTTTTCCTTTTAACATGTATACCCTCCCTATTTATGCCGTGAGCAGATACTCTAAGTGCGTTACTGATTTCCCGGCACTCTCAACATAAGTCGAGATACCTGTGACTGTTACGCCATATCCCACAGGTTCATCGTCTTTGTAAGTAATTGTTTCCATGCCAGATATCTTCCCGTTCGGGATAACAATCCGCTTGTTCGCAGTTCCCATGGATGTATCGATAACATAGACTCCTGCTGGTACTTCCTCTGTAGTTGCCTTGATTGTCAGTCCCGTAGCTAAATCCCCTGTAACATTGTCTGCCCCGTAAATTGCCTTCAGCACCGCAACATTTAACGATTCCAACAGTTTATAAGACCACGTATCTGTTTTGCTAGTCTGTGTGGACAAGACTACATCTCCACCCCACGCTTTTACATCCGTATTCTCTGCTGCATTCTCATTGCTCACGCCATCCTCAGAAATATATCCCAGGCATTCAAATGCCTTATCTAATGCATCTTTTGTATTTGTCGGCAAGGCAGTCCCCAATGGGGCGAAGTAGATCGCACCCTTAATATTTGGTTTTCCTGCTTGTACATTTGTAGCTGTGTTTCCCATTCTATCCCTCCTTATTTATGCGAAATATCAAAAATACATTGATAGCGGTACTGTTTTTTTCTTGTATCTGTTGCATTGTAAGCAGAAACCAGATGTGCACCGCTGATATCTGGTCTCTCGACTATGCCCGGAATAAAGTTCTGTACTTTTTCATCCAGAGCAGCCGCGCCATACAATGTTGCGGCATAACTCTGGAAAGCAATAGAGTCCGTGATAATGTAATTAGCACTTTGTCTGCCCACTCTTTCAATGCGGACGTAAGAATCTGGTTCATCTTCTGGAGATTCTGCCACAATAGGCACATCAATCAGATTCTTTAAATAATCAATCACTACAGCTTCGATAATCATTCCCTCACGCTCCTCCACGCTTTTTCCAGGATATTCCCGTTCAAGTTTCTAAAATAGTCTTTGTCTGTGGCAGGTTTCACAATAACAGCTCCACGTTTCTGATATTGCCTTTCTTCTATGTCAAATCCTGGTCCTGCAATTTCCTGTATCTGTGTCGCATACTTGCGGCACTCAGATAAAACTTTGGGGGATTTTCTTAGTGCAGCATATCCGTTGAAATCGGCTTTAAATTTAAATCTACTCATACCGTTCCACCATCCATCTCTGATTCCATTTTCCCGGAATATTCGCATCGATTCCTTCTTTTGGCAATCCGAATACCCTCCACGACTCTCCAAAAAAGTCAACGCGGCAGTCTTTCCATGTATGATTATCACCTTTGGGAATCGCAATCTCATACACTGCCTTCTTCCCTGTGAGGTTCAACACATCCAGCACTTCGGTAGTTGCTGACGGAGCTACTAATACATTTTCTACATCAACCGGTATTTCTTTATACACAGAATGCCCGAACGGATCTGTTCCTGTTTCCTTTTTTTCATACAACGTTACCGTGATTCCTTTGATCATGATTCTCCCTCCTGTACTAAGTCGGAATATGGATTTGTGCATCCAATCCGATTTCCAACACCAAGGAGTTTTTTATCCAATTTTGTCAGATACAGCTCGCCGCTACCATTTGCATTCGTCCAAGTCTGAGAGTACACCATCGCTGATGTAGTTGCCTGTGTTGCTCCAATTGGAATCCCTTCGTCACGGCTTCCCAATATACGGATTACCATGTTGCACGATACTAATTTCTTAGCATTTTCCGAAGCCTTGTCATTGTAGGCATCAATAATGACTGCCGCATCATCTAATAGAGCTTTCACATAGTCCGAATCCGTTTCTTTTACTCCGTTTCTCCTTTGGATATCCTCATATGTCGCATAAGCCATTCAATCACCTACTTTTTTGCTGTTGAGGTTTTTCGTCCTGTTGCAGCCGTCTTTTTTACCGGTTTCTTTACCGGTTCTTCTTTTGCTTCCGGTTCCTCTTCAACTAGTTGGAACATAGTGGAGTCTAACGCAACGTCAGACTCTACTACAATTTCTGTTTGTTTGTATAAATATTTCATAGTCTACCCTGCAGCTTTCATGATTTTCGTGAATGCTTTCTGGTCTAAGATTCCGATTCCATATACAATCTCTGCACGGATAGCAATCTGATTCTGTCTCTGTAAATCTCCAAGTCCATCCGGATCACCGTATTCGATCAGATGCGCTCCGATTGATCTCTGTACGCCCCATCTGAATGCATCAAACTGACCAATGATACCGAGCAGATTTGTATCTGCAGTAATTTCGTTCTTCGCGGAAACTGTATCAGATACCGATGCCTGCATTCCGGAGAAATTAGTTAAATTCTGTCCGAATCCAATTTCCGGATAGATTTTTCTGCCATTTGCATCCCTCATTGTTGAAAGACCGAATGAAAGCGTTGGATCCATCGCGATTCCGCTCGGAGTATATCCGGATGAAATGATTACTCCCGCTGCCGCTTCAATAGCTTCATCGTATTTTGTACCAGTCAGCTCTACTTTCTGAGTTGTATCAATCAATCCTTCTTTCACCAAGTCCGACACTGTTCCGGTAAGTGGATTAATTTTGTGGATGCCTACAAGATCAAGTGCTCTTCCAAGTGCGATACCTGCGTTGGATGCCAAATCCTGCAGCACGCCAATCTGAACATCTTCGTCTGCCCACTGTACCTCCTGTGAAAATCTCATAGTAACCTGCAGTTTAAACGGATTGATTGTTTTTGCCCCATAGGTTGTCGGTGTTGGGGATTTCTGTCCACCTTCACCTACCAGTTCCGCTTTTGGCGGTGCTGTTAATACCCACACCTGCTGTTTGCCAAACTTCTGTGGTCTTGCTCCGGATAATTGTGCCAGAGTAGAGCCTTTCTGTGCTTTTTCAAAAATGCCTCTTGAGATTTCAGCCGGAATCTCAAAATCTGTACTAATCAATGCTGCCATATTTTACTCTCCTTTTCCAAAAATCTGATGTGCAAATTCTCGCATTGCATCGTCATGTTCATAATGTTCTGTAATATTACCTCTGTTTCTTTTTGTTCCTGGATAACTTTTTGGTTTTGCAAATTTCAGAATTGCTTCTGCCTGTTTCTTACAGGTTTCTTCATCTTCTCCTGTAAGTAGATCCATTGGAACACTTGTGTCTTTCGCCACTTTTTCTCTCACCTGTCTAACAGTGCTTTCCTTTTTGAGTGTACTAAGTTCTGCTTGAAGCGCATCCGACCTCTCTTTTTCTTTCTGAAGCTCCGTCTTACTCTGCTCTTGATACTCATCATATTTGTTTGCTTTTTCTCTCAGGTCTTCATAATCCGCGTATTTCTGCCGTTCTCTCGCAAGGCGTCCCTCTATGATTGAATCTATTTCCGCCTGAGTAAAAGTTTTTTCATCTGCCATCGTGTTTCCCTCCTAATTGAGTAATTTTTTTAGTTAAAATCCACATTTAAGGCATGTGTTGCCATAAAAATAACACGCATCTCTGCGTGTTAGAATTATTACTTTATTCTTCTGTGTGACATATGTTAGTTATTTTTCTATACACATCTTCGTAAAGTTCCTGTTTGTCTCCGTTATAGGTATATTCAGCATAGATTCCATCCCCGCTGAATGTTGTAGAAAGCAATGCTTTGTAGTTCTGTAGAGTTTTACATGACCATACAACAAATACATTGCTTAAATCTGCCGGCGGTGTCTGCGGTGTATCTGCATAACCATTCTCGTTGTACCATTCAACTAATTTCTTCTTGCATACACTCTCGAAGTGTGCCATTCCTGTGATAATCATGACTTTCTCCTTTCTTGCGCCGGCGCAATTAAATCATTAGGTCTACATCCTCCATTACTGCTCTTGCTTCGAGTACTGCCATGTAATCTGCCATAGCTTTAAGCTGCATATTGTAAGTGCTGCGCGGGCAGGTAGGTTCAAAGGCAAGTGTTCCCTCGTCCCATTTCTTAAGCATTTTTCTTAATCCGTCAAAGCGAACCTCTAACTGCTTATATTCTGCCTTAAAACGTTCCTTATAATCTTCACTTATCATACCTACCGCCGTTGCTGGAAGCTTATTCTCATCGTATTCTCTATAAGCTTCCTCAAATGCATATGCCGGAGACCAGCTTACATAATCATCGCTGTACTTGACAAGATAGCCTGCGTCCTCTGGATTTTCGTCTGCCGGAATTTGCCAACCTCTGAATTTGTTATAATCTCCTCTTGTCATTAGTCTTGCTTCAACTACTTTTGTTCCAACATACTTTTTCATGTTCTCTTACCTTCCTTTTCTTAAAAATTATAAATAACCTTACAATTATTGATATTTCCGTTTGCCAGCCGATACTCAATCACTGTAGGATATCTGTTTTCTTCTAACCATTCTCTTATTTTTGTAAATACACTTTCTTTATACTGAACTGTGATTCCATCATGTCCGTTCCGGCTATATGCCGTTCTGACAATTTCATCTGTAAACAAATCAAGCTTCTGAATAATTGCCGCTACTGCTTTGTCGTGTGGTTTTCCGCTTGATGACATGATTCCAAGTTCTTTTGCGATAGAGGTACAATCCCAGAGTTTTTTGTCTTCTGTTATTATCGGAGAATGAACAGGATAACCATTATCTGTGTAAATCCTTACAACTTCCGCTGCAATGAACTTGACATCCACGCCGGCTTTGCCTAACAGACCGCTGATATTCTTTGCCATCTGGTTGACAGAGGACAGCTTCTCTTTCTTTTTCTTGGACTTTTTTTCTGGAATACCATCTCGGATTACATTTTCCATTTCATGAAAACGATTGATGTATCTTGCAGTAAATTCTGTACCCTTAGTTCCTGTAAGTTTATGAGCGATGAATTCGCAACCTTTCTTTGTAACATTAAAGCACGGGCGACTCTGATTATTCGCATCTTTATAAGTGGATTCTGTAAAGAAATCGCCCAATCCAATTTTGGTTTCGGCTAACTGAGTAATATAATTTCTTATATCTCTAAGCAATTTGCTATGTTCTTTCCCTACCATCTCCGCTACTTCAATGCTACTGATTGTCTGTTCAATTTGTTTCATGGCGAAATTCTCCTTTCTGAATCACCAAAATAAGACGCAGCCTTTCGCTACGTCTCGTGGTTCGTTTGGGGAGGTCAGGAGCATACCCTGACAGGAGTTCTCCCCATATTTAAAAATGAGTATAAAAATACCACCAATCATTTTCTGATCAGTGGTATTAAATACGTCCTTCCTTCTTTAATTCCTTGATTTCTTCTTCAGTAAGTTTTTTAAACTTCAACGGCTCTCGCGCCCATGCTTCCTGACGTTCTATCCAAGCACGATCATCCTCTGATAGTTTTTCTGTTTCTTCTTTCACTACAGTATTACCTCCAAAACGATTTCATTCTTCTGATTAGATATTACTCTATATAACGTATCTTTGTCAAATAAAAGTTCTCGTTGTTTTTTGAATTTGCTTAAAGGTTCAATATATCCTGCTAATGAACCTTTTTTTGCGCAAATTGTAATATTATAGTTTCTTTTCAGTGCTCCCGTCTTTACTATTGATGTGCTTAGAAACTGTCCTGGAAAAACAATATCTCCCGTTTTCATTCCTTCAAACGGATTAAATTCCATTGTTCTGTAACATATAACATCATGTCTAAGCGGATTACGCTTCAATGCTCCAGACATTGCATTCGCGTACTTGCGAAGTTTAGGATCTTCTTCTGCTTCGCCACGTAACATTCTATTTAATCTTTCAAAAAATCTATTTTGCTTACCATCTACAGAATTGTAAGTATATTTTTCAAATGCGATTCGCTCAAAATCCGACAATCCATTTACCCACTGTGTAGTATCTCTTCGCATAATCTCAACAATTTCATTGCTTTTAAGTGGGTTGAAGTTCTTAATTTTTGTCATATATTTCTTTTCTGCATACAATTCCCGTTTTCTCGCATTAATAGCATCCTTATTTTCCTTATATCGTATTCTCCGCATGGCATTGATGTCTCCACCAGCGTTATTATATTCTTCCAGGTACTTATCCGGATCATATCCGGCCACTGTGCTTTTTCCATCAAACCGCACTGCATACTCACAGTCACAATGAGCATGGATATGTTCGGCATGTCCATTTCTAAGTGCTTTCTTGGACATATACTGCCATCCTCTGGATGCTAACGTAATGCAAAACGCACATGTGTCCCCATGCGGTATCCAGGCGAATTGTGCACCATCTCGCATAGCGTTTTTCAAAGTAGTATCAGCTCCGACCTGTTTTACTAGCCTCGCCACTGTTGCCGGAACATTCATCTGAGACTGTTTCATTGTTCCATGAACTGCTTTTGCTACTTCTCCATATTCCGGAAGATCTGCAATTTCCGCTGTCGGGACAACTACTCCCTGTGCCGCTGCTGTAGCTTCGTACATCTTACAAGACAGGGAGCCGATAGCCTGTCCGTAACGCTGTGACAATGCAAATGCGTAATCTAAAAGAGCTTTATCATCTTCAAAACCATGTTTCTGAACATATGCCTGCATCAGGTCTGCTGCCTTTTGACTAATCTGTGACATCTTCGTTATGTATTTCAGCCACGCTTTCTTCGTTATCTGCATTTCCAAATTCCTCCGTCAAGATGCTATCACCCTTCGCTCTCTGCTCCTGTGCTTTAATCCTGCGGATATCCGCCTGATCAAATCCAATCATCTCAAGAAACACATCTGTTTGGGCGAAGCCTTCTCTTGCTGTGGCAATCTTTAATGCCGCATCCGTTGTGGATGCTACACTGGGCATTGCTGGATTCTTGAAGTGTGGGATTATTCCTTGGTTGTTTTCCTGTAGTTTTTCCGGGATAGTTCCCAGTTCGACAGCTAGAGCTATCCTTGCTATCCGTTTCAAAGCATCTCCATTCCCCTCATTGAGTTGTTCCGCTAAAAGGACCAGTGTTTGTGACTGAGCTAAGATTGCCTCGCTGGATGTTGGGTTCGCATCATTAACTACTCCGGTATCTGTTACCGTCAGACCTGTTGCAGCAGAAAACTGCGTAGCCAGCATACGGAGCATCTGTACATGAGGCTCGATGGAGCCTTGCGAAAGCTGTCCAAATTCCGGTTTTTCTCCTGTGTCTGGATTAATCGTGGAATACAGGATGCTGCCAACATATTGTTTAAACTTCTGACTTACCAACGTATCATACTGATCATCTGAGACACCGAGCAAGTATTTCTGTGGGGATGTAGCGAATTCTAACCCAATAGTGGCATTTGCCACTGTCCGTATATAGCCTTGTATTAGATTGCGGATTGGTTTCTTGAGTCGTGACTGCCCGAAAGGTTTGTCATGTGTTGCATCCCAAACGAAAGCTACCATGAGCGGTTCCCCGAAATCGTGTGACGTTCCAACAGCAGTCCATGCGCCTCCTGTCCTGTCTAATTCCCATATATCTGTATCCGTGTAAAAGGTCACATGCTCCGGGGTCCATGCAATGTCCGATTCATCTTTCCGGGTATCTTCAAAAGCAAACCCATACCGTATGCGTCCTTTTTCAGCATTCCAATGAGCCACAGCGCAATTAGGGGAATAAAAATGTATCCTTGCATCACCTTCCATACCAGAAACGGCAGCAAAAGCACATCCGTATTTCAATTCTTCCCTGACCGCCTTGTTGTACTCTGCGATTAAGTGATTCCGTTCCATGACAGGTTCCATATTTTCTGACATGATGCCATTTTCTGTGACAAAACCATCAAACATAGAACGAGATGCCAAAACATCCACTGTTTTTGCACCCCATGCGCATCCAATTTTCAATCTTTGCAAGCCGTATGGTAATGCAATGCCAAGATTGATCTCTTGTAATGTAACATCTCCTTCGTAATATCTTTGTTTTACTGCATTAGAAGTCTGATAATATGTAAATGTTTTCTGTAATTCATTCAGCCATTGCTGTTCATCCGGCGGCAAGCCTGACACTGTTCCAAAATTCAAATTTACCATTTAACCTATCCTCATTTTTCTGTTTGGATTCCTTTTTGATGTCCGGCATCCCCATAAGGCCAATGCAGCTGCCTCGATCGGTGCAGAATCATCACCACCAAAACCCCAGCCTCCGGAGATTGGGCGCCTCACTGTAGTCGTGGCGGATTCATCCAATATTTCCTGATACCGATACCAGGAAACTGTCTGTTCATTGATTTCCTGTACTAACTGACTGGCAGCAGCAACTACATCTTTCCCTGTTGGCCGAACAATAGAGCTTTTTAATTTCCATGTATCTTTAATCTTGCCAATTAAAAAGTCTACACCATTTTTTCCGTCAATCACCACACAAGAAGCCTTTTTATATCTTTCATTCAGCCAGTCCGCAAGCCATTGTATGCCGTGAGCAGTCGTTTTCATCTCAATCAAGGAAATCCTTGCCGCTCCATCTTCGGAACATACTGCACCACACAGAGCGACCATGGCACCATCTGGAGTAAATTTAATACCGTAAGCTGTCTTTCCTTCGGGCTTTTTCTGATCAGATGCACATGATGCCCATTTTGTTTTATCAATCGCCCAATCCTGTGCGTTATTAATCGGGCTCCACCAACCAAGCCGTTCTCTGGCAAATGTGTCTTCGTCCATCTGTTCCCACTCCGCTTTGATTGTACCTAATTGCATTCTCTTTCCCAGTGCGGGATTAGATGAAGCCCAACGACTCTTATCTGATGTGTCTCCAATTTCTTTCACAGAATATTCTGTCCATGCAGTTGAATCACTCTCACCACTTAATGCCCTTTCTCGGATTTTCCGGAAAACGGTCCCTGTACAATTTTCATCAGGAGGTGTTCCCAAATAAATTGTCTGTGGATTCCTTGAAGCAGAGATTGCTGGAAGGAAAGAAGCCTGCTGTTCATTGGTAAGCTCCTGCGCTTCATCAAATATTAGACAATCCCCATGCAATCCTCGCCCGCCATTTCTTGTCCTTGCTACAAATTGCACGCGTCCGCCATTCTTTAGTATGATCTGTTCTCGTCCAAGTGCGCATTTAATTTCTTTCACGTATTTCACCAATCCTCGGGATTCAAATAGTCCCTTTAACTCCATGAATGTTTCTGTTGCAGTTTTTTGCAGATGTGCCGTATAGATTGCCCACTCAGAAAACATTATCATGCCACTGGCAATTCTGCCGGAAGTAATCAGGGTTTTCCCGTTCTGACGAGGAACAGAAATACCGCATGTAGGAGCCGACCATGCATCATGCTGTGTCCTGCCCATCCAGTCATGAAGCACGTTTCCCTGCCAAGGGTCAACAGTGAGTCTCCCTGCTTTCAAAATCTTAGCCGCATCATTCCCGTCCGTATATTCACTTTCTGGTACAATTCTAACGGATGGTACTTGGCTTCCCATCAGCTTCTCGCGCTGATAAGATTTCTCCAATCTCGTCATCGGTCTCACCTACTCCCTGTATCTCTTCAATCTCTTTTATTGTTTCCCTGTACTGTTTTGCAAGTGGTGGCATCAGCTTGCTACCATCTTCATTCTTTGCACAGACATCTATCTGCGTTGCCAGTACCAGAGATAGATTTATTAGTTGTTCCAGCCGGTTCCCAGTACTGGTTACGGTGCTCATTTTTTTCTTTCTTGCCACAAAAGCACCTCCTTAAAAATTTCCTGTGTGTAAATTGGCGCTGGACGGCGGGGGTAGTCTCAAAAAGGGGTGGGGT
>ERZ1034818.91-NODE-91-length-34663-cov-11.044990_pt1 | contig 34663 bp, 22 predicted proteins | sample MGYA00520595_ERZ1034818 | MGnify/ENA primary metagenome ERZ1034818 (study PRJEB33766, sample SAMN09781689) | gut metagenome | biome: gut microbiome | host: Homo sapiens | place: Madagascar | study: EMG produced TPA metagenomics assembly of the PRJNA485056 data set...
CTTTAATTATACATGATAAAAATTTTGAGAATTTTGATTAGTGCCATTTAATGCTGGTAAATCGTTATTAAAAGATTTTTTGTTGAATTTTGAAAAAAACTCATGCTCTGCAAAAGTGTTTTGTGAATATATGTTCCGCTTCTGTGAAGTTAAAACGATCTTCCAAAACGAAGATAAGCGTACTCACTCATTGCATCAAGGACTTACAGATAAGTAGTTCTTAAAATTTCCTCAATCAGAACACATCTAGATAAAACTGTTTTGCTAATGACAAGTTGCAAGTAGCTAATGTGCCTAGTCACTGAGTTTTCTTAATACCTAAGGCAAAGTCTGGGTTATAAGGGATTTTATGTAAAATCTCTTTTGCTTTTTTAAGGTTCCCCTTTTTAAACTCTTGCTCCATAAGCTCAAGCCAAAACTCAATTTCATCTAGTGACATTTCTATATTGCGCTCTTTACGATATTGAAAGAACTCTTTCCACGCTTCTTTTGAAAAGTTGTTCTCTGGCAATTGATAGCCTTTTGGTAAATGCTTCAGATCTGACATAGAAACTCCTTGAACTGCTTGATTTCAAGTCTTTATAGTGAAGGCTTAAAGCCTTCACTTATACTTACTAGATAAAACCTGCTCTTTTATGAGTTGTTTCACGATAGGAGTAGTTATCCTCAATCCTGGTGAGATTTAGATGTAATAAAGCTTCATCGACATCGCATTGCTCTATCTTATTAGAATCACGCCAGGCTGCTTCCTTACAAACAGAATCTAAAAAGGATTTGGTATCACAAAGAGGATGACCTGACAATTTTGATGCAGCCTTAATTAAGGAGAGATCATTACTTACTGGTTTATCTTTTAAATACTCCTCCATTACAGCTAAAACGCCTTTAGTATCAGCATAGCTAATCTCGATTTTGTTTGAGAATCTGCCATTACGTAAGATAGCCTCATCCATATCATCAATACGATTGGTAGCTGCAATTACTAAGACTCTGTCTTTAGCTGTATCAGAAATTGAGCGTAAGAACTGTGAAATACCTTCGTTGTTATTACAACTTCTTCTTTTAGCAAACATGGAGTCAGCTTCATCTATAAAGACAATAGAAGGAGCAGCATCTTTGGCCTTGTTAAAGATCTCAGTTATCTTTTTTGCTGATCCTACTGAATTCTGTTCATATTGAGTGGCATCAATGGTAAAAAATTTCCAGCCTAAAAACTTTGCTAAGGCATTAGCAGCATAGGTTTTACCAGTGCCTGGGGCTCCATAGAGCATGATAGGATCCAGCATTTTAAGCTTAAAGCGCTGATACTTTTCTGGATACTTAATGTAATCAATAAAGTTATCATTGATAAAATTTTCAAGTTCTGTCTGTCCAGGTAGAGAGAAAAAGGCATCTTTATCTAAGGTAAAGCCTAAGAACTTCTTTAAAAGAGCATTTAAAGTATCTTGAAGATCAAAATTAAATCTGCCTTTTTTATTCTTGTCCAAAGCTAGCTCTGCATTTACCATCTTTATGAATTTAAAGACTGAGTTTAAAGACATACCTTCCAACTGAGTTGAGAGATTCTTAATACAAGACAGGCTCAACTCTTGCCTTGAAAAGCTTGAGGTAAAACAATCTACAATATCATCTGCATCAGGTCTTGAGATCTCAAAGGTATTTGGGAATAAATCTAAAAGACCTGAGTCAATCTTTTCTCTATAATTTGCTGTCATGATGACAAAGCAATTTTTCTTTTCAATATCTTCAATTGCCTGTTTTGTAGCATTAACCTCTTCTATGGTCCAATCGTTGTCATCACGTACATAGCGCACATCAGAGAAATAGGCATCAACGTTTTCCATAACCACAACTGATGGTTTTCTAGTGTCAATTTTTTTGAACTGTTCTGTAATGTTTTTAGCAAAGTCATGGATACCTGAGTTTGAGAGACTAGCAAGATTTATCTTATGCTCCTTTATATTCAGTGCTTTTAATAAAATCTCAACAGCTTTAGTTTTTCCAGAGCCATGCTCTCCGAATAACACTAAATTTGCTCTCTTATGAGCAATACTAAAACGCTTCATGGAAGAACTGCCGTTGTTATTTATTTTTTCTCCAGACTCTTTGGCTAAACAAGAGACTGAGTGTAAGCTCTTGCAGTCTTCAAAGTCTTTAAGATAGTGGTCATAAAGGTAATCTTGAAGTTTCCTATTACCTGTAATATGAAAGCTGCAATCGGTAACACTCTTTGAGTTTGTTAAAGTGGCGTGAGTTTTACCATCATCTCTTTTCAGGTAATCACAGTTATTAGGATCAATTCCATGAGAGCGCATCTTCTCTTCAATTCTAGATCTTTGCTTTTGACGCTCTTTTTCTGTCATTTTTTCTGCAAAAAGATCATGAGTATAGCGAGAGCTTAATCTTAATGAAAAGTTGTTTTCATCTGAACCAGCTTTAAAGTAAGCAGGCACAGCTCCTAAATAATCAGGCTGAGGATTAAAAAATGACTGTGAGTATGCATTGGGGTATGAAGCACAGTTTACTGAGCCTAAATTGAACAGGAGGGAATATTCATTAAAGTACTCTCCATCAAAACGACGTGGCTTCCTGTGTTCTATAAAAGCTTTTAACAGATAATCATACTCAGGCATGTAAAAGCTGTTAAAAAAGGTAGTCTTTAAAAAGCGTTGAGCATAATTAGCATTTTTTACCACAAAGCTATCCTGTCTTAGTTGATAAAAGACCATGCTCTGGTAAATAAGTGATAAAGGAACATTGCCATATTTACCCTTTATTAGATCGTAAACTACAGTTGACTCTTCAAATACAGGAGTGCAGTCAGCTGTTGTAGAGGCTACTTGTAAAGGTTGAGCTACAACATTGATATCATCTTTGACAGTCTTATCCTGTAAAGATTTAAGATAGGACTTCATAAAGGTATAGCCTGGCAGATATGGTAAAAGCTCAAGTGTATACAAGGCATCTTTTACATCATGCTCACAAAGTGCTTTTACAAGATAGGCTACATTAGCTGCATCCTCAGTTACAGGTAACTGGTAGCGCTGTAAAGATAGGTTCTTTACACTTTGCATTGCAAAAAATACGTATTGATGAGTAAAGTAAAAGTAAGACAAACGGGAGTTTAAAAGCTCTGTTATTTCCTCGACTTTGTATGTTCTATAGGCATAGCAGTTACTCATGTAAATACCGTTATTCTCATGGAAGCTTACATTTGCGCTCTCAATGCAGAAAGACAGAGCAATACTCATTAAGTTTAGCTCTTTAACACAGTCATCGTCAGGTTGAGACTTAACTTTTGTTTTTAAGCAGTTGTCACAGTAGAGATGCAAGCAATCTAAAAGCATTAGAACATCTTCACAGTTACCTACCTTATAGTGCTTATCAATAAACTCACAGATTGTCTCCATTGAGCCTGTAGCACACAGATACTTTAAAAAGGCACTTTTATAAAGGCTGTGATAAAGCTGCTTATCATAGACTGTCATTAAAGGCTCTAAAGTGAGCACTTTGCCCTTTGGCACTGCATTACTCTTTGAAGACAGACAACTCTTAGGCAATCTGATTAAGTATGATGGTGTCTCATACTCATAATTAGAGCAAATAGAATTTGGCAAATTAGTTTCTAACAGATCTTTGTAAAGTGCATTGATTGCTGACTTATTATGATTGATTACATAGGATGGATAGAGAGACTCTTTACCTCTGTACCCATCAATTCTCATCAATGGAAGCTTATGAGCTACCATGCAGTAGACAAGCTTTTTATAGGCATTAGAGCTTGCTGCATCATATGGCAGGTAATGAGCTCTCATGAAAGCTGCAATACTCAAAAGAGCTTCATTGACAGCTTTTTCTTTACGTTGAGCAATTTTGAGTTCAGCTTTTTCTTTTCTTGCTGTTTCTATATTCTCATTTTCAAAGATCTCACTTTCATAACCATCATGGTTATGAGCTAAAACATCATCAAAGGTATTATCTTTTAAGATATCTACAGTGTGCTCAATTAATTTATAGAAGCTCTTTAAGGTTGCAATCAAATTCTCATACTGAGCTGACAGTAATTTTTTGCCATGATTTTTATCTAAAAGTCCCTTTTCATCTTTATTGTAATCACTGTTCTTTACTAAGCTGTCATTTGTGATCTTCCCAAAATCTGGAGCATTGAAGATAAAATCAAAACCTGAAAGTTCATTTATAAAACTTTCAAATTCAGGATCACCTGTTCCATGAACACTTAAGAAGAGATCAAGGCAGTCTTTAAATACAGGTGACAAAAGCACCATTTTTTTTAAGATAAAGGCTCTAAAAACAGGGATGTCATACAAAGCATCGTTTAAGTGCCTGCATCCAGACTCAGGTGGATTTTGGCTGTTTATTACATTCACTAAAGGCACTTCAGTACTGTCGTTTGTTTTTGTAAAAGTTGCATCATCAGCATTTACAGCTGTTGACTCAATACAGCTATTGTCGGGATTTAATGAAGTACTTTCTCTTATATAGTCTTTTGCTAAACTGATACCAAAGGTACGGTCATAGCTCTTGCGTACTGAGGAGTAACGTGCCTTCAGGCTTTGATCTTTTAGATAGTTATAAAGGCGATTTGCTTTTAAAGAGGCATCATTACCCTGTAAGAGATAAGTAAGTAAAAGGCTGTCACGAACTAATCTTAAGACATAGAGAGTTGAACGGGTAATTTCTTTTCTATGTGATAAAAGGTTATTTAAAAGCAGAGCCTTTTTTGAGCTTACAAGATCAGATAACTCACTCTCACTTATGCCCTCTTCAATTGCGCTCTTAATCTCATTTACAAAGAGAATAATGTCATGCATCGCATCAGTCTTAAAGAGGTATTTTTCAAGATAAATGAAGGAATGGACAATAACCTTATCCAAAGGTGAATTCTTATCTGAATTCTGTGATAAAGCTATTTCTTTTGCTATAAAAGAGCCAAAATGATTTTTAAATTTACCATGAATTCCCTTATTTTCAATCAGATCATAAGCAAATAAGCGATTTGAACAGAAATATAAAAACTGAAGATAGGCTCTGTGTCCCTCTTCAGACAAACCATAGTCATCAACTGAAAACTTACATGGATCCTGTTTAACATTAGGTTCATGATTTTGATTGTCTGTTTTTAAGATAGAGTTTTTTTCTGGAATTAGAGCACTTCCATTATCATCATTTTCGCTCTTTTCTGTATTATTACTGTCTTTGACACAATGGTTATAAAACAGAGTATCAAGATCAATTAAAGGTGTATCCTGTAAAAGATGAGAGACAAAGATCACTGCTAAAGCTCTTTCATCTGCACTGTCAGCATTATTTTTTGCAAAGTCATATCGAGATGATAATGGTGTAAAGTCCCCCTTATCTAACATAAAATGAGCAAAGTTACAGATTAGCTCTGTCTTTAAAGTACCTTTACCTTTGCAGCAGTCTAATACCTTAAAACAAAAGCTTTCATCAAAAGATGAATGGAATAAGTCATCATGGATGAACACTTTGTAGCGATCAAGAGCTTCATCATCGCAATTTATCTCAGTGCATTTTTGTCTGAAAAGCAACTTTGTAAAGTAGTTATAAGCAAAACTGTCATAAGATGCAGCTCTATTATCTTTAATAAGTTTTGATGTCACCTCTTCTATCAACTCAGATTTAAACTGCAAAGAGCCTGATTTTTTACATCTTAAAGCATTATTTACAAGTGTATAAGGATTAAGGGTGAAACCTAACTTATCCTTAAGTCTTGCCTTAAGGTTTTGGTTTAATGATCTGATATTGTTTGAACCGTTTACTTTGGTATTTTTATTCTCAAGAGATAACATAGCTCTCTCCTTAAAAGTGTTTTTATAAAAAATAGGTGTAGTCTATACCTATTTATTGCTGATTAAAAAAATTTAGTTTTGCCATTCTGTCTGTTTTGACTCAAGCGCTTGAAAATAGTCTGCTACCTCAGTGTATAGATCTGGGAACTTCACTTTTGTAAACTCCACAGGAGCATAGTGATTAGGTTTATAGTCAACACAGCAGTTATAACGAGTAATCCCGTCATCCTCATCTACTCTTTGAGTATGGGTGTGACCGTGAATAATCCTGGTACAGAAACCTGTTTTTTCACCAATAAAGCCACGTGTAGCCTTTACAAACTTGCAGTACTCTTCATCCATGAGTCTTCCATGGTAATCAGGTTTTCCTGTTACTGGAAAGTGACATAAAAAGTAATTCCCAAAGATTAAGTATCTGTTAACAGATAAGAAGCCTCACTTTCTGTAAAACGAGTCTTTATACCAGTCATGATTGCCTTTAATTAAAACCTTACGACCAGGAAGCTTTGTAAAGATCTCAGTCATCTTTTGACCTTTGTGATTCTTTTTAAAAGTTAAATCTCCTAAAAAGATAACCATGTCATTCTCATTTACTGTATTTCTGTACTGCTCTAATAGAAAATCGTCACACTCTTCAATCCCCTTATCTGTAAAGTCAAAAGGACGGTTACAATATTGGATGAGGGCTTTATGCCCTAAATGAAGATCACTTGTGATAAATAAACGAGGCTCTGTTACTTTGTCAGCTGTTACTCTCATATGATGATCTCCTTTAGGATTAACAAATTTCAAATATCATCCTTTGATATATTTCAGTATATACGATACCTAATTATTATCAAGCAAATTTTTAGGTATTTTTTATATCTAAATCACTTAAGGTTATGTTTTTCGTTTTACAATTCTGTACACTATCTTTAATACAGATTGATGAGATATTCAGTAAATAAGAGACAAAAGCATGAAAGAGCTAACAGATAAAGTAAACATGGATAACTTAAGTTTGATTATTAAGACATTAAGATCTAAAGCTACCTCTTCAACTTTCTTTAATAAGTCAAACACTAAACTGTTACTAAAGCTTGCTGTTGCCTTTTATCAGTTTAAAGATAAAAGTTTAGAAGAACTTATTTTTACTGATGCTAAATATGATGAAAGCGGATGTCATGACTCTTTTTTGGACGATTTAATCAAATGTATTAACTCAGATAAGATTAAAAACAGCAATAATCAGTATGTAAAAAACTTTTTAGAGAGGATTGGTGCTAAAAAAACTGATTTAAATGAAACTTACTTAAAAGAGGCTGATGACAAAGATAACAATAAAAAACTAAATATTGACAGCTCTTATAACTTAACACTAAACACTGATGCTTTAAATAAGTTAGGTATCAGTATTTATGACTCATACCCATACACTGAACTTAAAGCCAATCTGTGCAGTTTCATCAATAAGTTAAACATAGAACATCTAAAAGATTCAGTACAGGATACGCCTTCAGCTAATGGTAAAGCTGACAGTAATAACGCTTTAAGCCATGCCAAAAGAAACAAATGTACAGTTTTAGATACTGATACTGTAATTTTTGATAATTTCTTTAATGCAGCAGATGAGCTCTTCTCAAATACTTTTTTCCATGAACAGAGACTTGTAAAAGTACTTTGTGATTATCTATCTGAGTCTTGCAGTCAAGATAATGATAAAGTGCTCTTTTTATCTAATGTACTGCCTTATGCTGAATACTCACTTTTAAATGATCATAACTGCAGCATTGACAGTTTTGTCAATGTTGACAGTAAGATGAGTATTGATGCTAAAGTTAACTTTGAAGCTTTAAAGAGATTTGATGAAAACTTAAAAAAAACTAGCTCTCATGCTCAAGGCTTAAAATCAGACTCTTTAAACCTAAATGAAAAGACTGTCTTCCTACGTGATTATGAAGCTAATTTAGTCCCTGAAGAATGCAAAAAACAGGTCGATGCTGCAGGTAATGCAGATATTGATGACACTTCATATTTACACACTCCATCGCTGGAACTTAACTTTGTAAGAGCACTGCTCTTACAAATTAACAGTCCATTAAAACCTTATGTTTCAAGACAGGAGTTAATCGACAATCCTCATAGTGCAGCTTTTGTCTGTCAGCCACTCTTTAAAGGTGACATACAGAATCTGTGCAAGTACTATTACTCTTTATATAACCTTTTAAAGAGAACAGTACAAAAGCGTTTTGTGCTCTTTATACCTCATGTAATTACTTACACTAATGCTAATGAAGGCTTTCTTTTCAGAAAGACCTTATTAGAAGATAATTACTTAAGTGCCGTCTTAAGATTACCAAGATTCTTTTGTGCTGATAAAGATCTTTTAATTGATGTTTTAGTCTTTGATAAAGAGAATGTAAGCAATTCAGTTGCAAAAGGCTACAGTGAGGTCTTAAACACAGCCTCATCAGACAGCAAAAAAGCTTACAGTAAAATTACTGATTTAAAGATAACTGATAAGAAACTGCTTTTGTGCAACCTATCTACAGCAAACTGCCTTGATGAGAAACTCTCATCAAGAGCTCACAGTGTCTTAGCTTTAAAGACTGTAAATGAGGTATCTCATGCCCTATCCTGTTCAGGAGCAGACACTTTTCAAAAGAATTCAGAGCACTGTAAGTTTGTCTCAATTAGCTCAATAAAATCAAATGCTGATAAACTCTGTAAATTAGATCCTACAGCTTATGTATCTCCAACTGATGTCTTAGACAGTGTTGCCTACATAAAAAAAGGTACTGTAGAGTTAGATAAGATAGCTACTATCTATAAGGCTTTAACCTGTAAGACACCTGCGGATACAGATTTTAAAGAGAAACTGTGTGAGTTAAATTTAAATGATGTGCCCGAAAGTGGCATCATTACCTCAGTACCTAAAGAGGTTGAGGTTGAACTTGGCTTAAAACAGGCTAAACGAAACCTTTTAATTGATGGTGATGTTGTGATCTCTGTAAAAGGTGCTGTAGGTAAAGTAGGTTTCTATAAAGAAGGACAAAAGAAAGTCATGGCAGGTCAGTGCTTTGCCATCATCAGATCAAAAGATCCTGATCTTTATTCTCAGGAACTTATCTTTGCCTTATTAAGAAATGACGATATGCAGGACTATATTAAAACTAAGATCACAGGAGATAAGTTAAAGGTTTTGCAGTTATCAGAGTTAAAGGCTATTCCACTACCTGCGGCTACTGAGAGTATGAAAGCAAAAGCCTGCAGGATAACTCAGGATCTCTATGACTCACAAATTAAATTGATAGAAATAAAAGAGAGCATTAAAGCATTAGGACAAGTAAGACTTGATTAGTAAGTCTTCTTTTTAAAAGACTCTCTTTAAAGGGCTGTTACAATCTTACTTACATGAGTAGCAAAATCTTAAAATTAAAAATCATGGCACTATAAGAGCTTTAACAGAACGACTGTAGCGCCTAAGAGAAAGAGAGAAACTACTTAAGCTTTTTACAGGTTATAAAACAGTTTTTACCTGCAAAGGCAATTCCGTAAGCATAGATACTTTGAACCATTTTGTTAGCTTTAAAAGGATCTGCGTAATGCTTTTCTTCGATTTGCTCGACAGCCTCTTGGCTAAGATCAATTAAATCTGAAACAACAGTTGTTGTTTTTATTTCAATTATTGCTGCCTTTTCTGAAAATGTATCTGTAAAAGCAATATCTGCATAACCATCGCCAGCTTCAAAATTTGAATGATATTCAGAGAAGAAATTTTCAGAGCAGTTAGTGAAAAGACCATTTAGATAACCATGATAGTAGTTCTCATGAGGTGCTTTTGTGGCATTATCTCTTAACGAGATAAAGCTCATTAAGATAGTGCGAAGCTTTAATTGAGCAAAAGTATTATCACCATTTAAAAGAGCGTTAGCTATTTCATCTGCAACAGTGTTAGGTACAATCTCTGTATTAAATCTGTTTTGAATGTTATGTTCAAAACATTCAAGTATTTCTAAATTCGGAATTCTTGCAAAAACTTCTTTATTGGTTTTATTGTCTTTAGACAACTCTTCCTTTTTAGTCTTATCCCAATCAAGAGTTAAATAACCAGTGTGTAGTAATAAAGACCAGAAATCATCTGAATTGTGCTCTGACAGTGTGTCATAGTTCATAGATTCATTTAGAATGAAGTTAACTGACTTACCATCAACCAAGTTCTGCATCTTTTGGTTGTCATTATCAGTTAAATAACCAAGGTAACCTGATAAGGATTTATCAGAGGTAGTGCCTTCCCAATAGTTTTCTAATCTGTTTAACTTTAAGGTTCCCTTTAGGTTCTTTTTGTAATAATCACTAATGAAACTTACTATATCCCATGGGCAGAACATCTCTTTGTCATAGAACTTGTATCCGTCATAGTGCTCTTTAACCTTTTGAGCAAAGTTGTCCATTTTATAGTCTTTTAAGAACTTATAGGTTTCTTCTTTGGTAAAACCTATGATTCCTGTATAGTCTTCGTTTTCAGAAAGGACTGTATTTACCTTAAGGTTATTAACACCTGTAAAAAGACTGTTCTTAGCTACCTTTAAACATCCTGTGATAATGATCTTGGTGAGTGTCTTTTGATCTTTTAAAATACCAAGAAAACTTTTCATCAAATCTACCATGTTGTAATGAAAGTCAGCCTTAAAGTCTTTCTCATCACGATACAGTTTTGTATTCTGTATGTCATGATATGAAGCATTAGCTAGAGGTACATCATACTCATCAATAAGGAGTACTGGGTACTTTCCATATTCTTTATAAAGAGCTGTAGCTATGATACTTAATGAACCTGTCAGATAATCTGAATTCTCAAATTCCCTTAAAAACTCTACCTTAAGAATTTTGCTTAATTTGTCTTTATCTTCTTCATCTAGTTTTGGGCTGTTTAAAAGATATCTATACTTTTCTGCAAGTTTGCTTATTTCCTTTGCAAAATTTTTATATGCTATTTCAAAGGTCTTACCTGTTACATCTTTTAAAGAAATACTAATAACAGGGTACTGTCCCATGAACTTATCACAGAACTCTTTATCTTCTAATATCTTGGTGCCTTGAAAGTACTTTTGCTGAACTGAAGTATCAAAAGGTTTTTCTGGATTGATTTGCAAGAATGACTCAAACATGGTCATGAGCAAAGTCTTACCAAAACGTCTTGGCCTTGTAAACAACTGAACTTTTGTAGAACTTGTAAAAACAGTCTTTAAGTGCTCTGTTTTATCTACAAAGTAACAATTACTGTCTTTTAGTTCTTCATAACAGCCAGGATTATCTGGTAGTGGTAAAAATTCATTATTGTTCATTATTGTGTTCCTGTTTTACTTCATATTTATCAATTATACACAATAAAATTTTGAGTAATTGTAGTTACTGGCTTTTATTGTGAGTACTACAAAGTTTCAGATGATCTTTTAATAAGTTTGCACAAATCTTAAGATTGGTTTGCAATGATCTTGAACTTTTGTTGCAGTGATCTTAAAAGAGTTTGGAAACAATCTTGAATTTTAGTTGCACTGATCTTTAATGTGGTTTGCAGAGATCCTGATTGCGTTTTGCAAAGATCCTGAGTTTGCTTTGAAAATTAGCTTGAGGTGGATTTCAGCTATTACCACTAAGACAATTAAGGCACTGCATGTTTCAGTTAATTACACACAGTGCCTGTAGCGGATCTGATAAGATTCATTAAACTTAGCTTAAAACTTAAAAGTTGTGCTTTTAAACTTGTTAAGCTCTTATCTTCTAAAATCCCCTTTTATTAAGCATTGTCTTTTACAAAGTCTGTTAAAGATTTATCTAAAAGCTTCATAGCTTCATCTACAACAGACTTTTTAATGTTTAAAGCAGGAGCCAGTCTTAATACATCGCCATGAGCGGTTAAGGTTAATAACTTATACTTAAAGCATTCTTTTTGCAGAGCACCTGACTTACCTGAGTATTTCTTGTTTAAAACAAGGCCCATGAGTAAACCTTCACCTCTTACATCATCAAAGACGTGATGCTTTTCATCAAGTTTCTTGATTGAGGCTTTAATGTACTCAGAGGTTGCTTTTACATTCTCTAAGAACTTCTTATCACTTACCTTGTCCAGTACATAGCAGCCTACAGAGCAGGCTAAAGCATTACCACCGAAGGTTGAGCCATGGGTACCAGGAACAAAATGTTTTGCAAAGTTGTCATAGGTTAAAACAGCACCGATTGGAAGTCCTGAAGCTAAACCTTTAGCTGAGGTTAAGATATCAGGTTTGACAGGAGTCTGCTCATAAGCATACAGAGTACCTGATCTTGCGACACCGGTTTGAACCTCATCAAAGATTAAAGCAGCATGGAACTTATCACACAGTTCGCGTACTTTTACTAAGAAAGCATCATCAGCTTTGATAATACCGCCCTCACCCTGAATTGGTTCTAAGATCACAGCACAAGTCTTATCTGAGATGGTCTTTTCAAAGGTTGCAATATCATTGTATGGAATATGGGTAATAGCAGCAGGCTTTGGACCGAAACCATCTGAATAACTCTCCTGACCGCCTACGGTTACAGAGAAGAAGGTTCTGCCATGGAAACTGTTTACAAATGAGATAATCTCATTCTTCTCTGCGCCATAGTCATCAAAAGCAACACGACGAGCTAATTTTAAAGCTGTCTCATTAGCTTCAGCACCTGAGTTTACAAAGAAGACTTTGTCATAACCTGTAAGTGAGGTTAACTTCTTAGCTAATGACAGTGTGTACTCGTTGCAGAAGATATTACTTACATGAATTAAGTTCTTGCAGGTCTTTTTAATTACCTTCTGAACTCCATCTGGAGTATGACCTAAACAGTTAACAGCAATACCTGAGGTTAAATCAACGTACTTGTTACCTTCATTATCAAAAACATATGAACCATGAGCCTTCTTAATAACCATGTTCATTGGGTTGTAACAAGGGAACATTACCTCGTCAAAAGTTTTTCTTGTGATTTTCATATTAGTTGTGATCCTTTACATTATAGATATATGCCACTTCATCGCACATTTCACGCTTTGGACAGTTTTCGCAGTCTTTTAAAATCTTCTCAGGCAGAGCTTCAATAACTGTTTTCTGGAAGCCTACTTTTGAGAAGAATTCAGGACTTCTTGTAAGTACAAAGACTCTTTGAATGAACATCTTAGAGGCTCTCTTTAAGAGGTAGTTTACAATCGCCCTGCCCTGTCCCTGTCGCTGAATTACAGGTGATACACCTAATGAGCGTATTTCAGCTAAACCTGAGTCATAAACATATAAACAGGCACAGCCTACAACCTTCTCATTCTTGACGCAGACAGCAAATGTCTGAATACCACGGATAATGTCATTCCTTTTGCGAGGAAGGTTCTGTCCCTGTTTTGCCCAGTACTCAATCATATCCATAAGAGAGTCAACATCAGCTAAGGTTGCCTGTCTTACAGTAAAGTTTGCTTTTTCCTGTTTTAAGAACACCTGATTTACAGTAACTAATGCTTCATTAACCTTAGTCAGATCCTCTTTTGACATTAACTTCTTGTCATAAAGATCAACAACCTTGTCATAAAGCTCTTCTAATGTGTTCTGTTTGATTTCATCTAATAATACAAATGATGATGAATTCTGATTTATAGGTGGCATATAGATGTGTCTCCACGATTTTATGTATATCGACTTTGCCTAAAAAATATATAAATGCCTGTTAATAGTTTTACTATGCTTTAAAGCCCGCAGTACATATTAAGATTTCTTATTTTTAAATCTGACAATGTTTGTTTATAAAAGTTATTTTCTAAAACATTGTCTTTTATGTACTGCAAATGCTATTAGACATTGAATACTGTGCCAAGCCGAGACCGGGAGATTAGATTTTTCGCAAGATTTGGATCTTTGAATGAGGCAATGTATACAGGCTTCTTGATAAGCTTGGTTGCATCAATTGCACTCTTTACTTTAACTGTCATGCCACCTGAGATAGTGCCATCAGCAATTAAAGCATTAACTTTATTCTCATCAAGCTCATCAATGAGCTTGCCTTCTTTATCAAGGACACCTGGTACATCTGAAATGTAATACAGTGGAGCATTTAATACTCTTGCAATAGCAAGTGCTGCATCATCTGCGTTTACATTGTACAGATCACCGTTATCATCGTGTGCTAAAGATGCGATGATTGGTGTATATCCGTTTTCAAGAAGTAAAGTAAGGTACTTCTTATCATTAGGTTCAACGGCGCCTACCATGCCTAAATCCTTTGATAACTGTCTTACGGTGATGGTCTTACCATCACTTGCTAACATACCTAAAGCATTCAGACCGTTTTTAATAGCTAATGCCTGTAAACCTTTGTTGCACATACCAGCTAATGCTGCGCTGATGTATGGCATCTGTTCACGAGGACTTACTCTTAAACCGTTCTTCTTTTTAACCTCAAGATTTAAAGCTTTAAACAAAGCATCAACCTCAACGCCACCTCCATGAACAACTACTAATTTCTGTCCACGGCAGGCAGTGAAAAGTTTAGACAGTTCTTCTACACCGCCTAATGCTTTGCCACTTAACTTTACAACTACTGCGTTATCTAACATATGAGGTACAAACTATTCCTAAAATAGCCTTAAATTGTGATTCCGCCTGAATATGCAGGACGTAGATTGATTATACATACGCTTTAATTTAATTTTCAAGAAAAGATTGGATTGAGTAGAAAATCACTGATTTGGTGCTATTCATTTATCAATCAACTATCTTCAAATAAAGGATAATCAATATTTAGCTAGCTAATTAAGATTATAGGTATGTATTGGAGTCTATCTTTGAATCATACAAACCCTAGACAATAATATTGATTTCCAATCTCCTCTAAAATCGCATTTACCAACATTTTTTTTAACTTCAAAAACGGCCTGATAAGCATCTTGAACTAATTCTTCAATGTTATCTCCATTATTGTTTTCTAAATCAGATTTGTTATCTAATAAAATCAACTTTATTACTTGCCGTACATATGGATTAGTCAAAATTTTTAATACCATTGAAGGATCTTTTCCTTCTATGAAATTATTGAATTTTTCAATATCATACAATTTAAGACCAATAGCTAGAGGTAATAATATATAAAATACAAAATGTTGAGCTTCTGGTATATTAAATTTAGAATCGGTTTCTGCTAAAAGGTGAACAATTTTACTAAATTTATAAAATTCTCTCAGTTCCAACTTAAAGAGAGATGAAACAGCCAAGATTGAATGATCTAAAATTCCTATATGTTCAGATTGTGAAATTTCTTGTTTTAAATATCTTTCTTGGTCAATTGCTGGAAGATTTAACCTAATGTCAAAAAATCGATCTAAATATCTAAAGGCATCAAACTGCTCTCCATATACGCTCTTTACCATATGTTGAAGTTCAGATAAATTAACGGAAAATACAAAAGTAACATTATCTATTGAAAAGTAGTGTTTTATATCTTCTAGCAGTCTCACCGCATATGAAGGATTGCATCTGTCCAACTCGTCAACAAAAATAACTATCGATTTGCAGTGTGAATTATCAATAACAACCTTTATCAGAGCTTTAATGGACTCAATAATAGAGTGATGATCTGTTATAGGAAGTAGCAAATTTTTATTTTTGTTACTTGTTAATTCGCTATTGATTTGTTTAAGGTAACAAATCAAATCTGGAAGTCCAAATAAAATCGGCGCAGACTTAGATAAGCAAGATAGTATTGAATTTAAATTTTCTGTAATTGACTTTTTTTCTAAAAGACCATTATCCAACGATTTACAAATTGAATAGAGAATTGAAAGAACAGGGAAAGGATCAGAGTCATTATCCCAAGCGTCATAATAAAAAGGGAAAACTTCACATTCATCTAGGTTAGAAACAACTCCTCTAATAGGCGAATATTTATCACCTTCATACTTGCCAAATATAGATTTGAAATAATCTTTTCTTTCTTCATATAGTTTAACACTCATCAATAATTGTGTGTGCTTTATAAAAAAAGTCTTTCCACTTCCCCATTTACCATCTAATGAGATGGTAGAAAATTTAGAGGAATTAGAAGTCAGCATTTTATAAAACTGTTCTATATACTTATTTCTATCTAAAGAATTATTGGAATATGACTCAATCAGATTATCTTCTGTTGGTAAAATTTCAAACGGCATACTAGCCTCCTAATGCTGTTGATTTTGTTATTTAATTCTAATTATAAGATTTCCAATTAGAGATTTTTGTAAAAGCAAAAACACCATCATCTTTAAGAAACAAATTTTGACGGAAAAACAACTTTCTTCAACAGTATTAGACCAATAACTTCGCGTTTAAGAAGAATCTGATATTTTTGGCAAAAAAAGTCAAATTGTATTATTTGAGGCTTCGATCATAGTTGTGGGTAAAAGCAGAAGCCTCTGAATGATTTATGAATGCATTATTGCCCACTATAGGCACTATTTTGTTTTTCTATTTCTTAATATATCTAACAATGTGCCATAATCTTTAACTTGGCAATAATTTACCTTTTCTTCATCAATAAGGTCCTTACAAATAGCATCAAAATGCACTTTTGCGCAGTCTATTTTAGCCTTTTCAATCGCTCTTAAATTTAAAGAATCATTGCAACCTTTAGTTTCTGCCACAAAGTAAATATCTTTTACTTTATTTACTTTATCGTTAAACACAACCGCCCAATCTGGATTGTAATGACCAACAGGAGTATTGATATAAAAACCTCTTGGCAATTTTGCATATACAATAACTTCTTCATGACATTCTAAGTCTTCAGCAAATTTCTTTTCATTGTCTGAATCATATATAACATGAGTGTAGATATGTTTATTGGAATTCATGGCGTTAACATTCAATCTTCCTTTTAGAGTTGAATCAGTAAAAATATCAGACTCATACGTTGAACCTAACGTTTCGTATTTTATGTGATTTACTACTGAAACAGATTTTTGGTCATTGACGATATTTGATACTTTTAAAATAAATTCTTCAGGATTTTGTTTATATAAAGCAAATTTTTCAGAAGAAATAGCTCTTAATATAGAAGAAATATCTTTTCTTGTTAATCCTGTTGATGAAACAATCTTTCCTATAAGGTCAAATTTCAATGATGGTGGAATTACACTCTTTACAACTCTTTCATCATTTGTAGATTTTACTTTGAAATCAGCTCCTGACAGCAAACTTTCTTTTGATGTATATGATGTTGCCTCGCCTTCAGTAATATTGAAATACACTTGAGAAACAACTAAGTCTTTGTTAATTGCTTCTATTGCATTGTTTACAAGTTCATTACTATCAAAGTCAACTAGATACCTTGTTTTTTGATTTATTTTTGACCACAATGATTGGAATTCTCTTTTATCAAAGTTCTTATGCTCAATTTTTGCATCAACATTATTTTTACGTACATTCTCAGGAAGAAGAGCATAACCGTCAAAAGCTTTAGAAATAATATTTTTAATACCAGGAAGGTAATTATTCAATTCATCATCAGATAGTTTGAAATTTCCTGATTTTAGATCATTATGACATTTTTCTGTAATTTGCTTTGTTTTCTTATCAACATATCCAGATGAAACTAATTCCATCATGATGCTATCAGCAACATCGCTTGAAATAACATCTTTAGAACCATCATTTCTTTCACATGATTGATTTTTAAATAAATCTGAAGAGATCTTAAGAGGTCGACTAGTAACAGAATCGGCTATATCCTTTTGGAGAGCTTTTACGAAATTCTCGTAGCTTTCACTAGCAATAACTGTAAGATTATTTATATTTTGGACATCATCACCTAATACGGAGGTATCCATTCTGACACCGTCTTTATTAACACATAATCTTAATCCTCTTCCAACTTCTTGACGTTTTCTTATTTCACTATTTGCATTTTTTAAGGTACAAATTTGGAATACATTAGGATTATCCCATCCCTCTCTTAATGCTGAATGAGAGAAAATAAAACGAACAGGAGAAGTATATGGATCAAGATCTAGAAGTTTCTCTTTATCTTTCATAATAAGATCATATGTGTTTACATCAGACTCACCACCGTCTCTAGATGTTTCCTTACTATTAATGAAAGATCCTTTTTTATCTACAGAGAAATAACCTGCATGAGTTTTACTTACATCAATTGCTTCAAGATATTTTTTATAATTTTGATTTACAGAAGCATTTTTTAATAGCTTATTTTTATATGATTCATATTCTTCTTCAAAAATTTTTGCGTATTCTCCTTTACTTTGAGAAGAAGAATCGTTTGAACTTCTATATTTAGAAACTTCATCAATAAAAAACAGAGACAATGTTTTTATTCCTTTTTCAAATAGGATTGCCTCTTTGTCAAAATGAGATTTTATTGTTTCTTGGATTTGAACTCTTCTAAAATCTGATTCGACTGCCTTGTTTGTCATTTCTCCAACAGACAGAACCAAACCGTTTGAAAATTCAACGCTATCTGTTGTCTTATCTATTCTGGTAACTGTGATACCTTTATATTCTTCAAGTTCTTTAGAATTTTCATATAAATTGTACCCTTCATTAACTTCTCTAGTCACTTTTTTAGTTGAAGAAGAGTTTTTATAGTCAAATTCAAGTGTAGCCGTAGGATTCTTATCAACTGAACAATTGATTGAACTTAAATAGATATATCCAGATACAGCATTATTTCCTGTAATTCCGATACCTTTTACAGATATCTTTTTTACTAGTTTCTTATTGCAAGCATCTATAGCATCCAGTCTATATACCATGTTATAAATGCTGTCTTTTTTGTGAGTTGCTGAATACCTCAATATCATCAATGGATTAAACTTCTTTAAGCTTGCTTTTGTTTTTGCGCCTTCAACTGATTGAGGTTCATCGATAATCATTATAGGGTGAGAATCAGCTAATACTGAAATAGGCTTTCTACTATTAAAAGAATCTAACTCCATATCAATTTTTCTTGCATCGCTTTTTGTAGAATTAAATGCTTGAGAATTGATAATCATTACAGAAATAATGTCATTCAACACATAATGCTTTATGTCATCAAGTTTATTTGAGTTGTAGATAAAGTAGTTTATTGACTTACCATACTGCTCGTAGAAATGATCTTTCATTGAGCTGAACGAGCTGTATACACCTTCTCTAATTGCGACACTAGGAACGACAACAATAAATTTAGACCATCCATATCTTTTATTTAATTCATAAATGGTCTTGATATATGTGTAAGTTTTGCCAACACCAGTTTCCATCTCAATGGTTAGATTGTAATTACTTGCATCACAATGCAGAACATCATCAGATAATTCAATTTGGTTAGCATTTTGTACTTTTCGTATATTAGATAAAATTAGCTTATCGTCTAACTTTATTATTTCGTTGCCATAACCTATATTTGCGTTATTTTGAGATACAGGATCAACATCTGTTACAAAATTTACTGAAGAATATGGCTGACCTATAAAAACATCACAAACCGCATTTGCAGCATCATTTTGAAACGATTGTTGTTTAAATTTTAATTTCATATTCTCACCTAAATAACTCTAACTCTGCTTTGTAGCTCGTTATCATCTAATATGTTTGCGTATGTCTTAAATAGCTCAAATAAATTTATCTTTGATGGACTGTTTTCAAATGATGAATCTTTAAATACAGCCTTTAAAGGATTTCGTTTTGCTATTGCTGTAATTACATCCTCTGTAATGCTTTCAGCAAAACAAGCTATTAAATCAGGTCCCTCTTTTTCATCATCATTGTAGATATAGACTTTTGTATTTCCAATTGTTTCTTCTTTTACTTCTTTATCTAAAGTTAGACCTAAATCTAAAATGCATCCGAAAAGCAAATCTAAATCAGACCTATCTTCTTTTACATTTGATTCTAAAGATAATAAAAGATCTTGAGATAGAGATTCTGGATTGTAGTAGACATCTTTCATGTTTGATGAATCAACTTTAAAAACTCTGAAACCGACATCAACTTTTGATTCAGGATGATCTTTCTTAATTTGTTCTCCTGCTCTGCGAATTCTCTCTTTTCCTATTTCGCAGATGTTCTTATATCCAGCTTTAAAAGCTTCTGAGTTCTCAGCGCAACTTTCAGGTAACTGAACCATGATAAATTGACGATTTCCACCATCCTCTGCATTTAATTGCATTACAGCATGCGCAGTGGTTGCTGAACCTGAAAAGAAATCTAGTACAATATCACTGCTTCTTACACCTGCCAATGAGATAAGTTTTTTAATCAACCTTAAAGGCTTCGGAGTATCAAAGAATTTTATTCCATTAAAAATCTCCATTAATTCTTTTGTTCCCTGAGTTGCAGTTCCAACCCTTTCGCTGGCAAACCAAGAATTATCCACTGAACCAAATTTAGCTTTTTCTGAGTAGAATACCTTCAGCTGAGGACGTCCTTTACCATCTTTTCCAAAAATTATCCTGTTGTCTTTTAAATATTCAATGAAAGATTTTTCTTCTGTTCTCCAACACCTTCCTTGAGGAGGCAAAAAATACTCGCCAGTTAACGGATTTTTTATTTTATATGTTAAATTGGGTCTTACATTTGGGGCATCAAAAGGATCTGCTTTCCATAATCCACGAGGATCATTATCTAAATTTGAAAATTTATCTTTATCTAAAGGTAACATGCTACATACAAATGAATCTTTATTAAACCATATATTTTTGTTGCTATCCTTTAGTCGTCTGTTATTTTTTCGTCTATTCTTAGCATACACGCAAATATACTCATGGTTGATACTAAAATCTGTATCGTTTTGTATAGATGCTCTTGATTGCCATGGTATACAGGCAACCATATTTTCCTCACCGAATACCTCGCCACAGATTTTCATTAAATTATCTTGCTCATTATCGTCAATCGAAATATATATAACACCATCATCTGTCAACAAATTTCTTGCTAATAACAGTCGAGAAAAAATCATTGAGCACCAATCAGAATGAAATCTTGGATTAGACTTCTGATTTGTTCCACTAAATAGGATGTTTCCTTCCTCGTCTTTTTGCCCTACTAATGCTGAAAACTTATCTTTAGATTGTGAAAATTTATCTTTATAAATGAAATCATTGCCTGTGTTATATGGCGGGTCAATGTAGATCATCTTAACTTTTCCTAAATATCCCTCGCGAAGGATTTTTAATACTTCAAGATTATCTCCTTCTATATAAAGATTTTTTGTGCTTTCCCAGTTTTTGCTATCTTCAACAGAAGGTCTTAGAGTTTTTGTAATTGAAGCATTTGACTCTAAGATAGAGGCTTTCTTCCCAGGCCAGGTAAATTCATAAAATTCTCTTCCCCCCCCCCCGCATTTTCTATACCAACTATCTGTTTTAGAAGATTAAAATTTATCGTTTTTACGATTTTTCCTGACTCATCTCGATTTTCTGTAACACAATTAGGAAAAAGTTGCTTTAATTTGTTAAAGTTCTCTACACAAAGATCTTGTGTTTTCATATGTAATTTATTTAACTCTGTCATATTCTCACCTAAATAACTCTAACTCTGCTTTGTAGCTCGCTATCATCTGATATGTTTGCGTATGTCTTAAATAACTCAAATAAGTTGATCTTTGATGGACTGTTTTCAAATGATGAATCTTTAAATACGGCCTTTAGTGGATTTCTTTTTGCTATAGCTGTAATTACGTCTTCGGTTATATTCTCTGCAAAACAGGCTATTAAATCAGGTCCTTCTTTTTCATCATCGTTGTAGATATATACTTTTGTATTATCTATTGTTTCTTCTTTTACTTCTTTATCTAAAGTTAGTCCTAAATCTAATATTGTTGAGAAGAGTAAATCATAATCTGTACGATCTTCTTTTACATTTGATTCTAATGATGAAAGTAGATCTTGTTTTAATTTCTCTGGATTGTAATAGACATCTTTCATATTTGAAGAATCTACTTTAAAAACTCTAAATCCAATATCTACCTTTGAATCAGGATGATCTTTCTTTATCTGTTCACCTGCTCTGCGAATTCTTTCTTTTCCAATTTCACAGATATTTTTATAGCCAGCCTTAAATGCCTCTGTCTTTTCATCACATTTTTCTGGAATTTGAACCATGATGAACTGTCGATTTCCTCCATCTTCTGCATTTAATTGCATTACTGCATGAGCTGTAGTTGCAGAACCTGAAAAGAAATCTAATATAATATCATCTAAATCAACATTTGCCATTTTTAGAAAACGTTCGATGAATTCAGGGGATTTAGAATAATCAAAAACAACACCTTCACTGAATAAGCTTTTTAAATTCTTTGTGCCATTTCCAGTATCATCAATCCACGTTGAATATTTTTTTGTTTTTTTATCGCCATTCTTCGGAGCATAAATTTTTTCATATGCTATTAACTTATTGTTATTGTCTAACTTAAATTCAACAAGACCATCATTAATAGCTCGTTCCATATGAGATTTACCCCAACGCCAACACCCTTGGATTTCAGATCCATCTTGACGGTATATCATAGGGTACACATCTTGAGAATTTGGACCTTTTATTGGATAGAACAAATTTGGTCTATTTTCTCGTAAGCTATTACTTCCCCATTTTCTTAATAGTTGAGTCTTATAATATGAATTATTCAATTGATCATATTTTGGATAAATATCTTCAGATTTAGTAGCAACTCCGGAGGAAAAATCATCAATAGATTTTGCATAGCAATGGACATATTCATGAACAACTGCATAATACTTACTATCTTGTCTTCCGCCCTGCCTTCTCCAATTTAGCGTTGCTACAAAGTTATTTTCCCCAAATACAGAATCACATATTTTTTTTAAATTATCTTGTTCATGATCGTCAATAGAAATAAAAATCACACCATCTTCTGATAACAAATTTCTAGCCAAAAGAAGTCTTGGATAGATCATAGAACACCAGTCTGAATGGAATCTTCCATTTGATTCAGTGTTCTTAAATAATTTTTCTCCACACTCATTTTTTTGGCCAACAGAATCAGAGTAATTAGCTTCTGATTGAGAAAAGTCATCCTTATAAACAAAATCATTACCTGTATTATATGGAGGGTCAATGTAGATCATCTTGACCTTACCAAGATAACTCTCTTGAAGTATTTTTAAGGCTTCAAGATTATCGCCTTCGATGTATAGATTTTTTGTATTTTGCCAGTCTTTGCTATCTTCTACACATGGTCTTAATGTTTTGGCAATAGGAGCATTTGCCTCTATAATAGAAGCTCTCTTTCCAGGCCATGAAAATTCATAAAACTCTCTTCCCCCCCCCCCGCATTTTCTATACCAACTATTTGTTTTAAAAGGTCAAAATTAATTGTTTTTACAACATTGCCAGAGTCATCTTGAGTTTCTGTTACGCAATTAGGAAAAAGCTGTTCAAATTTATTAAAGTTTTCTGAACATAAATCTGGTGTTTTCAGATTTAATTTATTTAATTCAGTCATGTTAGTTCCTTTATTTTTCTAATTCTTCTATTTGAGAATTTAACTGTTTAATCTGTTCTTTTATGTCTACCTTTCGATTGGTCTGAATTTCTTTGCTCATCTTTTTTCTAAGATAGGTTCTTTCTTCATCTAAAGATTTAAATTTCATATACCTTGAAATACAGTCTTTCAAAGTCTCGCCCGTTCTCTTTGAGAAAAGTTTTGGATCTAATGATCTAATAAGATTTTCATAGATCTCATCAATGGTTAGTCCTTGAAGTTTTAGTTGAATTACTGAACTGTCTTGCCAATCACTATGAAAATATACAGGATCCGATACAGTAAATTTTTTAACATTTTCAAAGATCTGGATGTTTTTAAAGCCAATCCAAATTTGAGACATACCATTTAACGTGGTAATAAAAACAGCATGATGAGGTGAAGCTTTGTCCATCACAGTAAGAAAATCTTCTAACTTTTTAATTTCATCTCTCAGCTCTATTTCTATAACTTCAATTTCAAGTACGTCTCTACCTTTTGAAACTGCTAATGTTCCAGATTGCCTTTCTGTGCTAGGTGAAAGTTTGTTTTGCCAAATTATGTTTTCCACACAATTTATGAACAATCTTTTTACAGCAGGTGAGACATCACCTTTCTCGTAAAAAGCTTGTTTAGGAATTTTTTTTCCAAAATCAGTAGACGATGGCAATCCAAACATAATTCACCTATTTAACTACTAAAAAGCAAACTAACTCAAAGTCATCTAATCCTTTGATATTTGAGGACAATGCTGAAGTAGGTCCTATTTCAAAGAAACTGTCAACTTCGGAAGTAGACTTTACATCTAGGATGTTTTCAATACTTTTTGACAAAAGATTAGAGTATTGTTTCATATTTTTTCCAAAAGAAGTTTCTTTATCAAACTGGTTACATAATGCATCAATAGGATCTGATTTGTCTTTACATAACATTCTGAAACTATCCAAGATAGCTTTTGGATTTTCATAATCATTTACTATTGTTCCATCTTCAGCAACATAGACTAAGTAATATGGATAAAGCTGATTACTTTTCTTTTGTTTAATTTCGTTAGAAGTATTCTTTAGTACAAAGATCACACCTTTAGGACAATCTGAATTTGAAGATGTAACAGCACTCAAACCTAATGGTGTTCTATCTAAGTTTGGATGAGTTTTGATAAATTCCAGCAAATCCAATCTAAAATCGTTTAGACCTAAATCCGTTATGGAGATTCCGTCTTCCATATCTTCAAGATCAACAACTTCATTCTTTAATTTTTTCAGCTGAGCACTTCGATATTCAAGATCACCATCATCTTCAGCATTGATTGGATCATCACCTGTAGAGGTAATTGCAGTCATGGTCATGCGGCTACATACCCTATTCTTTAGCTTAATATATTCATCTAACTTCATATTAGGCCAGAAATTAACAAGTTCGATCTTCTCGTTCTTGCTACCCAAACGATCAACACGACCAAAACGTTGAATAATTCTCACAGGATTCCAATGGATGTCGTAATTAACGACACAATCACAATCTTGCAAATTTTGACCTTCAGAAATACAGTCAGTACCTATCAATATATCGATATCTTCATGGTTATCTGGTAACAATTTATTCTTTTCTTTTGAAATTGGAGAAAAACAAGTCAACACAGTATTAAAGTCGCACTTTAAAACTTTTACTGTAGACTTACCTTCAACTGAGCCTGTAATTAAACCGACATTTAGACCAAAATTATCTTTTACATAAGAAGAAATTTCATCATAAAGATAATTTGCTGTGTCAGCAAATGCTGTAAAGATCAATATCTTGTTATTGCCAGGATTTAAGTTGTTATTGATCTTATGTGAAATGAATTCTTTCAAGCACTGTAATTTTAGGTCACTTTTTGAATCCAATGAATTTAGCTTATTTTTTAGAGCTTTTAAAATGGCTAGATCTTCACTTAATCTTCTTGCCCAAGTTAGACAATCAAGATCACTCAATTGATATGAAAACTTCTTACCTTTTGTAATCTCATAGGATTCAGAATCTTCTTCATCTAAATCGTAATTAAATGAACTTAGATCATCATTTAGTGACAAATCAGATACAGCTTTATTTGATGACAACTTACTCAAGTATGACTCCACCATTGATAAAGTACTGTCGATTTGTTCATATACTTTATCTAAGGTGAGATTAAATGAAGAAATACTACTCTCTAGTCTCTTTAACAGATTAACTTGCATCAATTTTCTAATACCAAGCTCTCGTCCTTGGTGAGATAAACCTTTCTTTGATTTGTTTTCATAAAAATCACGGCGACTTGGTAGAACAAAGGCTGATGGTATATATACTTCTAGGTTTAACATGCTCAGATAGTCATATATATCTTCATAAGTTAAACTATCGTCACTAGTCAACTTAGGTGAAAAAGACAAAGGAGGAACTCTTTCAGGGAATTTTCCTAAATCTTCAGAAGAATAGTATTTTCTAATATGCTTTCTTGATCTTGCAATAGTTACACTATCAAGGACTCTAAATAAGTCGATATTTAATCTTTTTAAAAGATTACTTGAAGTTCTCTCATTAGCAGGAAGCTTGCTCCAATTGTTATATTGCAATTGAGCCTGCTTAAAGAGATCATCAATTGATAAATCGATTTTAAGTTTTTGCTCAAACTCCTCTTTACTATCAAAATATGCAAGAGCCAATTGGTTTTTCAAATCATTAAATCGATTATTAACAGGTGTAGCTGACAACATCAAAACCTTTGTTTTTACACCTTTTTGGATAACGTTTGAAAGAAGAGTCTGGTAACGGTTAAGTTTTTCTTCACCAGTATCATCATCTACATAAGCAGTACCACCATTGCGGAAGTTATGTGATTCATCAATAACAATTAAATCGTAGTTCTCCCAATTTAATTTGCTCAAATCAAAGCCGTTAGAAAAACCTTTTGTTCTACCTACATCAGTATGAAATAAGACATCGTATCTCAATCTATCTTTTAAAAGAGGATTATTCTTATAATTTCCCCTATAGGTATTCCAGTTATCAGCTAATTTCTTAGGACACAATACCAATACATTTCTATTTCTGCTTTCATAGTATTTAATTACAGATAATGCAGTAAAAGTTTTACCCAAACCAACACTGTCAGCTAAGATACATCCGTTATACTTTTCCAGTTTATGGATAATTCCTAAAGAAGCATCTTTTTGGAATGAATACAACTTGTTCCATACATTGCTATTTTTAAACCCCGTCGATTCATTGGCAAAGTTATCACCATTTGCATTGTCTTCTAAGTAGTCCTTAAACAAATTGTACAGAGCGAAAAAATAAATAAATTCTGGAGATTGATCTGTATAAGCTACTTTAATGCTTTCTAGTACTTTGTCTTTAACATCCACAACCTTATCTTGGCTGTTCCATAAGCTGTTAAAAACAGAATTAAAAGTATTGAATTCAGCTTCTCCATCATATTTATTTATAAAGGTATATGAATCTTTACCTTTTCTACGTCCTAGTTCAGTAGTGGTAAATCCTGAAATTGGAGTATAAGAAACAGTATTGTCATTATTTTTTATGACAATAAAACCTTGCATACCAGAACTAGTATTATTTGATTTAAAAGATGCTTTACGCTCTATCCATTTAGAACACTCTTCACTTATTGCTTTTTGAGTTAACTCATTTTTAAGACGTATTTCAAAAGAAGAGCCACATAAGCTACTCTCTCTATCTTGCTTAGGAATATAAAATTCTCTACACTCTTTAGAAACTTCTGATTCAGTGAAGGTAGGAGAAGAATATATAAATTTAAAAGATTTGATGTCTTTTAGACTTTGCTTTAATTCTTGAAATGCATAGATAGAAAAACAAGATGCTACAACTGATATTTCTGCCCCCTTCTTTATTTCAGACATCAGATCATCTTTTAAAATTTTATTTATATTGTCTATTAGAGACATACTATATTCCTACTAAAGTCTATTTAGCCAAGTTTAATACAAGAGAGAATAGCTTGTCTTAGATTGCTTATTTTTGTTCTGCCACCTTATTTTTTTTATAGATATTAACAAGGTCTGAAAATACTTCTTTAAGTTTACAAGTTCTAGCAATGATTTGATCCATCAAAGATTGGTAATTACTTTTATTATCGTAATCTAATCCATCAATGTATGTACAGATAGATGAAGATGACTTCTCATTTTTTTTATCCCAATTTAACTTATACCCAAGAGCGCTCTCAATCTCTGACTTATGTTCGAGAAAGAAATCATACATTCCCTTGTCTTTTTGTATGTTCACATTGATTCTTATCCTGTGCTCACTATTAACCAATTCAATATTGATACAACACTGAGAAATACCAAGTGCGACCTGATACCAATGGTCTGTTGTTGCCTTTCTCTTATTGAATGGAGAGTTATGTTTTTTTAGTACAGAATTGAACTCAGACCAAAATTCAAAAATATTCTTCTTTGTATCAGTCAATTCTGTTTTACTTGATAACTCTTTAACTGTTTTGACGAAATCATTTGGTTGCTCAATAATTTTAAAATAAGGAGCAGGTTTTGAATCATCAATAGAATAAGCGTGAATTTCAATCAAAAAGAAACCAATGTCATCAGATGAATGATTATTTAACCATTCAATAGCACTTGCATGCTCAGATCTTGCCTCTTTAACTATCCAAATAACTATTGAAGTATCAAGTCCAGATGCATAAGTAATAATTTTGCCTAGATGGTCATGATTTGACTGTTCTAGCTGATTTTCAATTAGAACATTTTTTCCAGTAAGTCGATCTTTACAAACAATGTCACATCTGTAGTCTCCGACGAACTTTTCCTTTTCTGGATCAAGGAGCTCTAAGTTCAAAGTATCACTTAAAACTGCTAAATTAGTTTCTTGGGCTAACCAATCTGAAAAATCATATTGCTCATGTTCCCACACTTTTCTTAATTCAATTTCTTTTAACACTCCTAATTGAGTTTTTTCCATTTTTTTATCTCCAATAATATTATTTTTTGTAAAATACAGGCTCGACTACCCACATTAATTTTTTATCTTCATCAATTAAAGATTCATGTCTAAAGTAGGTAAGTTTTCTTCATCTTTTTGACAATTGCATAAAAATATATTTAAAGCATCTAAAAATTTTTCAAATCGTTCAACTACCTTATCAGTAGCTTTTATCTTTCCTCTTCATGTTCTAAAAGAGCGTAATATTCATAATTACAACCTTTAACTCGAGGCGTAAAGTCTTTCTTAGAGAAAAGAGTTTTAAATTCAGCTTTTTTTACTCGCAAGGTTATTTCTATTTTATAAAAGAATCGTTCCAGATCATGGTATATGTTGGATTTTTAGAAACAATATTATTGCTTTTGAGCAATAACCTCAAAAAGCTTTACTTGTATACCTTATGGTACATTGTTTTTACTCAATAATCTCTGAGTGTATTTTGGATCTTGAGCATAGTCATAAAAATTACCATTGCTTCGATTAAATCATCAATGTAACTAATTAGCACGCTCAATCTGTGATCTTAATCTGTAATCTAAAAACCGCTTATATTTAGTAAAGTTTGCCCTCTTTATTTTGATGTAAAATTCTTCTAGCTACTTTAAAAGAGTCTCGCTTATTGAGTTTAGTGCGGTAATAGTTTGAGTAGTAAGAACTTAGATCATCTTACTGCTAGACTGGTTACCTGTTTGACTATTTACATATACAGAATGTCTTTAGACATTCTTATTTTCTAGTCAAGATTAGCTTACTCTGATAAGATTGCGGCTTTGTGCTTTTAAAGCAGTTATAAGATGCTGTATGAATACAGCTACTCTACAACCTTACCTTAAAGACAACTTTATGAATAACACAGACAATACTATTGAAACTCCCCTTGTGCTCAATAAAAAGAAGATGCTGATCTTAGCAGTTCAGCATATGTTTGCCATGTTCGGTGCTACTATCTTGGTACCAATCTTGGTTATGGGCTTTTTTAAAGATGCTACAGGTGAAGAGTTAACCTCTGGTCTTACAGTTTCTGTTACTTTATTCTGCGCAGGTGCCGGTACTTTAATCTTCCACCTGTGCACTAAGTTACAGGTTCCTGCCTTTTTAGGATCATCATTTGCTTTCTTAGGTGGTTTCTATACTATTGCAAACTTTAACACTGGCATGTATGCAACCATGAGTGTTAATGATAAAGCAGCCTATGCCTGTGGTGGTGTGGTTGTCGCTGGTTTAGTTTATCTTGTGATGGCAGCTATTATTAAATTAGTAGGTATTGCCAAAGTCATGAGATTCCTACCTCCTGTTGTTACAGGACCAATGATTGTTTGTATTGGTCTGTCATTAGCTCCTGTTGCTATTTCAAATTCTGCTGTTAACTGGCCATTAGCCTTAGCTGCAATTCTAACCGTTATCGTATTTAATATTTGGGGACGAGGCATGTTAAAGCTCATCCCCATTTTAATGGGCGTGGTATTACTCTACATCGTAGCTTTAATCTTGGATATAGCAGGCTTTACTAATACTGATGGCTCAGCAATTATTAACTATGCTTCAATATCTAGTGCTTCATGGGTAGGTCTGCCACCATTCCAGATGTGCAAGTTTGATTTAACCGCTATCTTAGTAATGGCTCCAATTGCAGCTGCTACCATGATGGAGCACATCGGTGATATGTCAGCAATCTCTGCTACTGTTGGTAAGAACTTTATTGCAAAGCCTGGTCTTAACAGAACCTTATTAGGTGATGGTTTAGCTACAGCCTTTGCAGGCTTCATCGGCGGTCCTGCTAATACTACCTATGGTGAGAACATCGGTGTTTTAGCAATGTCTAAAGTTTATGAGCCTAAGGTTGTAAGAATGGCAGCATTACTAGCTATTATCTTATCTGTAGTACCTAAGTTCTCAGCTATCATTTCAACCATGCCAACAGCTATCATAGGAGGTATTTCCTTTATCCTCTACGGTATGATTTCAGCTATTGGTGTAAGAAACATCGTTGAGAATAAAGTAGACTTATCTAAGTCAAGAAACCTCATCATTGCTGCTGTGATCTTCGTGTCAGGCTTAGGCTTTAAAGACGGTTTAACCTTCTCTGTTTTTGGTACTTCTGTAACCTTAACCTCACTTGCTATTGCTGCAATTGCAGGTATTGTTTTAAATGCAGTATTACCTGGTAACAAATACGTTTTCGATGAGAACGTCATTGAAAACGAGATCCACCACAAGGCTTAGCCTTGTAAGTTAAAAGAACAGACAGTGTCTGTTCTTTTATTGAATGTTATTTTTACTGATGTTACTTTGGTAGAAAGTTATTTTTATTGAGAGTTATATTGGCAGAAGATCTCTTTTATAGAAAGCTACTTCTAGGTAACTGACTTTTAAAACAGTTTTCTTTACAGATAAAGGCATAGATAAATTTTAAAATTTAGTAGATTGAAAAAAGGATAAATAGAATGGATTTTACAAAACAGCCTAACATTACAATCTTCAAGCACCCTCTTATCAAGCACAAGATCTCTTTATTAAGAGATAAAGAGGCTTCTACTAACAAGTTCCGTACTTTAATTGAAGAAATTGCAATGCTAGAAGCATATGAAGCTTTAAGCGATTTACCTTTAAAAGAAGTTGAAGTTGAGACTCCTCTTGAGAAGTGCAAGACTCCAATGTTAGATGGTTTAAAGCTTGCTATTATCCCTGTTCTAAGAGCAGGTTTAGGTATGGTACCAGGTCTTGATGCTTTAGTACCTTCAGCTAGAATCGGTCACATTGGTATGTACCGTGATGAGGTAACTCACAAACCAGTTCCTTACTACTGCAAGTTACCACAGAACCTTGAAGAGAGAACCTGTGTGATCTTAGATCCTATGTTAGCAACTGGTGGTTCAGCTGTTGATGCTGTAGATATGATTAAAGAAAAAGGCGGCAAAAAGATTAAGTTCTTATGCATCATCGCAGCACCTGAGGGGTTAGAGAAACTCGCTACAGCTCACCCTGATGTTCAGATCTACGTAGGTCAGTTAGACAGAGAGTTAAATAAAGATGCTTACATCTGCCCAGGTCTTGGTGATGCTGGTGACAGGATCTTTGGTACCAAGTAAGACTCACTCGTGTAAGAGTTAATTCTAAGATTTGATCTGGCTACCTTATATATAGCTTGATATGGCTTAATCTTACGAGATTTAATTAACTCTAAAGATTTAAGTAGACTCTAAAGATTAGGTAAAAATCTGAGAGTGAAATAAATTCCGTGTAACCCCAATTAAGTCTGAAATCATTTTACGACTTAATTGGAGTTTTAAATGGCAAAAAACAAACGTAATCCAGCAGCAACTTTTAAGCAGCTACATCCAATAAGAAGTAAGAATACACTACAGACAATGCTTTGTAAGCTAGATCTTTAGTATAATTGCTGTTATCAGGTAAAGTTGATGACGTTCTTGAATTTGTTTGACGTTTTCAATGGCTTGACGTATTCAATGTTTAGCCCTACTACAAAATTATGAATTTGCTTGTCTTATCATTTAGATGTTTACCGTAACTCAATAAAAAAGAACTTGCTCTTTATTGATGGTAATATCTTCCATTAAGCCATACAGAATACTGTTTTCAGATCCTTTAAGTTTCATTCACATTTCTCAACATTAAAAGATTTAACAATATTGTTTTCTGAAATTACATTGCTGATTTTGTATTTATTGGTTCTATAGTTATTTCTATTTAACTCTTTTTCAACCCAGGTTAAGCCATCTAAGGTAAAATCATCAAGGTTGTCAGTAGTATCAGCATCAATGTATAAACAGTATCCATCTTCAAACCATTTTTTGTTATCATAATCGTAATCATGACCAACATCTAAATCGACATGTTGTACATAATAATCTTGGAAGCAATATGGATTTTGTACTCGTTTAATAAATTCTTCTTTATTTCCACTAAATACATCGCATATTTCGTCAACCACAATCAAAATCCTATATTCTAGATTTGAATTAAATGCTTTAACAAAATCAACAAGTGAAATCATAAGATATCTCCTAAAGTTCTCTTCGACGTAACATACAAATTAACTGGTGCAACTTCAATAATAATGTAAGTACATACACGTCATAAGGTTGTAATCTCCAATTGTTTTAAGCAAAACAAGACATCTTGGAGATGGCTTTTTAGTCAAAAATGCGCACTGATCCGTTTTTCAATTTTCATCAGTTTAACTGCTAGACAATGCATGCTTATATGAACTTTCATAAGAAAACACTATTGCTGTGTTAGTTGCATAAGATACATTCCTATTGTAGATATGAGGACTATTAGCAACTGCTTTAACCATAGGTTTCTCCAAATTAAATGTTTTTTGCCGTGTTCTGCCTTTAGTAATCTTCTACTGATTGTTTAACATCTTATAATTAAGTTGCTTTTCTATTAGCTCAGCCTGTCTGCAAGCGTAGCTTAACTTTTGAGAACACGATTTTTGGTAATAATAAAGAGCTTTTTGCTCATCTTTTCTTACATGAATACCCTGCTGGTAGTAAAACGCAAGATTTGCACAGGCAGTTCTGCCTTTGATAGCACAGGCTCTGTTACATGCTGCAATATCACCGTTTTCGCATTGTTTTACAAAACTCATTCTTGTAAAACAAAGTGCAAAGCTAAGCACTACAAATGCTGTTGCAATGATGAAAGCAAAGCTGAACACAGGATGGGTTCTAAAATTGAACTTGAGATTTTTTAAGATGTCTTTAAATTTCATACTACACTCGCTTTTATGGTCTAATACCTTTAGCAGGTATTTTATTGATGGTCTTTTATCGTTCTTTTTATCTAATAAACCGATCTTAGCTACAACTTTGCTCTTTGCTTTTATAAACTCCGATATATGAGATTTTGATTTGTATAACCAAGTTGCAGGTAGCAACATGGTCTTTAACTAAAATTTGAAAGGTAAGGCTATGAGTACAAAGATCTAAGAGAAATTTAGGATTGAGGAATTTAGAAGAAAATAATCATTGCCTTACCTTATGAACTAATCTTATAAAGGCATCGTTCCAGATTTAGATTGGTGTATAAAAAAAGTAAATAAATACCTTTTGAAAATCACGCTTAGGATTAAACAGCTAATTCATGATTAAAAAAAATGACAGGTATTAGGTTAATTCATGCTCTTAGGACTTATTGCGCCACAGGATAGTTTTTATGTGGCGTTTAGGATATATAGGTATTATTCAGTTAAGATTTGCACTTAAAATTCATTGTAAGCTTAAACTTCCTGATACTCAGTAAAAGCTCTCACCTTTGGATCAGCATTGAACACGGCAGCTATTCTTAAAAGCTCTGTTTTCTTAGGCACAATATTGCCATAGTCTCGAGTTTTTATCTGCTCTACTGCATCAAGTAGTTTTGCCTTAGCTTCAGTCTCATTTTCTGCATACTTAAATTCAAAGACTATTCTTCTGTTATCAGACTCAATTACAAGATCGGCTCTACCTTTTGATGAATGTAGTTCTGCGCTTACAGAGTTACAAATACCTTTTAGGTATGTATAGAGCAATTGCTGAACCATCGCCTCTGTATTGATTGGATAGTTATCATATGAAACTGTGTTTAGAACAGTATTGAATAAACCTATGATTTCACCTACATCATTACTTTGAGCAAGGATCTGTTCATTAACATTCTCCAACTTTGTATCATCAAAGACTTTAAGTGCCATTAGAGAGAACAGTGCATTGTAAACTTCACTGTTTGGTATTCCTAAAGTCATAAAGCCTTTTGAGTATACAGGTGAACGTAAAGTTAGATATCCTGTCTGGCACATTAAGACATTCTGATTGATAGATGTCAAAGAAGTTGGATTCTTAAAATCATTTACTTTAATGTTAATTGTTTTATCTTCATCAATATAATCCAACGCATTTAACTTATGGGTCTGCAGATAGTTTGCAAGAATTGATGGCAAACCACCATTGTCGTACCAGTACTCTCCAAACTGAACTTTTTTCTTATCAACAACTGACTGTAAGAATGTATTAACCGACCATGTACAAAAAACTTTCTTTTCATAGTCTTCATCAAAGCAGTAACCATCGTAGTTTTGAGCAAGTCTATCTAACAAAGATTCAATCTGAGTGTCGGTTACTTCATCTACGTTGCAGTTGTTCTCATAGGATGCAGCTAACTTTAAATAATCGATGTAGAACTTTTTAATTTCGTCTCGAGTAAAGCCTATCATCTGAGAATAGGCACTTGAGTTGGTGATATCTCTGATATCAGAACCTACTGAAAAGATTGATACATCTTTTAATCTGGTGACACCAGTAATTCCTAAGAACTTAATTGCAAACTTA
>ERZ1034818.99-NODE-99-length-32951-cov-12.116853_pt1 | contig 32951 bp, 29 predicted proteins | sample MGYA00520595_ERZ1034818 | MGnify/ENA primary metagenome ERZ1034818 (study PRJEB33766, sample SAMN09781689) | gut metagenome | biome: gut microbiome | host: Homo sapiens | place: Madagascar | study: EMG produced TPA metagenomics assembly of the PRJNA485056 data set...
AAAAAACTTATGCAGCGTCTGTGTGGTTGCGGAAAGCATGATGGCCGTGAACACGTGCAGTCGCTTACAGCACAACTGCGACTGGGGCCGGCAGACATCCTGGAGTCCGATGAGAATGGTATTATTCCGGAGCAGGACAGGGTAATCACACAGGTGGTGATACTGGATGCAGATAAAAAGCAGATACAGTGTGTGGTAAGACCGCTGCAAATCCTGCGTGCTGACGGGACGTGGGAAAATATTGGCGGGATGAAATAGCCGACGGGTTCACAAAAAACCGGAGTCCGGCTCCGGTTTTTGTTGTCATGTATGGGGGCTGTTTGTTATGACTCCCTGTGTTTGGAATGAATATTTAAATAGGGAGTTTTGTCATGCCGTTAACATCAGCTATTGCATCCAATTCATTTTCCACCGGAATGCAGGTTCTTCGTGCTCAAATGGCCGCCAGTGGCGGTGGAGAAATTACAGTAGGCGGGCAGACGGTCCGTATCACATATAGTGAAACGGATGGTCGCTTTCTGGCGAGTGGGGGCAATAACAGTTTGCTTTCTGGATTATTACTTACAGGGCTTAATGGTGGTCCTGAAGCGCTCAGGGATATAATGTTAAGAATGGTTTCAGGTTCAGGTAACACACAATCACATGGTGATATTGAGGGGAAAATATCACAATGTAAGTTTTCTGTTAATACGGAGAGCCTTCAGTGTCCATCCGAGGCGGTTCGATGCCCAATTATACTGGAAACACCAGAAGAAGGGGTATTTGTCAAAAATTCAGATAGTTCAGCAGTATGCACTTTATTTGATGTTGATGCACTTTCTCGCGTGGTTAATGACGGTTCAGTTCACCCTCTGACACGAGCTCCAATAACCCCATCAATGATTGTTAAACCAGAAGAGTGTAAATATGACCCTGCAAGGGGAAGCTTTATTATAAAAGATAGTTAAGATGTTTCAAATGAAACAATATTAACTTCCGATAATTTATATAAAAACACCACAGGCATTCGGGGCCTGTGGTTGGTAAAACAATATAATACGCGAGTTATTTTTCATGAGCTGGAGAGAAAACAATCAAGGTAAGTAGTATTATTTCACAAAATACCGGGCACTTTCTGGTGCCGCATCGTTCAGAGCTTCGGTGTATAATGAATGAAATACGTAGTAACCCTGTAAAATTTCTGGAAGAGCATTTAATTCTTAATCCACAGCGCTATGCCCATCATGATGAGACATCTTTAATTACAGTTAATATTACAAGAGAGGATGGCTTGTTAAGACTAAAAGAAACGGAAGATGATATGGCTGGTAGTGATTATATTCTGTTTACAGGTATGCGTGATACTGATAGTCCGGACCGCTTTGATGCACCTGCAGTTGTAAGCTTGAGTAATCAGTGTATAAGCCTCCGGCGAAATGATATTTCTCAAACTATCCAGCAAAGTTCACCGTTATGGCTAACCAATCAGCAAAGCGGCTGTAGTGTTCTTATTGTTCGCCATGGATTATCAGAATCTGGAGAACAGTCGTATTCAATGATACATATGCGCCCAAGGGATAGTAACGATTTCGTCGATGAGTTTACGCCAGCGCTTTACGCTAATACTCAGGAGATTTTGCTGGAGAGGGATATTCAGCGTACTCTTGCTAACACCTTTCCTAATGAACATCCGGAAGCCTTAATTTTGGTTCCGTCAGCGGAAAAATTTATTGTAGATGGCAACAGCATTCAACTGATTGGTATTGGTAATGAGTTGGGAGAGTTTGATTTTTACAGACAAATTTATCCTGTGACAGGAGGAGAGCACCTGGTTGAAGCTTTGATGTGGACGCATTTGCCTGCATGAAAACGTTCAGGTTCATTTTTTGAGTGGGTGGATATCAACATCCAGCCTGACTGTTTCTGGAAGTGTAATAATGAATGGTTCTCCCAGTCTCAGAGAACATGATATATCTGGATATACTTTGGCTCCTTTGTCCAGAAGAGAACCAACAGAAGCCGATACCCAACTACTATTTTCTGTTGTGCCGTATTTTTTTTGTAAATTATCATTGCTGTTAAGTATCTTTTCATTAAATGTATCCTTTTCCATTATCATGAAATTTAGAGCGTTTCTGGATTCTTCCTTTGCTATATCAGCAGAACGTCTTGGTGTGCCCATCATGATACCAAATGCGTTTTTTTGTGGGTTATACCAGTCCATGACTTTTGCGACAGTGTCTTTATGACCCTGAATTGTCTTGTTTTTTAAATCAGTAAACTGATTGCTTTGGATTCTTACAGCAACGAAATCCCGTTTTATATTAAAAATAGATAAAACTTTTTCTGTAGTGTGGTTTTCTTTTATTAAATCAGCATTTCGATATGATAATAGCTTCACCGGTGTGGGTGTTGGGATTATTTTTCTATTTAACATCTTTCCCGCTTGTTCTGTTTTTATTAGGGAATGTGATGTTTTTTCGTTTCTTAATGCATTACTAATTAATGATAAGCAGTTCTTTATGATTGGCATGATAAACTCCTTGTCATCCATATGGATAAACTTTTGATGGGAAGTCTTATATTGTACTAACTAAACTAGTCATTATCATTTTTGTGGTTAATTGTCTAGTGGTTGTGTTGTTTTTTATATATCATTCTTATTGATTCTGTTTAGGCATAGCCATAATGGATGATGGTGTGGCGTGGCAAAGCAGAGATATACAAAGTCTGCCACATGTTTTTATGACAAAAAATTAGCGCAAGAAGACAAAAAATCACCTTGCGCTAATGCTCTGTTGTAGGTCACTAACCACATCTAACTCATTGATTAATAGTGACTCTAGATGTAGTGTTTTATCGTATTTTGCAGTCTGTTATTTAATCATGAATTCATGTAACAATATGATTTTTAAAATATTTGTGTGTATTTGTCATCCTTTAGGTGAAAAAGGTTGAGTCGCAAAGCGGAATGCATCTAGCATAAAGCCTTATTATTGATGAGGCTATCATGCGCGTACTGCTATTTTTACTTCTTTCCCTTTTCATGTTGCCGGCATTTTCGGCTGATAACCTGTTGCGCTGGCATGATGCGCAGCATTTCACGGTGCAAGCCTCTACGCCGCTTAAAGCCAAACGCGCATGGAAACTGTGCGCGCTTTATCCCAGCCTGAAAGATTCATATTGGTTATCGTTGAACTATGGTATGCAGGAGGCTGCTCGCCGCTACGGTGTGGATTTAAAAGTGCTGGAGGCAGGCGGCTACAGCCAGTTGGCTACCCAGCAAGCACAAATCGACCAGTGTAAACAGTGGGGCGCAGAGGCCATTTTGCTCGGTAGTAGCACGACCTCATTTCCCGACCTGCAAAAGCAGGTAGCAAGTCTGCCGGTGATCGAACTGGTAAATGCTATTGATGCTCCCCAGGTGAAAAGCCGCGTTGGTGTGCCCTGGTTTCAGATGGGCTATCAACCGGGGCGATATCTGGTGCAATGGGCGCACGGTAAACCACTGAATGTGCTGTTGATGCCCGGACCCGATAACGCCGGGGGCAGTAAGGAGATGGTCGAGGGTTTTCGCGCAGCCATTGCCGGAAGCCCGGTGCGTATTGTTGATATTGCGCTTGGTGATAACGATATTGAAATCCAGCGTAACCTGTTGCAGGAGATGCTGGAACGCCATCCAGAAATCGACGTCGTTGCCGGAACGGCCATTGCGGCAGAGGCGGCAATGGGGGAAGGGCGTAACCTGAAAACGCCGCTTACCGTGGTGTCGTTTTATCTTTCACATCAGGTGTATCGCGGGCTGAAGCGGGGAAGAGTGATTATGGCTGCCAGCGATCAAATGGTCTGGCAGGGGGAACTGGCGGTTGAGCAGGCCATCAGGCAATTACAGGGGCAATCGGTTTCTGATAATGTCAGCCCACCGATTTTAGTTCTGACGCCGAAAAATGCCGACCGTGAACATATTCGCCGCTCGCTGTCACCAGGGGGATTTCGTCCGGTCTATTTTTATCAGCACACATCAGCGGCTAAGAAATAACCTTCACCATGTTGCGTCACCAGTAAATCCGCGCTGAGTTTATGACGTAAACGACGAATTAACACATCGACGGTGCGCAGGTCAGGGTTTTCCACCCGACGCGCAGAAAGCATACGTAGCAGACGTTCACGGCTGAGAATTTCGCCCGGATTCGTCACAAATGCCACCAACATTTCATACTCTGCGCGGGTCAGTTTAATCGGCTCGCCATCCCGCTCCAGCGTATGGCGCGACACATTCAGGCAATAACCGGCAAAGCGATAGCAGTTGTCCTGAGTGTGCGGTTGAGCTTGTCGCGCGAGGTCGATTCGCCAGAGCAGATTTTTCACCCGTACTACCAGTTCGCGCAGTTCCAGCGGTTTGGTGACGTAATCGTCTGCGCCCATTTCCAGCCCAACAATACGGTCAATCCGATCGCTGCGTCCGGTAACCAGAATAATCCCCACCGTTGAGCGTTCTCGCAGGGCGCGGGTTAACATCAGGCCATTTTCATCGGGTAAGTTGATATCCAGCAGAATTAAATCTACCGACTGATTCTGCATAATTTCCCGTAGCCCGGCACCGCTCGCCGTAACGGAAACGGTATACCCCTCCTGAGTGAAGTAGGATTGTAATCGCGCCTGGGTAACCGGCTCATCTTCAACAATAACAATGTGATGTGGCATCAGAGGGTTTTACTCATTCTGTTCATATCTGTTCATATTCTGCCGTAAGCCGTTCATCCTGACCAGTGCCGCTGTTCATATTTGCTCATTAAGATCGCTTCACTAAACCATAATTCTACAGGGGTTATTATGCGGAAACTCTGGAACGCGCTACGCCGACCCAGTGCTCGTTGGTCGGTACTGGCGCTGGTCGCAATTGGGATTGTGATTGGCATTGCGCTGATTGTATTGCCACACGTTGGGATCAAAGTCACCAGCACAACCGAATTTTGTGTCAGTTGCCACAGTATGCAACCGGTGTATGAAGAATATAAACAGTCGGTGCATTTCCAGAACGCCTCCGGCGTGCGAGCTGAATGCCATGACTGTCATATCCCGCCGGATATTCCAGGCATGGTGAAGCGCAAACTGGAAGCGAGCAATGATATCTACCAGACCTTTATTGCTCACTCCATTGATACACCTGAAAAATTCGAAGCCAAACGCGCGGAACTTGCCGAGCGTGAATGGGCGCGAATGAAAGAAAACAACTCGGCAACCTGCCGCTCCTGCCATAACTACGATGCGATGGATCATGCGAAGCAGCATCCTGAAGCAGCACGTCAGATGAAGGTGGCAGCGAAAGATAATCAATCCTGCATCGACTGTCATAAAGGTATTGCCCACCAGTTACCGGATATGAGTAGCGGCTTCCGTAAGCAGTTCGATGAGCTGCGCGCCAGTGCTAATGACAGTGGTGACACGCTGTACTCTATTGATATTAAGCCAATTTATGCGGCGAAAGGCGATAAAGAAGCCTCTGGTTCTCTGCTGCCTGCTTCGGAAGTGAAAGTCCTTAAACGTGACGGCGACTGGCTGCAAATTGAAATTACCGGCTGGACGGAAAGCGCCGGACGTCAGCGTGTACTCACCCAATTCCCAGGTAAACGCATCTTTGTTGCCTCGATTCGTGGTGATGTGCAGCAGCAGGTAAAAACGCTGGAGAAAACCACCGTTGCCGACACCAATACCGAGTGGAGCAAGTTGCAGGCCACTGCGTGGATGAAGAAAGGCGACATGGTGAACGATATCAAACCGATCTGGGCTTATGCGGATTCGTTGTACAACGGCACCTGTAACCAGTGCCACGGCGCACCGGAAATCGCCCACTTTGACGCTAACGGTTGGATCGGCACGCTCAACGGCATGATTGGCTTTACCAGTCTCGATAAACGTGAAGAACGCACCTTGTTGAAATATCTGCAAATGAATGCGTCTGACACCGCAGGTAAGGCTCACGGCGATAAGAAGGAAGAAAAATAATGAACAATAACGATCTCTTTCAGGCATCACGTCGGCGTTTTCTGGCACAACTCGGCGGCTTAACCGTCGCCGGGATGCTGGGGCCGTCATTGTTAACGCCGCGACGTGCGACTGCGGCGCAAGCGGCGACTGACGCTGTCATCTCGAAAGAGGGCATTCTTACCGGGTCGCACTGGGGGGCTATCCGCGCGACGGTGAAGGATGGTCGCTTTGTGGCGGCAAAACCGTTCGAACTGGATAAATATCCGTCGAAAATGATTGCCGGATTGCCGGATCACGTACACAACGCGGCGCGTATTCGTTATCCGATGGTACGCGTGGACTGGCTGCGTAAGCGCCATCTCAGCGATACCTCCCAGCGCGGTGATAACCGTTTTGTGCGCGTGAGCTGGGATGAAGCCCTCGACATGTTCTATGAAGAACTGGAACGCGTGCAGAAAACTCACGGGCCGAGTGCCTTGCTGACCGCCAGTGGTTGGCAATCGACGGGGATGTTCCATAACGCTTCGGGGATGCTGGCGAAAGCTATTGCCTTGCATGGTAATAGCGTTGGTACGGGCGGAGATTACTCTACCGGTGCTGCGCAGGTGATCCTGCCGCGCGTAGTCGGTTCGATGGAAGTGTATGAACAGCAAACCTCCTGGCCGCTGGTATTGCAGAACAGCAAAACCATTGTGCTGTGGGGCTCCGATTTGCTGAAAAACCAGCAAGCGAACTGGTGGTGCCCGGATCACGATGTTTATGAATATTACGCGCAGCTAAAAGCGAAAGTCGCCGCCGGTGAAATTGAGGTCATCAGCATCGATCCGGTTGTCACATCCACCCATGAGTATCTGGGGCGCGAGCATGTGAAGCACATTGCGGTTAACCCGCAAACTGACGTGCCGCTGCAACTGGCGCTGGCACATACGCTGTACAGTGAAAACCTGTACGACAAAAACTTCCTTGCTAACTACTGTGTGGGTTTTGAGCAGTTCCTGCCGTATCTGCTGGGTGAGAAAGACGGTCAGCCGAAAGATGCCGCATGGGCTGAAAAACTGACCGGCATTGATGCCGAAACCATTCGTGGGCTGGCGCGGCAGATGGCGGCGAACAGAACGCAAATTATTGCTGGCTGGTGCGTGCAGCGTATGCAGCACGGTGAACAGTGGGCGTGGATGATTGTGGTTCTGGCGGCGATGCTGGGGCAAATTGGCCTGCCAGGTGGTGGTTTTGGTTTTGGCTGGCACTACAACGGCGCAGGCACGCCGGGGCGTAAAGGCGTTATTCTGAGTGGTTTCTCCGGCTCTACGTCGATTCCGCCTGTTCACGACAACAGTGACTACAAAGGCTACAGCAGCACTATTCCGATTGCCCGTTTTATCGATGCGATCCTCGAACCGGGGAAAGTGATCAACTGGAACGGTAAATCGGTAAAACTGCCGCCGCTGAAAATGTGTATTTTTGCCGGAACTAACCCATTCCATCGCCATCAGCAGATCAACCGCATTATTGAAGGCTTGCGCAAGCTGGAAACGGTTATCGCCATAGATAACCAGTGGACCTCAACCTGCCGCTTTGCCGATATCGTACTGCCTGCGACCACGCAGTTTGAGCGTAACGATCTCGACCAGTACGGCAATCACTCCAACCGTGGCATTATCGCCATGAAACAGGTGGTGCCGCCGCAGTTCGAGGCGCGCAACGACTTCGATATTTTCCGCGAGCTGTGCCGTCGCTTTAATCGCGAAGAAGCCTTTACCGAAGGGCTGGACGAAATGGGCTGGCTGAAACGCATCTGGCAGGAAGGTGTACAGCAAGGCAAAGGACGCGGCGTTCATCTGCCAGCGTTTGATGACTTCTGGAATAACAAAGAGTACGTCGAGTTTGACCATCCGCAGATGTTTGTTCGCCACCAGGCATTCCGCGAAGATCCGGATCTCGAACCGCTGGGCACGCCGAGTGGCCTGATTGAGATCTACTCGAAAACTATCGCCGATATGAACTACGACGATTGTCAGGGGCATCCGATGTGGTTTGAGAAAATCGAACGCTCCCACGGTGGGCCTGGCTCGCAAAAGTATCCGTTGCATCTGCAATCTGTGCATCCGGATTTCCGACTTCACTCGCAGTTATGTGAGTCGGAAACGCTGCGTCAGCAATATACGGTAGCGGGTAAAGAGCCAGTATTCATTAACCCGCAGGATGCCAGCGCGCGCGGTATTCGTAACGGTGATGTGGTACGCGTCTTTAACGCTCGCGGTCAGGTGTTGGCAGGGGCAGTGGTTTCTGACCGCTATGCACCCGGCGTGGCACGAATTCACGAAGGGGCATGGTACGATCCAGATAAAGGCGGCGAGCCTGGTGCGCTGTGCAAATACGGTAACCCCAACGTGTTGACCATCGACATCGGTACATCGCAGCTGGCGCAGGCGACCAGTGCGCACACTACGCTGGTGGAAATTGAGAAGTACAACGGAACAGTGGAGCAGGTGACGGCGTTTAACGGCCCCGTGGAGATGGTGGCGCAGTGCGAATATGTTCCCGCGTCGCAGGTGAAATCATGACCACGCTGACAGCACAACAGATTGCCTGTGTTTACGCCTGGCTAGCGCAGTTGTTCTCCCGTGAGCTGGACGATGAACAACTGACGCAAATCGCCAGTGCGCAGATGGCTGAATGGTTTTCGTTGCTGAAAAGCGAACCGCCGCTCACTGCGGCGGTGAACGAGCTGGAAAACCGTATTGCCACGCTGACAGTACGTGACGATGCCCGTCTGGAACTGGCCGCGGACTTTTGCGGCCTGTTTCTGATGACCGACAAACAAGCGGCGCTGCCGTATGCATCGGCCTACAAACAGGACGAGCAAGAGATTAAACGCTTGTTAGTTGAGGCAGGGATGGAAACCAGCGGCAATTTCAACGAACCGGCAGATCATCTGGCGATCTATCTCGAATTGCTCAGCCATCTGCATTTTTCGCTGGGAGAGGGGACCGTTCCTGCGCGAAGAATCGACAGTTTGCGGCAAAAAACACTGACGGCGCTGTGGCAATGGTTACCAGAGTTTGTTGCGCGTTGTCGTCAGTATGACAGCTTTGGTTTTTACGCGGCACTAAGCCAGTTATTGCTGGTGTTAGTGGAGTGCGACCACCAAAACAGATAACGTCGTTTGTGCGCCTGAAAAGACGCGTTTAGCGTCGCATCAGGCATTATGGCGCAGTTGCCGGATGCGGCGTGAACGTCTTATCCGGCCCACAGGAACTGTAATCTTTGTAGACCGGTTAAGATGCGTCATCGCATCCGGCAAACACACATCACGGATGAGCTACAAACCGGGAAAGCCGCTGGCGCAACAGGCGGTTTTCCTGCTTCAGGTGCGCAATATCATCCATTAACGTCAGCGCCACCGCGATCCCCGGCCAGTCCAGAGCCAGTTCATGACGCAGGCGTACCGCGCGTTGCACCACAATGGCGGCATGGTCGTCAAATACCCAGGTTGTTTCCTGGATCTCACGCGGTTCAACCACCCCCAAACCGACAATTTCATTCAACTCCTCTTCAGAGATGCCGGTATGCAGGCAAAATTCGGTAATAGTAAAAGTCACCGTAACATTAGCCATTATGCTTTCCCCCAATCTTTACGTGGATCAAAAGACGACTGGGCGTCTGCCAGTTGCTGCCACAGCGCGGCAGTGTTTTCATCCGGTTTCGGCGGCATCACGATTTTCAGTACCGCATACAGATCGCCGGTCTGTTTTTTGCTCACCAGACCTTTGCCTTTAACGCGCAATCGTTGCCCGGCCTGGCTGCCTGGCGGGATAGTCAGCAAAATGCTTTCTTTCAGTGTTGGAACGGTGACTTTAGCACCCAGCGTCGCTTCCCACGGGCTAACCGGCACCACAATTTCCAGATCCTGGCCGACAATATCAAACAGCGGATGTGGCGCAATATGAATCACCAGCCACAAATCGCCATTTGGACCGCCGTTTTCGCCCGGCGTCCCCTGGCCTTTCAGACGGATGCGTTGACCATTGCCGACGCCCGCCGGGATCTTCACATTCAGCGTTTTCGGAATTTCCTGTTCGATCATGCCAAAGGCGTTATAAACCGGCAGGTTATAGCTGATGGTACGCTTATGCTCAGTAAGCGTTTCTTCGAGGAATACCGCCACTTCGATTTCAATATCGTGGCCGCGTGTGGCGGGGCGTTGACGGCTCTGGCGGGCATGCTGACCGAAAATTGACGAGAAGATATCGTCAAAATCTTCGGCGTTAAAACTCTGACCGTCGCCATGGTGGAACTGACGGTTAAATTGCGGATCGTTGCGATGTTGCCACATCTGATCATACTCAGCGCGACGTTGTTCATCACTTAACACTTCCCAGGCTTCAGCGACCTCTTTGAAGCGGGCTTCGGCATCCGGTTCTTTGCTGACATCAGGATGGTATTTGCGGGCAAGTCGACGATAGGCGGTCTTGATTGTCTTGAGATCGTCCGTCGGTTTCACGCCCATGATGGCGTAATAATCCTTTAATTCCATAGCGTTATCTCGCGTAAATCAACACAAATTGAAGGAACCCCTGTAAGGTAACTCCTATAAGTGTAGGGTAATCCTCAAAATTTCATATGCCAACACAGAATATGTTATTGAAATCATCGCGGAGAGGAGGTCGCCATCAAGATGGGTTGCTGAACATATTTTAAACAGGTGAAAAAGGGTGAGCGATTTTTGATAGTTGAACCAGGCACTTTAAGTTTAACTAGGGCGTCATTATTTATTAAATTTTATAGACGCTATATATGGGTAGTAATATACATGGAATTAGTTGCACTGCAAATAATTATTTGAAACAGGCCTGGAACGATATAAAAAATGAGTACGAAAAAAATCAAACATATTCAATCACGCTTTTTGAAAACACACTGGTGTGTTTTATGCGGTTATACAATGAACTCAGACGTAAAGTAAATGAAGAGGATACTCCATGTCTGGAATGTGAATCACTAGAAAAAGAATTTGAGGAAATGCAGAATGATAATGATCTATCATTATTTATGAGAACATTGCGTACTAATGATACACAAATTTATTCAGGGGTTTCAGGAGGTATTACATATACTATACAATATGTTCGAGATATTGATATTGTTAGAGTGTCCTTGCCGGGCAGAGCTTCAGAGTCTATCACAGATTTTAAAGGTTATTATTGGTATAACTTTATGGAGTATATTGAAAACATTAATGCGTGTGATGATGTTTTTTCTGAGTATTGTTTTGATGATGAAAATATAAGTGTCCAGCCAGAGCGGATAAATACGCCGGGAATATCTGATTTGGATTCTGACATTGATTTGTCTGGTATATCTTTTATTCAGCGTGAAACTAACCAGGCATTAGGATTAAAATATGCTCCTGTAGATGGCGATGGATATTGTCTGTTAAGAGCTATACTGGTTTTAAAACAACATGATTATTCATGGGCGCTGGGCAGTCATAAGACACAAAAGGAAGTATACGAAGAGTTTATTAAAATTGTTGATAAACAAACGATCGAGGCTCTTGTTGATGCGGCATTCTATGATCTCAGGGAAGATGTTAAGACATTATTTGGCGTTGATCTGCAATCTGACAACAAAATTCAGGGTGTGGGTAGTCCCATGTCATGGAGCTTTCTTTTTTTTAAAAAACAATTCATTGATAGTTGCTTGAATAAAGAAAAATGTATCCTGCATTTACCCGAGTTTATATTTAATGATAACAAGAATTTGCTTACTTTAGTTACCGACACGTCGGATAGGATTAAAGCGGTGAAGAATTTTCTTTCTGTTCTTTCAGATAGCATTTGCTCATTATTTATTGTTAATAGTAATGTGGCATCAATCTCCTTAGGGAATGAATCCTTTTCAACAGATGAAGATCTTGAGTATGGTTATTTAATAAACACTGGCAATCATTATGACGTTTACCTCCCTCCTGAACTTTTTGCTCAGGCTTACAAGTTAAACAATAAGGAAATGAATGCGCAACTTGACTATTTAAATCGTTATGCAATTTAATGACAAATGCATGTGCTATAAACCATTGTTATTAGTCTCACACTTTTTTTATTGGTAAATATTGCCTCTGTATTGGTAACGCCGCTGATATTCCGTCTAGCCCACTGGTGTAATCATCAGCGGCGTATGCGAGGCAGGGGCTATTCAGGCATAGTTTGCCTGTTTTTAAAGATGTAGATAGAAAAACAGGCATTCAACAAGCCATTTTGCGAACCTGTTCCCGGAAAAATGTCATATTTCTGTCACACTCTTTAGTGATTGATAACAAAAGAGGTGCCAGGAATGAACAAAACGCTAATCACCGCAACTGTGGCAGGGATAGTTTTACTCGCTTCAAATGCTCAGGCACAAACCGTACCGGAAGGCTATCAGCTACAGCAAGTGCTCATGATGAGCCGCCATAACTTACGTGCGCCGCTGGCGAACAATGGCAGTGTGCTGGAGCAGTCGACGCCGAATAAATGGCCAGAATGGGACGTCCCCGGTGGGCAACTCACCACCAAAGGTGGCGTGCTCGAAGTGTATATGGGCCATTACATGCGTGAATGGCTGGCAGAGCAGGGGATGGTAAAATCGGGGGAATGCCCGCCGCCGGACACCGTATATGCCTATGCCAATAGTCTGCAACGTACCGTTGCGACTGCACAGTTCTTTATTACCGGCGCATTCCCGGGGTGTGATATTCCTGTGCATCACCAGGAAAAAATGGGCACCATGGACCCAACCTTTAACCCGGTGATCACCGATGATTCCGCCGCATTCAGTGAAAAGGCGGTGGCGGCAATGGAGAAAGAGCTCAGCAAACTCCAGCTTACCGACAGCTACCAGCTACTGGAAAAAATCGTTAACTATAAAGATTCCCCTGCCTGTAAAGAGAAACAACAGTGTTCGCTGGTGGATGGCAAAAATACCTTTAGCGCGAAGTATCAACAAGAACCAGGTGTTTCCGGGCCGCTGAAAGTCGGCAACTCGCTGGTAGATGCGTTTACTTTGCAATACTACGAAGGTTTTCCGATGGATCAGGTGGCCTGGGGAGAAATCAAATCTGACCAGCAGTGGAAGGTGTTGTCGAAGCTGAAAAACGGTTACCAGGACAGCCTGTTTACCTCACCGGAAGTGGCGCGCAATGTTGCGAAACCGCTGGTCAGTTATATCGACAAAGCCCTGGTCACCGATCGCGCCAGTGCTCCGAAAATCACGGTGTTAGTTGGGCACGACTCCAACATAGCCTCTCTGTTAACGGCGCTGGATTTCAAACCGTATCAGTTGCATGACCAGAACGAACGCACGCCGATTGGCGGCAAAATCGTTTTCCAGCGTTGGCATGACAGCAAAGCCAATCGCGATTTGATGAAAATTGAATATGTGTACCAGAGTGCGGAACAGTTACGTAATGCCGATGCGTTAACCCTGCAGGCACCTGCGCAGCGTGTGACGCTGGAATTAAGCGGTTGCCCGATAGATGCCAACGGTTTCTGCCCGATGGATAAGTTTGATAGCGTGTTGAATGAAGCGGTGAAATAACAGAAAACTCCCCCGCGAGAAGCGGGGGAGTCGCTGGTTAAACGTTTTTACGTTCGATGGTCTGTTCGCCCCAAAAAAGCGAATCTTTATCGGTCTTAGCAAAGGCTTTGACTAACACTTCATCGCTACCTTCTTCCCAAATCTTTTCCGCCATTTTTTCGTCGTACCCGGCGACTTCGAAAATGGCCTCGGCTATTTCCGGCGACGTATTGCGCAGAGATGCCCATTCACCGACGTGATGAGCTTTCGCTTCTTGAGTTGGCATGCGTATCCTCCTGTTGAAGATTAGCCGTTAAGTTTAACTGCCAGACCTGCGACATATTCCCCTTGATAACGAGCAATAGACAGTTCTTCCTGGCTTGGCTGGCGTGAGCCGTCACCGCCTGCGATGGTGGTTGCGCCGTACGGCGTACCGCCGCGAACCTGTGAAACGTCAAATAATTCCTGCGCTGCGTAGCCAATGGGGACAATTACCATGCCGTGATGCGCAAGGGTCGTCCAGGTTGAAGTAATAGTTTGTTCCTGACCGCCGCCAGTACCGGTGGAACTAAAGACGCTCGCCAGTTTTCCGTATAGTGCGCCGGAAGCCCACAGGCCGCCCGTCTGGTCGAGGAAGGTACGCATTTGACCGGACATGTTGCCAAAGCGGGTAGGTGTACCAAAAATAATGGCGTCGTAATCGGCCAGTTCTTGCGGGGTTGCAACCGGTGCAGTTTGCGTTTTACCGCCTGCTTTTTCAAATAATTGCGGCGGCATGGTTTCCGGTACACGCTTAACGACAACTTCTGCGCCATCCACTTTGCTTGCACCCTCAGCGACTGCGCGTGCCATCGTTTCAATATGTCCGTACATGGAATAATAAAGCACCAGAACTTTAGCCATTTCTAACCACTCCTCGTGTTATCTCTATTCCGTAGCGATTCGCTACCACTTATTTAAAGATAAGACGTCCTTTTCAGAGTGCAAATTTCACAACCACTTATTTGATTTATAACAACTTTCACAAGCACGCAATTTTGTCGCAAAATGACACATTTTTATCTCATCGCGTTTTTATAATCATAAGAGCGGCTTATGGATAATTATTGGAGATGATATCTATTCTCGCTAAGAAGCTGTTGCAGGATATTACCAAACGCGGGTCTGCCCGCGTCAGTTCACTAAGCTTAGTCCCACGTAGCGAAAATATGGCAGCCGCCATACGCCGCGTTAATTCTATGCAATATGATGTCTATACCCAGACGGAGGTCAGTAATGGCAAACCATCGAGGCGGTTCCGGCAATTTTGCAGAAGACCGCGAAAGAGCATCAGAAGCAGGTAAAAAAGGTGGACAGCACAGCGGGGGGAATTTCAAGAATGACCCGCAGCGCGCATCTGAAGCAGGTAAAAAAGGTGGCAAGAGCAGTCACGGTAAAAGTGACAACTAGCCGGACTAATCAATGACGAATGCATTTTTGTCTGTAGCTCGTCAAAAAGCCATCACCGCCGGTTACCCGGTGGTTGATACTGATGACAAATGTAAGCTTGCCTGATGCGCGATGCTTATCAGGCCTACCAGAAGATTGCAATATATTGAATTTGCACTGTTTTGTAGGCCGGATAAGGCGTTTACGCCGCATCCGGCATGAACAATGCGTACGTTGTCAACAATCTGCACCGCCGGGTAACCCCGGCGGTTTTCTGTTTATGGCTCCTGATGAACAACTTCTGGCGGTGGAACGTCAACCAACCTTCTGCTTAATAACGCATTGAGTAAAATCGCGCCAAAGGTGGCTGTACCGATTCCTCCCAACGTAAAACCGCCCAGCGTGAGAGCAAAATCACCCGCGCCCAGCACTAAGGTTACTGCGACCATAATCAAATTACCGTTCTGGCTTAAATCGACACGGTTTTGTACCCAGATCCTTGCGCCTGCGACGGCAATCAGCCCGAACACAACAATTGATGCACCACCAATCACCGCGGCCGGAATGGTATGAATCAGCGCGCCAAATTTTGGTGAAAAGCCCAACAGCATGGCGATGACGGCAGCAGCGACAAACACCAGCGTCGAGTAGACTTTTGTCACGGCCATTACCCCGATATTCTCGGCGTAGGTGGTTACGCCGCTGCCACCGACAGAACCAGAAAGCATCGTCGCCAGCCCATCACCGACGAATGCCCGTCCCATATACGGATCCATATTGCGTCCGGTCATCCCGGCGACTGCCTTGAGATGACCTAAGTTTTCCGCCACCAGAATCACCGCCACGGGCGCAATCAGCATCATTGCCTGACCATTAAAAGCAGGAGTGGAAAAATGTGGCAAACCGAACCAGGCAGCATGGCTGACGAGAGTAAAATCGACGGCTTTTCCCAGCCCTAAAACGTTGGTCATCACGCCATACAGCAGACAGGCGACAATTAATCCTACGAGAATCAATAACCGCTGGATCATGCCACGGGTAAACACCGCCACCAGCCCAATACACAGCACCGTCATTACCGCCATCCAGCTATCAAAGGCCGAAGCCGATACACTTTTCACTGCGATAGGCGCTAAGTTCAGGCCAATCGCCATCACCACCGCACCCGTCACCACCGGCGGCATTAGCCGTTCAATCCAGCGTGTACCAATTTTCATCACCACCAGGCCAATGACGGTATAAACCAGCCCACAGGCGATAATCCCGCCCAGCGCGATGCTGATATTCGGGTTCATGCCCTGACCGTTAAAGCCCGTCGCGGCGATCACCACGCCGACAAAAGCCGCGCTGGAGCCGAGATAACTGGGGACGCGCCCGCCGGTAATAAAGAAAAACAGTAACGTGCCGATCCCCGACATTAAAATGGAAAGATTGGGATCCAGCCCCATCAGAATCGGCATTAACACCGTCGCGCCAAACATCGCCACCGCGTGTTGAACGCCCATTATTGCCGTCTGAGCAAACGGCAATCGTTCATCCGGCGCGACCACGCCGCTCTCTGTAGAGGTCGATTTTAACTGCCAGTGAGGAAAACCGAACATTGCCATCAGCTGTCTCCTTAAGGAGGTTAACAAGCAGGGCGCATCAGCGCGTGATAACTGCGATCGAACCACACCAGCCCGTAGGGTGTGGCGTGACGATGAATCGCTTCGATGGCACAAAACAAAATGTCGTGGGTGCCGACGCTCACCACCTGGCTGATACGGCAGTCAAACGAAACCAGAGCCTCTTCCAGTTGCGGGCATCCGGTCACACCCGTCTGCCAGCGGGCGGCGGCAAAGCGGTGTTCCATGGGCGTTTTGCCGCCAAAAAGATTTGAAAGCGGCTCCTGCCCGGCGCTCAGTGTATTTACACACAGCGTTCGATTTTCATTGAATACCGGCCAGACGGACGCCCCACGATTCAGGCACACCAGTAATGTAGGCGGCGTGTCGGTCACGCTGCAGACCGCGCTGGCGGTGAACCCGGCGCGCCCGGCTGGACCATCCGTGGTGATGATATTGACTGCCGCGCCCATACAGGACATCGCATCGCGAAAGGTTTGTTGATCGACAATGTTCATGGTTTGCTCCTTACAACAGCCCGCAGGCTTCTTCAAAGGACAGACGTGGCAGGCGCGCAAAAAGTTTGCTGCTATCGCCATAGCCGATATTAATCAGCAGATTGCTCTTCAGCGTGCTGCCCGCAAAAAAGGCGTCGTCAACGTGTTGACGGTCAAAACCCGACATCGGGCCGGTATCCAGTCCCAGCGCACGGCAGGCGACGATCAGATAGGCCGCCTGCATGGAACTGTTGCGAAACGCTGTTTCTTCGGCAAGTTGTGGGCTGGAGGTAAACCAACTGCGGGCATCGCCGTGAGGAAACAGTTGCGGTAACCGTTCATAAAATTCACTGTCCCAGGCGACGATAGCGGTGACGGGCGCGGTCAGGGTTTTTTGCAGATTGCCGCTGGAAAGTGCCGGGCGCAGACGTTCTTTTCCTTCTGCCGTGCGGATAAACACGATCCGTGCCGGAGAACAGTTAGCTGATGTCGGCCCCCATTTCATCAGGGCATAAATCTCCCGTAACGTCTCATCGCTGACGGGTGTCTCCCGCCAGCCGTTGTGAGTGCGGGCATCGGTGAACAAGGTGCTAAGCGCACCTGGGCTAACGGCTTCGTTCATAGCAATTCCTTACAGGGCGGCTTCACGGTGATGTAACAGGCTGGCAAGCCCGTTGAGTAACAGAGCATTAAACGTTTCGGGGGCGGTCACGTTGCAGGCGTGTCCGCCATAGCGCATCACCATTTTCTGGCTATCGGGCAGGGCGGCATGAAGCTCACTGGAACATGCTGATGGCACCAGCAGATCATCACTGGCGCAGATGATTTGCACCGGGCAGCGGATGCGATCCGCATGGTGACTAAAGTCAGCGCGTTTGAGGGCGTTAAGTCGACGCAGTAAATTATTTTTGCCCTGAAAATGCGCCAGTGCCAGCGCGTCTTCTGCCTCAAGGCGAGGTGCGCGGGCCGCCATCCAGTCGGCGGGATAGAGGAACAACGGCTGCGCTTCCACCCATGCCTGCGCGCCGCCGCTATACAGTAATCGTTCGCGAACCTGAAAACAGCGGCGCGTATGGGCGTTTATTCGTAGCCAGCCGTTAACGCTGATCAGCACAGTTACCGACGCGGGATAATCCAGCGCCAGCTGCATTCCCACCAGCGCACCGAGCGCATGGCCGACCACCGCGTAATGCTCAATCCCTGCGGCTACCAGCGCCTGATGCAGTTCCGCTGCCATCTGGGCGATACTGTAATCTTCTGCCAGCGTGTCGGGATTATTGCCGGTGCCGCGCTGGTCGTAACAGACTACCTGATACTCCTGCTCCAGCACCGCCAGTTGCGGTAACCAGTAACTGCCGCTACCGCCAAGACCCGAAATCAACACCACTACGGGCGCATCAGCATAAGGGGGAGGTGAGAGTGAAAGTTTCATCGCGGCCTCACTTGGCGATATGCGCAATTGTGGCGATTTCCACCAGCGCGTCAGGTTTTACCAGTCCGCACTGAATGCAGAATCGCGCCGGTTTATCACCCGGAAAAAACTCGGCGTAGATTTCGTTAATCGCGGCGTAATTTTTCCAGTCGGTAATAAAGATGCTGTTGAAGGTCACATCCGCCATCGTGCCACCCGCCGTCTCGATCACCTTGCGGATAATTTCCAGAACGTGGCGGGTTTGCGCCTTTGGGTCATCGGCAAACAGCACGTTATTATGTTGATCAAAAGCCAGCGTACCGGAGACATACACCACGCCATCAGCCAGCGTGCCGGGAACGAAGGGGGCCAGCGGTGCGCTGCTGCCAGCGGGAATAATTACGGATTTTGGCATCGTTAAACTCCTTAAGCGATACGAGCAAAGGATGTGGGAGAAAGCGCGTCGCAGAACGTTTCGACGTCGCTGACCCAGCCAAAAAAGGTTTCGATATTGAACAACGCGGCTTTCTGTGCAAATTCCGGCCCCGCCTGGTGTGTTGCGTCTTCCAGCACCACGCCGAAATACTCCAGAAAAAAGCCATCGCGTAGCGTCGATTCGACGCAGACGTTGGTAGCGATACCGGTGAAAACCAGATGGCGTATTCCACGGCTGCGCAAAATGCTGTCCAGCGGTGTATTGAAGAAACCGCTGTAGCGCGGCTTCGGCAGCACAATATCGCCAGGCTGCGGCACCAGTTCATCCACCAGTTGATAATCCCAGGAGCCTTTCGCCAGCAATTTCCCCTGCAGCTGCGGCTGCTTACGCATGGTTTTCAGGGCGTTCGATTTATGAAAATTCGGTGAGCCGGGTCCGCCAGCTTCGACATACTGTTCATCCCAGCCATTTTGAAACCAGATGATCAGCATCCCTGCCGCTCGCGCTGCGGTCACGGCGGTTTGAATGTTGGCAATGACCGGGCGAGTGGTTGAGACATCAAACCCGGCGAGATCTAAGTAGCCGCCTGGCGTGGCATAAGCGTTTTGCATATCCACCACGATCAGCGCACTTTGCTGCGGATCGAAGGTAATGGCTTCCGGTCGAGCGGTTAAGGTTGTCATCATGCCACCTCCTGAGTCAGCGCAGGGAGATGGGCGCGGCACTGCATCAGTGGTTGAATGCGCTCGCCGAAGGTTTCGATTCCCGACAGAAAATCATCGAAGGTCAACAGCACGCCTTCGGCACCAGGCACGCTTGCGACTTCATCTAACATGCGCGCGACACTGGCGTAAGAACCGACTAATGTCCCCATATTGATGTTTACCGCCGAAGTGGGATCGGCCATCTGACGGACGTTGGTGTCAGTACCGGAGCGGGTATCTTTCTGACTTTGTTCGGTTAGCCAGCTTAACGCCTCTTCATCCGCGCCCGCTTTGTAGTGTTCCCATTTGGCGCGAGCGGCATCGTCGGTTTCATCGGCAATCACCATAAACAACACATAAGAGCCAACGTCGCGCCCGGTTTGCTCTGCGGCCTGTTTCATCCGCACAGCGGTCGGGGCGAAAGCCGTGGGTGTATTTACGCCTTTGCCGAAACAGAAGTTGAAATCGGCATACTGAGCGGAGAACGCCATGCCAGCGTCGCTTTGCCCGGCGCAGATCACTTTCATGGGGACACTCGGTTGCGGACTGACGCGACAATCATTCATGGTGAAAAAATCGCCTTTAAAATCGCTTTTCCCCGTGCCCCACAGGTCGCGCAGCACCTGAACATATTCGGTGAGATAGTCGTAACGACGGGAGAAATAGTCATCGCCAGGCCAGATACCCATCTGCTCATACTCGGGCTTTTGCCAGCCAGTCACGAGGTTGACGCCAAAACGCCCGCCAGAGATGGAGTCGATGGTTGCGGCCATACGGGCGACGATTGCCGGAGGTAACGTTAAGGTGGCAGCAGTGGCGTAAATCTGAATGCGCGAGGTCACGGCCGCCAGCCCCGCCATCAAGGTGAACGACTCAAGGTTGTGATCCCAGAACTCAGTTTTGCCGCCAAAGCCACGTAATTTGATCATCGACAGGGCGAAATCGAAATGGTAATGCTCCGCTTTTTGCACAATGGCTTTATTCAGTTCAAAGGTCGGCATGTACTGCGGCGCGTGGGTCGAAATGAGCCAGCCGTTGTTGCCAATAGGTACGAATACGCCAATTTTCATTATCAACCTCTCTTCGTCTCGTAAAGTGAAAGTCAGACGGGGCGCTGCATCCTGCATATCCTTTTCAGCCGCGTATTGGCTTGTTTGCAAAGCGGATGCCAGTTTTTAAAAAGTTAATGTTGTTAATATGTTAACAATGCGTTATCTAAAATATCTGGTAAAAAGTGGACTAAACGGTCAAAACAGTTGCACATAAAACATGCATCTGTGCGCGATGAGAGTGCAGAAGGTCGAGGCCGGGCGGGGGTTTTGCTATCCTGTTGCCAATCTACAAGAGGGGAGAGCGCATGACGCAAGGCGCAGTGAAAACAACGGGTAAACGTTCGCGCGCAGTAAGCGCGAAGAAAAAAGCGATTCTTAGCGCAGCACTGGACACTTTTTCACAATTCGGTTTTCACGGCACAAGGCTGGAGCAGATCGCAGAGTTGGCGGGTGTTTCAAAAACCAATCTGCTGTATTACTTCCCGTCAAAAGAGGCGCTGTATATTGCCGTGCTGCGGCAGATTCTCGATATCTGGCTGGCACCGTTAAAAGCGTTTCGTGAAGATTTCGCCCCGCTGGCGGCGATCAAAGAGTACATCCGTCTGAAGCTGGAAGTCTCCCGTGATTATCCGCAGGCTTCGCGCCTGTTCTGTATGGAGATGCTGGCAGGCGCGCCGCTGTTAATGGATGAACTGACGGGCGATTTGAAGGCATTAATTGATGAGAAATCGGCGCTGATTGCCGGTTGGGTCAAAAGCGGCAAACTCGCGCCGATTGATCCGCAGCATTTGATTTTTATGATTTGGGCTTCCACTCAACATTACGCCGATTTCGCCCCTCAGGTGGAGGCGGTGACAGGCGCGACGTTGCGCGATGAGGTATTTTTCAATCAAACGGTTGAAAACGTGCAGCGGATTATTATTGAGGGGATTCGACCACGTTAAAGATGCCGGAGGAGGTTGTAACATCCTCCGGCTACCTGTTTAACCTATAGTCATTAAGCTGGCGTTACCGCCAGCGGCAGCGGTATTCACACTCAGCGAACGCTCGATATACAGCCGTTCCAGAAGGATATTGCTTTCGCCACGGGCAAAACCCTGCACCGAAACAATTGTGCCATCCCGCGCGGCAACTGCTTCACACAATGCGCGAAGCTGATCCGAATCACCGTGGAAGATCACCGCATCAAACGGTTGAGCGGTTATATTTTCCGCTTTCGCCAGTTGAATACGTTCGCTGACTGCCGATGGCAATGCCTTCACTAACTGACGATGCAGCGCGTCATCCGGCCACAGTACCTGGCTGCCCACCGCCAGCACGGCGGCGAGCTGAGTCAGCGCATCCTGCTCATCATCGGCAATACACAACACGCGCTCACGCGGCAGCAGCGTCCAGGTGTTGCGTTCACCCGTCGGCCCCGGCAGCAATCGTTGTGTTCCTGCCTGCGCCAGCTCGCCATATTGCGTACATAACGCCTGCAATTCTGGACGATTTGCTGCCCATTCCCGCAGTGCATTTAGCGGCTGAGTCAATGCGGCTTTCAACTGCGCATCGACCGGATACTTTGCATCCTGACGCGCGAGCGTCACTGCCAGCGCACTTTCCGGGCGATTCGCCAGCAGACGGTAGAGATAGAGCGGACCGCCTGCTTTCGGCCCGGTACCGGACAACCCTTCGCCGCCGAACGGCTGCACACCAACCACTGCGCCCACCATATTACGGTTAACATACAGGTTACCAACATGGGCCGAGCCAGTGACCTGGGCGATGGTTTCATCAATGCGCGTATGGACGCCAAGCGTCAGACCATAACCGGAAGCGTTAATCTGCTCGATCAGCTCTGGTAGCTGGTTACGGTTGTAACGCACCACATGCAGCACCGGACCAAAGACCTCTTTTTGCAATTCGGCAAAGTCATCCAGTTCGATCAGCGTCGGGGCGACAAAGGTGCCGCTTTGCCATTCACGGGCATCTTCGCTGTTTTCCCGCACCGCCTGGAACACCGGACGGCCTTTGCTACGCATGGTCTGAATATGGCGCTCAATATTGGCTTTCGCTTCGCTATCAATCACCGGACCGATATCGGTGGTCAGGCGACCCGGATTACCCATCCGGCATTCGGCCATTGCACCGCGCAGCATTTTCAACGTGTGGTCGGCAATCTCATCTTGCAGGCACAGCACGCGCAGTGCCGAACAACGCTGACCCGCACTGTCGAACGCCGAGGCCAGCACATCCACGACGACTTGTTCGGTCAGTGCTGAAGAATCGACAATCATCGCGTTCATGCCGCCGGTTTCAGCGATGAGCGGAATAGGGCGACCCTGAGCGTCCAGGCGGCTGGCGATATTGCGCTGCAGTAACGTAGCGACTTCGGTTGAACCGGTAAACATCACCCCGCGCACGCGATCATCACCCGTCAGTTGCGCGCCCACGGTTTCCCCCTGACCTGGCAGCAATTGCACCACGCCTGGCGGTACACCTGCTTCCAGCAAAATGGCGATCCCTTGCGCGGCAATCAGCGGCGTTTGTTCTGCCGGTTTTGCCAGTACGCTGTTACCTGACGCCAGTGCGGCAGCGATCTGCCCGGTGAAAATCGCCAGCGGGAAATTCCACGGGCTGATACACACCACAGGCCCTAATGGACGGTGGGTTTCGTTAGCGAAATCATCCCGCACCTGTCCGGCGTAGTAGTGGAGAAAATCGACCGCTTCGCGCACTTCGGCAATGGCGTTACTGAAGGTTTTTCCGGCTTCACGCACCAGAATACCAATCAGTTGCTGCATCTGGCTTTCCATTAGCACGGCAGCGCGATGCAAAATCGCCGCGCGTTCAGCCGGAGGAGTGGCAAACCAGATTGGCGCGTTATTAACCGCACTTTCCAGCGCCTGTTCTACTTCACGCGGCGTGGCTTCACGCACATAGCCCACAATATCTTTCGGTTCCGCAGGGTTAATAACGGGCGACATCTCACCTGCCGCTACCGGTTGTTCCAGCATTGGCAAGGCCTGCCATTTTTGCAGTGCACTATTGAGCAGGGCAGAGGAGAGCGAGGCCAGACGGTGTTCGTTAGCGAGATCCAGCCCTGCCGAGTTGTCGCGCCCGTGACCGTAAAGATCGCGCGGCAGGGGAATTTTCGGATGCGGTAATCCAGTTTGCCCTTCCTGTTGCGCCAGTTTTTCTACAGCAGTGACCGGATCGGCGACCAGTTCATCCAGTGGCAAAGAGGTGTCGGCAATACGGTTAACAAACGAGGTGTTAGCACCGTTTTCCAGCAGGCGACGCACCAGATACGCCAGCAGCGTTTCATGTGTGCCAACCGGGGCATAAATACGACACGGTCGGTTAAGTTTACCGTCGGCAACTTTCCCGGTGACCTGCTCGTACAGTGGCTCGCCCATACCATGCAGGCACTGGAACTCGTACTGACCCGGATAGTAGTTCTGACCTGCCAGTTGATAAATCGCTGCCAGCGTATGGGCGTTGTGCGTCGCGAACTGCGGGTAGATTAGATTCGGCACCGCCAGCAGTTTTTTCGCACTGGCGAGATAAGAAACGTCGGTATACACCTTGCGGGTATAAACCGGATAACCTTCAAGGCCGTCCATCTGCGCACGCTTAATTTCACTATCCCAGTACGCGCCTTTCACCAGACGAATCATCAGACGGCGACGGCTACGGGTGGCGAGATCAATCAGGTAATCAATCACCAACGGGCAGCGTTTTTGATAAGCCTGAATAACAAAACCGATGCCGTTCCAGCCTGCCAGTTCCGGCTCGAAACAGAGTTTTTCCAGCAGATCGAGGGAGATCTCCAGACGATCGGCCTCTTCTGCATCGATGTTAATACCAATATCGTACTGACGCGCCAGCAGGGTGAGTGATTTCAGACGTGGGTAAAGCTCTTCCATTACCCGGTCATACTGGGCGCGGCTGTAACGCGGATGCAGCGCTGACAGTTTGATTGAAATGCCTGGACCTTCATAGATGCCACGACCATTGGACGCTTTACCAATGGCGTGAATCGCCTGCTGATAGGAAACCATATATGCCTGTGCATCTGCGGCGGTCAGTGCAGCTTCGCCCAGCATATCGTAAGAGTAACGGAAACCTTTTTCTTCCAGCTTGCGGGCATTGGCTAACGCTTCTGCAATGGTTTCACCCGTGACGAACTGCTCGCCCATCAGGCGCATCGCCATATCCACACCTTTGCGGATCAGCGGTTCACCGCTCTTACCGATAATGCGGTTCAGCGAGCGGGAGAGGCTGGCTTCGTTATGGGTGGAAACCAGTTTGCCGGTAAACAGCAGCCCCCAGGTAGCGGCATTAACAAACAGGGACGGGCTACGACCAATGTGTGACTGCCAGTTACCGTTGCTGATTTTGTCGCGAATTAACGCATCACGGGTGGCTTTGTCGGGAATACGCAACAACGCTTCCGCCAGACACATCAGCGCCACGCCTTCCTGCGATGACAGCGAAAACTCCTGCAATAACCCCTGGACCATACCTGCGCGGCCACTGGCATTTTTTTGATTACGCAGTTTATCGGCCAGTTGATACGCCAGTTTGTGCGCCTGTTCAGCAACTGGCTGCGGCAGGCGGGCTTGTTCCAGCAGCATAGAAACCGCTTCGGTTTCCGGGCGGCGATAGGCCGCGGTGATCGCGGCGCGGGAAACCGACTGGGGCAATATTTGCTCGGCAAAGTCGAGGAATGGCTGGTGTGGTTCCTCTGCCGGAGTCGGTGCTTCATCGCTCTCATTGGCCGCGCCAGAAAGCAGCGCAGGTAGCTCCGGCAGAGTATCGCTGTTTTCCAGTTGTTCAAGATAAGAAAAAATCGCCTGCTTAATTAACCAGTGTGGTGTGCGATCGATACGTGTCGCGGCAGACTTAATACGCTCACGCGTCGCGTCGTCCAGCTTAACCCCCATGGTGGTGGTTCCCATGCCATTACTCCTGTTGTTCTGAAAGGTGCAACTTAACGTTATCGTGAAATATCCATGATGTTGCAACTTTGTGCAACCATGTTAAATGTGACCTGCGTAGCAAGCTTAAAAATGAATGAAATGTTAATAAAAGAAATCGATATGACAGGGATTAAAAAAATAACTCAGACTTTTTCTCTGCGGCAGTTAACATTTTTGAAAGGTGCAACCGCAAAAAATGTGAGAGAGTGCAACCTGATGAAAAATAGTGTCGCTGAGCACTAAAATTTAATGTAAATGGTGTGTTAAATCGATTGTGAATAACCAGCGCTTCCGGCAGGATACGGTCGCCCTGGTAAAACATAAACTCTGTTACCCCGTTCCGGTGGCAGATATAACGGCAAGTTTCGACATTGCCGATAATAATTTTTTGGAGACTTTAGATGGCTATTAGCACACCGATGTTGGTGACATTTTGTGTCTATATCTTTGGCATGATATTGATTGGGTTTATCGCCTGGCGATCAACGAAAAACTTTGACGACTATATTCTGGGCGGTCGTAGTCTTGGGCCATTCGTGACGGCATTATCGGCGGGTGCGTCGGATATGAGCGGCTGGCTGTTAATGGGGTTGCCGGGCGCGGTTTTTCTTTCCGGGATTTCCGAAAGCTGGATCGCCATTGGCCTGACATTAGGCGCGTGGATCAACTGGAAGCTGGTGGCCGGGCGGTTGCGTGTGCATACCGAATACAATAATAACGCCTTAACATTGCCGGATTATTTCACCGGGCGCTTTGAAGATAAAAGCCGCATTTTGCGCATTATCTCCGCGCTGGTTATTTTGCTGTTCTTCACCATTTATTGCGCTTCGGGCATTGTGGCAGGCGCGCGTCTGTTTGAAAGTACCTTTGGCATGAGTTACGAAACGGCTCTGTGGGCGGGAGCTGCGGCGACGATCCTTTACACCTTTATTGGCGGTTTCCTCGCGGTGAGCTGGACTGACACTGTACAGGCCAGCCTGATGATTTTTGCCCTGATCCTGACGCCGGTTATCGTCATTATCAGTGTCGGTGGCTTTGGTGACTCGCTGGAAGTGATCAAACAAAAGAGCATCGAAAGCGTGGATATGCTCAAAGGGCTGAACTTTGTTGCCATTATCTCATTGATGGGTTGGGGGCTGGGTTACTTCGGGCAGCCGCACATCCTGGCGCGTTTTATGGCGGCAGATTCTCACCACAGCATTGTCCATGCGCGTCGTATCAGTATGACCTGGATGATCCTCTGCCTGGCAGGGGCGGTGGCTGTTGGCTTCTTTGGGATTGCTTACTTTAATGAGCACCCGGCGGTAGCAGGCGCGGTAAACCAGAACGCCGAGCGCGTGTTTATCGAACTGGCGCAAATTCTGTTTAACCCGTGGATTGCCGGGATTCTGCTGTCGGCAATTCTGGCGGCGGTAATGTCAACCTTAAGTTGCCAACTGCTGGTGTGCTCCAGTGCGATTACCGAAGATTTATACAAAGCGTTTCTGCGTAAACATGCCAGCCAGAAAGAGCTGGTGTGGGTAGGGCGTGTGATGGTGCTGGTGGTGGCGCTGGTGGCGATTGCGCTGGCGGCAAACCCGGAAAACCGCGTGCTGGGCTTAGTGAGCTACGCGTGGGCAGGCTTTGGCGCGGCGTTTGGTCCGGTGGTGCTGTTCTCGGTGATGTGGTCACGCATGACGCGCAACGGTGCGCTGGCGGGGATGATCATCGGTGCGCTGACGGTTATCGTCTGGAAGCAGTTCGGCTGGCTGGGACTGTACGAAATTATTCCGGGCTTTATCTTCGGCAGTATCGGGATTGTAGTGTTTAGTTTGCTGGGTAAAGCGCCGTCAGCGGCGATGCAAAAACGCTTTGCCGAGGCCGATGCGCACTATCATTCGGCTCCGCCGTCACGGTTGCAGGAAGGGTAAGGGACTTAGCCTGCGGCGGTTTTGTTTGGTTTCAGCAGCGGGTTGCGCTCCCTTAATGTGCCTCGCTATATAAATAGAATGGTGCAGGGAGCGTGCAGGGGGCGGCCAATCGCCGCCGCCCCCTGCTGCCCCGGCCTTCGGGGAACGCTTCAGCGATTTTGACGCCACCAACACCCGCGCTGTTCTTATGTTCCGGGCAAAAAGTTAGATTTGATAATCGCGGATGGACGAAATTGCTTGATACACCCGCTTATCAGTTTTACATGGAAGCTCTGATGCATTGAGTCTGGACAGTTTTGTCGGCTGGATAAGGCGTTTACGCGGCATCTGGCAAGAACACATGGCTCGTTGTAAACAATCCCATCTTTGTACCTGGAATAATCGTTTATATCCCCTGGCATTACCTCTCTTTGTTTACATTTCAACATCATTTTATAAACATTCCGCTTGTATTTTTCTTTACCGTAATGATAATCGCTATCACTGCGATTTACTTTTCTTTGCATAGATTGACTCAGAAAAACGTTTAAGGGTGGGTGGCATGTTTGTTCCATTTCTCATTATGTTGCGCGAAGGACTTGAAGCCGCGCTGATTGTCAGTTTGATTGCCAGCTATCTTAAGCGTACCCAGCGAGGCCGATGGATTGGTGTGATGTGGATTGGCGTGTTGCTTGCCGCTGCGTTGTGCCTGGGCCTGGGGATCTTCATTAACGAAACCACCGGCGAATTTCCGCAAAAAGAACAGGAACTGTTTGAAGGTATCGTGGCGGTGATTGCCGTGGTGATCCTTACCTGGATGGTTTTCTGGATGCGTAAAGTGTCGCGCAACGTCAAAGTGCAACTGGAACAGGCAGTCGATAGCGCATTGCAGCGTGGAAATCATCATGGCTGGGCGCTGGTGATGATGGTTTTTTTTGCCGTTGCAAGGGAAGGGCTGGAGTCGGTCTTTTTCCTGCTGGCAGCATTTCAACAAGATGTCGGGATCTGGCCGCCGCTGGGTGCAATGCTCGGTCTTGCTACAGCCGTGGTGCTCGGCTTCCTGCTCTACTGGGGCGGTATTCGCCTCAATCTTGGTGCATTTTTTAAATGGACCAGCCTGTTTATTCTCTTCGTCGCCGCAGGGCTGGCGGCAGGTGCCATTCGCGCATTTCATGAAGCCGGATTGTGGAACCACTTTCAGGAAATCGCCTTCGATATGAGCGCGGTGCTCTCAACTCATTCGCTGTTTGGCACGCTGATGGAAGGGATTTTTGGCTATCAGGAAGCGCCGAGCGTCAGCGAAGTCGCCGTCTGGTTTATTTATCTCATCCCGGCGCTGGTGGCATTTGCTCTGCCACCACGCGCAGGGGCGACAGCGTCTCGTTCTGCGTAGCAAATACGACGCAAACTCTTGCTTAGTTACAACATACTTTAAAGGGATAGTCTCGTCATGACCATTAACTTCCGCCGTAACGCATTGCAGTTGAGCGTGGCTGCGCTGTTTTCTTCTGCTTTTATGGCTAACGCCGCTGATATTCCGCAAGTCAAAGTCACTGTGACGGATAAGCAGTGCGAACCGATGACCATTACGGTTAACGCCGGGAAAACACAGTTCATTATTCAGAACCACAGCCAGAAGGCGCTGGAGTGGGAGATCCTCAAAGGCGTGATGGTGGTGGAAGAGCGGGAAAATATCGCCCCTGGCTTTAGCCAGAAAATGACGGCGAATTTACAGCCTGGCGAATACGATATGACCTGCGGTCTGCTGACTAACCCGAAAGGGAAGTTGATCGTCAAAGGTGAGGCAACGGCGGATGCGGCACAAAGTGATGCGCTGTTAAGTCTTGGTGGTGCAATTACTGCATATAAAGCGTATGTCATGGCGGAAACCACACAGCTGGTGACCGACACCAAAGCCTTTACCGACGCGATTAAAGCAGGCGATATCGAAAAAGCGAAAGCACTGTATGCGCCGACGCGCCAGCACTATGAGCGCATTGAACCGATTGCTGAACTGTTCTCCGATCTGGATGGCAGCATTGACGCCCGTGAAGATGATTACGAGCAAAAAGCCGCCGATCCAAAATTCACCGGTTTCCACCGTCTGGAAAAAGCGTTGTTTGGCGATAACACCACCAACGGAATGGATCAGTACGCTGATCAGCTTTATACCGATGTGGTCGATTTGCAAAAACGCATCAGTGAACTGGCTTTTCCACCTTCAAAAGTGGTCGGCGGTGCAGCCGGACTGATTGAGGAAGTGGCAGCCAGCAAAATCAGCGGTGAAGAAGATCGCTACAGCCACACCGATCTGTGGGATTTCCAGGCTAACGTTGAAGGCTCGCAGAAAATTGTCGATCTGCTGCGTCCACAACTGCAAAAGGCCAACCCGGAACTGCTGGCAAAAGTCGATGCCAATTTCAAAAAGGTCGATACCATTCTGGCGAAATACCGTACTAAAGACGGTTTTGAAACCTACGACAAGCTGACCGATGCCGACCGGAACGCACTGAAAGGACCGATTACTGCGCTGGCGGAAGATCTGGCGCAACTTCGCGGTGTGCTGGGACTGGATTAAGCGTTATGCAGTATGAAGATGAAAACGGCGTGAATGAACCGTCACGCCGACGTTTACTGAAAGGGATTGGTGCACTGGCGCTGGCGGGAAGTTGTCCGGTCGCTCATGCACAAAAAACGCAAAGTGCGCCGGGTACGCTTTCACCGGATGCACGCAATGAGAAACAGCCGTTTTATGGTGAGCATCAGGCAGGGATCCTGACGCCACAACAGGCCGCAATGATGCTGGTGGCGTTTGATGTGCTTGCCAGCGATAAAGCCGATCTTGAGCGGTTGTTTCGCTTGTTGACTCAGCGTTTTGCTTTTCTGACTCAGGGCGGAGCGGCACCAGAAACGCCAAATCCGCGACTGCCACCACTCGATTCCGGCATTCTTGGCGGCTACATTGCGCCCGATAATCTCACCATCACGTTATCGGTGGGTCACTCATTGTTTGATGAGCGCTTTGGCCTTGCGCCACAGATGCCAAAAAAGCTGCAGAAGATGACGCGTTTCCCCAACGACTCGCTGGATGCGGCGTTATGTCATGGTGATGTGTTGCTACAGATTTGCGCCAACACCCAGGACACGGTGATCCATGCGCTGCGCGATATCATCAAACACACGCCGGATTTGCTCAGTGTGCGCTGGAAGCGGGAAGGGTTTATTTCCGATCACGCGGCGCGTAGTAAAGGCAAAGAGACGCCGATTAATTTGCTGGGTTTCAAAGACGGCACTGCCAATCCCGATAGCCAGAATGGTAAGTTGATGCAAAAAGTGGTGTGGGTGACGGCAGATCAGCAGGAGCCTGCGTGGACAATCGGTGGCAGCTATCAGGCAGTACGCTTGATTCAGTTTCGAGTGGAATTTTGGGACAGAACGCCGCTGAAAGAACAGCAGACGATTTTTGGCCGTGATAAGCAAACCGGTGCGCCGCTGGGAATGCAGCATGAGCATGATGTGCCTGATTACGCCAGCGACCCGGAAGGGAAGGTGATCGCGCTGGACAGCCATATCCGGCTGGCGAATCCCCGCACGCCAGAGAGTGAGTCCAGTCTGATGCTGCGTCGTGGCTACAGTTATTCACTGGGCGTCACCAACTCCGGACAACTGGATATGGGGTTGCTGTTTGTCTGTTACCAACACGATCTGGAAAAAGGCTTCCTGACAGTACAAAAAAGGCTCAATGGCGAAGCGCTGGAGGAATACGTTAAACCTATCGGCGGCGGTTATTTTTTTGCGCTGCCGGGAGTGAAGGACGCGAACGATTATTTCGGAAGCGCGTTATTGCGGGTTTAATGTTTTTAGGCGGATAAGGCATTTGTGCGCAGATGCCTGATGCGACGCTTGCGCGTCTTATCATGCCTACAATCAGTGCGGGTTTGGTAGGCGGATAAGGCGTTCACGCCGCATCCGGCGTTCGTGCGCAGATGCCTGATGCGAATCCTGCTGAAAGCACACAGCTTTTTTCATATCTGTCATCACTCTGTCATCTTTCCAGTAGAAACTAATGTCACTGAAATGGTGTTTTATGGTTAAATATAAGTGAATATATTGTTGCAATGAATGCGAGATCTGTTGTAATTATTAAGTAGCAGCGGAAGTTCCCGGCAGTGATAGTCAGTCACTATGGAGATCGCGGATGGTAACGTCCTGTTCTGGACAATGTCTTGTTAAGCTACGCTCCACCACTTGCGGAGATTTCTCCTCCGGTAGCAACTTCGTCACTCTGTATTTTTCTCACTTCCTCTCTTTACTCGTGTTACCGACGCCGCAAACGGTGTGCGTAGCCGTTTTTCGGCATTTTATCCAAAAGCAAACTATGGCTTACAAGGAAGCCAACCCTCTGATGTTCGTGCGCATAATCGCGCTGCCAACGGCGCGTGTGATGAATACAAACAACTCAAGGTGCTCTCCATGGGAAGACAAAAAGCAGTGATCAAAGCTCGTCGTGAGGCAAAACGTGTGCTGAGACGGGATTCGCGCAGCCATAAGCAGCGTGAAGAAGAATCGGTCACCTCGCTTGTGCAGATGAGCGGCGTGGAAGCCATTGGTATGGCCCGCGACAGTCGCGATACTTCGCCCATCCTCGCGCGAAATGAAGCGCAATTGCACTATCTGAAGGCTATTGAGAGTAAGCAGCTGATATTCGCTACGGGCGAAGCAGGGTGCGGAAAAACCTGGATCAGTGCAGCAAAAGCGGCAGAGGCCCTGATACATAAGGATGTCGACAGGATTATCGTCACCCGTCCAGTTCTGCAAGCCGATGAAGATCTTGGCTTCTTACCTGGAGATATCGCAGAAAAGTTTGCTCCCTATTTTCGCCCGGTCTACGACGTGCTGGTCCGGCGCTTAGGGGCTTCCTTTATGCAGTACTGCCTGCGACCGGAAATAGGGAAGGTGGAAATCGCGCCGTTCGCCTATATGCGTGGACGTACCTTTGAAAATGCAGTCGTCATTCTTGACGAGGCGCAGAATGTGACTGCCGCGCAAATGAAAATGTTTTTAACCCGCCTCGGGGAGAACGTGACGGTTATCGTCAACGGTGATATCACGCAATGCGATTTGCCTCGCGGCGTGTGCTCCGGATTAAGTGACGCGCTGGAACGTTTCGAAGAAGATGAAATGGTTGGGATCGTCCGGTTCGGTAAAGAGGACTGCGTACGTTCGGCACTTTGCCAACGTACGCTGCATGCCTACAGTTAAGTGTGTTATCGGTGCAGAGCCCGGGCGAACCGGGCTTTGTTTTATTTCAACAGATTTTCACTTCAGGTTAGCGTTCAGGGGGGCGACTTTGAGCGTGTTGATAAGCTGAACTGGAGTCTGGTTTAGGGAAGGTGCGAATAAGCAGGTCATTTCTTCCCAAGCTGACTCGTTGATTAA
>ERZ1034818.101-NODE-101-length-32627-cov-9.385392_pt1 | contig 32627 bp, 27 predicted proteins | sample MGYA00520595_ERZ1034818 | MGnify/ENA primary metagenome ERZ1034818 (study PRJEB33766, sample SAMN09781689) | gut metagenome | biome: gut microbiome | host: Homo sapiens | place: Madagascar | study: EMG produced TPA metagenomics assembly of the PRJNA485056 data set...
TTTCTGGATGCTTATCATTTATTTCTTTAATATGCAAGACTCAAAAAAGTTTAGAGAAAAGTGTTATTTTGAAAGTCGGAATGTCAACTTTAGGAATTTATGCTATCCATTATCTTGTTATAGATGCTTTTAGCATGCTAGATTATTTTGAACATAATATATTTTTATGTTTAATAAGTTCTGTGATAGCAGTTGGCTTATGCTTACTTATTATAGAAGTTATTCTTAAAAGTAAGATTTTGTCATTCTTATTACTTGGAAAAATAAAAATTGATGTATAATGAAAAAAGAAAAGAAGATACTATATTTGGCTATATACTGGATTTTGTATGGTGCTGTAATCTTGAAATATTTTTGGTCTAACCAGTTAGTTGTATTGGCGCCAGATATATTAGTCGCCTATTTAATCCTATTTGCCAAGAAACCTAAAAGATACCCTTTGTCATCTTTAATAGGAAAGGCTATACCGACGTTGTTAGCATTATTCATTGGTTTGGGTATAATTAGTGCATTTCTTAATTTGATGCCTCTTACTAGTACTTTTTGGGGAGTTAGGATGTTTTTAAGATATTCCTTGATATTGTATTTGGTCTATTCTTATTTTGGTTATAAGGATGTTTTGAAGTTCAAAAAGATATTATATACATCGATCCCCATTAATTTTTTATTTTGTATATTTCAATTTGGTAGTGGACAAGTTGGAGATTATATGGGAGGAATAATGGCTGGAAATGGCGATTTGGCTGCCTATTTGCTGGTTTGTCTTTTATTGATAAGCATCGATTACATTAAGGGGAAAGTTAGATTGTTATATTTCATCCTGTTTATAATCACCGCATTTGTTGAGGCAATGTGGGCGGAAATTAAATTGTTGTATTTTTTATTACCAATGAGCTTTTATATCATTTATATTTTGGTAAAAAGGTTCTCTTTAGGACATGTTGTTGCTTTTATAGTTGCAGCATTTTTCTTGTTGCCAACCCTAAAGTTTGTTTTGTCATTTTATTACAACGAACAGTATATACATGATACTTTCGATATGGAAAGTGTTAAGACATATACGACAGAAAGTAGTTATGGATACACAGATGATAGTTTTAATAGGAGCACAAGTATAGACATGGCACATGTCTATTATCTCCATGATCCTTATCATTTGGCCTTAGGGTATGGAATAGGGAGTGGAAATTATTCAAATTTCTTCAAGACTTGGATTGGAAACACAGCAACTAAAACTTTGTACTTTTATTTTACACCATCTTATGTGTTGATAGAGGTCGGATGGATAGGATTTGTAATTTTTATACTAGGGCATCTGTTATTGGCTTATCATTTCGGTAAAATTTATTTTAAAGCAAAAGATAGGTTTCTTAAGCAATGGGGGGCGTTGGGGCTAACTCTTACTATTCTAACATTTGTCTTTATGTGGTATAATGCGTGCCCTTACGCATCCTGGTATTTACCTTATATAATGTGGGGAGTTTGTCTTGTCTCTATAAGAGAAAGAAAAATACAATTGGCAAAATGATATTTAATTCGTTTCAATTTCTGTGGCTTTTCCCAATGATTTTTGTTGGGTACTATGCCTTCAATTTCTTGATGCAAAAACAAATGCATGGGAGATGGAGTAATTATTTACTTCTGATATTATCTTATGCGTTATATATACAGTATGTTCCATGGTGTGCCTTAGTATTACTTTGGGTAACTGTCGCCACATATCTTACGGCGTTAATTATTAGCAAGCAAGGAAGGCAAAAAAAAACAATTTGTTGGGGTGGAGTTATACTTGCGGTCTTACCATTGGTCTTTTTCAAGTATTATAATTTCTTGTCGGACAATATAAATGCACTACTTGGACATCATTTCTTGACGGGGCTAAATTGGGCAGTACCTATAGGAATATCTTTTTTTAGTTTCCAAGCCATAGGTTATATGGTAGATGTTTACAAACAACGTGTTCCTGTAGAAAAGAATTTTTGGGATTATGCTTTGTTTGTAAGTTTTTTCCCTCAAATTATGTCAGGACCTATTAGCAAGGCTAGTGAATTGTTGCCTCAAATAAAAAAAAGAAGGCCTTTTGATTATACAAAAGCGGTTCAAGGATTAAAGTTACTCTTATGGGGCATGTTCTTGAAGACAGTGTTAGCAGATCGGCTTGGATTATATGTTGATACCGTTTATGGAAGTTACCAATATCAATCAGGTTTTTCTTGCTTAGTTGCCTCTTTTGTTTACTCGATACAAATTTATGGTGATTTTGCTGGCTATTCTTTGATGGCAGTAGGAGTCGGTAAACTGATGGGCTTTGATTTGATAAACAATTTTAACCGACCATATTTTGCCAGTAGTATAACGGAATTTTGGAAACGTTGGCATATTTCATTGACTCGTTGGCTTACGACTTATATTTATATAGGATTAGGAGGCAACCGTTGCTCTAAACTTCGTCAATATTTCAATATTGTTGTCACTTTTCTTGTAAGTGGAATTTGGCATGGTGCCAATTGGAATTTTATATTATGGGGCATAATGCATGGCCTATTGCAATGTGTAGAAAAAATGTTGGGAATTGATCCAAAAGGAAAATGGAACCATTCTCACCTCTTGAAAAGTTTAATGCCCATTCGTATTATCATGACTTTTGTCATAGTTGATTTCGCATGGATTTTGTTTAGGCTTCCAAGTCTTTATATTGTAAAATGTGTTTTTCATAAGATTTTAACTTGGGAAGGTACAGGTATCTTTTTACCATCAAAATCGACCCTTGGTTTCATGATTTTAGCTTTTATGATTATTTTTGTAAAGGAATTTTTCGAAGAATATTTGCCAAATGTGAAATTCTTCGAAAATAGACATAGAGTTGTTAGATGGTCATCATACATAGTTGTTCTTGTAATGATATTGTTGTGCGGTGTATTTGATTCTTCTCAATTCATTTATGTAAAATTCTAACAGTTTATATGAAGTCATTTATAAAAAAAGTTTTCGTATTCTTTGTATTATTGATAATTATAGACTTTCTTAGTGGCATTCTTTTGCGAGCTCTTGTAAAAAATGCAAAAGGAGGAGATACTGCAAGAAATGAATATATTATAAATCAAGTCCAAGATTCTATATTGATCTTTGGTTCTTCAAGAGGAATGTGTTCCTATAATCCAGAGATTATTTCCAAAAGATTAGGTGAAAGCTGTTATAATTGTGCGAATGATGGAATGGGGATTATCTTATTTTGGAATCGCTTTCAAATGATAAGAGATAGGTATGCCCCTAAACTTATTATTTATGATGTTTGGGCAGACTTTGATTTAAAAGAAAATGCTGATGTGTTAATGAATTTGGATGCTTTACGTCTTTATTATGACCATCCAGAAGTAAAAGAGACTTTTCAACAAATAGCCCCCAAAGAACGCTATAAGATGCAGAGCAACCTTTATCGGTATAATGGAAAAGTTCTACAGATTATAGCTGACAACATCTATCCTCAGAATGGCGATGACAGGGGCTATCGACCTAAATATGGATACATGAATTACGAACCTAAAGCCGATGGGGGATATTCTAAGCCACTATATGATAAACGTAAAATTCTTTATTTAGGAGAATTGATAAGACAATGTAAACGAAACAATATACAAATTGTTTTTTGCATTTCCCCTTTCTATGGAGGAATAAAGCATGTTGAAGATATGTATTCCCCGTTACTCTACCTTTGTAAATTGTATAATATTCCATTTTGGGATTTTAGCTCAGATAAACAGCTCGCGTTTAATAAATATTATTTTGTAGATTCGTTTCATCTAAATGCTGAAGGTGCAGCTATTTATTCAAGAAAAATTGCTGAAAAATTAGAAAGATTAGAAAATGAAAGAAAATAAAAAACGTGTAGGATTTATAGTCGCTTAACGTGGCTTTGTCATTTTGGAAATATTTTGTTTTGGCAAATAATATGTTTATGAGATGTGTAAGATTTCTATAATAGTACCTTGCTTTAAGGTCGAAAAATATTTAGAGCGTTGTTTGGATTCTTTGAGAAACCAAATGTTACAAGAGGTGGAAATTATTTTAGTAGATGATGGAAGTCCTGATAGAGTCCCACAAATTTGTGATGAATATGCTCGCAGAGATTCACGAATAAAAGTCGTGCATAAGGAGAATGAAGGGTTAGGATATGCGCGAAACTCTGGGTTGAATATCGCTTCAGGAGATTATGTCGCATTTGTTGACTCAGATGATTTCGTAGAATTGAATATGTATCAGACATTATATGATGAAGCGCAAAAAGAAAATGCTGATGTGGTTTTTTGTAATTTTTTACGGGAAACCCAGAATGGAGATTGGATAGAATGCAAAGAAGTTGCAGAAGAAACTAAGCTGACTGAATCTGAGATTAGTATGTTTATGTTGGATATGATAGCTTCTCCCAAAAAGGTTAAGAAAGAGCGCAAATGTCAGATGTCAGTATGGCATGCAATCTATAAACGTTCCACAATAGAAAAAAGACATATTCGTTTTCTTTCTGAGCGTGAGATTGCTTCAGAAGATATTCCTTTTAATGTAGATTTCTTGTCTCAATGTAAAAAGGTTGTGTATTGCCCAGATTGTTTCTATCATTACTGCATGAATGGGACATCTTTGACAGCAACATTCTTAGATGAAAAGTTTAATCGGTATAAGAAGTTATATTCATATTTAAAGGAAAAGACAGGTAATCTTGGGGATGGAAGCTTAGAGAGGACAAGTCGTTTCTTATTGGGCATGACGAGGACTCAAATTTTACACTTATTGAAAAGTGATACAAAAAATAAAAAACTTATACTCAAGAAGTATGTGGACGACTCCATTTGGTACGAGGTGAAGAAACAATTTAAGTGTGAGTGGCTTCCTTTGCCAGCAGCAGTGTTTACTTGGCTTCTCTTTAAACGACAAGTAATTTTGTTATATTGTTATGCCACACTTTATAATTACTTAAAAAAGATAAAATGAAATTAGCAATATTGCTTACAGCTACAGTTAAAGTTCAAGTTGTCGGAGGAAACTTTACAGTTGAAGAACGTGCAAAAATGTATGAAGATACATTAATGTTTTATGCACAAAATATCGGGAAACGTTATCCTATAATATTCTTAGAAAATTCAGATTATGATTTGTCTGAGTTTAGACAAAAATTCGATGACTTACTGGATATAGAATGGATTCAAATCTTGCCGACAAGTAAAGTGCCTTTTCTTCCTTCTAAAGGGAAAGGGTATAATGAGTACCTGATGATTAAGAAAGGAATTGAATGTTCTGAGAAATTAAAAACTTGTACGCATTTTTTGAAAATTACAGGGCGATATGCGATGTTGAACATAACAACAATGATTAGGGAAATTATCGAAAGGGCTTCCAATAAAGTTTTCATGGGAGACATTAAAGACACCAATATTTACCAGTTGTTGGGGATAAAGCATGAAGGGCATTGGGGAGATAGTCGCTTTTTTGTGGCTAATGTTGAATATTATAGAAATGAAATGGCCGACTGCTATTTATGTATGGATGATAACAAAGAAAATTGTTGGGCTGAACATTATTTTCTAAATATTTCTCGTAAAAATAGAAAGAATGAAAATTTTATTTTTCGCTTTAATCATCAAGTCCAATTTGATGGGGTTAGTGGAACGATAACCTCCGAGATGCTTGCAAAGGGAGTGAAACGACAAAATTCTCTCTTTAGTAAAATAAAAAATAGGATTCGTTATTTTTTAAGGATTCTGTTTCCTAACTTTTGGTTTTAAGTATGAGACAACGAGATATAAGTATTGATATCCTTAAGTTTTTTGCTGTATTGCTGATCACCAACTCCCACATGGAATCTTTGTATGGAAAGTATAGTGCGTTGGCAACAGGTGGAGCAATAGGTGATGTGCTGTTCTTCTTTTGTTCTGGATTTATATTGTTCTTAGGTCGGGAGCGAAGATTCGACAATTATTACAAGCGACGCATCAATCGCATTTACCCCACGGTGTTCATGTGGGCTTTGATGGCTGCTACTATATTCCATCGGCACTCTGATATGTTGGATGTTGTACTAAATGGTGGTGGCTGGTTTGTCAGTTGTATCATGATATATTATGCTGTATTGCATTTTATTCGTAAGTTTGCATTCAATCACCTGAAGATTGTTTTTGGCTTTTTTGTACTAATATCATTAGCCTGGTACTTAGTGATGGATAAGTCGGCAAATTATAATATGTATGGGGCAACTTATTTCAAATGGTGCCATTACTTTATGTTTATGCTATTAGGGGCAATTTTGGGGAGCCATCCTATAAAGCAAAAGATTGTCTTCAAATATGACCTTATAAAGGTTATAAGTTGTATCGTTATGTTTTATGGTATTTTGATTGCAGGGCGCAGGTGGTATTTTATGCATGATATGCAAGTCGTGTCATTATTACCTCTTTTAGGTGTCACTTACTATTTTTATAAAATATGTAAGTCTGATGTGCTTGGCAAGCTATATTATGCCCCAATCACTGGGGCTATTATCAAGATGATTTCTGGATTATGCCTTGAGGTATATCTTGTGCAAGGGGTATTGTTTACAGATAGATTCAATGGCTTCTTCCCATTTAATCTTCTCATCATATTTGTCCTCATCTTGCTCGTTGCCTATATATTAAGGTGTATGGCTCGTTGGTTTAGCCAGACATTTAGGGAGGCGGATTATGAGTGGAGAGAAATATTTCGTTTATATTAAAATTTGAGCAATTACTAAAATGAACTTGAAATGTATCTATTCGGGGGGGGGTAAAAGTTAGCCTCCTCATTCCTTGGCTTTATGATAAGTTTTTAGCCATTTTTTATAAAAAAGCAATGAAGCATTGTGGGAAGCATGTTTATATTCGTCCTTCGTCATCTGATTTCAAAGGACTTTGGAATATGTCAGTAGGTGATTGGACGAGCATTCCAAAGGGAGCGACTTTCTTCTGTACGGTAGCCCCATTGACGATAGGAAAGAAGGTTATCTTTGGTCCGCATCCTACAATTATTACAGGGAATCATCGTATTGATGTAGTGGGAAAGTACATCATGGATTCCAAAGAAAAATTACCAGAGAACGATGAGCCTGTGATTATTGAAGATGATGTTTGGGCTGGTGCCAATGTAACAATCCTTAAAGGAGTAACCATTGGGCGTGGCTCGGTTATTGCAGCTGGTGCTGTGGTTACGAAGTCTTGTCCTCCTTATTCCATTATTGGTGGTGTTCCTGCCAAGGTGCTTAAAATGAGGTTCGCACCTCAACAAATACATGAACATGAAAAAATAATAATGGACAGATTTTTTTATTAAAGTTTATTGTATATGAAACTTTTACATTTTTATTTGGATGTGAATTATATTGCAGAACGATAATTGAAAGATGATGATATTCAATAATATTTCAAAATATCGGTCATCCTTGATGGGAGTAGCGATGCTGTCGGTGTTCTTCTTCCATTCCATGGGAAACTGGATGCCAAGTTCTATTCGGGATATAGCTGCACATGGTTCCATTGGTGTCGATGTTTTTCTTTTTTTATCGGCAATGGGGTTGACTTATTCTATCGCTAAGAATCCTTGCGTTATAGCGTTCTACAAGCGAAGAATATGGCGTATTATGCCAACCTATTGGTTGATTATGACTTGTGTGTATCTATTTGTAATAACCCTGATGTCTTTGCATATAATGCCTGATAATTATTATCCTATACCAAGAAATTGTTGGCAATGGGTTCAGACATATACCACCCTTGGGTATTGGGTGAAGGATGGGATTTATTATCTATGGTATATTCCTGCTATTCTCTTGTTATATCTCTTGTTTCCTTTCCTTCATAATTTTTTTGTGATGAGTAGGTGGACATATTTGTTGTGCCTTGTTCCTGCAATAGTTATAGCATTTATTCATCCTAATATTGCATGGTATCATAATTTACTCTTGTATCGAGTGGGTATCTTCATATGGGGTGGCATATTCACTATTGAATTTTTACAGAAGAAACGGGAGATTAAGTCTTTGTGGGTGTTTCTGACTGGAGGCGTAGCTCTCTTGTTCTATCTTGTGAGAATGGAACTGGACATGGGGATGTTTAATCGCTTGCTTGAGGAACCATTGTTTTTTGTGACACTACCTTGTATATTAGTTTGTACGACTTGGTTGTGTAAATACAGAATCTTCGAAATGTCAACAGCTTTTGTCGGTAAGATTAGTTTGGAGTTTTACTTGATACATGAGTTTGTTATGCGTTTTATGGAGACAATATCTAATGTCATCATAACCATGTCGCCAATGTTGCAAAAAATGATGACGCTTGTCGTTTCTTTAGTCTTGGCATATTGTGTACATAGAATTGTTCCTATCATTCTTAGTATGTTTAATAAGAAATGCATAAGACATAAAGCAAAGGATAGTGTATCATGATTAGTAGATAGTGTATTATGTTGTAGGGTAAGTGAAATTGATTTATAAAAAATGAATGATATTAAGAATAACGATTCCTGGGGCAAGTATATGATGTGGGCTTGTATTATTGTACTGTTGATTATGGTTGTAGCCTATATTGTCATTTCATGCAGTTTCAGTGATATGGCGAAGCGTGGACAGTTTGGTGATATGTTTGGAGCTCTGAACGCTCTATTTTCAGGATTGGCATTTGCTGGACTTATTATTACTATACGTCAACAGCATATTGACTTGGACTATCAATGGCAGACTGTCAAACAAACTAATGACGAGATGGAACGTCAGACTAAGGAGTTTGAAATCCAAAATAGAACTCTAAAACGCCAGCAATTCGATAATACCTTTTTTGAGCTATTGCGTATGCTTCTGTCTATAGTAGAAAGGTTGGAATTAAACGTAGAATATAGCCCGAATGGAGCAATTTATTCACAAAATGTTAAGTGTGATTTCGTTTTCCAAGAGTTGTATGTTCAAAGAGACGATAAAATGTTGCAAGAAAGTTGCCATATTTCTGATTCTTTTGTGAAAGAGATTGAAATGTCAAATCCAGAAGAAATTTTGTTAAGAAATGAATCAAGTTACTTTGCGTGAATTTTGTATCTTGATAGCACACTTTATAATGGTAAAAGACAATAGTGTTATGATTTCTAAAACTCATTTATTATAAAAAGCTTTTGATTCTTTATGAAAATATTATATATCGCACGCACTGATACCTATTGGTATTATTGCAATGGTATCAATCCTTCTCATTGGCTTTATGGAGCCGTGGAGATGGAGAAGGAAGGGAATGAAGTGGTATGGAAGGAGGAATCCCATAACTTGTGGAACGACTATAGGTTAGTGAGAAAGTATCACCCTGATGTGGTGTTTATTCCTAACCTCAATCTACGAAATCATCTCTTGCTTTTGTTTTTTACGGCACTGCATTTGATGCACATACCTGTCGTTGCCTATCTGCATCATGAACCGAAAGTGAAGTATGGTGCAAAGGCTTGGTTCTATAAACTTTTGTTGTCGGCACCGAAACATCTCTTTTTTCTGAGTTCTAAGACAATGGATGAGACGGTAAGGGCAGGTCTGGTTAAAGCAAAGAAGTGCTCGGTCCCTTATTGGGGACCTGATATGGATTTTTATAGTAAGGTAGAGAAGAATGAAGGTAAATGGTTTGTATCTACTGGTAAAGAAAATAGAGACTTCGATATTTTGATAGAGGCTTTCCGTCGTACGGGTGCTCCTCTGAAAATTATGACGGCAAGAAGTCATGCAGGGAACGATTATTCTGATTTAGTAGAGAAATGTAAGGATATTCCAAACATAGAGGTGGTAATAACGGAGAACTCTGGCAATGTATATCCTCAGATGCTGGATGCTATGGCGAATGCAAAGGCTTTGGTCTGCCCACTAAGAAAAGACAAGCTGAACTATTGTGTGGGACTTTCTACCATAGCTGATGCCATCGGTTTGCAAAAGCCTCTTATCATTACTCGCAATCCTTATCATGATGAAACGTATACGAAAGGGATGGAAATTGTGGATTCTGTAGATGATTGGGTTAAGGCTATTATGGATATAGAAAAAGGACAGTATAATTGCTGTTTTTCTGATATCTCTATGTTGGGTTGTTGGAATAATATGAAACGTTATTTTTAAAAATATGATACTCAGTTTTATTTTCCTGGTTCTTGTGTGGTATTTGCCAATTAGGGGTAAGATGGTATGTGAGCAGCGAGAGCAGTCACAATTTCTTAAATTCATAGCTTCTCTTTTAGTGGTGATTGGTCATCAGGCTTGTTTCTATTGCTCGCCAAATGAGTTGTTTATGAGTGAAACTGGAGTTGGTGCTTTATGTGTTTCCTTCTTTCTCTTCATGTCTGGCTACGGTTTACTTTATAGTTGTGTAAAAAGACAACAGCGTCTTTCCGCATCGTGGCTGAAAAAGCGTATGATAAAACTTGTTGTTCCGGCTCTTACGGCAATGACATTATATGTAGTAGCGGAAGTTATAGTTGGTAAAGAGGTGGATTGGAGTTGCCTTTTAAAATATTGGTTCGTCTCTGACATAAACTTGCGGTATGGCTGGTATGTTAGCGAGATTATTATTCTATATGTTGTGTTCTTCGCATTCTATCGCTCATTTTCTATCAAGAAAGCAACATTACAATCTTGCATAGCTGTAGGAATTGCGATATGCATCATGGTGGCTATAAAATGCGCTATATGGTATGTATTGGGACTTCCATGTTTCTTGATGGGTCTGTTCTTAGCATATTATGATATTGGTACGAAACATTTTCAGTTCCATTTATCGCCATTGCAAATTAAGCTTTTGATAAGCTTTATGGTGTGTTGTTTCTTTTTCCTGAAGAATTTTGATTTAGTGCAACAGGCTGTACCTATGCTTGATAAGTGGCGATATGTACTTGCTTCAAAATTTATGGAGAATATTGTATTTATTATTGTTGTTACTTACATTCTTATGCGACTGCCAATTTGTAAAGCATTTTTAAATCGGGGGGTACTTTTACGAGGTTTACCTTGTACAAGGAGCAACTTTATTGGTCTGTCGTGAATGTATAACTAATGATTGGCTATTTGTTTTACTTGGTCTTATGTGTACAATTATCGTGGCAAAGGGAATGAGTAAGATTAATAGCTGGATAGTAAAACGTATTTGATTTTATGAAAGATAATCAATATGAAATATATTCCTCACGACATTGTAGTTAAAATTAATGAGCTTCCAATATTAAATGTTGCAGAGAAACTTGGTATTTCCATAAATAGCAAAAGAATGACCTTGTGTTTTATGCATAATGATCGTTCTCCAAGTCTGCATTTCAATATGAGGAAAAATACTTTTTATTGTTATGGCTGTTCAAGGGGAGGAAATGTTATTTCTCTTGTCATGAATAGGTTAGGGCTAAGTTTTGTGGATGCAGCACAATGGTTGATTCAAGCATATGGAATAGACGTTCCCAATGGCAGAAAAGATTATAGAAAGTTGAAAATTTCTGTTGCTTTACCAAAAGCCCAGAAGGTCAAATCCGAATATGTGCCTGACGTAGAATTGTTGTCATGGATAATGGATGTTGCGAAACTTTCTGACATAGCAAAGGATTTCCTCTTTCATGTCAGAAGATATAAAGAAGAGGTTGTAGAACAGAAAGGTATCAAATCTATTAACGATGCCAACAAATTTTATAAAGCTGTTGTTGATAGATTTGGACTTGATAGATGTAAAAAGGCAGGAATCGTAAAATGGAATTTCAAAGAGTATAGACATGAAGCTGTCTTTGAATGTCCTTGCTTGCTGTTTCCGTTTTATGATGAACATGGTATAATTTATACTATTCAGGGGCGCAGTCTGCGGGAACCTCCTTTATGTAGGTTTTCCTTCCCAATTCATTCAGATAGTTTTATTTTCAATCTGCAGGATGTTTTAAATGCTGATACCGAAACACCAATATTTATTGCTGAAGGTGGAACGGATTGTTTAGCTTTGCTATCGGAAGGCAAGAAAGCTATAGCAATCCCTGGAGCTGGATCATTTAAAGAAGAATATATAAAGTATCTCAAGGATAAGAATCTGTTTATGTTTGCCGACAATGATGATTCTGGTAAGAGCTTATTTGCAAGAATAGATAAGGCCTTAAGAGTTTACGGCAATTATCTACATCAGATGATTTTGGATCCTAAATACAAAGATTATTCAGAATATTATGCAGAAAAAAGATAGCATCATATATGAAGTCGCCAATATTGAAAATCTTATATTGGCATGGAGAAAGGTAGAACAATCATTCCATCATGGTAATGTGTGGTTTGACGAAATCGAAATATCTAAGTTTAAGTTTTTGTTGATTGACAATGTAAGGAGAATACGACAGGACTTGTTAAATGGTACTTATAAACTGAAACCGCTTCTTCCAGCTCCGTTCCCTAAAGGTAACGATGTAGAAGGTAACCTTCAGGTAAGGCAGTCCTTTTTGGTGAGTGTTGAAGACCAAGTCGTCTGGATGGCTGTTGTTAATGTTATAGGTCCTGTTTTTGAAAGAGAAATGCCTGCTTGGAGCTATGGGAATAGATTAAACAACAAGGTATGGAAGGAAGATGGAACATGGAAAATCGGAGATGTTATGAAGTCTTCTACTCGTATTTATCGACCATGGAACCGTTCATGGCCTTTGTATCGTAAGCAATTGGCTGCTTCTTTGAAGTGTATGGCTTTTGCTAATTTAAAAGATATCCCTGCTCTTACAGAAGAAGAACAACAAATAACTGATGAAAATAATTCGATACAAAGAAAAAATTCTTATCTGAAACTGCCTTATCTTGAAAAGAAATATTTTGATATAAAGGCTGAAAAGGAGAAAGGCAGGTTGTATTGGGCTGGTATAGACTTGGAAAAGTTTTATCAATATGCTACTATGAAAGAAATTGGTGGTATTATTTGTGACTATTATTCTGATGATGAAGATTTTTGTAGTCTTATAGAAGTAATCTCCGATTTTAAAATAGACACTTTAAATTATAGTCAAAAGGAACTTGAGAAAATTCAGTTAGATAAACCCTTTTTAGGCTTGCCTACAGGCCTTGCTGTTGCAGGATTTTTAGCAAATGTATTTCTTCTTGATGTTGATAAAGAAATAAAAGATAAACTTGAAAGAAATAGGAATGTAATCCATTTCCGATATGTGGATGATCATGTTTTTGTTTCTACATCTCCAATCGAACTTTATAGATGGATAAAAGAATATAATGAACTAATCAAGAAAAAAGGTGTAAAGATTAATTTTGATAAGCTTGAACCTAAAGAGTTGTCAAAAGATATATTTGTGCAAGAACTCTCTGACAAAGAGATAGAAGAGAAGATGAAAAAGGCTTCTTTGGATCCTTTCTATCCTTCTCCTCTTATGACGGAAACGCTCCAAAAAGTTTCAGAGTTATCAGGGTTGAACTTGGATTTGCTTTCGGATAAAGAATTTGATATGGTATTCAAGGATTTGCAAATGCTGATGGTTGCTGATATTCCTGAGCAAGAAATTAAGAAGAATACTCGTGTTTCTTTTGCTTGTTCCATGTTGACCCGAATGGTTGCCGACTGGGATTGTGACTTGGAAAAGGTTTATGAACTCAGAAAGCAATGGATAGATCGAGTTAAGGTTTATGAAAAGAATTTGTCCGACAAAGAAAGAAAAGAGCAAATTCAAAAAATAGATAGTATGTATCAGCTGGCCTTTTCTAATGGTACTATTGATAGATTTGATGAATTGATAGCTCAAATAAAGGGTTTACCTCTTGCTTTGTCTCCTATAACTAATTTAAAAAATGAGCTAAATAATGGAAGCGGTAAGTCAAATTCCAAAAAGGAAAAAATATATCGTTTGCTGACAAAGGCTATAATGGAGATACCAGATAAAAGTAAAATATGGTTGAGAGCATTTGATTATTGCACTTATAATATTCCTGAGAAAATTATAGATTTATATAAATTGCTTCGCCATATAGAAAATGAAAAGAAACTTCATCCCCTTGGATGTGAATATTTATATGCTATGCTACACTTGCGGATGGCTCATAATGTGGTGAAAGCAATAAGTCGTCTATTGGAAGATCATTATATTACTCCTACTCAAAAAAAGAATGATAGATCTTTTATAGAGAGTGTTCTAAAAATTAAGCCAAAGGAATCTGGACATTATTTGGTTATTGATTCTTTGGCAATTCTTAATACGACAAAGTTACTTTATAAGGCTTTTGCCAAGAACATTAAATTGCCAAAAATAGAAATAAAAGGGGATTTTGGAGATGATATTGTTTATCATGATGAGTCTTTGCCATTTAACTTTTGGATGTTATGGGGATTAGACCTCATTAATTCTAAAGTGCCGACTTCTGACATGAAGATAAAGACTGTCTTTGGACAATATATTAATAATATTTGTCCGGAGAAAGCTTTCTTCTTACCTTTAATATGCAGATGTTTAATGGATTTTAAAGAGGCTGATTTTGGGAAAATTCATTTTGCTAACCCTCCATATTCTTTGCCAGATGAATTTAATTCATTTGAGTTCTTTTATGTAATCAGCAAACTTCCAGAAGCTAAAAGTTTTGGTGAAAATTTTGAAGGATATGAAACTTTCAAGAAACAAACCAAACCTGATGATTTTTCTAAAAATACTACAATATCTGTATGGTTAGATTTTGTGAATGAAGAATTTTTGAAGGATGAGGATTTTAGGCTTGATGTCAGATATTCAGAATTGCTGGCATCAAAAATTGCGTTGGCAATTGGTGAGGCTGCAAATAAAAAACTAAGTTCTGGAAAAAGAGTAATAATTCATCCACTTTCTGTGACTATCAGTACAATGCAAAGAGATAAAAAAGTTAGTGAATATGGTAGTTGGCATTATTGGAGAGACAATTCCGTACATGCTGAAATAAAGGATAAGACCTATATAGATGATACTTGTTATTGTTATACAGACAAAGTTTTAGGAAATGTGTTGAGATCAGAAGAAGCTCTGTTATATGCTATTGGATTACTTTTCTTACAACTTCTTACAAAGCAAAAAGTGTTGCCATGGATATTTTATCGGCCAGAGTTTGGATTTGAGTGGGATAGTGTATTGCTAAGAATACTTTATGATGGAGCAATTTCGACGAAAAACTATTTAATCGTTCGTTCCTGCCTTTCTGCTTATAATCGGGAAATTTTGAAGATGTTACATGATAATACAGGAGAAAACGATATTCCTCCTTTATATGGGGTTAAATGTCTTGGTTTACAGGATTTAATAAAGGAATTGAGAGATTCTGTCAGTATCTTGGAAGATAATTTAGTGTCTGTAGCAAATGAAGAGTCAAGACAATTGACTGAGATAAGCTTATATTGATATGAAAGAATATTTGAAAATGGCGATTATTCAACCTTCAACTGATGACAGCGTAGCTTGGAATTCGTATAATCCACGATATCCTTTTATGGATATATCGGAAGCTGCAAGAACTTGGCATCAGATTCATATAGCCCTATCGCAATATGAAAGCATGGTAGAGTCTGCTAAGCCAGATATTGTAGTGATTCCAGAATTGGTTGTCGCTAAGCAATATGAAAGGCAATTGAAGAAAATTGCGAGAAATATTGGGTCAATCATTATTGCTGGTCTTGATTTTAAGAAAGACAAACAAAAGATAAGTAACAAAGCAATGATTATTGTTCCAAGTCATTGGCCGCATAATATGGGTATTTGTTTTGAAACAATACTCACTTTTGGTAAAAAATATGCGGCACGTAGAGAAATGAAATATGTGAATGGTGAATGGAATTCATGTGATAAATTTTATATTTTGGACACCAAGGAATATGGAAGAATAGGCTTTGCAATATGTGCTGATTTCTATGATATAGAAAGATATGCACTATATAAGGGAAGAGTACAACATCTGATTATATTGGCTTTCAACCAAGATGTCAAGTCTTTCTATTTCTTGGCAGAGTCTATTTCCAGATTGGTATATTGTAATGTTGTAATCTGTAATACTGGTTATTATGGAGGCTCTGTTTGCTTTACTCCAGCAAAGGATGATTTTGAAAGATATTGTTATAAGCATGAGGGTAAGGAATTGTTTACCTCTCAGGTCGTGAAATTACCAGTCGAATCACTTTGGAAAGCACAAAATGAGAATTCAGATGCTCTGAAGAAATATAAAAGTCCTCCTCCAGGCTATCAATATTATAAAAAAGAAAATTAAAAAATAGAAAAAAATGAATTATAGATGGCAAGAAACGATAAAAATCCTAATTCCTGGATTTTATCTTACAATTGGTATGTTGGTTTGTTTGCTTGTTGCGGATAACCCTTTTGAAAATGGTTTGTTTTTAGTTGCTGAAAAACTATCTGTATATATATTGGTATTACTTCTTTTTGTCGCCTTTATAGTTGGTTTTGTGAATGAAGTAATCAGTGGCGAAATCGAATATTTAATGTATCGTTTAGGAGTGCCTCGCCCTTCTCTTTTGATATTAAAAAATGTTTTTTGCAGGTATTGTGTTTATGATATTTCAAAATTAAAGAAAAAACTTAGCATAGACCATGACGAAAGAATTGATAATGAAAAGGCTGCTACCTGTTTAAGAAAAGCAAAGCAGTCTATAGACATGGAAATATGTAAAGAACTATATTATCAGTCTGTTTTATCCAGAAATCTTTTCGTCGCTCATTTGATAGTAACTTTCTTGATACTTATCTTTGTTTCTTTCTCTTTCAAAATAATATTTTTTCTCTTAGTCTTATCTGTTTTATTGGGGTGGCAATGGTGGAAGATGAATATGGTTTATGTGAAGAATATCTTTGTTGAGTTTTTGGGAAGTAAGGATTAATTGCTTTTTAATAATATGAACATTTCCGACATCTTGATTCTTCGCTTGTTCGTGTTGCGTATTGGTAAGAAGAATGCGAATCCGCTATATCGTATCTTCTATGGGGTGGTATCGCCTTCTGACGAGGTAATGGAGAAACCATCTGTGAGCGAATTTAATAAGTTGAAGAAATATTGTAATGAATGGTTTTTTGTGAGTACTGTCAAGATGGCAGGGGAGAAAACACGCATCTTAAGAGTGTATCAGGAACTTTTGCATGGTATTTCTCTGAAGGAGGCTTTTGCTCACATCGGTGTTGATACTTCATGTTTTGACTTTGATGTTTATTATCAGCAATCTTATGTTGAGGTTCCCTGGAATGTGGATAAGATTTCTTCGCAGATTATCTATTCCATGATGGCATGCATGATGGAGCCTGCTCGCTTGTTCGAATTGGACGGAAGGATACCTATATATGCTTCAGAAGGATTAAGTGATTTAGACAATTGGTTGCAAGAAAACACCCATCTCCCTTTCGGAAAGGATTATGACCATGTTGGCAATTTAGAAGTTCTATTAACTCCAAGTCGGGATGCTTGTGGTAAACAGCTCATTAATTGCAGTCTCGTAGATGACAGGATGGGGCTACAAGTAGTGGTCAATAAAGAATTGTTGCATGGTGTTTCCCGTGTGGTGGTAAATGCTCGTATGATGTCTGATAATAAGGTGTTCTGTGATACGATTTCTTCTAAGGACACCATCATGGGAAGTGATTTGAAAATTGATATTTCTTCCAATACTAAGATAGATTCTGTCTTTACGAAGGTGTGGTTGGAAAATGATGTTACAAGTTGGTTGGTGTATGATTCGGCTCTTGCAATTATTAAGCAGATATCCTTTACGATGACAGTTATCGGTCAGCAGATAAAAGCTTCTACAGACTGGTTGGAAAGATTAAAAAACAATCTTCCAGATAATAAAAAGTCTATCGTCAATAAAGCGGGGAGAATAGAGCATGGGGCAGAAGAAACACATATAGTAGGAGATAGTAAGAAAAGTTGGTCGGATAGAGACAGAACTTTCAAGAAAATATTGAAAACAAAGGATATGTTTTTTCCTAAGGGCTGGAACTCTGAGAGTGGTGAAATGGGGAAACTTTCTTTCTTAGAATGGTTCAAGGGACAAAGCAAGGGCTGTTCTACTGTTTTCTTGCAAGATCCATATTTTGAGGATGTTGCCCTGTATTTCTTGGCATCTATCACAACAAGCCCTGAAATTGTTGTACTAACGCAAACTCGATTGAAAACAAATTCAGATAACACCAGCTCTTTTGTGCCAATCGATGAGGAGGGTGAGAGAAAGAAGAAAATTTTGAATTACCTCAAGTCTTACCCAACTTTATTTGGAAGGATGAATCTAAAGATAATCGATGTTCCTGTGGGTAGTGCTATTCTGCATGATAGATATATGTTCTTTTATCGTGAAAATGGTAGTGTAGATGCTTTTGCATTATCCAATTCTCTACAAGGGGCAACCAATAAGCAACCGCTGCTTGTTACTCAGATAGGAGGATTGGCTTGGGAACGCCTCAACGAATATATTTCAGAGCAGCTAAAACAATATAAAACGGAAATAATATATGATTCGCAGCAAAAGGAGAAATCACTTCCAGTAGATAAGAAAATCGCTGACAAAGGATTCTATCTGTGGTTGAAACGAATGTGTAAGGATGCCGATCAAATAGACTATAACAGAGTGCTGGAAGATATCTTGTACGGAAATACTTTAGAGAAAATCGCTACTGTTGGCTATTGTCTTGCAACGACATCTCATGAATATGAATTAGTCAAAAGGATAGTTGAAATTTTCAAAAATGACAGAAGGCTGATAGATTTATTGAAAGACTACATTTTGGTGCATCATTATGAAGATTATCCTATTGGATTTATAGGATGTCGCATGGGATATGCAAATCGAGATCTTTCTGAGTTATTGATAAAGGAACAAGATGAACTACTGACTTTTTCATCATGGTATGCGGTGAATAATTGTTGGGAAGAAATGTTTGGCAATGGAGTTTGGGGACAGTTCTTTGCCTGCAATATTCTTATAAAGATTTCAGGACGTGATGCTTTGGATGTTTTGAGACAATTACGCCCGACGTTGAAATCCATAAAGACGGATATTTCCATAGAGCCTGTGGCTAAGGTGTCTAACTTGTTGTTGCATGAAATATTACAGTATGTTTTGTTGCCTGATGGGGAATGCCTCTTACAACTAATGCTGACTGATCATGAAGACTGGATGAGAGGTCTCGGTATGCTGGCTTTGGTGTCAAAAGAAGATGAGTCTTTTATACGTAAATGCATTGGCGTTCTGAATGAGGATGAGCAGATAAAACTGTGCCAGTTTGCGGTTATGAGCAATAGATCAAAATGTAAATTGTTGTATTATCAGAAGCTTGTTGGTTTATTGTCTTCATGTTCTAAAGAAAAGTGCTTTGACTTGTTTAGTCAGATTATGATGGCACCAACAGGAATAGATTCAAAATGCTATTATGCAGAAAAGGTCATCTCACCTTTGCTGTCAAAGGCTATTTTTGATAGAAATGAGGTAGGATGTTTGATGTTTGATCAATTGTTCGATGGGGCTGTTTGTAAAGGTTCACATAATATTAATCAAGTTAGCTTTGCAAAAATATATTCCATAATAGGTGGAGATACGAAACAACTTGTTGATAAATCTCGGTTACTGTTGAAGAAATATTTGATAGCTAAGAATAAATATGTAGTCTATAGTTCTGGTTCATTGTATGATTATTCACATGCTTTGAAAAACCTGAAGTATATATTGGTGTCGGTGTGTCAAGGGTATAGTGAAAAATGGAATATTTCGTTACCAGAGATTCAATCTGTAATTGGTGATATTGATCAGCGATTAAACAGCTTGGGGATGAATGAATAATCTTCCCTGAATAATACTGATGAAAATATAAAAGTTATGAAAGATAATCCAAGAGTTTTAGTTGTAGCTACGAGTAGAAAGACTCGTGGCGGTATTACTTCGGTAGTGAAAGCTCACGAGACTGGGGAACAGTGGAAGAAATTTCATTGTCGCTGGATACAGACGCACAGAGATGGTCCTGCGTGGAGGAAAGTGTGGTATCTCGTTACTGCACTTATCGAATATATGCTGTTGCTGCCGTGGTATGATATTGTGCATATACATGTGGCTACGACTCAGTCTGCAAGGAGAAAGATGATCTTCTTTGTATTGGCAAAGTTATTACATAAGAAGACCATTTTGCATTTTCATCCTTCTAATGAAAAATTTCTCTATGAGCCTGCCAACAAGAAGCTATATCGCAATTTGTTCTCTAAAGCTGATCTTGTACTGGTACTATCTGAGCAGTGGCGCAGATGGATAAAGGATGCTTTGGGATTGACTGAGCATATCGAAGTCTTGTATAATCCTTGTCCAATGATAGAACCTAAACCGGAGTTAAAGCAAAAAGAAATATTGTTTGCAGGAACTGTGATACCTCGTAAAGGATATGCTGACTTGATTCGTGGATTTGCTAAGATAGCTGCTTCTTATCCTGAATGGAAAGTGGTAATGGCAGGAAATGGCGAGATAGAAAATGCGAAAGCTATTGCTAATGAATATGGCATAGAGGAGCAGATTGAGTTTTTAGGATGGGTGAATGGTTCCGCTAAAGACCGTGCTTTTCAACGAGCTTCAATCTATTGTCTTGCCAGCGATGGTGAGGGCTTCCCAATGGGTGTACTTGACGCCTGGGCCTATGGCATTCCATGTGTTGTTACTCCTGTAGGTGGATTGCCTGACATTGTAATTGATGGTGAGAATGCATTGGTGTTCCCTGTGGGTGATGTAGATATGTTGTCAAGCCAATTAAAGAAAATGATTAGTGATGATGGACTTCGTGAAAAGATCGCTAATGCCTCTTTAGAGTTGGCTCATACTACCTTTAATATTGATTGTATTAATAAAAAATTGGAAGATATCTATGTGCGATTTAAGTAAGAAGCGTTTATATTCATTGGATATGATGAAGTGCATGGCTGCTATCTTCATCACCAATTCTCATTTCCAACCGCTGTATGAGGGTGTGAATACTGCCTTTGCTACTTTTGGGGTGCAGGGCAATGCGCTGTTCTTCTTTGTAGCGGGGTATCTGCTGATGATGGGATTTGAGAAGCATCAGGGGCAGAACTTTATTGATTGGTTTAAGGGTAAGATAAGGAGATTGTGGCCTGCGGTGTTTATCTGGGTGGTGGCAGCTAACTTGATATGGGATGCTCCGCTGACTTTCGATAAAATGATATTGGGGAGTGATTATTGGTTCCTGCAAACTATCGTGGTGTACTATGCTTTGTTTTATCTGCTGATAAAGGTTTTGCCTGCTAAATGCCGATTCTGGGGGGCAATAAATACATGTTGTCTCTCTTCGGTCTGGCGGTAGTTTGCTCTGTGGCTTATTTCTTTTGGATGCCTGTGGCGGAAGGTTCGCCTTTTCATACGAGCTTTCATTTTGTATGTCATTTCAGCATCATGATGATGGGGGCTTTGGTGTATGTCTGTCGTGACAGAATAAGTATGGGGCATTGGGTGAAGGATGTTTGCGGTATGGCGCTTTCGTTTGTCTTATATTTCCTGATATTGGCTATCGGAAAGAACAAGACAGGATGGATGTATGATGTCCAGGTGCTGGCGCTTGTGCCTCTGCACGGCTTTGTGTATTATGGGTATAAAGTGGCATCGTATAAATGGACTGATTGGTGTTTCGGTAAGAGGTTCTTGGGCAAAGGTATCTCTCATGTTGCTGGACTTACGCTTGAGATTTATATCGTGCAGTTTATGCTTATTACGAATAAGTGGAATAGTGTGTTCCCATTGAACATCGTTATTGTGTTTGCTATCATTTGCTTAGCTGCATATCTGCTAAAGGTAATGACCGCTGCTTTTCTTTCGCTGCTATCGAAGGATAAGTTTGCGTTGGAGGTTTAATGAAAAATCTGATTTATGAAGATACTAATTAATGCTTACGCTTGCTCTCCTGGTATGGGAAGTGAGCCGGGAATGGCATGGAACTGGGTGAGTAATCTCGCCAAGTTCTGTGAACTATATATTATTACCGAAGGGGAGTTTCGGGATAGGATAGAGGAGGTGGTGCCTACCTTGGAACAGGGGAAGAACATGCACTTCTATTATAATCCGGTATCGGAGGAAATCAGGAAGATGTGCTGGAATCAGGGGGACTGGCGCTTCTATAAATATTATAAGGAGTGGCAGTGGAAGACGTACCTTATGGCAAAGGATATCTGTAAGGTGGAGAAGATGGATGTGCTGCATCAGCTTAACATGATCGGATTCCGTGAACCGGGCTATCTCTGGAAATTGTCGCAAGAGAATGGTGTGCCGTTTGTGTGGGGACCTGTGGATGCCAAGGATAAGTTCCCTGTGGCTTATCTGGATGGTGCTGGACTGAAGACTAAGTTGTTCATGCGTCTGAAGAACTTCCTGACGGGTATCCAGCTGAGGTGTTCTGGTCGTGTGAGAAAGGCTGCGCGACAGGCTTCGGTGGTTTTCTCTGCTTCATCTAATTCGCAGCGCTCGTTCAAGAAGTATATGGGTATTGACTCGCCTCTGCTCAATGAGACGGGGTGCTATGTGCAGGAGCATCCTTTGCTGGATAAATCGGGAAAAGATACATTTGATGTGCTGTGGGTTGGCAAAATGGATTTTCGTAAACAGTTGGGCTTGGCTTTACTATCTATAGCTAAGTCGGGAAATGACAGGCTTCGCCTTCATATTGTTGGCGGTGGTGATGCTGATTCCTATCAGTTGTTGGCTGAGAGTTATGGTATTGCTGATAAGTGTATTTGGCATGGTGCTGTAAGCCATGATGAGGTACAGGACATCATGCAGAAGTCGGATGTATTTCTCTTTACCAGTGTGGCTGAGGGTACTCCTCATGTAGTGCTGGAGGCTATTGGTAATAATCTTCCTGTCGTTTGTTTTGATACTTGCGGTCAGGGTGATGCGGTGAATGACAAGGTGGGAAGAAAGGTTCCTCTTTCTTCTCCTTCTCAATCGGCTCATGATTTCGCAACTATCTTGAATGAATTTGAAGGAAACAGAAATCTGTTGAAACAAATGTCTGAGAACTGCAAGCAGAGACAGATAGAATTATCTTGGGAAGAAAAGGCTAAGACCATGGTAGAGTGGTATAAGAAGATAGTTCATAATAGATAGATTTTAGCAATACAAATTATTAAGTAACTACTCAGCACACCTATGGGCATGAGCAGTCAACTGTAGCTTCTATTTTAAAAGAAATAAAACAGCAAATATAATTTTAAAGGTTTATTCAATATTTCATTATGAACCAGATTGCTATCATTTTATATTCAAATCCAAAAGCCCCAACAAAGTCGGGCATTCCCAATAACAAGAAAATTGTTTTGGAGAATGATAATCTGAATATTCTTGAGGATATTAGACATCAACTCCAGTTTGAAACGGAAACATACCATTTGTTTAATACTGGAGCTTTAATCCAACTATCTCAAAAAACAAAAGATGTTATTAAAGTTATCTATGACAATTATCATAGCCAGTTACCACAACTGATGCAATTAGTTAAATATTTGGAGAAGTTTGAGGAAGGTGAAATGTTTTACTACTTTGATGGGGAGCGTACTCCTATCGTAGAACGATTAACAGCAATTCGATGTTTACCTTATTTCCCTCAAAGAGGTTTTGTGACGGTGATACATAATAAATTCTTCCATTATTATTCTATGATGGGATTTATGTTTAAACACTTTTCTTTCGGATTTGATGATATTGAGTGTAAGGTTGGTGAAGAGGATAAGAAAAAACGTTGTTGCCGATTCTGTAATTCTACAGGTAAAAGTAATTTTCGTCATATAGCTCATGCTATTCCTGAAGCTTTGGGAAACAAATTGTTGTTTTGCAATGAAGAGTGTGATTCATGTAATCGTAATTTGGCTCATGTAGAAAATAATTTTGTGCACATGATGGATATTCGTCGAGCATTGTGCAAAGTGCCATCAAAGAGAACGTCAAAAGTAATTTCACTTTATGGAGATAACTTTACGCTTCTTTCTGATGAACAGGGCTTCCCTAACTTGTATATAAAAAGAGAGATGTTGCTCCCTAAGGGTAATGGTGTGTATTCTTATCGTTTGAAAAATAGCTCAGAGGTAACTAATGAAGGTATGTATAAAGCATTGGTAAAGATGGTTATTGATTTAGTACCAACATCAGAGCTTGTTCATTTTAGAAATACCATAGCATGGATAAATGGATGTCAAACTGACCAAAACTTACCCAGTATGTTTTATGCCATTCGCTCTGCAGGAGAATATTGCTATTTGCAACCACGTTTGGATCTATTCTTTAATACCAAGGAGAAATATTGCGATTCGCCTTATTGTACAGCTATTTTGTATACAACAGATATTCAATACATATTTGTTGTGCCCTTTGTTGATATTGACCGGGGACAATTCAAATATAACGAACAGTTGATAGTACATTGGAAACGAATGTTTGCAATGTTATCTCCAAGACAATGGGTTGAACAAAATACATCTGATGCTAATCCTGCATATACTTGGCTTGATTTTGATTTTTCAATAAACAATAAGAATGTGCATATTTTGGATGGTACTGACAAAACATTCAAAAAGTATAAAACAGAAGAGGAAAAATGGAAATTTAAAAAACATCAATTTCCAAAATTTAGACAAGAATTAATTGTCGAGGAGGAGGTAAGTTATGTTTGTTTTGAAAAAAAATGCAATTGTTGGGTAAGCCAAAAGGATCTGTCTGATGTATCAATCAATCATGTATTAGGAGATTCTTATATTAAAATGGATGTTTCTAATAATAGAATCTTTGTTCGTTTAGGATTTAATGTGTTCAATTCTGATAATACAATACCTTTCTTTAATTGTAAAGGAATGGTGACATTAGCTGTTAAATCTATGGAACAGTTTATTATGATTACAGAAGAAAATGATAGCGCTAATATTGAAGTGGATTGGACTTTCTATAAAAGTATCGTCTTGCAAAGTGCAAAGGCGATAGAGAAAAAAATGAAAAAGCAAAGAATAGGTACTCCATTTGTAAACTGTTCCTTTGAAAAGGCTTATGATAATGAAATGGTAATTCGTAGGATACCAGTATCGCTTGGTTAGAGGTGTTTTGTGAAAATAATACTATAATTATAAAGACAGTTATGTTTAAATTAAAGACATTAACGATTTTGGGTAGTAAGGCAGAATTAGCTTCATTACCAGAGGGCAAATTGCTCATAAACACAGTAAATGCTCATTCTTTTAACACGGCAAAGAAGGATCAGCTCTTTGCTGATGCCCTGACAAATGGCGATGTGTTGATTCCGGATGGTGTGAGCATCGTAAAGGCGTGCAAATGGATCAAGGCGAAGAGTCAGCCTAAGGAAAGAATAGCCGGCTGGGACCTGTTTTCCTTCGAAATGAACAAATTGGAGAAAAAGGGTGGTACGGTGATGTTTATGGGTAGTTCGCAGAAGGTACTCGACCTGATTGTGAAGCGTGCTGCCGTGGATTATCCTCACCTGAAGGTGGTGACTTATTCGCCTCCTTATAAGCCAGAGTTCTCGGATGAGGACAACAAGGCTATCATTGATGCCATTAATGCTGCCAACCTAGATTTGCTTTGGATCGGTATGACGGCTCCTAAGCAGGAGAAGTGGACGTACTCTCATTGGAATGAGTTGAGCATCCATAGTCATGTGGGTACCATTCGAGAAAGCAACAAACTTTTGAACCTCATGAGTGTTGAGCATCCATTGTCATGTGGGTACCATCGGTGCTGTCTTCGACTTTTTTGTCGGTACCGTAGAGCGTGCACCTATCTGGTGGCAGGAGCATGGTTTGGAATGGCTCTATCGCTTGATTAAGGAGCCTAAGCATATGTGGCGCAGATATATCATCGGTAATAGCTTATTCCTCTGGAATATGGTGAAAGAGGCGTAGGGGTTCTAAAATCATCCTTCAATAGTCTTTAAGACCCTTTCGATTCCCCTTACAGGGGACAGAAACCTTCTTTACCATTAAAGAAGGCTCCACCTTTTTCACCAAGCCTCTCTTCCCTCAGGGACGAGAGGATGTAACCGCCCTCCGGTGCTCTGAACCGCTACGCTTTAAGGTTGGCGGGGCAAAGCGGTCTGCGCCAGGTTGTGCGGGCTGGGACCGCCTGGGGTAGGGGTAGGTTGGGATTCAGAAGGTGGCTATAGTGCTGTATTGGGACCAGATGTAGCGGTGCAATTGGTACCATGCTATCTTTGCAATCGGTACCAAGCCTTTATGTGATTCACGATTGTTTCAAGAAGATTCCGAAGCAGTTATTTGGATAGCTGAGGTATGCGTATTAAGACTAAACTTTATGAAACAGGAAAGTAAACAAGCTATATATGAGATAATAAAGCGCATTGATGACCAACTTCGGTATGAACATGATGTGCTTAGCTTGATATCCTCTTTGTGGAATGTTTATCAGAGATCTTCTACTGGTGAAGACTCTCGGTATAACATTCTTGGAGATGAGATAGATAAGCACTATTTTATGAATGACGATTGGCCGCAAGATAAACTCTATTTATCAGTGCTTCATATACTTGATGATGAGCTGAAACTCTTGCGTTTCGTAGAAGGTCTTATCAATATCAAGTATGATGAAGTTATCATTAATGACTTGCAGAAGATTCTTCAAACGGAAAACTGTCAAATTGTTAATGATGAAGGTAGACTGTCTATTATGCAGACGACAGATGACTTGCTTCTTGAAGTGGATAAGAATATTCCTTTTATTAGATGTAAGTCAAAAGTGACTTTCTACTATGAATTTGCCGAAGAAGATGTGGAAGTTCCGAAAGAGCATGAATGTTTTATGTTGACTTTCAACAATAAATGGAATGACTATGGTTATTGTACTTGGTTTAGATTGTTCTATAAAAAGGGCAGTAAGATAGATGTTGTAGGTCAGCTGAAAATAATGAAGCTGCAGACCAAAGATACAAGCGAAGTCCTTCCTGAAAAATTCTATAAATTGGACTCTGATTATTGTTCTTTAGGGTGTGACCGGGAATACTATAGCAATATGTTTCGGTTATTCGAGGATAAAGCATACGTTTATCTGGGTGAACTGCGAGATGCTGCTCTTTATAGCCATATTCAAGAGCAGTTTGAAAAAACTAAGCTTTTCACGTATTCCTTATTGCGTACAAATGCAGCCGAGAGAGCTCTGAGAGAAGGAAGATACTATGTTTATGGTAGGGATATGAAACAGTCTTATTCCTTTACCTACCATTATGAGCCAAGATATGATAGGGATAAAGAATCGCCTGTTGACATTGATTTTGATTTCAAGTATAAATGTAAGCCTTATCAACGAGCAATAGGATTGATAGGAGAGAATGGAGTAGGAAAATCTACGTTGTTGAATGATATAGTAAACTCTTTTGTTGGCAAGGATAAAAGTGCTTTTCTAACCCTGCCTCCTATCGTGAGTAAAATCATGGTAATGTCCTATTCTCCTTTCGATAAGTTTCCTACTGCATCAACAGACTTCACTACGGAATATCATTATAGTGGATTGTTGAAGAATGACTCGGAATTGTACTCCTTAGAAGAACAAATAGTTACATTTAAGAAAAATCTTGTAAGAATACTAGAACGTGGCTCTGCTGATCACCTCAGAAGGAAATGGTGGCGTATCATGAGTGAAGTTATCAATAAAGATACCATTGCTGGTTTTTATGAAAAAGACGATAATGAAGACTATAAACTGGTAGAAAATAACATAAATGAGTTTTGCCAGAATATGAGTTCAGGGGAATCAATCTATGTTTATTCCTTGACTGAAATCATGGCAAATATTCGATATGATACTCTACTCTTGTTTGATGAGCCCGAACAGCACTTGCATCCACATGCAATTACAGTACTGATGAAAGCCATCTATGATGTATTGGAGGAATTCGAATCATACGCAATCATAGCCACTCATTCTCCATTGATTGTCAGGGAAATGATATCTGATAATGTATATACCCTGGATAGGATAGATAATACTTTGAGCGTTGCTAAAATAGGCATAGAGTGTTTTGGTGAGGATGTATCTGTATTGAGCGATGTGATATTCAAGAATATGTCAGACGAAAAAAAATATGAGCATTTTGTAGAATCTGTTGCCAAAGATTGTCATTATGATTATGCTGAAATAGTTGAAAAACTAAAAGGGGCACATAACAAGCTGGGCATGAATATGAGATTGCTTATACAATCGATAATAGACAAACATAACTATGAGAAAACTTAAATTTGTAGATACTAGTGATCTTGATTTCATCAAAGGTGTTATTGACTCCACCAATAAAAGAAAAGGTGAAGATCAATTGCCAAAGGAAGAAACCTTTAAAGGGCGATGTCATGCAAAGGTTGAAGCTTATAAGGGTTATATCCGATCCTATGATGTTGCTTTTGCCACCAACAAACTTCAATCTTTGGAAGGAACACATCCAGAAATGGAGACTTCTGACATGGAGGAGATGAGGAGTCTGTATTCATATTCCCGAACAAGAATTGCCAATCTGCGAAAGGAAGTATTGATTGATGATGGTTATGAGAACAACTATTGCCCGCTATGTGAAATCAATTTGGTAAATACAATGGATCATTTTATACCTCAGTCTGATTATCCTTTATTTGCCGTTCACCCCAGAAACTTAATACCATCATGTATAGGTTGTAATGGACATAAGTCTGACAGTATTACAGACGATGAAGGAAAAAGAAAATTCTGGAATGTTTATCTGGATACGCCACCCGAAGAAAACTATCTCTTCTGCAAAGTGGAAAATAAAGATGGTTTACCTCATATTCGGTTTTATATCCAACAAGGAAGTATTGATGATGAGACTTTTAGGCTTGTAAAAAACACAATGGATAAAGAGGGACAGAAAATGTTCCAAGTTTATGAACAGGCATGTGGAAAAATCATCATTGACCTAAAGAATAAACTTGTAAACTATATGAGGAGAAATGGTGGAAATAATTCTCTTGGAGAATGCTTTCAGGCAATCAAAAAGGATATTGATGACAATTTCAACTCGAACAAGTGTGAGGATGTGGTAAAAAGGGCATTGATAGACTCGCCTGTATTTCAGAAGTGCGTGGAAGAAGAGTTGAAGAAATTGAAGATAGAATACAAAGTGTAGTTTGGGGTTATGAAATTGATATTGTTAAATGAATTTGTTAAATACTGAGCAGACACAAAATGAAAAACAAGCGAAATAGGATATTCTTTAATGGAACAGACTTGTTGTCAACATTGTTCTTGCGGGAAAATATTATAGATATATTTGTTTCCATAGGACTACTTTTGCTGTTACTAGAAAATTTAGAAATAGTGCAAACTTTTATTTTTAGATATTCTAGTAACTACTTTTATGTCATTGAGAATCAATTGTATGGAAATAAAATACTGAATGTTTGGTTTACTGTTATTCTCATTTATGGTGGAATAACTGTCTGCTATAAATTAAAAGAGAATCAGCATGTTTCTTTATTTAGATTAGTGTGCTATTTGATAGGATTCATTTTGCTGTTTTATAGAAATAAATTCTATTTCATAGATAGTGCAATTCCTTTGGCTAGTTATAGCTTTTTGTGTGAAATATTCTTGTTGTTATTTTTTGTTTTAGATGTGAGTAAGTGTTATGTACCACATACTGCGAAAAAACTCTATCAAAAGGGATTTGTAAATACTGAAACTCCTATTGATAATTTGAACCCAATCAGAGAAGCGTATGCAAAAAGTTTGGTTAGTCAACTACTGAATGTAGATACCACCAAAGAAGCTTTCTCTGTTTCTATCTGTGGAAAATGGGGCTCTGGTAAGACCACATTTTTACATAATTTACGTAATGCCATAGGTGAAACTGCTTATTATGTGGAATTTAATCCATGGAATTGCCAAACGCCCAATCAGATTATAAGTGATTTTTTCGAAGAGCTGAATGATAGCCTTGCGCCTTTCTATGGTCCTATCGAAAAACGTCTTGCTAACTATGTACGGGAGTTGATGGATGGAACGAACATGGTGAGTGATTTTGTGTTTAAAAAGATATTTAGAATAGATGGCTCCTTAGAAAGATTAAAAAATGATATCAGTAATGAACTGTTACATTTGAAGAAAAAGGTATTCGTTGTAATTGATGATGTGGATAGATTAGATAAAGATGAGGTATTTGAAGTCTTGAGACTAGTACGAAATACAGCAAAGTTTTGCAATATCATATTTATTGTATCTATGGATGAAAAATATGTTATCGAGCAGCTTGGGAAAAAAGGTATTTTAGATGGAAAATTATATTTAGAAAAGATTTTCCCATTGGTTGTAAAACTTCCTAAGATAGACACTTTTGAACTTTTGGATAGCTTCAAGCATGATTTGCGTTTAATGGGGTCTCCTGTGAAAGATATAAATTCAATGTTTACTAAGTTGAACGAACAGGAATATCAAGTCTTAGAAAATGCTATTGTCACATTTAGAAAAGGAAAAATGTTTGCTCGTCAATTGGCTGCATCCATGGCTTTCTTGAATAATTCTTTGGGAATCCATCAATATGTCTTAAAAGATTTGATGTTCATTGAACTTTTGAAGTTTATCGATGATGAGAAGTATCAACAAATAGCAAACTCACCAACTGTAATTCTTAGAGTAGAGTCTTTGAAGTCTAATGGGCAAAAGGTATATCGCTATGATGGAGACTGTAAATCTTTATCGAATAAAATTTTGGCAATCTTGTTCGGCAGTATTAATGAATATTGGGTAAAGAGAGGAGCAATACAAACTTGTGATTCTTTTCTGAATTATTTTTGCTATGGTAACATTGCGGAACAGGTGTCTCGTTTGGAATTTTCGGTAATGTTGAAGTCTTCCCTAAATGAATTTGCTTTAGATGGGGTGAAGAAGATAATGTCCAGTTGGTGTAAGAGTAACAAATGTAGGAAAGATAGTAATAGCATATATGATAAATTTGCTAGTTACGATATTTTTTCATGCCAAGATGACGATATTATTAGAGCATATTTTTATGCATTGCAGTATTGGGTAGAATATGATGATGCTTGTCCTGAATTACATTTAAAAATCTTACGTTATCTTTTAGATGAGAATAATCATTATTCTGTAGATGGAAGTTATTTATGGAAATTGGCTTATAATAGATTTAAAGTTTGGGTTAGCAGAGGAGGTAAACTTGCAGTAAGAATGGCTAAAATACTAGCTCAATTATATGTACCAGAATTAGGGAATCATCTTATTATACAAAACAAAGAAATAAAGCTATTTATGAGAAAAAATGTTGATTTTCTATTAAATCAAAAAAACTGGGATGCTCTTAATATAGTACAAGAAGATGGAAATTTATTGAATATGGTGTTAAGAAATTCTTTAGTAAATCATGGAAGTGTTACAGTAAGTTATGTAAATTCTTTAGTGATAGAATACTTCTCTGAACAAAGCCGGAAGAGTAATAATTATCAGCGATTAAAAGTGTTATTGCTAGATGCTCTGGTTGATAAAAAATTAACTTCTGATTCCCCAAAGAAACAAGCTGCTCATAGAATTATTTATAATGTGTTTGGCACTATATCTCAAGGAATGGAAGATTTTAAAACTTATTGTGATAAATGTTTTGTAAAATGAAAATAGAGGTAAGTATCGGTGAAAGCCGTATAGTGTTTTCGTACCTGATGATAGTTCTGTTTCTGTACCAAGCTATAACTACAATAGTTATTGATTCACCGATACTATCCATAAAATAAAGTATCATATTGAAAATATGAAGTTTGATAAATCGTAAGTATTCGGTGAAAGCCGTATTGGGTGCCTATATAAAGTTTCGTGCCTTTGCACCGTGATTTTAAATTATAATGTCGAAACACCAGGAGATATAGACGGTATCGTATATGTAAATGTAGATGACAACGGCTATTGGAAAGTGGCTTTAGCGAAAGATATGAGAGCTGTAGGTTTCAACATAGACATGAATAAGGTCTTTTAATTGTAATTTCTGTATATTGCTAAATGAACCAAAACAATCCCTACATAAATTTTTCCTTTGGCACTTCGCCATCGAACCATTCATATGGCATACTTTTTATGGCGAGCAATGTCCGGCAGTCTGTATCTCGCCTTTGACGGAATAGAACCACCTGAGTGCATAACATACTGGGTAAACAATCAGAAAATATACCAAAGGTGTTGAGGATAAAAATACTATCATTAAGAGATTACCCTAAAGAGTGATATTATCAGGACGGTATGAAAGGCTATAAAATGTTGCTGAAGGTTAAAATGTGGAGTTTTTATGCGCTAATATTTGGAGGAAAAGAAAGTTTTGCTTTTCTTTGCATAAAGAATTATTTATTATGGCACAGATTGCAATAATGAATCAAGCTCAACTGCAAATCCTTGATTTATTGTCATTTTGCACATCTTGAAAAGATAAAGATTGCTAAAAAATGTGGAGATAAGTTGGACTGTATTAGTTTTTATCGTATATTTGCAAGGGTAAAAATACGTAAGCTATGACAGCAAAAGAAGATAAGGAAAAAGAAAAGACCCGTAGAGAAAACCTGGGCAAGTTTATATATCAACTAACATATTAAA
>ERZ1034818.103-NODE-103-length-32517-cov-19.670384_pt1 | contig 32517 bp, 27 predicted proteins | sample MGYA00520595_ERZ1034818 | MGnify/ENA primary metagenome ERZ1034818 (study PRJEB33766, sample SAMN09781689) | gut metagenome | biome: gut microbiome | host: Homo sapiens | place: Madagascar | study: EMG produced TPA metagenomics assembly of the PRJNA485056 data...
AATGGTTTTGATTATCAATTTGCTCTTTTTGTCAAATATCTTTTTGAAAGTAATTTAAAGGATATTGTCAAATATGAGGATAAGGATGATATTGTTATTGATCATGGTTCTTGGAAAATAGACTTGATACAAGTAAAGCACTCTTTTTTAGAGGGGAAGAGAATGACAAATTCCAATAAAGATATTTGGAAAACAATTCTCAATTGGTTGGATTTCATTAAATTGCTAGAATCCGAAGGTAATCCGACTCGTGATATAAGATGCATCTTAATAGTTAATATGTTTCCTGCCCATGATTTTTTAAATGTCATAGACAAAGTGAGACATGGCGAGGCTGATTATGACGATATTGTTGATTGTTTGAAACAACTTCAAAATATGCAAACTTGTCGAGAGGCAGCAGGAAAATTGTTAGCAGAGGGCAAGAATGTGATGAAGCTTATATCAAAGATAGAGGTGAGGCAGATAGATAACCCAATTGGGGCGATGTTTGATAGGTTTGTGGATAAATATGCATTCCCTGTGTTGGCGGATGATGTGCTATATTCTATTATTGGAAAACTTTGGGTAAAGAAAGAACAGCATAAAGGGGGAATATTTCAGATGAGGGTTGAGGATTTTCTATATGAGTTTCAGTCAGATATACAAAAGCTGACGATAAAGCCATTTGAACCTATAGAGGATAAAGATGACAGGGAGTTGCCTAACGATTATCGACAAATGACGATGGTAAAGCAATTGGAGTCAATTGGTATATCTGATAGTTTAAGCATTACTCTATATATGGGCTACTATTGGTGTTATGTGAATAGTATTAATGCTTATTGTGTTACAAGCCATGAAATGGCTGATAGCCTTCGTGAAGAAATAGAGCGGAAGGTAATAAAAACATGGCAGGGTATATATGTTGATGCTAATCATGAAATGCTTAATACGGCAGAAGGCAATGATGAAAAAACGATGAAATCTTGCGGGTATTCATGCTTTTCTCAGTCAATGAAAACTGATGTCAATTACAATGGAATTCAGATAAAGCCACATTTCTCTTCAGGGTGGATGCTGGCACTATCTAATGAACTTACCCCTCGTGTATATTGGCGTGCTGATTGGAATAGGGAGAATATGTAATGGAATTAGATTATCATATATATAATAATGAAGCCTTAGTTGCAAGTTTGATACATGGTGTATTAAAGAGGACCATGAGGATGAATGTTGCAGTGGCTGCTGCTTTATTACCTTTGGTACTAGATGAATCAGTCTGCAATTTGGTGGAAAACAGGCATTTTGCTTTGGTGAATGTTCTTCAAATTAGAAAAAATAAACTGCTGAATTTTAACGACCAATATCGTGATGCTTTACCTATCTTGATAAACGGAGTGTCTGTGTTGTTAGATTTGCATCTCGTTTCTTTGGAAGGTGAAAGTATAGTGCTATTGGATGTTAATACAAGAATACTAGATGTTGGGGAATGTTTAAGACTGGAACGATTGGTTCGAGTGTTTTTCCAGCTTTATCAAGAAGCAGTACGGATGAAGTTATCTGATTTATACAGACAATTAAACATAGAGCTATGAAATTTAATGTATCTAGATTAATAATATGGTTTGAGCCAGTGGATGAGCCGCAAGTATTATCCTTTTACCCCAATAAAGTAAATGTGATAACAGGTAATTCCTCAACTGGTAAAAGTAATATTATAGCAATCATCAATTACTGTTTGCTTTCCGAAAAGTCAAACATAGTGGAACCTGTTATCAATCAGTTCTCTAAATGGTATGGTTTGGAATTTAATGCAAATGGGGAAACTTATGCTATTGCACGGAAACGTCCAGATTTGGAAACTATAACAAGCGATGTGTACATTCAAAAGGGTAAATTTGAAGATGGCTTTTATCCTTCTAGTACCAACTATCAAATTCAAGGGGGACGGAAATACTTGAATAGTGTCCTAGGTTATCACAATGAAGGTAAGGAGTTTAGGTTCAGAAGCAACTTTATCTTCAATATGCTTACTGAAAACATCATTACTTCTCCTTATGATTATCTAAATATTAATTTCTTTGATACTAAATATTTTGGCAAGTCCGAGTTTCGAGAAATGTTGGTTGATAATGTTATTACTCCTAAGGGACTGAATACGGAAGAGCTAAAAAGTGAACAAAAGAAATTGGGAGCAGAAATCAAAAAACACGATAATCAAAAAAGGCGATTGCAAAATGTTCAAGATGTCGTAGAATCTTGTATTGCATTGTTGAAAGGTAATGGGTTTGATGTTAGTGACTTAAATGGAAAGGATTTGAATGAGCAGGTTGCTCTTTTGCACAAACGAGTTGAAATGGCTAAGGTAGCTGTGTCAAAAAACGAAGAGGAATCCGATAATGATATCGACCAAATCAAACGTAGCTTGATGGAAGATTCAATCTATTTGCATAACTTGGTGTCTGCAAAGGCCCAGTATGAGCAATATTTGGGTACGTTGGATAAAATGCAAGATGCATTGAAGCCTATAGAATATCTTCAAAGAATGAAAGAGAATGGCATCTTTACGATGTGGACAGATTATATTATGAGGTCTTTGGGGAAGGCGTTATCGCAAATAGTGGAAGAAAGAAAACAAAATGTTTTGGATACATTTAAGTTTGAAGAGCAGATAGCAGAGGTGAAGCGAAAAATTACAGAGAAACAAGAATTGATTAAGCAAAGTTCTGTATTAAAACAAGCTGTATACCAGCAGGCTCAGTCTTATCGGGCAATTGGCGTTATAGAAGAAAAACTTAGCCATTTGGATATGAAGGAGGAACCAAAGGACAAGGTGTACAGTATAGATGATTATGATGTGAAGGTTAAGCGTTTTGAGGAACTTGCTACGCTTATTGATGAAAAGGAACAGGCTGATTATGAGAAATGGCAGAAATTGGAAGATGAGTTTCAATGTATATATGACAATTTTAATTATATGGAGTTTTATGAGGGGTGTAAAACAAAATATAATAGAGAGTGTCAGCGTTTGCAGTTGAGAGGAAGGGATGAAGGTTATGACTATGATGTTGTTGGAAGTCAATCTAACTATATGTTCATGCATCTATGTTTTTTTCTAGGTCTGCATAGGTATCTTATAGATTATGTAGATTCAAATGTCTTTCAGTTCTTGTTTATTGATCAGCCAAGTATTCCTTATTATGTAGGAAATGCCGAGGTAAATAGCAATGATGAGGATAAGTTAAAAGATGCCTTTAGAGTTATCAATGACTTTATGGATTATGTGGTGGATAGCAAAAAAGAAGGCTTCCAAGTCATTCTTGTAGAACATGCTCCTAAAAGTTATTGGGAAGGTGAAAATGGATTTTCTTATTTTAAGACATGTCACCAGTTCTTGGATGGTGAAGCGTTGATTCCAAGTCGTATAATAAAGAAATATACAAAAAATGATTAAGTTTGGTAAAATAAAAAATGTGGTATTGCATTTTGTCGGCAATAAGTTTAATGGTGAGGGTGTGAAAATTTCAAACGAATGTTTGAATTTCGCTCCAGTCAAAAAAGATCTTGCCGCCCTCGTTTCTTCAGCTTTTGATATGAAGGAATTGTACTCGTTTAAAAATATAAAAGCGTCAGAAAATAAGATTTTTTCTTATGCTCAACAAGTTTTTGATACCCCAGAAGCATTGTTGAAACAATCGGTTTACATGGCAAAGACTTTGTATGAACAAGGAAACTCTGCCAAAGTTTTACCAGGGGAATTATGGGTATTATATTTGGAAGATGTTTCTTATAATAAGCAATTGTTTTCTGCTATCGTATTGTTGAAGACAGAAAAAAAAGAAAAAAATGTGATGCTCAAATCTATTAATGATGGATTTGAAGTTGAAACAGTAGAGACCTTTTCATTGCGCAAGGCTGATAAAGGATGTTTAATTCTAAATACAGAATCAGACAAAGGATATGTTGTTTCTTGTTTTAATAAAAGTCATAAGGTTGGTGATTTTAAATATTGGGTAAATGATTTTTTGCAATTAGAACCATATCAAACAGCTTTTCATCAGACTAAAACTTTGTTGAAAGTTTGTGGTAATTTTTTGAAGACTCAAGCTGTTGGGATGAACAAAAAGGACAAAGCTTTGCTTGTTTCTAAAATAAAAACAATAATGCGTACTAAGGAAAGTATTTCTTTAGAGGAATTTGCGATAGATGTTTATGGTGATAAGTATGGTAAAAAGTTTATAGACTATGCTCGTTCGCAGGAAGATATATATCAGCTGCCTCAACAAACATTATCTTTGGAGTCAAAATTAGGACAGGCAAAAACTGCATTCCCTAAAACAACCATTCATCTAGACTCTAATTTTGATGTTACCATATTTGGGGGAGAAGGTTATATTCTTAGAGGAAAGGATGAAGATTCAGGTTTGAATTATTATACGTTGTATTTTAAAGATGAACGTTAAGATGAAAGAACCCAATGGAAAAGTTTGGTGGATTGGAGCTATTGTCATTTGTCTTCTCCTTTGGGGAGGTGGATATATGTTAACCAATTATATATCTTTGAATTATTTCCCAGTGGGTAAAGATAATTGTGCACCAGCCTTGTTTGGTGATAGTTTTGGTGCGGTCAATGCCTTGATTTCGGCTTTTGCTTTTGCTGGTATGATTGTAACCTTTGTGTTGCAACGCTATGAACTTGGAATGCAACGCCAAGAACTGGAGGCACAAAGGGAGGAGTTTTCAACTCAGAATGAAACGTTAAGATTACAGCGATTTGAGAATACTTTTTTCAATATGATGGAACTCCAACAAAGTATAGTTAATGATTTATATGCTAAAGATTGGCATAAGAACAATATTTTGGAAGACAATCCTTCTGAGCCTGGCAGGTTGGCTAAAGAAGTTATTACTGCAGATGAGTTTAAGGGACGCAATCTCTTCTTTTATATATTTTGTAAATATGAGTATGATATTGGTACATTTCCCGAGCCACAAAAAGTAAATGGTCTCTTTGGCGTGCTTTGTCAAAAAGGTTTGAATTTTATCGAGAATTACACAACTACGACATTAGACCACTATTATAGACATCTTTATACAATATTGAAGTTTATAGATGGAAATGTTTGGCTTGGTAAGGAGGAACAGTATAAGTATGCTACATTTTTAAGAGCCACCCTTTCTCGTTATGAGTTGGTGATGCTCTTTTATAATGGTCTGCATCATCCAAAATTAAAGAAATTGATGGAAAAATATTGTATTTTGAATAATTTGCGCCCAGAATTACTTGCTTTGAGTTTGGAGAATAACCGATATTTACAAAATATCAATATAAAAGACTTTCAGGAATTGTGTAATCAAGGCTTTTCTTGTCGTGATTATGAATTCTCTTTAACAACTCAAAAAGACGATGACACGAAGTATTATTTAGGCGCATTTTATACGGATGAAGAAATACAGAGAGGAATAGATTTGCTAAACAGATGGAATCATTATATAGCAGGTCGATTGCCTTTCAAACAGTGATGATTTTAAAAGTAGACTTTTATGTTTGAACAGATAAAATCGATAATAATTAAAGGAGGCCCAGTACATTAGTAAACGTAATGAAAGCTATGGAAGAGAAAGATTTTATATTTCATCCAATTTGTGTGGTTCCACCCGAAAGACATTATGATTCGTGCAAGGAATTGAAGGATGATCTGGTGTGGTATGAAAAGTCACGAGCATACTTTTATAAACATCATCCTGAGTTTATACCTCAGAAAGGGCAATTCGAGCAAGTCAAATTGGCAGGAAAGAAAGGCTTCATATTACTTCCTACATCATTAGACTATGGTGTCCTGTATCGCGGTCAAGGAAAATATCATGGAACATGTCTGCCTTCGCTTTATCGTCAAGAACTTACAGAGGAGGAAATTTTCGTAGAACATGTTCGTATTGCTGAATTCCGTCTGTTCTTGGAGCAGTTTGATGTAACTCGGCATTTCAAAGAGTGTGGCTATGTTGTAGATTATGTTGGATTGGCACAGCATTATGGATTGAAAACAGATGTGTTGGATGTCACTTCTGATATTGATATCTCTATGTTTTTTGCCATGTGTGATTACGATGAATGTACGGATACATACAAACCCAAGACTGAGGACAAAGAATATGTTGGATACATCTATGCGATATTGTCTAATGAGACAAGTGAAGATTCCAAGAATCCTTTTGGTGTGTTTTCTAACAAGATTAACGCGATAGGTCTTCAGCCATTTCAACGTCCAGGCAAACAAAAAGGATATGCCTGTCATGTAGGAAAGAAAGGTATATTAAGGGGCTATCTATATTCGTTCTCTTATACAAAAGAAGATTCGGAAGCAATCTATAATCATTATCACCAAGGTGATGCTTTATGGTGCAAGGATGATATTGTTGATACAGCCAAAGAAATAGCAAGTACCAAAACGTTTTCCAGCGAGGCTGTCAGTCTTGCCGTCAGAATGTTTGGAGGTGCCAAAAGTATCAATAAGAGGGTTAAAACATTGAAGTTTTCAGGGTTTAGCATTACTAGTCGTAGAAAGTTACCTTGGTACTCTATCAAGAAGTCACTAACAGAAAAGCAATGGATAGACATACATCAAAATATAGTTGCAAGAAAATCTGTTTTAGGTAATATTGAACGCCCTTATTTGGGTACACAGCAAATAGGTCAGTTACTCTTGTTTAATTACATGTATGGATGTGTAGATAGCCCTATGGGGTATGACTCGGGCCTTTGTTTTATGGAAGGTAAAGAATCTCCAGTTTGGGGATTAAGAAACGATATGGATAAGATTCCATTTACACCAGGTGCAGATGGTAAAATACACGCAAAATGGTACGAGGATGGTAATATAGCACCAAGAACAAGATCTTTCCAAGTTCCAGACGATTTTAAGCCTCAGCTGAAAAGAATACGATGATGTTGCAGATTTCTTTGAATTTGCAGCAAAGTTAATGAGGAAATAACATTAAAATAATGAAGGGAATCGTATTAGCAGGTGGAAGCGGAACACGCTTGTACCCCATCACAAAGGGTATCAGCAAGCAGCTGATACCAATCTTCGATAAACCGATGATATATTACCCAATATCAGTATTGATGTTGGCAGGTATCCGTGAGATACTCATTATTTCAACACCATTTGATTTGCCAGGTTTCAAACGCCTCTTAGGCGATGGAAGCCAGTTAGGTGTGAAGTTTGAGTATGCAGAGCAGCCATCACCAGATGGCTTAGCCCAAGCTTTCATTATCGGAGAAAAATTCATTGGTAATGATTCCGCTTGCCTCGTATTAGGCGATAATATCTTTTATGGTGCTGGTTTGAACCAGATGTTGCATCAGGCAGTAGTAGATGCAGAGCAGAATAACAAAGCTACTGTATTTGGTTATCGAGTAAGCGATCCTGAGCGATATGGCGTGGCAGAGTTTGATGAGCAAGGCAATTGCTTGAGTATTGAAGAGAAGCCTCAGCATCCAAAGAGCAACTATGCAGTGGTAGGCTTGTATTTCTATCCTAACAAGGTGGTGGAAGTAGCTAAGCATATCAAACCATCCGCTCGTGGTGAGTTGGAAATCACCACCGTTAACCAGGAGTTCCTGAAGGATAAGCAGCTGAAGGTTCAGACTATGGCAAGAGGCTTTGCTTGGCTTGATACCGGAACCCATGATTCCCTTTCTGAAGCATCCACCTTTATTGAGGTCCTGGAGAAGCGCCAGGGCTTGAAGGTGGCTTGTTAGGAAGGTATACATACCGTCAGTGTTGGATTACCGCAGAACAATTGAGAGAGAATGCTCAGCCAATGCTGAAGAATGACTATGGCAAGTATCTCCTTTCAATACTTGATGAGAAAGATCAAACATTAAAAAAGAATTTGGAATTTTAAGCAGTAAATAATTATGGCAGGTGAAATGCCTGGGGTTTATTTTATAAGCTACTTTTCGGCTCTTGGTATGGAGCCTGCCTTTCTTAAAATATAAAACGATGAATATTATCAAAACCAATATAGATGGCGCACTCATTATAGAGCCACGCCTCTTCCGTGAAGCTCGTGGCTACTTCTTCGAGAGTTTCAGCGAGTGAGAGTTTGAAGAAAAGATTGCCCCAATCCTGGGGCACAGTGTACATTTCTGCCAAGACAAGTGTGATAATTTTCTATCATCCAGAGGCTGATGGAGGTATCTTGATGATAGCCTTGGTATCGATTGGAAAATCCCAACAGCACATGCCAATCTCTCTGAGAAAGATACGAAGCATGCAATGCTGAAGGACTTTGATTCTCCATTCGATGTCAATGTAGATTTGTATGGATATGAATAACAATAACTCATGATAGTTTTACCAGATACAAAAACATTTGATTCCAGCATACGTTTGGTGCAACTCGTTGGAGGAGTGACCAAAGCAAATATGCTAAAGGTGTGCGACAAACTCGACCTGTATGTTAGTCCGAACTTGAAGAAGGACGAGACGGCACGCCGAGTAGCACAGGAACTGCTTGATAGTCCCATTGAGATATTGAGCAACCTCAATAAGCAAGAGTTGCAAATCATCGATGAGTTTATCAAGGACGGTGCCAACACCTATGTCGTTCGCAAAATGCGCAAGACCCTGTACAAGCTTCAGAAACTATACTTGGTTGCAACCTATTGCGATGAGGAAAATCAAGAATGGCATATGCTTATGCCCGATGAACTTCGTGAAGTTCTGGCAAAGAACTATAAGTTCTATCTTGACTTAGCTGAGAAAGGTCAAAAAGGACCGACAGCTAAGCAGCTCCGCATGATGGCAGCGATGAAAAGAATTATGGGAGAATAAAGCTGAAAATAAAACAGGTAAGTTATGCGGCTATGTTATAAGCAAGTGCAAAACAAACCATGCTTGCTCTACTAAGCTATAATTTATCATAAAACAAATACCTTCGAGGTAATAAAAACGCAGTTTGTTCGTTTTAATACAAGTATTAATATGAGCAAACAGCAATAACAAAAATGGCATATACATCAGATAAAGACTTGAATGTCTTCTTGGAAAATAATTTTGAGGTACTAAATACCAAATTGGAAAGTTGGTATGGTAAGTTGATGGCACAAGACGCTATCATCATCGCTATTGCGCGCAAAGCCCCAAGACTGCTTAGTTATTGCAAGCTAAAATTTCCAGATCTCTACAATCCGACAGTAAAGGTTATATCTGATATAGCCATTCCTTTTGTCAATTGGAGAGAAATCGACAAACGCTGTGTTGTTATTGATGAAGCGATTTACCATGGTACAACATTTGAAAAAGTGTTGGATGTACTGACAAAAGTCATCAATGATGAGAATACTGAAGTAAAAGGTATGCCATTGGTTATCACCCAGGATGCACTTAATGCGCCAAAGATTTTAGAATCTCTCGTTGAAGGTTGGAATCTCATAGACAGCGACAAATGTAATTTCTTTATAGATACTATCATTTCCAAGTTCTTTGACCTTGGGAAACCATACGATATAGAATATCCATTATTCTATTTGAGTTTGCCTAAAAATAAGTATTCCAAAGAAGAACTTGATGAAAGTATAGAGACCATATTGAAATTAATGGCTGCTGATGACGAAAAAAAATCCAGCAAGAAACCTATCTTCTTCAAAAACAAGAACTATCGTAGAGAAGATGGACTGACTTTCTCCGCATTCACATATTGTACAGACTACATATATGATGAATATCAAGAAGCTATAAAGCCAGACTTTTCAAAGTTGAGAATATTCCATACGGATGATTCAATTTGCATAGCTTCTATGGCTCCACACACTATCAATATCAAGAATCTTGAAACAAGCAATAATATGTTTGTTGGCAAGATGGGAGAAGTGTGGAATCTCATTTTGAACACAGCGAAAGATATAAATGGCAAAGAAGATAAGAATGTTGAGCATCAAACACAAAAGAGCCTTGTCATTTTTGCCAACTATCTTTTGTCGGCTAACCATTTCATTCGCTTTAAGAGAAAGTTGGAAAGATTATTTGCCGCAGTTCTTGGCTATGATGTTGATTTCTATTTGAAAACAGAAGATATACAATTACTGGCAGGAACAGAAAATGCAGAATACGTAAGGGATTTGTTGATGGCATTAAAAAGTTTTGAGGATATCTACACACCATTCAAAGAGTCTAATACCATTGATTCTTTGATACCATTAATGTATAAGAAAGACTTCCTCATGCAGCTGACTTTGGACAACATGTTTGACAAGAAAACTGTTGGATCTATCATTTCCAATGTATTTAGTGATTTGCATTGGATGGTCGAAGTCAAGTCTCGCCGTCTGCCTCGCAGTGCCTACGACAGATTGGAGTTTGGAGAAAGTCTGTCATCTATAGGCGAGTTATGTACAGGTCTATTGCCTGAACAGAGTACAGCTAGAAACATACACAAAAATATTGATATGCGTATAGACCGTGGCTCTATGGTTCCTGATTATGTATGTGTGAATGATGCTTTTAATACCTATTGGAAGCGTATGTTTCGTTCAGGAGAAAATGAAGACTTGACACGAGACCAGCATTTCAGAATCTGCATCAACATTCTGAGCCTATACCTGTCTAAGATAAACAGCACAAGCATATCTTCAGATGAGCTAAAACTTTTGTTTGCTTTATTGACTAAAGATGAAAATATATTTAGTAAAAAGGGCAGTGAGTACAACTGCATATTTGCCAGCAAGATGAATGTTGCATATAAAGATGGAGACTACAGAGTGCTAGTGCTTCAAAACGAAGAAATTACCGACTTATTGGAGAAACTGGAAAATTACCATATCATATCTGAAACAGCCAACAGTAGATTTGATATGGCGCAGTCTTCTTACGCCAATTTGCTGTCCAACGGTTTACCGCTGTCTGACAAGCAAGACTATAGAATATTGCGTATTGTTGATTTTGTCGCTTACGCACACAAAAACATTGATGAAGCAATTATCAATGAACTGAAAAACTATGCTTGTTTTTCTGAAAAAACTATAGAGAAGGCTTTTGACGAATGGAAAGCAAAGATTATTAGTTTTCTGAAAGAAGAGAACAATGAGGATTTCATGGAACTAAGTGACGCATTTGCAAATCTGTATGTTTCTGTTCCAGAGCCGCAATTATTAATTGGCGATAACTTGTTTGCCAGTAGTGAGGTTGGAACATGGATGAAAGAACAAGTTTCATCCGACAGAATTCATGTATTTTCTCAAACAATGGTCGATAAGCTACATGCAACCTTCTATATTGCCAATTTGTGGAACAAATACAATGGAGAATCTCCATCTACATATTATAATTCTGGTATGTTTGATAGCTTTAAGACATTATTGTCTTGCTTCAAACATATAGAGGGTGATGCCAATATGGTTGAAATGTTGTCAACATGTGGACCCAAGCTATCGATAGACCGTCTTTCTGCAGAAAGAGGCTATCTGCAAACGACTTTGTGCAGTCTCTTGTCCGTGATTTAACAAACATTATATGAGTACACTTCCTGCAAAGATTTTGAAAGAAGCTTTGGGTGATTGTAACCTTACAGATGGAGAATTGCGCATTTTCTTGCCTAAAACAATTGATGCGCAAGCAAAATTCGATTCATTTTGTAAGGGAATCAAAAAATCCATAACTCCTCTTCATTTTTTTATCAATCAAGATTTCCGCTTTAGCCACTTAATTCTGAAAAACTTTAGAAAGTTTGGAAAATTGCCGGAACATATCTATTATGGCTTACAGTTTGATACTTCACCCAATAATGATGAAACTAAACTAATAGATTTCTTGACGTTACTTGGAGACAATGGTATCGGGAAAAGTTCCCTTGTTGACTCTTTGGAATATATTTTCACGGAAAATGTCAGCGAGGCTAAAATCAGACAAATATCTCCAGACCAATATATAAGGAACAAAAGCGGAGAAGAGTCCGTTCAAGTATATATGGTCAATGGAGAGAATTTCAACTTGAGCAATGACAGCAATCGGACTTTTAGAGAAGAATTTGATGTATCCAATTTCTTTTTCTCAGAAAATAGCATATTAAAATTCGCAGAATACACACGACGAAATGGTGATAACATAAATAATTGGTTTCCTTTCTTCTGTTATATGCTGGGATTGGGAGAATTGTATGAGGCTTGTAGCAATGAAGGTATACTTAATCAAATAAAGAAAGAAGTATATGATACAATACAGGAGTTATCTGAAGATGTTGATCAAGCAAGACGAAAATTACAAGACCTACTGCGTGATGGTAGTTGTAAAATTACAGAAGCACAACGAAAGGCATTCTACCATTTGCAATCCAAGTTGTTGGATATCTTACAAAGCATCAAGGATGGCAAGATTGGTGATGACAAGATACAGGGGATCTTTGAGAAAACAGATTTTTACAATCTGACATCCATTTATTTCATTCAAGATTTTCAAAAAAGCTATAAAGCTTTTACTGCACAGACGGCATCAAATCGCAGTTCTCAGATGCTTCATTCTAAAAAAATCATTCTTGAAGAGAAAAGAACAGACGATGGGAATGTTAAGAAATTTGCAGACTGCATAAAAGAATGCTTATCACATATAAAAAATGTGTTGAATAACGGAACTGGTATAGTTCCTTTGGATAATATTAAGAAAGACGTTCTAAAATTGATTCATAAAGAACAAGTAGAATTAATCGCAGAACGTCATAAGACTTTCGAGGAATTAGATGCCTTGTCATCCAAAATAGATAAGCTTAAAGAAACGTTACTGAATCTTGTTCATAAGACAGTTGCAGATTATGTAGATGAAAGCTTTATTAAAGCGATAAAATCAATTTTTGATGAGACTTTCATTACTAAGGATGAGGAAAATTTCATTTTCGATATTTCAGGCATGGAAGAACAGAACAAAATATCAATCAGCATCAATGAAGAGCCTGTTCATAAGTATTTCAACACTTTCAGATACCGTCTTTTCTGTCTGACATTACAAGCAGTACTGAATATCAAACTGATGAAAAGCGAATGTTTCTTATTCCCATTTATTTTGGATGATGTCTTCTATGCCAATGACTATAGAAATAAACGTGAATTGTTTAAATACTTCGAGCAAATCAGAAAGTATGCCCGGGAAACATTAGGAGATAGCAAAAAACTACAAATTATCTTTTTCACCCATGATGAGCAGATAGTCTCATGCTTCTCAACAAAGTTTCTGAATAACGATGACGGTCAAACTGCTTTTGTCAGACTGGCGCAACCGAACTTTGCTGAGCATTTTGAATGCAAAGAGATAACTCAAAATGGCAATAAAGAAAAATACTATAACTTATATTTTAAGCTGTATGAGTAAGTTGAGTAGGTGTTATAAAAAATGGTGGCCAGCAATCTGGGCTATTATCATATCAGTCATTGTGGTTGTTTTGATTTTGTTTAGCACAAAAATCTATGGAAAAGAATATCCAGACAAGACTAAACATAAAATGGACAAAATTGAAAGGCAAGATCTGAAGGAAGTTCAAAATGTGCAGGGCAAAGAATATCGAGAACGATTAGATGCTTTGTTCACAAAATGGGATTCCATTTTGGATGAAGAACATAAAGAGATTGGAACGACGTTGCGCACAATCGCCACCTCATTATCTATTTGGGTAGGTATTATAGCTGCTATTTGTACAATTCTCCCCATCATTTTGGGCATCAATACGAATTTGAACTTCCGTAACGATATGGCACATGCAGAGAAAAGAATGTTGGAAAAGGCAATGGATAATGCTCGGAATACGAAACATAGTATTGAAGCAACCAAAAATGAGACAGAAAAACAACTTAAAGAAGTAAAAACTAAAACAGAAGAGGAGATTAATAACTCTATAAGGAAGTCAGAAGCGAACATCAAGGAAATCGCAGCTAATACAGAAAGTAAACTGAATGAGTTGGAAAAAACTATAGAAAAAGGGAAAAAGTCTTCTGAATTGTCACGGATTAATCAAACACTTTCTGATTTATCTGTACACATGAGAGTTATTTCAGAGTTACAAGAGTTCGATTCACATGACAAGGCTACACTCACAAAGCCATCCCTGCTTATCAGAGTATTAAAAAATTTGGTAAAAGAATTAGGTTATGTAGAGAAAACTATTCCGCATGACAATGACGATGAGACTTTATTCATAAGCATACTCTTGATCTTGTGCATGTTGAAACGATTATTGACAGCTGTCGAAAGTTCTTTCAAAGATTATGATTTGCTTTCTCTTCAAAAACTAAAATCTAAAATAGACTATAAGGTTACAACCTTGATGGATGTTTCTACAGATAGCACAAAAAATAAAGATTTGATTTCTCTGACACATGGCTATGCGAACAGCATAAAGGAATTATTTGAAGACCATATTAAAGAAAATAAATAAAAGATTTACTAAGAATGCAGCCTGTGATTGATGCGTTGATTGAAGATGGTGCATACTATTTACGTTTGGTCTTGACCAACAAGTTTGGTTCAAATCTTCGCAATCTTATGTGTCAGGAATAGCTGCACCTCAGAATTTTGGTTATAATGCTGCAGCATACTTGCTCCATGTATTATTTATGCTTAGTGCAATAAGAGAAAACGGTTGCCAACAAGAAAAAACAGATAATGTCTAAATCATCAGATAACAACAAGCGAATAGCAAAGAATACGGTGCTTCTGTATTTCCGAATGTTCTTTATTATGGTGGTGTAAATGTCTTATGAATAATTACAACGATATTCAAATCATTATCATGGCCGGCGGTGTAGGCAGCCGCTTCTGGCCTATGTCAACCCCCGATTACCCAAAGCAGTTCATTGATGTGATGGGTGTCGGCCGTTCCCTCATTCAATTGACAGTAGATAGATTGAAGCCAATCTGTCCTGTTGAGAACATGTGGGTAGTGACAAACGAGAAATACATTCGCATTGTCAAGGAGCAAATCCCTGACATGCCAGTTGATAACATATTAGCAGAGCCGGAGGCTCGCAATACCGCTCCATGTATTGCTTATGCCTGCTGGAAGATTCAGAAGAAGCATCCTGATGCCAACATCGTGGTGACACCATCCGATGCCCTGGTCATTAATACCTCGGAGTATCAGCGAGTGCTCAGCAAGGCATTGAACTATACTTCCGATAAGAATGCCATCGTAACCATCGGTATTAAGCCAAGCCGCCCAGAGATAGGCTATGGCTATATCGCCGTAGCGTAGGCAAGGACATCCGATTGTATGAATGCAAGAACTGCGTGGTTCATGAAGCCGATGAAAGCAAAGTAGTAGTTCAAGGCTTGGATGGCTATATAGTAGTCGGGAAGAATGGACAACTGCTTGTTTGCTCATTGAAAGAAGAACAAAGAATTAAAGAATTTGGAAAATAATATATGTCAAGTCAAACATCAGATAATAATAAACGAATAGCGAAGAATACGTTGCTCTTATATTTCCGTATGCTCCTTATGATGTTCGTAACATTGTTTACGAGTCGAGTGGTATTAGATAAATTAGGAGTGACAGATTATGGTATATACAATGTCGTTGGAGGTGTAGTTGCTATGTTGGGATTTCTCAATAGTTCCATGTCAAATGCTGTTCAGCGATATTTGTCCTTTGAAATAGGTAAGAATAATGATGAAGGTGTTAATAGAATTTTTAATGTGTCGTTATTGGCACATGCGGGAATAGCTGCCTTTGTATTTGTCGTATTAGAAATAGCTGGTGTATGGTACTTGAATACCCACATGAACATTCCTGCTGGTAGAATGGATGCTGCTAATTGGGTGTTGCAGTGTTCTATATTTACCACGTTGTTTACTGTTGTACAGGTGCCATATAATGCTATTATCATATCAAAAGAGCAGATGGGCATATATGCTTATATCTCTATATTAGAAGTGATATTGAAGCTTTTAGTTGTCTATATGCTGGCTATTGGTACCTTTGACAAACTGAAACTTTATAGTATCCTCATTATGATTGTGACAATAGGAATCATGATGGTATATAGATTTTATTGTGCGAGCAAATATAGTGAGGCTAAATTTAGATTTGTCAAGGATTGGAATCTGCTTCAGCAGATTGTCAGTTTTGCAAGTTGGAATATGTTGGGAGAACTGGCTTGGGTGTTTACAGGTCAAGGTGTAAATATCATTTTGAATTCCTTCTTTGGTCCAATAGTAAATGCAGCTAGAGGTTTGGCTGAACAGGTAAATGGTGCAGTGAATAGATTTGTGGCTAATTTTCAAACAGCAGTAAATCCACAGTTAATTAAAAACTATGCATCTAACCAATTGGAAGAAATGAAAAGACTCTTGTACAGAAGTACACGCTTTTCATACTATCTCTTGTTGGCTTTGTCTTTGCCAATTATATTAAAGATGGACTTTATACTTCATCTGTGGTTAAAGGATGTACCTGATTATACAACGGGATTCTGTCAACTCGTTTTGGTATGCTCTTTGGTTTCTACACTTTCCAACCTTTTAGCTCAGGTTGCTAGGGCGTATGGTAAAATACGTAATTATCAGATAGTTGTATCTGTGATTCTATTTATGAATTTTCCTCTATCTTATATTGTGTTGAAGATGGGATATTCTCCTTTGTCGACCATGTGTGTAAATATAGGTGTTCAAGGAGCGTTATTATTTATAAGACTCCGATTAACCAATAGGATGATACAGATGACATATGCTAATTTTATTAAGAATGTCTTATTTCCTGTTATAACTGTTACGGCAGCTGCACTTATAATACCATTGGCTATATACTTTATGCTTGACAATTCCCCAATCAGCTTTGTTATTGTTTGCTTGGTTTCATTTGTTAGTGTTTGTTTATCAGCTTATGGCTTAGGTATGAATGTAAATGAAAGACAGTATATTTTGACGACATTATCAAAGTTAATAAATAAAATAATATATGAAAAAAATAGCTAATATAACTTGGATAACTTATCCAAATTTTGGAACATTCTTGCAGGCTTATGCTTTGCAGCAATATATTGTTTCTCAGGGCTATGAAGATGCTATTCTAGATGATTCTACAATCATAGAAAAGCACGTTAGCTGGAAACATAGAATTAAAAAGTTGCTATTGGAACTTGATCTTTCATATCGTAGATTTGCCAATAACCAGAAGAAATCGAAAGCGTTGTATGAAAGATTTAAATTAGAACATCTTGTCATAGATAAAGATATCGAGAATCTTCAAAAACTAGATGCTCATTATGATTGTTTTGTTTGTGGCAGTGATCAGATTTGGTTTCCTTTCTTTTTAGCAGATCCAAAATCCAGTTTTTTCTATGCAGATTTTACTAAACAGAAAAAAATAGCTTATGCACCAAGTATTGGAATATCAAATATGCCTAATGAATATAGAAATCGTTTTAAGAGCTTAATTAAAGATTTTTCTTTCTTGTCTGCAAGAGAACCTCAAGGGCAGCAGATAATGGAAGAACTCTCAGGTAAATCTGTAGTAAATGTCGCAGATCCTACATTCCTGCTGGATAAAACTCGATGGGAGATGCTTTTGCCCAAGCAAGAAGGTGTGAAGGATAAGTATATTCTAGGCTATTTCTTAACATCTAATCCTATTTATATTGAAGCTGCAAGAAAGTATGCCCATAGCCATGGATATAAGTTTAAGATGTTTTATACGGATAAAACTTATTATAATGAAGCAGATGAAGTAATAACTGCTGGTCCGATAGAATTTTTGGAGGCTATTCATAATGCGGAGTATCTATTTACGGATTCTTTTCATGGTAGTATTTTCGCATCCATATTTAATGTTCAGTTCATAACATTCAAGAGATTTAAAAAGTCTGTTACAAGTGAAAATTCTAGAGTTGAAAATCTATTGAAAATAATGAAGATAGAAGAAAGACTCTTGTCTGAAGATGAGGTTAGTCTAATTGATAGTCTTGAAAAAATTGATTTTGAAAAAGTATGGAAGAACTTAACTCCATTTATAAAAGAATCAAAAGAATATTTAAATAATGCACTCAAATAATAAAATAAAAGAAATTTGCCCTGTTGATAAATGTACAGGTTGCTCTGCTTGTTATAATGCCTGCCGTCATCAGGCGATTAATATGGTTGAGGATTCTTTGGGGCATCTTCATCCAGAGATAGATGGTGATAAATGTGTCGGTTGTCATCTATGTCAGATGTCCTGTCCTGTCATTAATAGACAAACCTTGCTTTATCCCAAATCTTGTTATGCTGTAGCATTAGCAGAGGAGAAAGATTTAATGGAAAGTGCTTCTGGCGGAGCTGCAACTGCTTTAATGAGAGCTGTCGTTTCTGAAAATGGTATCGTATATGGATGCACTGGTGAAGATGTGTTTCATGTGCACCATATTAGGGTAGATTCCTTGCAGGATATACAAAGATTAAGAGGTTCTAAGTATGTGCAATCAGAGATTGGTACAACGTATAGGAACGTACTCAAAGACCTAAAGGATGATAAAATGGTCTTGTTTACTGGAACACCTTGCCAAATTGCAGGTTTGAAATCTTTCTTGCGAAAGGATTATTCCAACTTGACGACTATAGATTTGGTATGTCATGGAGTGCCTTCTCAAAAAATGCTGACGGAGAATATTGGCTATTATACAGGAGAAAAAGATGGCAAGAAAATAAAAGTTTCATTCCGTAAAAAGGTTGTTGAGGATGGAGGCAATACCAAACTCAATTCTGCAAGAATTGAGTTTGGTTGGTTTTTACAAAACCAACCATACTCAAGTATAAGTCGCAAGTTTTATGATGATAGCTATATGTTTGGTTTCCTACAATGTCTTACTTTCCGTGAAAGTTGTTATACTTGTAGATATGCTACCTCAGCTCGTTGTTCTGATATAACTGTGGCTGATTTCTGGGGATTAGGGGATGATGCAGACTTTGAAAAAGGAAAAGGAGTTTCTCTCTGTTTCGTAAATACGGATAAAGGTCAAGTATTATTGGACAAGATAAAAGAATTGGTTATTTTGACGGAACGTGATATTGTTGAAGGAATAAGTGGTAATGGTCAACTTCAGCGACCAAGTGGTAAAAACTGGTCTCATCGTTTATTTCGAAATCTTTATCCAAACGTTGGTTTGAAAGTAGCAATAGACCAATCTTTGAAAAAGGAAAGGTTTAAGCTTAAGGTTCTACCGCCTCTAAAGAAATTCATAAAAAAAATAATAGGAAGAAAGTAAGAAAAAGCAAGTTGTAGAGTTAATGTATATTGTGTGAATCCAAAAGTTTTTATCTCTTACAGTTATCATCCTGGAGAGAATAAGATTAGAAAACATCAACTAGCTAGGCGCTAGATGAGTGATAACACGACAGAAAGCCTGCATTAGTGTATTGGTTTAAACGATTTACTGACTTTCCAATTAATAAAATAAAGAATTTATTAAAGTTGAATAAATGATAGAATGTTTTAAGATACAGCTTCTTTCTTTTGATAATGAAGAGGATATCTTTAATATCAAAAAAGGAAAGAGAATATTTGGAGTGGATTGCTTGAAGCCATACTTCAAAGCTAATCCAACCATTATTGTGGCAGATCCTTTCTTGTTTGAATATAAGGGTATGCTGCATCTGTTTTATGAAAGTAAGGGACTTTATACCCCTGGTGTACTCATGATGACTTCTACCTCGGATTTGGTTAACTGGTCTAAGCCTGTAGTTGTATTGAAAGAGTCATTTCATCTTTCTTATCCTTGGGTGTTTGAGGGAAATGGAAAGGTATATATGATACCGGAAACAGGGCAAGATGGGAGCATTCGTTTATATGAAGCAACGGATGAAACTCTTAGTTCATTTAGACTTGTTAAAAAGTTATTGGAGCAACCGAAGGATAAGAAAATCCGCATAGGTTATGGTGATTCTTCTATTCACAAAATAGATGGTAAGTATTACCTGATGACCATGTTGCAATATAGTGAACCTGTGAATGTTTTGGAACTCTATATTAGTGATAAGTTTGAAGGTCCATATACAGCTCATCCTAGTTCACCTATTATTAAAAGTAATAAGGTCGGTCGCGATGCTGGTTGTTGGATAGAATATCAAGGCAAGTTGTTGAGAGTATCTCAAGATTGTACTCATCGCTATGGTGACAACGTTCATGTTTCTGAGATAACGAAACTTTCTCCAACAGAATATGAAGAAACCATATTGAAGGAAAAGATATTGCCGACGGATATCCCTTTCTATAAAGAAGGTGGACATCAATTTAACGTGATCAATTTTAAAGGCAAATGGATTGTTGCTACCGATGCAAAAGAATACCATCGCCTGATTGGAACAAGAATTTTACATAAGATAAAGAGTAAGCTATGATACCAAAAGTAATTCATTATTGTTGGTTTGGGAGGAATCCTCTGCCAAAGAGTGCACAGAAGTGTATTGCTTCATGGAGAAAGTATCTCCCTGATTATGAGATAAAGGAGTGGAATGAGAGTAACTTTGATGTGAATATCATTCCTTATACAGCAGAGGCATATAAGGCTAAGAAGTATGCCTTTGTGAGTGATTATGCCCGTTTCTGGATTCTCTACAAATATGGTGGTCTTTATTTTGATACCGATGTTGAGGTTATCAAGAATATGGATAACATCATTGCCAAAGGTCCGTTTATGGGGTGTGAGAAAAGAAATATAAATTGTTTAACAAAGTCCCCTGCTATAGCACCAGGATTAGGATTAGGGGTAACTCCTGGATTTCCACTATATAAAGATTTACTTAATGTTTATGATAAAAAGCATTTGTTTTCTAGACTCGGAAAAATTGAAGAGACAATTGTTGGTATTACAACACGTTTGTTAGAAGAACGAGGATTAGTACAAGATAATGAAGGAATATGGCATTGCCTTGATTTAAACATATATCCGGAGGAATATTTTTGCCCTAAAAATTACTATACTGGAGAATTAGTTATCACTCCAAATACTTGTTCTATCCATCATTATACTGCTACTTGGCATAAAAATACGAAGACATTTCTAGAGAAACTCAAAAATCGCCTTCATTTGATGTATATTAGATATTCGGTATTTTTTCAGCATTAAAAAATGAATAATTTTTCGTTAGATATAGATTATTTATTTATTACTTTGTTTTTAGTATTAATTTACTATATAGCAGGTAGTAATATAGCTAAAGGAAAAAGCTATTGGCAGAGTTCGATACTTTGTATTATATCGATGGTCTTTATAATGGGAGTAAGATATAATCGCGGTAATGATTATATGCATTATATTGCAGTATATGAATATGATTTAGAAGATGATCAGATACTTTTTACCTGGATTAATCATCTGTTAAAAAGTTTTAATACTCACCCAATTGAGATTTTTGCCTATTATGCTTTTCCTTTTGCAGTGTTTTCTTTGTTTTTATTAAAAAGATATAAGCTTTATGCTAAATACCTTCTTCCTTTGTTTGTTGTAGGTTGGCTTCAGTATGAAGAGTCCATGATTAGACAAATATTAGGCTTCTCATTTGGTTTTGTTTATTTATTTTATTTATTTAAAATTGATTTTAACAATATAAAGAAAAAGGCTAATGTCATAGCCTTAGTTGAGAGTTTGATTTTTTTATTATGCTCGTATAGTATACATTCTGCAAATGTCATAACTCTCGCCTTTATTACTGTTATATATTTATTTTTAAAGAGACCTGTTTATTATAAAATCTCGATTCCTCTATATTTGATTGGTGCCCTTTATTTTTCTACTAAGAGTGATACCTCTTTTTTAAATCCAATTTTATCCTTCTTGTCTAGTCAAGATGATAAATTTAGTCAATATGCTGATAAGGCAGATGTATGGTTTGGTAAAGAGGGGTATAGTGAACGTTATACCGCAAACTTTCTGATAAAGTTTTTTAATGTAACATCCAATTGTGCTATCATGTATTTGGGGTATAAATTGCTAGCAGGATTTAAAAAATTAGATAAAAGTTTAATTGCTCTTTATAATGTTTATGTTTTAGGAACAATATTATATGATTCTTTTATCAATTATGAAGCTATAAATAGAATAACTAGATATTTTTATGCATTTTGGATTTTCCCTTTTGCATTAATTCTTTTTTATAGAAAGTCTTTTTACAAGGAAAGTTCTTTGCAATTAGCTTACATTATTTCGTTTGGCGTATTTATTCATTTCTTTAGATATTTATTTTTTAAAGGAAATCAAACTTTATTTTTATGGGACATATAAAATTATCGGTGATAATACCGATTTATAATGTTGAATTATATATTAAACGTTGTGCAGAAAGTATTTTAAATCAGAATCTTTCGAAGGACGAATATGAAGTTATATTTGTAAATGATGGCACTAAAGATAATAGTGTTGAAGTTTTGAATAAAGCTATAGATTTTGAGAAGTATCCAAATTTTCATATCTATAACAAAGAGAATGGTGGACTCAGTTCTGCTCGTAATTTTGGTTTAGATAAAGCACATGGTGATTATGTTTGGTTTGTTGATTCAGATGATTGGATAGAACCAAATTGTTTAGCAAAAATTGTAAAAAAACTAAATGAAATTAATCCTAATATACTCTATATTTATGCAGACGAGTATGAAGGAAACGAAGTCTATAAAAGAGGGGATTTTAATGATTTTGGAGTAGTGAGTGGAAAATACTTTCTGGAGAATATTAAAAAGTATAACTGTGCTCCATTTTATATTTATAAACGTTCTTATCTCTCCGATCATGGTTTTGTGTTTCATTTAGGTTTATTGCATGAGGATAATGAATTTACTCCTAAGGTTCTGTATCATGCTGCAGCTGTAACATCTATTGAGGGCTATTTTTATCATATATTTAGGCATCCAGGTTCTATTACATGGACTCCAAATCCGAAAAGACTTTTTGATTTGATCAAGATTGCAATGGCTTACAAAGAATTTGCTAAGAAAATACCGAAACAAGATAGATACTTATATTGTAACGTTATCGGAAATAATATAAATCAAGCGATGTTTGAATGTCCAAAATATTCTATGGACATTCAACAGTCTGTTAATTCAGCAATTAGTAGTGGAAAATTTTCAGCAGAATTGTTTAACTCTAGTATAAAAAAATATAAGCTAGAGGGACTATTGTTCTCTATCTTTCCTAAGAAATGTTTACAAGTTTATTCGTTTTTACAGATGTTTAATAGAGACAAAGGTGGCCAAAAGAAAATGAGACAATTGGAATCTTAATACTAACTTTTAATATGTACTATGCACATAGAATGTTAGTTTTATTAATTTTAATTTCAAGTTAACAATGAATGATTTTAAAGATATTACAGTTGCAGTAGCCGGCACCGGCTACGTAGGTCTGAGCATAGCTACGTTATTGTCCCAGCACCATCATGTAACAGCAGTAGATGTAATCCCAGAAAAGGTGGAGAAACTCAACAATAAGATTTCTCCAATCCAGGACGATTACATCGAAAAGTATTTGGCAGAAATGCCATTGAACCTCGTGGCAACTCTTGACGGCAAATCAGCCTATAAGGATGCAGACTTCGTTGTGATTGCAGCACCAACCAACTACGACCCAGTGAAGAACTACTTCGATACAACCCATGTAGAAGAAGTCATTGATCTGGTTCTGGAGGTAAACCCAGATGCAGTGATGGTCATCAAGAGCACCATCCCTGTAGGTTACACCCGCAGCCTCTATTTGAAGTATGCCAAGAAGGGCGTGAAGAAGTTCAACCTTCTCTTCTCTCCTGAGTTCCTTCGTGAGAGCAAGGCACTCTATGATAACCTTTACCCAAGCCGCATCATCGTAGGCTATCCAAAGATTATCGATCGCCCTGAGTTCGCAGAGGAGAACGAGGCTATCAGAAAGGTGACCGATGTAGAAAAGATGAAAGAGGCTGCCAAGACCTTTGCTGCTCTGCTTCAGGAAGGTGCCATCAAGGAGAACATTGATACTCTCTTCATGGGCATGAAGGAAGCTGAGGCTGTTAAGCTCTTCGCCAATACCTATCTGGCACTCCGAGTAAGCTACTTCAATGAGTTGGATACATACGCAGAGGTAAAGGGACTCGATACCAAGGCAATCATCGATGGCGTAGGTCTTGACCCACGAATCGGCACCCATTACAACAACCCAAGCTTCGGCTATGGTGGTTATTGCTTGCCAAAGGATACCAAGCAGCTCTTAGCAAACTATGCCGATGTACCTGAGAACCTGATAGAGGCAATCGTAGAGAGCAACCGTACCCGTAAGGACTATATCGCTGATGCCGTACTCCAGAAGGCAGGTTATTACAGCTATGCCGATGCCAACAGCTATGATGCTAGCAAGGAACACAACTGCGTGATTGGAGTCTATCGCTTGACCATGAAGTCGAATAGCGACAATTTCCGCCAAAGTGCCATCCAAGGTATCATGAAGCGTATCAAGGCAAAGGGTGCAGAGGTAGTTATCTATGAGCCAACCTTGGAAGAAGGTAGCACCTTCTTCGGTAGCCGAGTAGAGAACAACCTTGAAGCCTTCAAGGCACAGAGCCATGCCATCATTGCCAACCGCTATGATGCTTGTTTGGATGATGTAAAGGATAAAGTATATACTCGTGATATATTTAGACGAGACTAAATTGTATATGTTATTTGTATGGATTTTGACAGTGATAATTTTTAAACGATACACTTTTTTATATACTATAATAGAGTTAGATGAAAATTTTAATAATAAAAGATGTACCTGGTGAGATTAAGGCTCAGCGAATGACCTATAATATTCAAGAGATAGGGCTTGCCCTTGCTTTGAACAAAAATGGTCATCAATGTGATGTTATGAGTATCTCTGATAATAATCAATTCTCTAAAAATGAAGTTTGTATTGATAATCAGAAGATAACTATATATAGTGTAAAAGCTATTGTCGCATTAAAAAATGGATGGCTTAAAAACATTGATGCTATTCTTGATAGTTACGATATTATTCAGGTTTGTGAATATAATCAAATCTATACATGGTATCTGGCAAAGAAATATCAGCACAAGATGGTATGTTATCATGGTCCATATTATTGTGATTTCAACCATAACTACAATAAGATGGCTAAGGTGTTTGATATGTTCTTTGTTAATAGATACAGAAAGCTGAGCACTTGTTTTATTACTAAAAGTGGTTTGGCTAAAGAGTATCTTAATTCAAAAGGGTTGGACAATGTACATTCTGTTGGCGTGGGATTGGGTACATCTTTCTTGCATAACATCACCAATGAGGAACTACCAGAATTGGCTCCGATTAAAGAGATGAATTGCCTTAAACTATTGTATATAGGTGTAATAGAACCTAGGCGTAATTCTCTATTTATGCTTGATATATTGAATGAGTTGAAGATAAAAGGTGAAAACTTTAAGCTCATTATGATAGGTCGATATAAAAATGAAGCATATAAAAATGTTTTCAATGCAAAAATCCATGAACTGGAGCTTTCTGATAATATTTATTATATTCCAAGAGTTGAGCAAAAGTTTTTAAGCAAGGTTTATGCTAACACGGATATATTCCTTCTGCCTACAATTTATGATATATATGGTATGGTACTTTTGGAGTCTATGTATTTCGGAATGCCTACTATTACTAGCGTAAATGGAGGCTCAAATATGATGATTGAAGATGGAACCAATGGATTTATTATCCCTAAATTTGAAGCAAAAGTTTGGGCAGAAAAAGTTATCAAACTTTCTAAAGACAAAGTATATTGCAAAAAAATAGGGGATGCAGCACATAAAACTATTGTAGAAAAGTTTACGTGGGATAAATTGGCTTCTAAATTCATAAACATATACGAACAAAAACTGAAGGAGGGATAAAATGAAATCAATTGCATTGTTTAAAGAATATATCACTGCTGATTTTCAGAGATATGAACCTCGTCCTTTTTTTCCATATTTCTTCTTACGCATGACTGTCTATCCGTATTTTCGACTGCTTGTCATCTATCGTTTTTTGACATGCTTTGGCAGATGTGGGGGGGCATTTTGTGGTGGTTATTAAAGATATATTATGCTTATTTACAAAGACGCATTCTTGTAGAATTACCATTAAGTGTAAAGATTGGAAAAGGATGTATGTTCAATCATTATGGTCCTAGGACTTTTAACCCAGGAACAATAATTGGAGAAAACGCTACGATATTTCCGTCAGTTCTGATAGGGTCTGTTCGAGGGAAAACTGGAGTTTCTGTCTCTCGTATAGGTGATAATGTCTTTTTAGGAGCTGGATGTAAAATTCTAGGCGGCGTACATGTCGGGAACTATACATTTATATGTCCCAATTCAGTTGTTGTAAAAGATGTCCCTGATGGAGATGTTGTTAGTGGTATTCCTGCTAAGCGATTGAATGGTTGCGGCAAGAAGAATGTAGTATTGTATTTATAATAAGTGATATTGCAAGCATTTTGTAATTGGTGACTATTCCCTCGTTATTAAAGAGATTCCTGATTGCTTGGTGACAGCAAGTTTTCCTACAAAGGTCATTAACATGTATGACTTTATGAAGGAAGAATGGGTGAAAATGAAGTTTTTATTTTGATTAAAGAGACCACTTGAAAAAGTCAGAGCACTATCAATCTGAAAGTTAAATAGCAAAAAGAAGCCTAAAATGAGCTCTTTTATACTATAAATTTCATGCAGAATAGTTCTTTTTATGCTTTTAAGTTTTAAACTATAAGCATTTTGAGGTACCCATATGTTTTGATGGCACTTTTTCAAGGTGACTCATTAAATGTTTTAGAATTATGGCTAATTGGACAATTCAAGAAAGAAGACAGATTTGGAACAAAGGACAAGTTGTTCCAGGTGAAGATCCTGCTGTATGGCGTAAAGACCAATGTGGAGCGTTTATCAAGTGGGACAAGTATGGGGATAGATCTGACCGTTATAACAATGGCTGGGAAATAGATCATATTAAACCAGATTCAAATGGTGGACCTGATACAATAAGTAATGCAAGACCATTACAATGATATAATAATGCAAGTAGACTGGATGGCAAATTGACTTGCCCGGTATCAGCTAAGGAGGAGTAATTTGGGGGAAAAAACTAAGAATGATAGCATTGTCATCATGTCTTGTACTTATTGTATTAAGATTTGTTGGTGATATCAAGGGGCTATTTATCTTGCCTGATTTTATTGTATTTGCAGCTTGCCTGATTTAAAGGATATTGTGTTGAATAATAAGGTGGCTAAGTATCAGAGTGGTATTAGTATGGAGATTTATCTCTGCCACATGATGTTTTTTAGAGTAGCAAGTATGTTGTATGTAGCTACTTGTATTGCAACATTGATTGGTGCGATATGTTTTTCGCATGTTATCAAATACTATGTTTTTGATAGTTTAAAGAATAATAAATATTTTGTTACAAAATGAAAAAAATAGCAATAATAGGCGCTTGCGGTTATATAGGGAAGCATCTTGTAAAGTATTTGCGTGACAATTATAATATTGAGCCTGATATTTATGATATATTTGCAGCTTCTCTTTCTAACTATAGACAAGTTGATTTAACGGATAAGAATTCAGTAAATAACATAGATTTAAATGTCGATTACATTTTTGATTTTGCCGGTTTAACAGGAACGTATGCAGGCTTTGAGAAGTATGAGTTATACAATTCTATCAATGAACTTGGACTTCTCAATCTTTTGGATGCAATAAAGTCTTCACCTTATCGCCCGAAAATTATATACCCATCTACGCGTCTAGTTTATAAAGGTGTGGATAAACCGTTAAAGGAGGATGATGAGAAGGAGACCAAGACTATTTATGCAGTTAATAAATTGGCTTGCGAAGGTATATTGCAGGCATACAAGGCTAGCTTTGATATACCTTATACCGTGTTTAGAATTTGCATACCTTATGGTAACCTCTTATCTACTGATTATAGTTTTGGAACGGTAGGATTCTTTATCAAGCAAGCCAAATCTGGTAACGATATTACTCTCTATGGAGGAGGAGATGTTAAGCGTACCTTCACACATATGGAAGATCTTTGTTACCAAATCGTAGAAGGAACTTTTAATGCCAACAGTAACGGGGAAATTTATAATATAGGTGGCGAGACCCTTTCACTTAAAGAAGCTGCAGAAATCATAGCCGAGAAATATGATTCAAAGGTTGTTTCTGTACCATGGCCAGATCGTGATTTGCGTATAGAAAGCGGACATACATATTTTGATGATGCCAAAATACGCTCACTCATAAAGATTAACAGATATAAAAGAGTAATTGATTTTTCTAAAGATTTATAGTTATGAGAACAAAGAATATACAAGATACCCAACTTGATTTCTTGGTTTCAGCCATGAGTCATGGCAATTTTCAAACAACAGACCAAATATTGAGTTGGATGAAATCTCAAAATGAAGAGGTGGTAAGTAACATTAGGCAGATACCTATATCTGAATTGAGAGGTTGGAGCTATCGTGATGATCGAATTCGTCATAAGTCTGGTAAGTTCTTTTCGATAGATGGAATACATATCAGAACTAATTACCGTAATACTCCTGAATGGGACCAGCCAATTATCAATCAGCCTGAGATAGGATTCTTGGGATTTATCGTTAAGAAATTCAATGGTGTTTTACACTTCTTACTTCAGGCGAAGATAGAACCTGGAAACCTTAACATAGTCCAGCTTTCTCCTACACTTCAGGCAACAAGAAGTAACTATACTCGAGTACATGGTGGCAAAGCTCCTACTTATCTCGAATATTTTAATGGAGAAAAGGATGTTTTAATACTTGTAGACCAGCTACAATCAGAACAGGGAGCTCGTTTTTTACATAAGAGAAATAGAAACATTATTGTTGAGGTAGGCGAAGACGAGGAATTGGAAGTAAAGGAAGGTTATATTTGGGCTAGTCTTGGACAGATAAAGGAACTTTTACGCTATCCTAATGTTGTGAATATGGATAGTAGAACAGTAATCTCTTGTATAAATTTTGGCAGCTATTCTGAGCATTCACTTCGCCTTTTGGATGCAGTAAAGAGAATGAATGGCATACATAGCAGCAAGCCTGATTCTTTCTTGTATTCGGTTTTGAGTGGCGATAATCATCTGAATGAGTTACAGGATATAATTCAATGGATTACTTCTCTGAAATTTAAATACGAATTGGACGTGACTCCTGTAGGAATTTCCGAGATGAAAAATTGGATATACGATGGAAATACAATTCATCATGAAAGTGGCAAGTATTTCGATGTCATGGGCTGTCGGGTTGAAATTGGTAACCGAGAAGTTGTTTCATGGGACCAACCAATGGTTCGCTCGGCACAAGAAGGTCTGATGGGATTCATTGTTAAGAAGATTAATGGTATTTATCATTTCCTGGTTCAGGCAAAACTTGAATCAGGTAACTTTGATATCGTAGAGATGGCACCAACTGTTCAGTGTTTAACCGGTAACTATCGCAAAGGAAAGAATGAATATACCATTCCTTACCTTGAGCAGATTTTAAATGCTCCTAAAGATAAGATCTGGTACAGTAGCTACCAAAGTGAAGAAGGTGGTCGCTTTTTCCAAGAGCAAAACCTCAACATAATAGTTGAGGTCGGAGAAGAATTTCCGATAGAGGTTGAAGAAAACTATTGTTGGCTTACCCTCAACCAGATGCTCTCATTTGTTACATATAATAATTATTTAAATATAGCAGCACGTTCTTTGTTGTCTGCAATCAGCTTTTATTAAAATATTATGATTAGAATTGGAATAATATGTCCTTCTGAGATAGCGTTTCGCAGGTTTCTGCCTGCTCTTCAGAAGTCAAATAATAAGGTAGAGTTTACTGCTATTGGCATAGCCAGTCCACAAGAATGGTTCGGAGATTTGAGTAAAGTGCCTGTTGAGCAAATTGAAGAACAGCAAAGCCGTGAATGTGCCAAAGCACAAACTTTTATAGATCAATATGGTGGGAAAATAGTAGTCGGATATGAGGCTTTGATTTCATCCGAGGATATTGATGCCGTTTATCTTCCTTTACCTCCAGCTCTGCATTTTCATTGGGCTCAAAAAGCATTGGAAGCTGGTAAGCACGTATTCTTAGAGAAGCCTTCTACAACATGCTTAAAAGATACAGATGCCCTGATAAGAATAGCGTCTCAAAAGGGGTTGGCTCTCCATGAGAATTATATGTTTATCTATCATAATCAGTTAGAAACAATACAGAATATTGTCCAAAGTGGTGAGATAGGTGATGTACGCTTATATAGAATTTCATTTGGCTTCCCATTGCGCCAAATGAATGATTTTAGATACAATAAAAAACTCGGCGGAGGAGCTCTTCTGGATGCTGGCGGATATTGTTTGAAGTATGCAAATTATCTCTTAGGAGATAGTGCAAGAATCGTTACTGCCCAAGCAAACGATGTTGATGGTTTTGAGGTTGAGATGTATGGCTCGGCCACAATGGTTAACAACCAAGGTGCTGTTGCACAGATAGCTTTTGGTATGGATAATGACTATAAGTGCGATATCGAAATATGGGGAAGTAAGGGAACTATAACATCAAATCGCATATTGACAGCACCCGTTGATTTCGTCCCTCAATATACCATAAAGAAAAATCAAGAATTTGAGACTCGTGATTTGCCTTCAGATGATGCTTTCTTAAAATCTATTGAACGATTTGTTGATTGTATAGAAAATACTGATGATCGTAAGTATGAATATAGCATATTACATAAGCAAGAAGAATTAGTTGAACAATTTAAAATTATATCAAAATTAACATAATGTATGGAAGTTTGTATTACTTCGTAGAAAAGGTTTTCGATATTTTTAATTAAATTTGATATGAAGATTTTATTAGCACATAAATGCTTTTATTATAAGGGAGGAGCTGAAGTATTTTTCTTTGAAGTAGCTAGAGTTCTGAAGGAACATGGGCATGAAGTTGCTTTTTTTTCTATTAATGACGAAAAAAATTTAGAATCAGAATGGGCTAAATATTTTATTGATGCTCCTGATTTCAAGGCTCCAGGACTTTTTTCTAAACTTAAAGCTCTTGCAAATATCCCATATAGTCTTTCTACAAAAAGGGCTTTTATAAAGCTATTAAATGATTTTAAACCAGATATAGTTCATTGTTTTAATATAATGACTCATATATCTCCATCTATAATGGTTGCTGCACGAGAAAGAAATATTCCTGTAGTTATTTCTCATAATGATTACAAACATATTTGCCCTAATTATAAGCTATATAATGCAGGTAAGGCTTGTGATAAATGTAAAGATGGTTGTTATATTCACTGTTTATTAACGAAATGTGCTCATGGCTCATTGGCATTTAGTGCTGCAAGTACCATTGAAGCATATGTTCATAAGTGGATAAAAGTTTATGAGAAGAATGTTACACTTCATTTAGTCTCATGTAATTATATGGCTAATGTAACAGAAATGTTCTGGAAGCGTAAGATAAACTATGGAATGTTGCTTAATCCGTTTAAAGTACCTCCAATGCCAGATGTAATAAAAGAAGGTGATTTTGGATTGTATTTTGGCCGTTTAGTTGAAGAAAAAGGTGTAGACATTTTGCTAAAAGCTTTAACTGTAGCGGGTGATATTCCTTTCGTAATAGTAGGAAATGGTCCAGAAGAAGATAAGCTTAAAAAGATTGCTGTTGATGCAAATTTAAAGAATGTAAAGTTCGTTGGCCCTAAATGGGGAGCAGAACTTGATCATTATTTAAATAATTGTCGATATGTAGTATGTCCTTCAATTTGGCAGGAAAATGTGCCGTATGTTATTCTTCAAGCTTTTGCTGCATGTAAACCTGTCATTGGTTCTATTCGAGGTGGTATTCCAGAACTAATATCATCAGATAGAGGTGTACTATATGAAGCTGAAGACTATCATGCACTTGCTGAAAAAATGATTACGATGAATAAGAAACCTTTAGAATGCAAGACTATGGGTTTGGCTGCTCGAAAATTTGTTGAACATACGTTCAATGATAATGAATTTTATAAAGCTTTAAAAGATAATTATACGAAAGCTTTAGAGCTTGATAATAAGAAATGGTGTTAAAATAATGATATTTATGGAATATACAAATATTAGTTTTAAATCTTGTTTGTATTTCTAAAAATGGAGTATAGTAAATAAGTATATTATGTCAGAAAAGAAATTAAATGGTACTGTCATTGTAACTTATCGTTGCAATGCGCGTTGTTCAATGTGTAATCGTTACAAGGCTCCTTCTAAGCCTGAGGAGGAAATCTCTATAGAGACTATTAAGAAGCTACCTAAGATGTACTTTACCAACATCACAGGTGGTGAGCCTTTTATCCGTACGGACTTGAAGGACATCGTACGTGAGCTTTATAAGAAGAGCGACCGTATCGTAATCTCTACCAACGGCTTCTTCACCGACCGTATCATCGACCTGGCGAAGGAGTTCCCTCAGATTGGTATCCGTATCTCTATTGAGGGCTTGGAGAAGACCAACAATGAAATCCGTGGCTTGAACAATGGTTTCAACC